>Ga0194047_10000875_pt1 | contig 19163 bp, 16 predicted proteins | sample JunL225m_MetaG_2_FD_160070 | JGI IMG/M metagenome (GOLD analysis project Ga0194047, IMG submission 160070) | Anoxic zone freshwater microbial communities from boreal shield lake in IISD Experimental Lakes Area, Ontario, Canada - Jun2016-L221-5m | ecosystem: Environmental > Aquatic > Freshwater... | reverse complement strand
ATTATTAGCTAATGCAATCGCCGAAAAATCACCCGTGAAATGCAAGTTAATGTCTTCCATAGGAACGATTTGGGCATAGCCACCGCCTGCGGCTCCACCCTTAACGCCAAATACCGGTCCAAGCGAAGGTTCCCGTAAACAAATCATGGCCTTTTTACCAATGTAGTTCAGTGCATCTCCGAGGCCAACGGTTGTGGTGGTTTTACCCTCACCCGCAGGGGTTGGACTGATAGCGGTAACGAGAATGAGTTTCCCGTCTTTTTTATTTTTCAAGGTATCTAAATAGGCCAATGAAACCTTGGCTTTGTAGTGCCCAAATGGCTCAAGGGAGTCTTCTGGTATGCCCAAGCGTTCCTTGGCAATTCCAGCGATCTTTTTCATAGTTGCTTTTTGAGCTATTTCGATATCACTTGGCATTTGAACCTCTGTAAAATTAACGGTTATCTGAAAACAGCATGAAGCTTAATTAATCTATTGATAATTAGAACTATACAACATTAATCTCCAAGTTTGCATAGTATTTATCAGCAATTAATTAGGGAAACTACTTAGACGACCTACTACTCCATGGAGCATCCAAGTAAATACAATGGCTTATTAAGCTTTTTATGGTTTTTCGATATTTCGATACTGCGTCATTCAATAGGTTTTATAACACCATATGCCCCCTAAAGTTGCGAAACGCAAAATAAGCAAGAAAACGCCGCAAAAGTCGCGTGTCAGAATGGCGCCTAGCCAACGACGCGAGCTCATTTTGGCGGGGGCTATCGATTATTTTGCCGAACTCGGGTTTACTGGTAAGACCCGGGAACTATCCGAGCGGCTCGGCATTACCCAGCCATTACTCTATCGCTATTTCCCCTCAAAGCAGGTGTTGATGGAGGAAGTATTTGAAATCATCTTCTTAGACTCTTGGCAAAAAGAGTGGGATGCTTTATTAGAAAATTCAAGCATTCCCCTCAAAAAAAGGCTGGTGACCTTTTATCAGCAGTATTTTGAGGATAGCTTTTCGCGGCGCTGGATTCGGGTGTATTTGTATTCAGGTTTAGCGGGTACAGGCATGAACCAGAAATACCTCAAAATGATTCGTCAACGCCTCATTGACCCAGTCTGTATGGCCTTAAGAGCCCTATGCAGTGATGATAAAAACTGGGGGCCCATCTCCGATGATGAGCGTGAATTTGTCTGGGTTCTGCACGGCAGCTTCTTTGCTTATGCAACCCGAAAATATATTTTTAACCATGAAACCAAAATTAATTTTGAGGGCTATTTAACACGCTCAATTGAAAATTTTCTAGATGGCGCTAAAGCCAACTATCCTAAGTTACGCTCAGTTAAGACCTCTAGTTAGCTTTTTTAACCCATTTATTACACGCCTTTTTTTAAAGCCACATTCTTCGCCAATTTTGTGTATCCTACATCTTAGATTTTAATTTATCAAAAGCTAAACAACATGTTCAAACTATTTTCCAGCGCCCCCGTCCATGATCCTATTGGCAAGCAAAAGCCAATTGATGAGATTAAGAAAACCACGTGTTATATGTGCGCCTGCCGCTGCGGTATTCGTGCCCATCTGCGCGAGGGCGAGCTAGTTTATATCGATGGCAACCCGGATCACCCCCTAAATAAAGGCGTGATCTGCGCCAAGGGCTCCGCAGGCATCATGAAACAAAAGTCGCCTGCGCGAATTACCCAGCCCCTCTTACGGAAAGCCGGTAGTGCCCGAGGCGAAGGTGCTTTTGAGCCGATTAGCTGGGAACGCGTGTTTGAAATCTTAAGCGAGCGCTTAGGAAAAATTCGTGCGACCGATCCAAAGAAATTTGCTTTGTTTACGGGTCGCGATCAGATGCAAGCCCTAACTGGTTTATTTGCGCGTCAATTTGGCACCCCGAACTATGCCGCTCACGGCGGCTTTTGTTCTGTCAATATGGCTGCGGGCATGATCTACACGATTGGTGGCAGCTTTTGGGAGTTTGGTGGTCCCGATTTAGAGCGGGCTAAGTTATTTATTATGATTGGCACGGCTGAAGATCATCACAGCAACCCGATGAAAATTGCTTTATCCAAATTTAAGCGTGCAGGTGGCCGTTTTATTTCTATAAACCCCGTGCGTACGGGTTACTCAGCAATTGCTGATGAGTGGATACCGATTAAGCCGGGTACCGATGGCGCCTTGTTTATGGCGCTCATGCATGAGCTCATTCGCAAGGAGAAGTTCGATGCCCCATTTTTGCAGCGCTACAGTAATTCAGGGCAGTTGGTATGCTTGGACACGGGACCAGAAGAAGGCTTATTTTTATATGATCCCGATAGCGAGCAAATTAATCTAGATCTGCCGCACAATAAATATGTGTGGGATGAAAAAACCAATAGTGCTCGTCCTTGCTTTGAGGCTGGCGTATCACCTGCACTTAAAGGTGAATACATCATGGGTTCTGGGCCGCATGCGGGTAAAAAAGTAGCGCCTGCATTTGAATTGCTGCGTCGTCAAGTTGCTGACACCACGCCAGAGTGGGCAGCGTCCATCACTGGTATTTCCGCAGAACGAATTCGGCAACTCGCTAATGAAATGGCGCATGCTGCTTTCGAGCAAGCCTTTGAGCTCCCGATTCAATGGACTGATGTCTGGGGAGTCGAGCACGATAAAGTCATTGGTCGACCCGTTGCGTTTCATGCAATGCGCGGTCTTTCAGCCCATTCAAATGGGTTTCAAACTACCCGTGGGTTAGCAGTCTTGATGTCTTTACTAGGCACCATCGATCGGCCAGGTGGCTTTCGCCATAAGGCGCCCTATCCCAGACAGGTTCCCCCCAATGTCAAACCGCCCTCTTCTGAGGCTGATATCAAACCCAATACTCCGCTTGGTAAAGCGCCGCTTGGTTGGCCCACCCAACCTGAAGACCTCGCGCTGGATAACAATGAGCAACCCCTGCGCATTGATAAGGCCTATTCCTGGGAACACCCCCTAGCGGCGCATGGCTTAATGCACAACGTGATTACCAATGCAGTAAAAGGTGATCCCTACACCATCGATACGCTGATGATTTTCATGGCTAATATGTCATGGAATTCCACCATGAATACCATGCAGGTACGTGAGTTATTAAATTCAAAAAATCCGGATGGTGAATTTAAGATTCCTTTCTTAGTGGTGTGTGATGCTTTCCAATCAGAGATGGTCGATTTTGCGGACTTGGTTTTACCCGATACGACTTACTTAGAACGTCATGACGTGATGAGTATGCTCGATCGCCCCATTTCAGAATTCGAGGGGCCAGTAGATTCCGTTCGTATACCGGTATTACCCCCCATGGGTGATTGCAAGCCCTTTCAAGAGGTGCTTGTGGAGTTAGCTTCTCGCTTGAAATTACCAGCGTTTACCACTGCAGATGGTCAACGTAAATTTACTGGCTATACCGATTTCATCACGCGCTTTGAAACCGCGCCCGACTCCGGAATCGGATTTTTAGCGGGCTGGCGTGGCAAAGATGGTGAGAAAAGTTTGCGCGGCGAACCGAATGCGAATCAATGGCAACACTACGCCGATAACAATTGCGTTTTCCAATATCACATGCCTGAAGAGCATCATTACATGCGCAATTGGAATCGGAGCTATCTTGATTTTGCTAAGGCGAATGCCATTCGGCAAAAAAATGATCCGATTATGATTGCGGTTTATTCTGATATCTTGCAGAAATTTCGCTTAGCAGCGCAAGGCAAACGCCCCGGTCGAATTCCGCCAGAGCACCTCAAAAAACGGATTGAAAAGTACTTTGATCCTTTGCCTTTTTGGTACCCCCCGCTTGAAGAAGAGGTAACCGATTTAAATACCTTTAATTTGAATGCGATTACCCAACGACCTATGGCGATGTATCACTCTTGGGATTCACAAAATGCCTGGCTCAGGCAAATTCACAGTCATAACTATTTATTTGTAAATACTAAAACAGCTACTGAGCAAGGTATTGCAGATGGGGCCTGGATTTGGATTGAGTCGCAATGGGGCAAAGTGAAATGTATGGCGCGCCACTCGGAAGCCGTTGACCCGGGAACAGTATGGACTTGGAATGCCATCGGCAAAGCAGAATCGGCTTGGAGCTTAGCCGCAAATGCCGACGAATCGAAAAAAGGATTCCTGCTCAACCACCTAATTACAGAGGAATTGGCGCTCGGTGGCTTCACCGTAAGTAATTCTGATCCCATTACCGGTCAAGCAGGCTGGTATGACGTGCGCGTCAAATTAGCCTTAGCCGATGCTAACGAGCCTGCCGAAACTTGGCCCCAAGTGCAGGCCTTTACCGTTCCCGGCATGCCCTTAGGTAAGAATGCAAAAAATGCAGGAGAGTTTGAATGAAAACCAATAAACAACTTGCCCTGGTTATCGATTTAAATGTGTGCGTGGGGTGTCATGCTTGTGTCACTTCTTGCAAAGAGTGGAATACCCAAGGATCTGCTGGGCCGTTAACCGATTTGCATGCTTACGGCGAAAATCCCACTGGCACTTTTTTTAATCGCGTACAAACCTATGAAGCGGGTTCATTTCCGAAAATGGAAACCGTTCACTTTCCAAAGTCCTGCTTGCATTGCGAGGATCCACCGTGCGTGCCTGTATGTCCTACTGGGGCTAGTTACAAACGCGCTGAAGACGGTATAGTGCTGGTCGATTACGATAAATGTATTGGTTGCAAATATTGTGCTTGGGCCTGCCCTTATGGTGCCCGTGAGTTAGATGAAGAGCGTCAAGTGATGACTAAATGCACTTTATGCGTGGATCGTATTTATAGTGAAACATTGCCCGAGAGTGAGCGCAAGCCGGCTTGTGTCTTAGCCTGCCCAACTAGTGCGCGGATATTTGGCGACGTGCATGATCCCTTATCAGAAGCCAGTATCGCCATTAAAGAACGCGGTGGTTATTCGCTGATGCCTGAATGGGAAACCCAACCAGCCAATCAATATTTACCCCGCTCAATCATGGACACCATTCAAGCTGTGATGGATGAAAACTAATGCAACCTAATTTTTCCCTGATATTTTTTACTACCCTGGCTGGCATGGCGCAAGGTTTAATTATTTCCATTGCGCTGCTGAATTTTCGTTCATCTTTGCTACCTGGTGAATTTCTAGCTTGGTTAGCTTTGCCGGTCGCCCTAGCACTTTTGATCATCAGCTTACTCGCCTCCTTTTTTCATTTAGGGCATCCCGAACGCGCTTGGCGAGCCATGCTCATGTGGCGCACCTCTTGGCTTTCCCGAGAAGTACTAGTTTTGCCGCTCTTTATTGCAATTACAGGTCTTGCCTGGCTCTTTGCTCTTAACCAGCAGCAGTCAACTTGGTTGTGGCTTGCACTAATTATTTTGGCAATTGCCTTGTGGGTCTGTACCGCACAAATTTATCAATGCATTCGCTTTATTCAAGAGTGGGCAAACCCCCTGACCTTGGTTAATTTTATGGCGCTAGGCCTCACATCCGGCTGGCTCTTATTTGCTAGCTTAATTGCTATCTGGCCTACAACAATGCCCGCATTTGAACCCTCACTACTTGCTGGCTTTGGTTTTATTCTGCTCTTTATCTGTCTGAATATTAAGTTGTGGATTTGGCGACGAAATCAACGGCTTAAGCCCATTTCGAATTTAAATTCTGCTACCGGAATTAAAAATTCGCAACTTCGCCAAACCTCCATGGGCTTAATGGGTGGCAGCTTTAATACCCGCGAATTTTTTCATCAACAAAGTAATTTAGTCATTAGTAATTTACGCAAAATTATTTTCTTTAACGCCTACTTTATCCCGATGATTGCCTTAGCTTATGCCATTTCTGCACAAAGCTATGGTTGGATCATTGCCGCTTTTATAATTCACTGCAGTGGTTTAATTGCGGAGCGCTGGATGTTTTTTGCCGAGGCGAATCACCCACAAAATCTATACTATCAACGGGTTTCATAAGCATAGTTAACGCTGTCATTAAAATGATGAAATAAAAAAACCGCCAAATAATGGCGGTTTTTTTATTGAAAAATGGATTTACTTGCGTTTATTTACTGCGTCTTTGAATGCTTTGCCTGCAGAAAATTTGGCCGTCTTTGCTGCAGGAATCTTAATTTCTGCGCCGGTAGCAGGATTACGACCTAGTCTAGCCGCTCTTTTGCCCGATTTAAAAGTACCAAAACCAATCAGCTGTACAACGCCACCTTTGGTAACCGCTTTAATAATGTTGTCGATTACCGAACTTAAAACACGGTCGGCAGATGCTTTTGAAAGCTCAGCATCGGCGGCAATTTTTTCGACTAATTCTGCTTTATTCAATTGAAACTCCTTTATTTAATTTATGGCGACTGGAAACAGTAAATATCGTATCACTTGCTAGGGTTATTAACTCTAGGGAATACCCCTAAGCGGTAACTCCCTAGAAAGCTTAGCTTTTAAGGGCTAAGACGGTAACGAGACCACTAAAATTACACGTAATCTTGGTATTTTTCTAATAAACGGACCGGTTTTGATAGCGCATCTCGACGGAATGGATCACCCAATTCGCGAGTACACATAATTTCTAGCACGCAAGTTTTACCCTCTTTCATTTGCATCTCAATCGCCTGCTTTAATGCTGGTCCGACTTGATCTAAGCGATCAACCACAATACCTTCGGCACCCATTGATTTAGCAATCCCAGCAAAACTTGGGCTATCTAATTCACCTGCAACGAAACGGCGATTATAGAAATCGACTTGGTTTTTCTTCTCGGCGCCCCACTGACGGTTATGAAAGACGACAGCAGTAACCGGAATGTTATGACGCACGGCGGTTAATATTTCAACCATACTCATCGCCCAGGCGCCATCTCCAGCATAAGCAATTGCGGGGCGGTTCGGAGCGGCGGTTTTAGCGCCCATAATGGTTGGCAGAGCATAACCGCAGTTACCAAAACTCATTGGCGCAAAAAAACTACGTGGCTTTTCAAAGCGTAAATAGCTATTGGCCACAGAATTTATATTACCGATATCGGTTGAGACCATGACATCTGCAGGCATCGCTTTCTCTAATTCGCGCAGTACCTCACGTGGATGTAAATATTCTCCACCAGTGGGAGTCTTTTCTTTTTTCTGCTCTTCAATCATGTCAAGACTAAAGGCATCTTTTTCATGGGTCCAAGCATCTAATTCCTTTTCCCATGCCGCTTTTTCTGCGGCAATGATTTTTGCCCGTTCGGCTTTGTTGGTATCAGAAACTAAGGTTTTCTTTTCTAAACGCTTAGTTAAGGCAATCGCTGCTGCTTTGGCATCGCCGCAAATACCAACAGAAATTTTCTTCACTAAGCCCAACATCTTATTATCTGCATCGATCTGAATAATCTTGGCATTTTTTGGCCAGTAATCCATGCCATGCTGAGGCAAAGTACCAAAGGGCCCTAAGCGTGAGCCTAAAGCCACCACCACATCAGCCTGAGAAATTAATTTCATTGCCGCTTTAGAGCCTTGGTATCCCAAAGGACCGCACCACAGCGGATGACTGGCGGGGAAGGAGTCATTGTGTAAATAGCTATTCACGACCGGCGCACCAAGGCGCTCAGCCAAGGCTTTGCATTCCTCAACCCCATCTGCCATCACTACGCCACCGCCCGAAATAATCACGGGAAACTTTGCATTTGCTAAGAGTTCTGCAGCAGCATCTAAGCTGGTCTCTCCCCCTGGTCCACGATCTAAGCGATTAGGTTGGGGAATTTCGACTTCAATTTCTCCATAAAAATAATCCCGGGGAATATTGAGTTGCGTTGGACCCATTTCCGACATCGCCCGATCAAAGCAGCGGCCAGTAAATTCAGCCATCCGTTTGGGATTATTCACATGGCCCTGGTATTTCGTAAATTCTTCAAACATCGGCAATTGATTAGCTTCTTGAAAACCCCCTAAACCCATGCCCATCGTGCCAGTCTCAGGGGTAATAATCACTACTGGGCTATGTGCCCAATAAGCCGCAGCGATTGCTGTCACGCAATTACTAATTCCTGGGCCATTTTGGCCAATAACCACGCCATGTCTGCCGCTTACCCGTGCATAACCATCTGCCATATGAGCAGCACCCTGCTCATGGACCACGGGAATCAAACGAATGCCAGCTGGAGCAAAAATATCCATTGCATCCATAAAAGCAGAGCCCATGATGCCGAAAATGTCCTTGACATCATTAGCTGCCATCGTCTCGACAAAGGCTTCTGAGGGCGTCATTTTGTGGGGGCCATTACTTAAATTCGGGGTATTTTTAGACATGGGGTCGGTTTCCTATTCGATTAAATGGAACAATTTGTTCTATAATTTTGATAATAATCAAGGATTTTAGCTTAAGTCAAGCTGATAAACCATTATATGGAATATATTCAGGCAGATATTTGAATCGATTGAATTCCGGCCTTTTGGAGAAAGAAGCATGCCCAGCCCCACTGTTTTAGCGGATTTAAGTCAACTGCAACCCGATCGGCAATTAACCATCAAAGAGGCCTTTCCAGAATGTGCATTTGCGACTAATTTTGCAGTGCCCGCCTTTAGCCAAGCAAGTGAATTCGTGCCCGCAATTGACCCGGCCTACTGCCTCAATGCGGATGTCACCCTCGCCGTGTTGGCGGGTTTTGCTTTTAATCGTCGGGTTTTATTGCAGGGCATGCATGGCACAGGGAAATCCACTCACATTGAGCAAATTGCTGCACGCCTGAATTGGCCCTGTCTACGAATAAATCTCGATGGCCAAATTAACCGCATGGATTTAATTGGTAAAGATACGATTATTCTCCGCGACGGCAAACAAGTGACTGAATTTCAAGAAGGCCTCATTCCTTGGTCCTTGCAACGCCCTATCGCCTTGGTACTGGATGAATATGATGCGGGGCAGCCCGACGTCATGTTTGTGATTCAGCGCATGCTTGAACGCGAAGGTCGACTGACTCTATTAGATCAAAATCGCGTCATAGAGCCCCATGCTGCATTTCGTATTTTTGCGACGAGCAATACAGTTGGACTAGGTAATTGGAATGGTTTATATCAAGGCACGCAATTACTTAACCATGGGCAAATGGACCGCTGGGATATTGTGGCGGCGCTTAACTATCTGTCACCAGCCCAAGAAATCGAGATCGTATTAGCACGGGTGCCTGAAATTGGCGTCGACTCTGCAACGCATTTAGTTCAATCGATGGTGGAGCTTGCTAATTTAACGCGTCAAGGGTTTGCGGCGGGTGATTTATCAACGCTGATGTCAACGCGTACATTAATTACTTGGGCAGAAAACTGGCGCATCTTTAACAATTTAGCGCTCGCCTTTCGTTTAGCTTTTTTAAATAAGTGCGAAGCTGAAGAACAAGTTTTAGTTGCGGAGTTTTACCAACGTTGTTTCGATACAGAACTCAATGGCTAATTTGCCCTTTGTAAAACTGAATCCAATTATCTAGTTGGCGCTGTGCAAAACCAATCCCATCATGATTTTCAGCTCCAAGAACAGTATGGCGCTGTCTTACGTGCATTGTCGGGTGACTCCACTGTAGCAATTCGTGATTGGCAACTCCATCAAGCCACTCGGTCTTATGAGCAGCTTGCACCCCATCTTCACTTAGCGAACCGCGAGCAAGCTTGGTTTGAGCCCCGCGCCATGCTCGATGGTCTAGCTGTGCGGATTCGCTATTCTGATCAAGCCCTGCACCAAAAACTGAGTCCACCAGACCAATTGGGGTCTTTTATTTTTGAAGTACTAGAGCAAATTCGCGTTGAAAGTATTTGCCCACCAGCGTTAATTGGTAGTAAAAAAAATCTGCGGCAACAATTTATCGCTTGGCTCACCCAATTTATGGCCGCAGGTCAAGTTGAAAGTAGCATCGGTTTACTCCTCTTAGCTATTTTTTGTATGACCTGGATGCGCCTCAATCATCAAGAGCTGCCACAACCCATGCAAGACACTGTTGAAGCAACGCGTGCTGGGCTTGCAAGTGAAACAGGGCCCATTCTTCAACAACTCAAACTCTTGCAAACGCAACAAGAACAATATGCCCAGCAAGCCTTACTACTCATTCAATTAGTAGGTGAGCTAGTACATGCTGAGTATCAAAGCCAACCGAGTTTGCGCTCTAAACGCAAACAGATCAATTCACCAGGACTATTAATTGATTGGATTCCTCCGCATCAACCCCCAATCGCCCTTCCAAAAAAACTACGTAACTCAGTAAGCCGCCAAGCACAGCAACTTGAGAATACGGCAGCGCTGACACGCTATCCTATTTTTAATGCGAGCTATGACCTGGAAATAAAAGCGCAAACGGCGATAAGAGCAGCGCAATTGCAAAATTTTCGCAGCGAAATCGATCAATGCATTCATGATTGGCAAATTCCTTGGGGGAAATTCATTCGGCTTTATACCAAGCTACTAGCTCAGCCTCACCTAAGCCAATGGCAAAACACGGAAAGTGAGGGCCTTCTAGATCGCCGCTATCTCAATCGAATCATAACTTCCCCGCATCAGCAAGCAATTCAAAAAAAGCGGATCCCCAAGCCCCTAGCTCGAACCCAAATTACTTTTTTATTAGATTGCTCAGGATCGATGAAAGAGCATCGCCTCGAGCTGGCTAGTTTTGTTGATGTGATGGTGCGCATTTTAGAAGGCGTCGGTGTTACAACAGAAGTCTTGGGCTATAGCACGCTTGCATGGCAAGGTGGTAGACCTTTTAAAGAATGGCAAAAGTCGGGGAGTTGCAACAACCCAGGGCGACTCAATGAGCGAGCCCATTGGATTTTTAAAGATCATCAAACCAGTTGGCGTAGAGCCCGTTTAGGTATGGCCGCATTACTAAAACCCGATCTCTATCGAGAGAGCTTAGACGGCGAAGCGTTACTTTGGGCGGCCCAGCGCTTAACTCAAACCAATCAAGATGGACATGATAAAAAAATTATTCTGCTCTCGGATGGCTGTCCAATGGATCGGGCCACACTCCAAGCAAATGGTGAGGCATTTTTACTAGACCACCTACTTCATGTCTTAGAGTGGACTAAGCACACTGATATTCAAGTATGGGGTTGTGGGGTCGGCGAAGAAATGCGTAGTGCATTTAAAAGGCGCTTAAGTTGGGAACTGAGTACCAGTAAAAGTACTGCCCCACCCTCAGCTGCGCTGGTTGTTAATGCAATTAGTAATTGGGTCCAGGAATTAGCCGGACAAGCTAGTCAAAAAAACTCAAACTACTAGCTCATTAAAGTATTCATGCTGAGCTGTGTTTAAAGTTGAAACACGCCATTCAATCGGCTCATCTTGAAGATTAAAGGCAATCCGGCGAATCGTTATGACAGGAGATTGGGGTTTTAAGTCCAGCCAACTGGCAAATTGCTTGCCAGCTAAACCAGCCCTTAGGCGTTCGCGCGTTCGCGCTACAGACTGACCATACTTCACTTGATATAACTGATAAATACTTCCTTGCCGGTTTTCAAAATTACTTCGCGTTAAATTTTTAAAGCGTTTTTTTTCTAACGTAATTTGATCAATCATGACACATTGTTTTTCTAGATAAAGCCGATTAACGATACGCCAAACAGGGGTACCCTCTTTAATCTCAAGTTTAAAGGCCTCTTCGCGATTCGCAAGAGCGCTACTTAATGAAGTTAACTCAACTTGAGGCGTAATTTTTTTATCGACATCATGCTTAACAACATGAAAGAAGTAATACATTTGGCGTTTTGAGTCGTGCTCTGCTTGAAAGGTGCCTTTACCTTGGCGCCTGATCACAATTCCTTCAGCCACCAGCTCATCGACGGCCTTACGCAAAGTACCAATCGACACGTTGAACTCATGTGATAAATCTTTTTCAGCCGGTAAAGCTTGGCCAATTGGAAAGCGACCCCTGACCAAATCAGCGGTGATTTTTTGCTTCACCTCTTGATAAGCGGTCAGGGATTTCATACTCTTACTACTTAAGCAGATTCATACAAACGCGTCATTACGAATTCGCGGTGACCTAAAATTTCAGCCGCAGTTAATTCGCCATTGGCAGTTCTCATCAGGGCATCTAATAATTTGTCGCCCGCTGAATCTAAAGTTTCTTCACGGCGCAAAATACCCGACACGTCTACGTCAATATGCTCTGACATCGTACGCACTGTCATCGGATTAGCACAAAGTTTAATCACTGGCAAAATTGGGTTGCCAATCACATTCCCTTGGCCTGTTGGAAACAAGTGGGCTGCAAAACCAGAGGCTGCACACAAAGTCACCATTTCGGCGGCTGCTGAAGAAGAGTCCATAAAATGCAAACCCTTCATAGCTGGAACTTCAGCCTTATCCAAGACGCCATCAACGATGCATTTCTTGCCGATTTTCTGAATGTTGCCTAAGGCTTTTTCTTCAATCGTCGTTAAGCCGCCAGCAATATTTCCTTTGGTTGGCTGTGAATCTGATAAGTCGCTGGTTTTATTGCGTTCAATGACATCTTGATAGCGATCAAACATCGCGCGAAATTGTTTTTTTACTTCTGGCGTACGGCAACGTGCCTCAACCAAGTGTTCGCCACCGGTTAATTCGGTAGTTTCACCAAATACAAGTGTTGAGCCAATTTCATATAATTTATCGAACGCATTACCAACTGCTGGGTTTGAAGCACAACCTGAGGTGGTATCCGATTCGCCACATTTAGTTGAAACCCATAACTCTGAAAGCGGTGCTGAAACGCGCTGTTGTTTCGAGGCATGCTTCATCATCGCGTAGGCAGCTTTACTCGCGCTAGCAATGGTAGCGGTATCGCCATTACGCTCGATCCAAAACCCTTCAACTGGTTTGCCCGATTTTTTAATGCCCTCAACTACTTTTCCAGTCCACTGCGGCTCAATACCAATGACCACCACTCCAGCTACATTGGGGTTACAGCCAGCGCCAATGAGGGTACGGAAATGGAGTTCTAGATCGGCGCCAAACTGCAAGCGACCATAAGGGTGAGGAATGGCAATAGTGCCTTTAATGTTATTGGCTACGGCTTCACAAGCGGCATTCGATAAGTCATCTAATGGCAGGATGATGACGTGATTACGAATACCCATACGGCCATTCTCACGGCGATAGCCCATAAAAGTTGCATCTTTTAAATTAATCATTTTTTATCTCTTTCTTTTACTCTGATCACACTTAGAATTATTACCAGCGCTTGGTCTTCACATTTTGAACATGGGTATGCTCGCCTTTTTTAATCGGCGCAACTACCTTACCAATATCAACCCCATACTTAATGATGGTGTCGCCAGTCTTTAAATCCTGTAAAGCAATTTTGTGACCAATGGGAATATCGCTTTCCGACTTAATCGTCACTGTGCTATCCCCATCCATTACCCAACCTGTTAAGTCGGTACCCGCTTTAACGCCTTCAACCACGACCACGCCAACGACGTCTCCTGGCTCATGCACGACGAAATGTATCATCAACTTCTCCTTTAAAAATCATGTAATTATTAAGTCTTCCACGACTGTTGAATGCCAGTCTGAATTTCATCAAACACGGCATCAGGTACTACGGATCCATCTAAAAATGCAGCTGCACGTAAATTAAAACGGCGCTGACCTGGTAAACGTACGGCGCGATCGTGTGCCAATTCAGCAATAAAATCATCTATGCGGCTTTGATAAATACCTTTGCCAGCAAGGCCGGGGTCAATCGTAATTAACAATTGGCCAATACGCGGACGATTACCTTGGGCGTTGAAAAATGAATCGGCTTCATAAGAAAATCGGCTGCCAGATAAGCCCACGACTAATAATTCAATCACCAACGCTAATAAGGCGCCTTTGTCCCCGCCCAGAGGCACCATTAAGCCTTTGAGGCCAGCCTGAGGGTCAGTAGTCGGTTTGCCATCGGCAGTCAGCGCCCAACCTTCCGGAATCGCTTCACCTTTTTTTGCTGCCACTAATAATTTACCGCGCGCTACAGCTGAGAGCGACATATCAATCACTAAGGGATCACCGTGTGGTGTAGGGAAGGCAGCAGCCAATGGGTTGGTACCAAAAATAGCTTTGCTGCCACCAGCCATTGGCATCGCTGCAGGGGTATTACCAAGCAAGAGCGAAACATAACCTGCCCTTGCAGCAGCTTCAGTGTAATGTCCTGCCACCCCAAAATGATGGCTATTTTTTACGGCAACTATGCCAATACCAAAATTTGCAGCTAAATTAACGGAGAGATCAGTTGCAAAACGTAAGGCAGGAAATGCTAGGCCATCTCGGGCATCAATTAAAGCGGCGGCAGATTTATACATTTGTACTCGTGGACTTGCCTTGAGGGCAATCCGTCCACTTTTTGCATGTCCAGCATATTGCGCTACGCGCGCTAAGCCATGGGATGCTAGACCATCGGCTTCGGCTAGGGCTAAAAATTGGGCAGTTTCATACGCTGATTTGCGATCAATGCCAGCCGCTTGCAAGCCTGATGCCGCCAATTTTACAATTTGGGGAAAAGTTAATTTCATGATGCAATTCTTAAAAATTGGTCAACTTCTGTTGCAATTAATAAGCTCACCCGCTCATTACTTTCCACTGTCACTCCAGCAATATGTGGACTTAAAATGAGATTTTCCAGGCCGGAAAAATGGCTTAGGTTTTTTGCCGGCTCGCTCTCAAAGACATCTAATGCTGCCCCGCCAATTCTGCCCGTGCGTAACCGTTCTGCCAATGCTGCCTCATCTACAATTCCACCGCGCGCTGTGTTAATTAAAAAAGACCCCTGCTTCATTTGATCTAAAGTGAGGTGTGAAAATAAATTTTTAGTCGCTGGCAAAAAAGGCAAGTGCAAGCTCACAACATCACTACGAGCGAGCAGTGCATCAAGGGTTAGTAAGGGTATTTGCTGTGACCCAATTTCAACCGCATCTCCCGTTAGCAGTGGATCGTATGCAACACATTGCAAGCCAAAGGCATTAGCCTTCTGAAATACGATCCTACCAATACTGCCAAACCCAACGATACCGAGAGTTTTGCCAGCCAATTCATAACAAGCAGAAAAACGTGGGCGCGGCCACGTACCAGCCAAGGTTTGCTGCGTAGCAGGTAAAAAGCCACGGCTTAGGGCAATAGCTGCGCCCAGCACGTATTCAGCAACCGATTCAGCATTAGCGCCAGTTGCGGGTATGACCTTAATATTGCGCCCTGCACATGCAGGTAAATCAATATTTTCTAAACCAACCCCTAGGCGACCTACTACTTTTAGATTCGGTGCAGCGGCCAATAACTCAGCATTAACTTGGGTTAAGTTGCGCACAATTAAACCCTCAACATGCTGCAGTGAAGCAATTAAAGTCGCGCGCTGTTGATAGCTCTCTGGCTCATAAGTAACTTGATGGTGGTTGCGCAACAAGGCTAAAGCCGGCGCAGAAATAAACTCAGAAATAAAAATACTGGACATATCTAAATCATATAGATGATTTAGATTACTTGCAATACCTAGGGTTATAGTACATAGTTACTGCAAAAGCAAAATAGTAAGAAAATCAAAGATAATTGCACTAATAACTGTCAATGGAGACCTGAATATGCTGTTAAATCAACTACTTAAAAAACGACGTGCAGTCCTGGCTACCTCGCTAGTATTGCTTGGTGGTTTATTCACCTTAGGCTATACCCCCTTAAGCCAAGCACAAAGTTGGCCTGATAAGCCGATTAAGTTAATTATTCCCTTTGCTCCAGGGGGCACTACCGATATTTTGGGTAGGGCTTTGGCACAACAACTCTCGATCGTTTTAAAGCAAAATGTCATTGTTGAGAATCGGGCTGGTGCAGGCGGCAATATTGGCGCCGAAGCAGCAGCGAAATCTCCCGCTGATGGTTATACGATAATTTTAGTATCTGGCAGCATGATGACCGTGAATCCATTTTTATATAAAAAAATGTCGCATGATTATGCTAAGGACTTAATTTATATCACGACGGTTGCTGGCGGCCCGATGGTCTTAGCAGTCAATCCAAACTTACCTGTTAATAATGTTAAAGAATTAATTGCTTTAGCTAAAACAAAGAATTTAAATTTTGGCTCAGCGGGTATTGGTAGCCAAGTGCATATGGCAGGTGAGAATTTTATTTATGCTGCCGGTATGCCTGCAACCCATATCCCCTATAAAGGTGAAGCCTTGGCAATGAATGATCTGATTGCTGGACAAATTGATTTTATGCTCGGTAATTTTCCAGCTACTAATGGTTTTGTTAAATCAGGACAAGTCAAAGCATTTGGCGTAACCAGCAAGACCCGCATGAAGCAATTGCCTAATGTGCCTACCGTTGCAGAAGCCGGAGTGCCAGGTTTTGAAAACAACGGCTGGTTTGCCTTAGCTGCCCCTACCGGTACGCCTAATGCCATTATTGAAAAACTCTACAACGCTACAGGTAAAGCGCTTGAATCTGAAGGCATGCGTGCCAGTCTCGAGCAAAATGGTTATGTTGGCTATTTAACGAAGTCAAAAGAACTTGATGCACAAATTAAGACTGAGTCAGCGACTTGGGAAAAAGTGATCAAAGCCCGTAATATTCAAGCGCAATAATTTTTTATGCGGCCAATTTAACTAAGTCTTTTTTATTTGGCTTAGTTAAATTACGCCTCGACTAGAATTGTTTCGCCAGGCTGAACGCGCGTAAATATCACCTGGCGATTTTCAATCTTGAGCTGACCCTCGCGTAAGCCAACTACAGTGTAATAAGAACCTTCCAACGCACCCGACTGAGGGAAGTCTTCGCGATAATGCGATCCCCTCGAATTTTCCCGCGCTAAAGCAGCTTCATTAATAGCTCGGCTGACCAAAAGTAAATTGCGCAGATTCATCCAATCCTGCCAAGTTAAGTTGAACTCGCGAGAATCACCACCTACCCCAATTTGATTTAATTCGGCAGTTAATTGTGCTAGCCGAGTACGGGCCTGCAGCAAATTGGCTTTATTACGTGAAATGCCAACCTCATTCCACATGCAGTCTGCTAAGGCATCACGTACTGACTCAATATCACCCTGCACGGCTCTTAAAGGCAACTCATGCTGCTCAATACTTGCCATCACTGCATTCATATCACAGGGCAATAGTGGTTTGTCGATCACCCAGTTGGCCATTGTTTCGCCCGCAATACCGCCAAATACAGTGGAATTAGCAACCCCATTGCCACCTAAGCGATTGGCACCATGAACTCCGCCAGTATCTTCGCCTGCGGCAAATAAGCCAGGTAATGCTGTACTGCAGTCAATATTGAAGATCAGGCCGCCCATCATGTAATGCGCAGTTGGTACAACCTCAACCAAGCTGCTGGCCAAGTCAAAGCCGCTATCAGCACAACGCTCAACCATGCCTTTAAAGAGCTTGCGCACATTTTCAGGCCCTAAATGACTCATTTGAATATAAACCCCACCATGAGGAGTCGCACGACCTTCGCGAATTTCAGTATTAATGGCTCGCGACACAATATCGCGTGTGGCCCGTTCATTGCGAGAATCATAATTACCCATAAAGCGCTCTTGTTTGCCATTTAATAAATAGCCGCCAGCGCCTCGTAAGCCTTCTTCCAAAACCGTACCTGTCATCCGTGTACCAGGGCCAGCTAGTAATCCCGTAGGATGAAACTGCACCATTTCCATATCCCGCAATTCAAGGCCAGCACGCAAGGCCATTGCTAGACCATCGCAACTCTTATCGCCTGAAGGTGTATGGTATTTATACATGGTTGGACCACCGCCAGTAGCCAGTAAAACTGCCTTCGCGCGTACCAAGACAAACTCGCCGGTACGCATATCGAGCATCAATACGCCAGCTAATGACTTGCCATCAGCGCTACGGATCAACTCGAGTGCGCGATATTCTTCTAAGCGCTGAATACCGCGTTGCCAGACTTGTTCGGCTAAACGATTAATAATTTCAATGCCGGTTAAGTCACCTTTATGTACCGTGCGATCAAAAGTTTGACCAGCAAACGCTTTTTGATGAACTGTGCCATCGGGGTTGCGATCAAAAAAACAACCGAGCTCATTTTCTAATTCATGAATACGCTCAACCGCAGTACTAACTAAAGTCCAAGCCAAGTCTTGATCTGAAAGCCATTTACCGCCCTCGATCGTATCCATAAAATGCCGCTCCACTGAATCACCTTCGGCCAGCGCAACGTTATAGCCGCCCTGTACCATGCGCGTACACCCCGATTTTCCCAATAAGCCCTTCACCGCAATCGTAATTTGCAAATGCGGATTTGCTTGATGGGCATGTAAGGCGGCAAATAGCCCTGCACCACCTGAACCCAAGATGAGAATATCGGTTTCAATTATCTTTAATGGCTCAGTAGTATTCATCATTAACCAATTCCTAAGCTTTTTAACACCGCTATCTTATTCATATCGACTTCGCTACGTACATCTTGATAGATGCTGCCGCCATGGCTGTCCATCGCCACTAATAAGGGGCCAAAATCGCGAATTTTAAAGCGCCATAAGGACTCAGGATTTAAATCGTCGAGGTCAACATCTTCAATTTGCTCAATCCAGGTCGTTTCAAGCGCTGCAGTACCGCCAATAATGGCAAGATAAACCCCGCCTAACTCAATGAATGCTTTAGCGGAACCCTCTCGCAAACCACCTTTACCAATAATGATACGCACACCATTTTCTGCCATCAATGGTTGCGTAAAACGCTCCATCCGATCCGAGGTTGTTGTACCAATACAAACAGGCTCATAGCCTGCGGGGAATTCTGCGCTAACCGCTACCTTGCGTACATTGGGTGCTGTATGAATAACTGCGTGACCGCTTAAATCAAATTTAGTTTTACGGCCCCGATCAAATAAATGAATTTGCGTAGCATCGCGAATACCGAAGAGCGTATTTTGTAGCGTCACCGTATCATTAATTCGTAACTGCCGAATCGCCGCCTCACTAACGGGAGTAGAAAGTTCGTAATGCGCCATTAGCGGTCAGCCTGGAATTGATTAATAGCCATAGACAAGCCCTGCTGGCGTAAAAGTAGCTCGGGCACGGCGTGCTGAATGGCATTGCATATTCACTGCTACCGGATTCATCGTAATGTGGGTGGCCGCCAACTCGACATGGACTGCAAATGCCGTCGCATCTCCGCCGAGTCCTTGTGGACCAACCCCCAAATGATTAACCGCAGCGCTTAATTCAGTTTCTAATAAGGCACCCTCGGTATC
>Ga0194047_10000874_pt1 | contig 19171 bp, 15 predicted proteins | sample JunL225m_MetaG_2_FD_160070 | JGI IMG/M metagenome (GOLD analysis project Ga0194047, IMG submission 160070) | Anoxic zone freshwater microbial communities from boreal shield lake in IISD Experimental Lakes Area, Ontario, Canada - Jun2016-L221-5m | ecosystem: Environmental > Aquatic > Freshwater... | reverse complement strand
CTCAAGGGAATATTGGAACGGAGGCGCGGTGAAGGTGACGAAGAAAGCCCGGTCAAATCTCGGTTGGTGTGGGGGAATATGCCACCCCGCAACTTGGTAATTACCGAACATGGGCTGCGTTTCCGTTCCAATCTTTTTGAAGGTCAAAAAACAGGGTTGTTTCTTGACCACCGCGAGAACCGCCGTTTTATGCAGGATTGGTGTTCTGGCAAAAGAGCGCTAAATTTGTTTAGCTATACCGGGGCGTTTTCGGTATATGCGGCGCGAGGCGGCGCTACCAAAGTGGTCAGTTGCGATATTGCGGCTGCTGCCTCTGCTGATGCTCGCCAAAACTTTGAGCTAAATGGCTTTGACGCATGGGAGCATGAGTTCCTTTCCGAAGATTGCTTTGAATTGCTGACTCGCTATGTGGCGGAAGGTCAGAAATTTGATATTGTGATTCTCGACCCACCTAGTTTTGCCCACAACCGCAAGAATGTATTTGCTGCCTTGCGCGGTTACGAGAAGCTGAACCGCCTCGCGCTGCAATGTATTGCGCCCGGCGGATTGCTGGCTACCGCTAGTTGTACCGCTTATGTCAGTCCCGATATGTTCCGCGATATGCTGGCGCAAGCCGCGATGACTGCCGGAAAACGTTTGTTATTGCAGCATGATGCCGGGCAGCCTCTTGACCATCCCGTCCCCGTCCATTTTATGGAAGGACGCTATCTTAAATTCGTTCTCGCCCGTGTGCTGGACATCCCATGAAAATTGCGAATTAACAATTCTCAAATGGCTAGGTTATATTTCGCATCATAAAATATAATCTAGTTATTATTTTGCACCCTGAAAATATAACGATACGATTTGAAACGCAAAGTTGTGAGGTGTAATATAGTGGTATCCCATAGGCATGCTTAAAAATTTATCAGGAGGAAGCTTGTGAACGTAAGCGCCCACACTAGAATAGATGCTCGCCTTGAACGCTCTATTTTGATAGTTCCGGCTGCCAATTTCAGGATAATTGAAAAAGCCGTTGCCAGTGCTGCCGATGCGGTTTGTATTGATTTAGAAGATTCGGTTGCACCTAGCGAAAAGGAAGCCAGCCGCGTCAATGTGGTCAAAGCCTTGCGCGAACTGGATTGGGGCAAAAAGCTTCGCCTGTATCGCATCAATGGGCTGGATACTTATTTTGCCTACCGCGATTTAATCGAAGTGGTGGAAGCGTCAGGCGATAAGCTCGATTTGGTGATGGTTCCAAAAGTGAATCGCCCAGAAGATGTATATGTGGTGGAAACGCTGCTTTCCCAGATTGAAGCCTACAAAGGGTTTGCAAACCGAATCGGGATTGAGGCGCAGATTGAAACCGCGTTGGGTTTGGTAAATGTAAAAGAGATTGCCAAATCTTCCGAGCGTCTCGAAACCCTGATTTACGGTCCGGGCGATTATGCTGCTTCGGTGCAGATGCCAATGGATAACATCGGTGAACTGGACGAGAACGACAAGCTTTATCCCGGTCATCGCTGGCACTATGTGATGCATGCAATTGTCTCGGCGGCGCGTGCTTACGAATTGCGCTGCATGGATGGACCCTTCGCCGGGATTAAAGACCCGGAAGGTTATCTGCACTCTTGCCGGGTTGCTCGCTCAATGGGTTTTGATGGCAAATGGTGTATCCATCCTAGCCAGATAGAGGCGACCAACAAAGTGTTTTCACCACCCGAAAAAGATATTCAGTGGGCGCAAACGGTGATGAACGAATACGAGAAGGCGTTGACGGAAGGGCGCGGCGCAATCACGGTGAGCGGAAAAATGGTGGATGCCGCTTCGTTGAGGGTGGCACGCAACATAGTGGAAAAAGCTAAAATCGCAGGTTTGTTTTAAGCGGTTAGCGCAAAAGAGGGCTTATATGGCAATTGTTGAGGAAACAAATCGGGAGAAGTTGGCACGTGACCTCATGCAAATCGTGGGGGAGCGCGGTGTGCTACGACCTAAAACTATATGAATATGACGGCTCTATTGACCGCCGATATTGTGGTGGCAAGCAATCCCGATTGTGCTATTCAAAGCAGTTAGGGCTTGCGTGAGGACGGTCAGAAAGCCAAAGTATTACATCTTGCCGAATTGCTGGAACGTGCTTATAAAGTTGGAGAATAAAATTAAAAGGGGAGAGAAAAATGTCTGATATTAAAAAAGTGGGGTTTATTGGACTGGGCGCGATGGGTCGCCCGATGGCAGAGCAACTGATAACTAAGGGATTTGAAACTTATATAGTAGCGCACCGCAACCGCAAACCTTTGGAAGAGTTGCTTGCGTTGGGGGCGAAAGAAGCCGCGAATGCGTCTGACCTAGCGGGTAAAGTCGAAGTTATTGTGACAATGGTTCCAGATGCGCCCGAAGTCGAGGAAGCTTGCTTTGGAGCTAATGGGATAGTGGAAGGGTCGCAATCCGGCTTGCTGGTAATTGATATGAGTACAATTTCTCCGGTCGCCAGCCAGAAAATCGCGGCGCGTTTGAAGGAGAAAGGCATTGATTTTATAGATGCTCCGGTTAGCGGTGGTCCTTTCCGCGCCGCCTCCGGCACATTGGCGATTATGGCGGGCGCAGATGAGGCTGTTTTTGAGCGTGGCAAGCCTGTACTGAGCGCGATGGGTTCTCCGGTGCGAGTCGGTCCACAGGGTATGGGCGAAACCGTAAAGCTAGTAAATCAGATTATCATTTCCCTTAATACAATGGCTTTGGTAGAGGGCTTTGCCTTTGGGGTAAAGGCGGGCGCAGACCCTCACATGTTGCGCGAGGTGCTTTTAAACGCTACCAGCGCCTCTTACCTGATGGACAAATGGATTCCCAATAATTTGCTTAAGGGCGATTTTACCACCGGCTTTGCCACCGAACTGCTATACAAGGATTTGAACGCGGCGCTTGGCGCGGGTAAAGAAATGGGCGTACCGATGATGGGTACAGCGTTGGTGCAGCAACTTTTCGGTATCCTGAAAGCTACCGGGCATAACCGCGATGATTACACCGTACTTTCAAAGCTCTACACCGATGTCACCGGGAAACCGATTGCGTAAAAACCTTCCAATATTTCCCCCCTTTCCGAACTGGATAGGGGGGATTTTATCACAGAACATTCATGCTATTCTTTTAACTTTTCTCTGTTATAATATTTGGTAATATCTATATTTAGCACAAATTTTATTCGATGTAATCGGTCTCATTTTGTAGCATATGAGGAGATAAGAAGATGGGGCGTATCATACTTTACGGGTTTATTATAATAGCTATTCTTATAATTATCGGTATGTTTATTACTTTTATCGCGAATAACACCGCCCAAACCGTAATCAAATGAACCTTGCACATCGTCAAAGTACAGGAGAAAGAAATAATGGGTAAAAGCTCAGGCAGTTTTTTTGCCAAGCTGCTAGTTGTGTTGGTTATCGCTACTGTGGGGATTGTTGGCTATCTGTACTCTAACTCCTTTGTCAGCAAGAGCGTGGTTAATACGCCCAATCCAATACTGGTAGGGAATATCACCCGTGAGTACAAACTGATAACGGCGCAAGTAACAGGTTCTACTACGGTAGAGGGCGAAAGCAAAAGCTGGGTGCCTTTTTCTACCGAAAAATGGAGTTATCAGATGGTGATGACTGTGACCGCCGGGATTGATATGACCAAATTGCTCGATACCGATATTAGAACCGATATGGAGAACCTGACGGTAACAATACGCTTGCCTGTTCCAGAAGTTCTAACCAAAGAGAAAGGCGGTTGGGTTGTCAGCAAAGATTCGCAGATAGCTAGTGGATTTAGCTCGGACAAGAATATTGTGGATAAGATGCAGGCTACGGGCGAGCAGAAAATACTAGACGGGATTTTGAAGGAAGGGAAGTTGTTTCGAGAGGCGCGGCTGAACGCCGAAATTCAGTTACGTAATCTTATTCTCCAATTGGGTTATCGGCAGGTCAAGTTTGAGTATGCCGATCAGCCCACCGTAATTCCAATTACGCCAACTTCAAGCCTGACCGCGCCTCCAAGATAACATGAATCAACCCCCTTCTCTGAATCGGGAAGGGGGTTTTGATTTCTAAGGGTGGTCAAAGGTTGTTAGAAATTCTCGTTCAAACGCTGCGTAGCTCGGCGAACTTCTAGGCGAGCGCGTCCTAAATTTCCTCCGCTCGTAAGCACAAATACCAACAAGTTATCGGCATCTACGCTCGAAATGAGATAGCTTAAATTATCGGCGCTAAGTATAATTTCACGCGCTTTTCCAGCTTTTAGGATACCGAGAGTGCGGTTGATGTTGCTAACCATCCCTGCGATTTCAACCTCCACTTCCTCTGCATCAATTCCTTCTACGCCTTCTGCCAGTATCGTATCTACGCCTATTCCATCCAGACCTACCAGACTGACAGCAACGCTGCCATCTACGTTCTGAATTGCCTCTGCTAGAATTTCCTGGAACGTCATTTGCTCAAGACCCCCTTTTAGGTAAAATTAGTAATGAATATTAACTTGAGTACCCATTGGCGCCCAATTGTAAATCCACTGTGATGCCGGGGTAGGTAGGTTAACACATCCATGGCTCATCGGATGACCGAAATTGTTGTGCCAGTAAGTGCCATGAATGGCATATGCTTGGTAGAAATACATCACGTAAGGCACATTTGGCAGGTAGTAGTAGCTTGAGCCACCCCCGCCAGTCATCAATTGTGATTGATATTTCACATAGACTTGGAAAGTACCAACCGGTGTATCAAGTCCCGTCACTCCGGTGCTAACTAGCGAACTGAAAACTGCCTTATCACCTTCATAAGCAACTAACCGTTGCTGGCTAAGATTTACATCAATCCATTTACCATCTGAAAGCGGGTTAACGCTGTTTGCCGCTTCAGGGGTTTTGGTGGGTGCTGGCGCACCTCCCTGACCTCCCTGTGCGCTGGGTATAATTAGTTCTTGCCCAACGTTAATGACATTGGGGTTTGCGAGGTTGTTCGCCTGTACAATGTCCGATACATTAACGTGGTAATAAGCGGCAATTGAGGAGAGCGTCTCCCCCGCTACTACAGTATGTTTGACACTCGCTGTAGAGGCTTTTGTGCTGGCAGGAGTTTCGGTAGTTGCAACCGTAGTGGTTAGTAAGGTTGTTGGAACAGGAGTAGTAGGCGTTGGCACTGAGGTAGGTTGTGGTTTGGGCGCAGCGGCTTTTCCCGGTATTCGGATTGTTTGCCCGATATATAGGTAGCTCATCACAGACAGGTTGTTGGCGCTGGCTAGTTGCGAAAGGCTGACTCCGAACTTGTTAGCCACAGAAGTTAGGCTATCACCCGCTTGTACAATATAGGCTTCATCACCCGTAGTTTGTGAAGCGCTAGAAGTCGCGCTATCGGTTTGCCCATGTGTGGGGATTTTTAGCTCTTGCCCGGCATAGATATTATTTACGTTTGAAATACCGTTTGCCTGTGCAATTTCGCTAACGGTTACATTGAAGCGGACTGCAATATCGCTTAGTGTATCACCCCGTTGCACCCGGTAGGTTGAATCTGCCGCTTGTGCTGGAGCCGCCAAAAGCGCTAGAAAACAAGCAGATAAAAGCGCCATAATTAATAGCGCTGAGATTCGGTGGCGCATGTGCCTTATGCTCCTTCGGTCTTTAAAATGCGTGTCTTTCCCCACACTGTATTTAAATTTAACGTACCGGCTTGCCTATTTTTCATGGCTTTCCGGGCAAACCTGAAGTTGTGCGATATAGTTTTACATAATTCTATATGTAAATTATAGCACCATTTTTTTACTTGACAATAACCTGTATTGACTCTTTATTTAAGAAAGTGGCATGTTAAGCAATGGTTTCGCTCAGAAACTTGCATTTTTTATGTGATTTATTTGTCGAGTAGTTACAAAATTTCTGAAATTAGCGCGTGAAGTTTTGTCAGATAAAAAAAGAAGGGCAATTATAACCCTTCTTAAAAAGAATTTCAGCTTTCAGGATTACTGTTAGGCAACAAGTTCCTGTAAGGCGCGTTTATCCAAAATCTGGATTGTACGATTTTGGACGTTGATAAGTTTCTTACGCTGTAGCTCAAGCAATTTGCGTGTAACGGTAACGCGGTTGCTGCCTATCATATCGGCAAGTTCTTGATGGGTCAACCCAAGCTCGATTACAACCGAGTTTTGGTTTTCAACCCCAAATTCAGTAGCTAATTTAAGAAGGATATTTACCAACCTCAGACTTACATCCCTGCCGAGCAAACCTTCAATTAGGATTTGGCTTTGGGAAAGCTGTTGCGAAAAACTGTAAATTATTCTGCTGGCGAGGGTGGGGGACTGTTCCATCAAGGTGTCCAAGGCACTTTCTTGAATGCAAGCCACAATTGAGTCGCTCATTGCTTCAGCATACACATCATGGAAATAGCTGTTCTGGTTGCTGGATTGTGCAAAAACGTCATTCAAGCTCAAGATTGATAGCGTGATAGCCCGACCGTCTGGTAGGATTTCATATAACCGGACTCGTCCCATCATTACAAAATAAAGGATTGCGCGATTATCTCCCGGCTGGAAAATTTTCTGGCTTTCAGAGTAGCGTACCAAACGGAAGGCATGCACGCTTTTGACCAATTCTTGCAAACTGCTACGTTCGAGACGCAAGCGGCGCGACTCGGCGCTTTCCGCAGCCAGTTCATCTTGGATAATCCGATTTTCGTCAATAAACCCATTAAGGATTGCGCCTTCAGCGCGAGAACGTAGAGTATTGAATCTTTCGGTTATGGGTTTTAATAATCCGGGGTTTTGTTCAACCATGTGGGTGTTACTGATGATGTCCCACATCATGTTCATCATTGTGGACATCTGACCGACCACTGCCTCAATACGGGTGGAAGCGCGTGCTTGCAGCCTACCTTCTTTTTCAAGAATAATAAGGTATTCATCATAGCGAGCTGTTCTTAGCGCACGAATTAGCTGTTCCCAAAGGGACATATGCCTTTTACGGACATCTGCGTCGAACTTGGCTACTTCAAACCCGTATCCACGTTGGTCAATCAGCGAAGCCCATTTCTTTCGAAAGATAGGCTTTGCCTCGGCTAAAGCACGTGACAATTCCTCAGCTACCATAGCTATCCCTTTCCGGCTAATTTCTTAAGTGTGATGGGCAACTCTAAATAAAGAACTCTTTTTTGGCTGGAGTCCCATTATTTTTTAACAGCAATAGCATGTATTATTTGGGAAAATGTGGGACCTTAGAGTAGGTTAATAGTAGCAAAAAATCCCACCCTCAAATACAACAATCATAAGCTAACAAGCTATGGCTGGCGCCCGACATAAGGTTAGGTTGTTCGTTATTTTTTTATGATAAACAGCCGAAATCTTATGCGTATTATAAACAAACCTTGAAAAAAAGGCAAGAAAGTTAAGGTTAAGATTCGAATTCATCAAAGTATTCAAGGTTGAGGGAATATGAAGGGTAGTGTAAACTACTGCTATGCAGTTTCGTTTCTGCTTGAATCAATTAAGTTGTATTATCATAACCACATACTCCACACATTGTACCATCCACCGGACGCAAGTAATGAAAGAAGGAAAAAATGTCGCTCAATCCCGATAACCGGCAAGGATATAGAGCTAGAATCAGCACAACAGGTGATTTGGTTCCGAATACCGTCAGTTTTAAAACTAGGTTGGGCTATAGCATTGGGATTATGAAGCCGGTTACATGGTTTGCGCCAATGTGGGCTTTTCTTTGCGGCGGTGTGGGTGTTAGCATGGATTGGGGCAAAGCTGAGAATATTTTTAAATTAGTTCTGGGTATTTTCCTTTCCGGTCCGGTTTTGTGTGGTTTATCGCAAGTGCTAAACGATTGGTTTGATCGTGAGGTGGACGCGATAAACGAGCCACAACGGCTGATTCCATCCGGCAAAGTAGGCGGCGGGCATGTGTTGGTAGAAACGCTGGTACTTTCCATTCTCGGTGTAGCAATTCCAATGTATTTGGGTACCCCTGTTATGATACTGACTGCTTTGGGTTTTATCCTAGCTCTCAGTTACAGTATTCACCCTATCCGCGCAAAACGTAACGGTTGGATTGGCAATGCGCTGGTAGCCTTAAGTTATGAAGGCTTACCGTGGTTAGCAGGCTCTACGACCTTTGGCGCAAACGGGGCTGGCGGTTGGTCTTCTATTACTTCATTGGGTTTGGCTGCCGCAATGTTTTATAGTCTTGGCGCTCACGGTATTATGACCATTAACGATTTCAAAAGCATCAAGGGCGATACTCAAATGGGTATCAAAACTATTCCGGTGCAACATGGTCCACGTGCTGCTGCTTGGATTGCGATTGTTATTATGAACATTTCTCAAGTTGCTGTTATCACGCTGCTTGTTCTAAGTGGAAAGTGGGTCAACGCTGGAATTGTAGCCGTACTATTGGTAGGGCAATTCCCACTTCAGCGTAAATTCCTAAATGACCCGAAGGGTAAAGCAATTTGGTATAACACCACCGGCACCACTATGTATGTGTATGGTATGCTTTTTACCGCCATAGGTATAGGGATAAATTAGAAAAAGAATTTTAGGCACCACCTCTCCATTTCAGAGAGGTGGTTTTTTTATTATACGGGGAGAAGCGATTCAAAACCGGCTATGATTTCGCATAACTCTAACAATTTGCGGCTATTTTGGAGAGCGTTATGCTCGGTTTTAGCCAGCGCAAGGCTACGCTCGCCCATTTGCAGGCGCAAAATTGGGTTTTCCAATAACCTTATCAAAGCTGTTGAGAGTGCTGCTGCATCCCTCGGTTTTATCAAGAATCCGTTTTCACCTTCTAGGACTGCCTCATCAATCGCACCAACGCGGGTAGAGATTACGGGTAGGGCAGAAGCCAACGCCTCGCCTATAACTACCGGGAGACAATCGCCTTCGGTGGGTAGCGCAAATATATCCGCCTGTTTGTAAAGTTTCTGCATTTCCGGGCTATTTGCGGCAATACCATGATGCACGAATAACCCAAGTTTTGGCTCATTCGAGATTTCGGCTTTTGTTACCAAATGCAATTCAGCTTTCAGCCCCCGACTTTTTATTATCTCACGGTAAGTTTGCAACAAGAGTTTGCCGCCTTTGCGCTCGAAATCGCCTCCTACAAACAGGATACGTACAGGGTCAGCATTGCTTTTTACGCGCCGCGCTTGCCATTCTTGGTCGCGCAATTGCCAGAGTTGAAGGTCTGTACCGGGTCGGATAACTTCAATTTTATCTGGCGCGATACCATAATCTTCCACCAGCGATTTTTTGACCCAATGCGACCACGTGACCAACGCTTTGGCGGCGCGATAGGAACGCCGGTGCATTGCCAATTTCATTTCTTCGCTCAGGCGATTGCCCTGCTTGTGGTTGTAGGCTTGCCCAACAGAGTCCAGATTCTTGGGAGTGGCATCGAGCGAGATAATCGTTGGAATCCCTTTTGTTTTATCAATTGAGAAAACAGTGAGGGTAGCGGTATGGAAGAAGAAAAGGTCAGGCTTATAATTTAGCCTTGATATAGCTCTACGAGCTTTTAGCCCTGCGCGTATTGTCCAGTTACGCAACACCGGAAGCTGTTCCAAGCGCGATGTTGGCGGATAATTTACATCAAGCCATTCTATTTTTACTCCGGTTTCATTGCGGTAAGCATTTTTCAGATTCGAGGCATGTACCGCATTACCGAGAGTTTGCTCCATTACGAACGCAAATCTTTTTGGTTCCATTGTTACCTTTATCGGCTAAATTAACAAAAAATCATTTTCGATTTTATGATAGCCTACTAACCTAAAGAGAGGGTGACACTGGTATAAAGGATGATTACAGAGCATTAATACTATTCTTCAACTTCAAAGCTCTCTGCAGCTACATTTGTGGAAGGCTTATGTCGGGCAGAAATCAATTCGGCGAAACGCTGTACAATTGCGCTGTTGGCTACCGCCTTATATGCTCCGGCTTGACGCGCCTTTAAAAGCGACTCCGCTTGCATATGTGAGCCAAAAGCCAGCGTTGGTATTCCAGCCTGACACGCCTCCTTAATCAAACTTTCCCAATCGAATTGGCTTGCTTGCGTATCAACCAATGCAAGCTCAAAGTGGTCTTTGCTTATCCAAGCCCGAAAATCCGCATCATTACGGGCGAAAACCCCGCTCCAGTTTTCGCCATTTTCAGGGGGCAGATGTTGGAGCGAGGTTTTTACTTTACTCATGAACATAAGGTCGCGCGTTATAGCCAATAGCTTCATAAACATTATCCTAAAGAGACTTAAGAAATTCCTCACCGTTTTTAGTAAAGCCGTTTTTGGTAAAGAAGCTTTCGTTCCATTCTGAATTGTCGTTTTTAGGAAGTGGCACGCTGATTGCCTTCAAACCCTTATTACGGGCAAAAAGTTCAGCCTCCTTTAAAATTTCAAGCCCTATACCCCGTTCCTCGTAACCCGACATCGTATCATAATGAAACAGGTGCAAGCGACTGTCCATCAGTTTGGCTTTGCCTCCGCCAATCTGGCGAGTACCCCAATATGCCGCGATATTTACCGGAGGGTGTAAAGCACTGGGAGTTTGCCCGGTATTATCTTCTGTTCGTAGGGCAATATGCCTGCCATCCACATCATTGAAAATACGCTCTACTCCGGTGCGGCAATACATATCCCGTCGCTCTTTACTTTTCAAATCTAGTTGTTTCTGCTCTTCTTCTTCTTTGGAAGCTTGGGCTGCGCTCAGCTTACGTTTGTTAAGCGCTGCGCCCCACTCTAATTCTTCATCATCTTTTTCTTTTTTCTTTAAGAACCCAAACATTGCTAATTCTCCTGTAATGTATATTTAATTCGTAAATTACGGTGGGTAAATAGGGTAATACTAATTAGTTTGAGAAGATGACCTTATCACAAAATCTATATAGCGTCAAAAGTATTGGTTAGGGATTATCCCGATGATAACTACTTCCCTGAAGTATATGCCCTGAAGTGGTATAACCGGAAGTTCTATTTTAACTATTCGTAACGACCTGTTCCAAAAATGCTATAATCTCTCAGGTTTGCCGTAGGGGTAGAACCACAATAAGAATATATGCCAACACAATAACAAGTTGAGACGAATTTTTTCCAATACCCTGATAGTGATGGTGGCGACACTGGCAAGCCGGGCGCTTGGCTTGCTACGCGAAGTGGTAATTGCTGCGCGTTTTGGAACGGGCGAGGATTATAGCGCCTATGTTGCCGCTTTCAAAATACCCGATATGCTTTTTCTAGTGCTTAGCGGTGGCGCGTTGGGTTCCGCGCTCATCCCCGTGTTTGCCGGGATGCTAGGGCAGGGCGAGAAAGATAAAGCATGGCGACTGGCTAACGCAGTGGTAAACGACGCTTTCATAGCATTGCTGGTCAGTGGAATATTTGCCTTTGTTTTTGCTCCGTATCTCGTTTCGTGGGTAGTTGCGCCCAATTTCTCGCCTGCACAACAAGAATTGACCACCAGCCTAACCCGCTTATTGTTACTCCAACCCATTATGCTAGGAATGGGCGCAATTGCTTCGTCCGTCCTGAACGGCATGGAGCGGTTTCTAGTTCCCGCGCTTGCGCCCCTTTTTTATAACCTAAGTATAATTCTGGGTGCGTTGTTTCTTTCACAGAGCATGGGTGTGTATGGTCTGGTAGCGGGCGTAATTGGCGGGGCGGTATTCTACTTGGTAATACAGATTCCCGCTATGTTTCGGGCGGGTTTTCGCTTCAAAGCGGGGCTGGATTGGCAAGCAGAAGGGGTTAGGCGAGTGCTGGGGTCGCTTGGTCCGCGTCTCATCGGGCAAGCCGCCTTGCAAATTAATTTCATCGTTATTACCAATCTTGCTTCGGGCGAACCTAAAACGGTATCCGCGCTAAATTATGCTTTCCAACTTTTCATGCTGCCTCACGGCTTGTTTGCCTTGAGTGTGGCGGTAGTGACCTTCCCTGCGATGGCGCGTCTCTACGGAGCAGGCGATATAGCGGGATTGAAGGCTAAACTGGTGGAAGGGTTGCGCCGCATCTACTTTTTCGCCCTACCTGCTACGCTTGGGCTGGGTTTGTTGGCAACTCCTATTGTGCGCTCCCTGTTCGAGCTTGGCAATTTCGATAAAACCAGCACCCAAATGGTTAGCTATCCGCTGATATTTTTCAGCATTGGGCTGGTGGGTTACGGCGTGACCGAGATTGTCACCCGTACTTTCTATGCCATGCACAATACCATCATTCCGGTTTTCGCCGCAGTAATAACCGTTCTGAGCAATGTGGCGTTGAGTATCGCGCTGCAACGTTCGCTTGGGCATGGTGGGCTTGCCCTTAGCCTCGCTCTTACCAATACGCTGGAAGCCTTGATATTGCTTTACCTGATTAGGCGTAAGCTTGGCGCGTTGGATACCGGGAATGGGCTATGGCTTGGCATGCTTAAAATTACGTTGGCGGGCGACTTGATGGGTGCATTTCTGCTGCTGGCGGGTTGGTTGTTGGCAATGCCAATGACAAACCTTTCCAAAATCCCGCTCATGCTAATAACGGGCGCGATTATCGGTGCGGCAGGTGCGCTTTTCGGGGGTGCTGCCTATCTGCTCAAAATCGAGGAATTAAAAAGTGTGGCTGTGCGCTTTCGCCGCCGGGTTTAGAGATTATACCCAGTTCCCGTAGTCGCTACCACACTTTTTCTTTACCAATGTCCAAAACGCATTTTTCCCTGCTTGCGAGAGCTTACAGGTTATGCTATTATATCTGTGTTGCGGCTAAGGTGTTACGGTAGCACTACTGCCTTCCAAGCAGTAAGCATGGGTTCGACTCCCATTAGCCGCTTTTTTGTTGCCTAGATAAATGCCAATACCACTAACATTCCTACCAAACCACCCATAGCAGAGCTTAGACAGTTAACCATATCGTTATCCATATATCGCCAGCCACGGTTAAACTTGTTTTTCACTCCATTTTTGGCAATCTTTTTCTCTGTTTCCTTGCCAGTTTGCGGGTTTATGTACATCGCCTGCACTGTCGCTCCCAAAAGGCTATCGAACATCGTTCCGGCGAGACCGCCCACTAGCCCTGCTATAATTATCCAGACCTTAAAGAAATAATCAGCATTGCCATTCGCAACTAGTCCATAAACACCATAGAATAGCCAAGTTGATACACCGATTGCTAATCCGCCAAGCAATGCGGCGGTACTGCCGAGTAGCGTAATGCCTCCGCTTGTGCCGGGTACTACTACCTTTCCACTGGTAATCATACGAGGGGCGCGTTTGCTCAAGACCCCGATTTCGGTTGCACAGGTATCGCCGTTAACGGTTGCCATCACCCCAATAAATACCGCAAAAAGCCATTGAGTAGGGTTGAGGAAATAAATTACCGCGATTATCGCGCCAAGCCCACCATTTGCAAAAGCCTGACCAATGTCGCGGCGGCTGCCCTTCTCAAATTTCTCAACTGCTACGCCGCTTTTCTGGGTTTCCTTGTATTTGGAGAGAACCGAGCCAAATACGAAAAAGGCGATGAGCGTAAGACCCCATACCCAACCGCCAAAGCCGAAAATGAAAGTACCGGTAATGATTGCGCCCAACACGCCGCTAAAAGAAAGGGCGCGTTTGCGGTAGGCATAAGCTCCAATCAGGGCGCTGATGATGAGACCGCCAAAAATCATCGGTACATCTACTTTCCAGATAACCATTGCCCAGAGCGCCATACCTATCCCGATAGGCACAAAGATGTTGTCCAGCCCCACCAGCGAAACCGCCTCAAGCATGGTAGCGATGAGCGCGAGGAAAAAGGCATAAGCAATCGTTCGGGACATATCCAGCCCCGTATTCATAAATAGCAATGTAAACAATATTGGTACAAAGCTGAATATGAACATCGCGCCGCTGCCTTCAAAGCTGCGCCGATGTCCTGCAATAAAATAAGGGTGTTTGCCAAAAGCGCGTCCGAGAATAGAAGCCGCCGCATCACCCCATGTCATTGCCATCGTTCCGGCTACCGCTATATAAGCAAGGTTTTGCGACCAGAAAATTGCAAGCAATAGAGTTACGGAAAAAGGGAAATAGACCGTTCCAAGCGTATCGCCCTGTAAATCCATCGCTTTTATAAGGCGCAATCGGGAACTCAGGTAGTTGAAAAAAACGAAAGTGCCGGTGGGGATAATACCGAAATACCAGTGGTTATTATCAAAGGTCGCTAGAATAATGAAAATTGCTAAACCTGCTCCCACATGAACTATCTTGCGCGTAAATTCAGGCGGGTAGCCGCGCCATTTTTGAATCAAAGTTGCTATTATTAATAGCGAAAAAGCGTAGGCATAGGTGACAATCAATCCGGTGATGTCATTCTGACTCATTCTAGCTCTCCTTTTGTCTTACCAACAAGGCATCTTTGTTAGTAGCATCCTATTTTCAACCGTCTATGCTCGTTTTATTGCAGAGCAACATAATATTTATTTTGATTTTAGCATACTCCTAAGAGGGACAATAGTTCCTGATTAACATTAATTCAAGAATGGTTTTTGTTACGCTGGTAAATCGCCGGGTAAGTGTCGCCATTGGCAACCGGTGTGTAAGCACATAAAAAATAAAATCGAGCATATTTTATCGGCGCAATTTACGCTTTTGTTCCAGTGGACAAGCCTTATGTACATGTGGCACAATCAGTTGCTACTCAGATTCTGAGAGGTTTATTGGGTAAGTTTTTTGTTTGTAACTTCATTTTAAAACAGGTTCTGATATGTATAATCAATAAATCAATTACTTGTGTTCCCAACAATCGGGGAAATCGTATATTTTAATGAAAGGAAGCTTCTGAATGTCCACCGAAGATATAGATGAGGAAGTCGAAGAACTCGATGAGGGTGAGTTGGAAGACCCTGAAGCCGATCTAAATCTTACCGAAGAAGAGCGCCTAGCCCGTCAGCGCTCCAGTCATGAGGCACGTTTGAAAAAGGCTAAAACCGCTATTCGCAAAGGTTTAGTGATAGTTAATACCGGGAACGGCAAGGGTAAAACCACCGCTGCTTTTGGTTTGTTGATGCGTGCATGGGGACAGGGCTTGCGGGTGTGCATGCTCCAATTCATCAAAGCAAAAACCGCGAACTGGGGAGAAGAAAAAACCGCTCGCAAGGTAGGTATTGAGATGATACCATTGGGCGATGGTTTTACATGGCTTTCCGATAATATCGAAAACGATAAAAATCTGGCACGCGAGGGCTGGGAGATTTGCAAGCAGAAAATCCTTTCTGGTGAGTATGATTTGATTGTGATTGATGAGATGACCTATCCGCTGAAATATGGTTGGTTGGCGTGGGACGAAGTTAAAGATGTGCTGGATAATCGCCCTAAAAACTTGCATGTGGTTATTACAGGACGGTATGCGCCACCCGAATTGATTGACTATGCCGACCTTGTTTCTGAGATTGTGGAAGTAAAGCATCCCTATAACGCCAATGTAAAAGCCCAAAAAGGCGTAGAATTTTAGCCGGATACGAGCGCAGCATGATTTGAAACGAAAACACCCAATTAGAAGTGAGGCTCTGGTTTGGATAGAATAAATAAAACTATCGTAGTTAAACTCGGCGGCAGTACCCTTGGGGGTCAATCCGGTACTGCTTCGCCTGATACTACTCTGGATGATTTAATCAAGCTTACCCGCGAAGGTAATCAGGTTGTGGTTGTACACGGTGGAGGTAACGCTACCAGCGACCTCCTTCGCAAAATGGGGCAACAATCCCGTTTTTTGAACGGCTTGCGCGTTACCGATGAATCTGCTTTGCAGGCTGCTACAATGATGATTCGTGGGCAGATAAATACGGGCTTGGTGGAGAGCTTTAATCGCGCTAACCGCTCTGTTGAGGGAACTCCGGTTCTAGCTTTGGGTTTGAGCGGGGTGGATGGCAATATCCTTGAAGCTAAACGCGAAACCCGTTTTGGTGATATTGGTTACGTGGGCGAGGTGGTAAAGGTAAATATTGATTTGCTGGTTTTAGCATTAAGTTCCGGTTTTATGCCTATAATTGCGCCGCTCGGCTTTTCTGTTGAGGACGGGGCTAGAACTTTTAACCTGAATGCCGATACGGCGGCGGCGGCGATTGCTGCTGCGCTTGAGGCAGATGCCACCGTATTTTTGACCGATGTTCCGGGTGTGCTGGATGAGCAAAAACGCACTATCCGAAGGCTTGGTAAAAAAAGTAGCCGCCATCTAATCGAAAGCGGCGTAATAACCGGCGGTATGATTCCCAAAGTTGAAGCGGCGTTAAAGGCTTTGGAAGGTTCAAGGCGGGTCATGGTTATTGATGGGCGTAAACCACACGCTCTTTACAACGCGGTTGAGCATTATTTACCGGATGGCACTACTTTTGTTAGGCGCAAGCTTATGCGAGTTAATTTGAAAGGCGTTGAGTTTGCGCCCACTTCTATCAGAAATTACACTATTGCCACTGCGCCTATTGATGCTGAACTTCTCGGAGAGGCAATGCAGAGCGCCTATTACGGTACTATTGATTACGAATGGGACACGACAGCAGATGCGATTAAACTTATCAAGCGTGAGCTTGCCCCGGATTGGGGCAATTACATGTCAGAACTTTCGGTGGCAGCTATTGATGGCGATAAATTGGTAGGTCTATGCCAAGTGGTTTGTGAAAAAGATGATTCAAGCGAACCTTGCCTGACCAATGTTTTCAGCTTACCCGACTATCGGGGACAGGGAGTAGGACGCGCAGTAGTGGAGGAATCCTTACGCCGTATCAAAGCGGCGGGTTATTCTTCGGCGATTTTGCGAATTACGCTTGGCAATGATATAGCGGAAGCGCTCTATCGCAGTTTGGGTTTTGAAGTAGTGGAGCTTTACGAAGTTTAGAGGTAGTAAAAATGGGGGCAGCAAACCGACGGGCGTTTCTGGTAGCTATTTTGCGTTATTCGGGAGAATTTCTGATTACTTGTTCCCTAAGCTTTTTCCTGTACGGTTTGCTGCTAGGTGTTTGGGAAGAATTTCGCGCCCCTTTTCAGGGCTATATACCCCTGTTAATCCCAATCATATATGTCACTTCTCGCGCGGTTATGAGTCTGTTCAGGTTGTACCAGCAAGTGGCAGATTTGTGGCAGGGTCCTGAAACACTGGCTTGCTATGTAACTTTGCATGATTTACAAACCATCTGGAAGCAGGAGCGAGGTCGTAGTTGGGCATACCGTGAAGCGATTGGGCAACGCTGCATTGTAAATATTGTACAGGCGGATTCCTTTGCGCGGTGGTTGGGCAAACCAGATTGGCAAATCCATAGTGATGTGGCAGAAGCAGAATACCGCTTTGCTCCAGACCCTACCGCCCTCTCAACCGAACTGTTGGAGCAAAGACCTGAAACCCTTTCACGGGGAAATCATGGGGTTTACCCGATTACCCTTGAAACGCCGCGCTGGGTGTTTGATTTGGTGCAATTGGGTGATTTGGTTCGTATCACTTTGAGTCGCCGCACGCATCGCATCTACAATGTTGAAGTGTTACTGAGCGTTATGATGCCCGAATAATTCTAATTTTAAGTCTATCGAATTGGTGAGAAACTTCACGCATTACTGTAACTATAGCTACACCCTAAATTTCAATCTCAAGGTACTATAAGTTTGCGCTCTTACTATATCACGCGAGGGTTGATTGTGATGACTTCTACACAAAAAAATGGTTACAGAGATAGTGTCCTATATCCTTTTGCAGCGGTGGTTGGACACACGCTGGCAAAAAGAGCTTTGCTGATTTTAGCAATAGAACCACGTTTGGGTGGTGTTATTATTGCGGCGCGTCCCGGCACGGCGAAAACCACGCTGGCACGCAGTTTCCACGATTTGCTACCGGACATACATGCAAATGTAGGTTGCGCTTCGCATTGCTCCCCTGATAAACCAAGTGATTGGTGCAGCGATTGCAAGCAAAAATCAGATTACCAGACGGTGCAAGTGCGCCCCCCCTTTATTGACCTCCCTTTGAATATAACCGAAGATCGTTTGCTTGGTGGGTTGGCGTTGGAAGCAACGCTTCAAACTGGTAGGCGTGTGGCAGAACGCGGGGTGTTGGCAGAAGCCAATCGGGGCATTTTGTATTGTGACGAATTGAACCTACTCGATACCGGTCCCAGTAATTATCTGATGGATTCGCTAAGTCGCGGTAGGTTAGCATTAGAGCGTGAGGGCTTAAGTGCCGATTATCCCACAAATTTTATTCTTATCGGTACATTTGACCCCGGTGAGGGCGAAGTTCGCTCCGGTTTAACCGATCGGGTTGGTTTGATGATTTCTATGCAACCGACCAACGGTACCGACTTACGCGCTCAGATTATGCGGCAAGCCATAACTTTTGACCGCTTTCCAGAACAACTCGAAGCTGATTACGAAGAAGAAACAAACCTGCTCAAATCGTTAATCGGCGCCGGACGTGATGCGCTACCCAACGTCAAGTTGACCGATGAACAGTTTAGCGCACTGTCCGAAGCGTCATTGCGTTTGGGAGTAATGGGCAATCGCGCCGACATTTTTGCAGCCTACGCTGCTAAAGCTTCCGCTGCTTTGGAAGGGCGCACTGAAGTAGATGATGATGATTTGAAAACGGCTGTGCAATTGGTTCTGCTGCCCCGCGCTACTCGCTTGCCCGAACCCGAACCGGAAGAGCCTGAACAGCCGGACGAGCCTGAGCCGCCGCCCCCACCAGAACAAAATAATGAGGAAGATAGCGAAGACGAACCGCCCGAACAAAAGCAGGAAGAACCGGAATTGCAAGATTTGGTGATGAGCGCGATGGATTCGGAAGTTCCGGAAGATATTCTGTCTATGGTGCAAGCGCGAAACCAGCGCAGTAAAGCCGGTAGTCGCGGCGAAACCTATAACTGGAAACGCGGCAGGCATGTGCAAAGTGTGGCAGGGAAGCCCGGTCAGGGGCGGCTTGCCATTACCGCAACGCTTCGGGCAGCAGCGCCTTTCCAAACTTTAAGGCGAGATAGCGACCTTAAAGAGAAAAAAGGCAAGTCCGCTAATGATAACCGGGTTCGTATCAAACCCGATGACCTGCGTATCAAACGCTACAAGGACAAAGCCGGCGTGCTGTTTGTGTTCGTAGTGGATGCGAGCGGTTCAATGGCGCTTAATCGTATGCGCGAGGCAAAAGGCGCAGTCACCAAATTATTGCAGCAAGCCTATGTTCACCG
>Ga0194047_10000873_pt1 | contig 19218 bp, 10 predicted proteins | sample JunL225m_MetaG_2_FD_160070 | JGI IMG/M metagenome (GOLD analysis project Ga0194047, IMG submission 160070) | Anoxic zone freshwater microbial communities from boreal shield lake in IISD Experimental Lakes Area, Ontario, Canada - Jun2016-L221-5m | ecosystem: Environmental > Aquatic > Freshwater... | reverse complement strand
CGCCAAAGTAGCGACTGCCCGTAACCTGTGGGTTCCGGCGGTAAATAATCACGGTGGGTACGGACGTTGGGCTTTTATCGAGATTACCGACCCTTGGGACGCTGAGAATACCATTCGATCAGTGTTTAAGTTAGAGAAGGAATAATATGACTATCATTGATATAGCAATTACTCCCGATGAATTCAATCAGGTAGATATTGAGTCAGTCATTAGTCAACTCAGTGAGCGAAACTGTGATTACTATTCTTCTCCTTTTTTTGCTAAATCCGAGGAAGCTAAATCAAATGGCTTGCTTATCGCCAGTGCTGTATTTAGGTTACTTGGAGCGCTCACTGATTTTCACCTTATGAGGTTGGATATACCTGAACAACCTTATGTAGCTAAATATGAAGGGTCAACTGGACGAACAGCAATGCCTGAAGATTTCACGGAAGAAGAGTTGGCATTATTAGCTCAAACTGCTAAGGATATTCAAGATGCCGATTTAAGAGCAAGAACCGCTGATGTTATTTGGCTTCGAAAGAAAGATTTTCGAATGGCTGGTTTGGCTGTTGAGTCCTATCTGGAATCGGGTACACTTCTTGAACACCCGGAAGACTGGTCACAAAGTGCTGATAGAATAGAACGAGCACTACAGTTAGCCTTAAAAATTAACTCAAAGCCTTTAGTTGATAAAGTTATTAGCCATATAGAAAATGTACTCGCAAAATATGACGGTCAAGACCCTTCTTTTTTAACCATTAAAATGTTTGAGCTACTAACTAAAAACAATAAAGTTGCTCCAGTTAAATATATCCCCCTTGTTGAGAGGTATGCTAAGGAAAATGAAAATCAAAAAGATTGGAGACGTGCCAGACATTTTTGGGATATTTTAGAACAGCTTTACCGGAAAGAAAAAAATTCTGAAAAAGCAAAAGAGGCATCGATTAATTCTGCCGAAACTCATTTTAATGAGGGCTTGGAATCTTTAAATATTGTCCCTTCTGAGGCTGACTCTTCCGAAAGAAATTATCCCGTTGCTATTTTTCATTTACAACAAGCTTATGAGGCATATACAAAAATTCCAAATGCCAAATCGCGACAGGATGAAATCCACAAGAAAATCCTTGAATATCAAGAAAAATCAGTTGAAGGGCTACCTCGTATCTCGACAGATCCCATTGATATCACAGATTTCGTTGAAAATGCCCAAAACTTTGTGCGGGGTAAACCTTTATTTGAAGCTTTATTAGCACTCGCAACAGCATCCAAGAGTGAATCAAAAAATGCTTTAAGGCAACAGGTCCTAGATTTATCCGAACAAGCGCCACTGCTTCATATAATTACAACCACAATAATAAACGAAAAAGGTAAAACAGTCGCTAAAGCGCCTGGGATACTATCAAATGACCCCGAAGAGGTTGAGGCTGCAATTACAGCAAATATGTATCGAAATTCTATATACAACCGCTCTCTTAAGGTTGCCTCAACCATTGATCCAATGCGTTATCAAATTGATTTAGAGCACAATGTGCGCATACAAGATTTTTATCCGATTGTTTTCAATAATCCCTTGATTCCGCCTGGCAGAGAACAACTATACGCTAAAGGCTTATATGAAGGGCTGATTGGAGACTTCCTCACTGCCGCTCATATATTAATTCCCCAATTGGAAAACTCCATTCGGTATTTGCTATACCGGACTGGAAAAATTACCTCCACCTTTGAAAATGAAGGTATTCAAAATGAATACGACATCAATAAAACCTTGAGGATGTCAGAGCTTACAGAAATACTTGGAGAGGATATAGTTTTTGAATTAAGGGGTTTATTAACAGAACATGCAGGTTCAAATTTAAGAAATCTATTTGCGCATGGGCTGCTGGACTACGAAAGGTTTTTTAACACAGAAGTAGAATATGTTTGGTGGCTTACGTTACGCTTACTTTTTATTCCCATTATTCACAAATTGCAAGAGGTACAGAATGCCACCGAAGAACAACAAGCAGAATAACCCCACCCCCGTTGACGCGCTCAAGCACAAGGATACGCGGGTGAATATACCCACTAACGAGTTGCAGGAGTTTGTGGCAGAGGAAGAGCAGAAGCCGAAGACGCTGCTCTACCCTCGCGACCCTTCGCTTGACCCGCAGTTGGTGTGGAAGGGCAAGGATGAACAGGATGCCGCCGCGCTCGAAGTGCCTGCCGTACCAATCTACATTCAGGAGAAAATTCATCCGCAGGCTATAATCGAGGATTTGAGAGCGGAAGCGCGTAAGGAAGTGCCTCAGCAGTTATCGCTATTCTCCGACTTCAACGGGATAGAAAACTTCGAGGATTTGGTGGATTTCTACCAGCATGAGCAGCACTGGTCTAACCGGATGATTTTGGGCGACTCGCTGTTGGTGATGGCTTCGCTGGCGGAGAAAGAGGGACTGAAGGGCAAGGTACAGATGATTTACCTTGACCCACCCTACGGTATCAAGTTCGGTTCAAATTGGCAGGCGAGTACCCGCAAGCGTGACGTAAAAGACGGTAAAGCGGAGGATTTAACCCGCCAACCTGAGCAAATTAAAGCCTTCCGCGACACATGGAAGTTGGGTATCCATAGCTACCTTGCCTATCTGCGTGACCGACTGGTGGTAGCACAGGAGTTGCTAACCGAAAGCGGTAGTATCTTTGTGCAAATCGGCGATGAGAACGTGCATCTGGTACGCTGCTTACTGGATGAAGTTTTTGGGAGTGAGAATTATATTACCACAATATCATTTCAAACTAGTGGTGGAAAATATAGTAATACCTTACCTACTACTGTTGATTACCTTCTTTGGTATGGCAAGAATTCTTCACAAATAAAGTATAGGCAACTTTATACTGAAAGGAAGGTCGGTCATACATCCCTTGATAGGTATGATTACCTTGAAGAAATAGATAGAAGCATTAGAAGACTTACACCAAATGAACTTGAAACTGGTGAGATACCAATTGGGGCAAAACGGTACAAGTTGGATGTTATTTATTCCTCTGGAGAGACTCAATCTGAATCTGACTTTATTTTTGAGGGGACAACTTATAAATGTAAACCCGGAACACATTGGAAAACCGCTCTTCATGGCATGTATCAACTCGCTAAGTGTGGGAGAGTCGCAAAGCTTGGAACAATTATAATGTATAAAAGGTTTGAGGATGATTTTCCAATAATTCCTATTCACGAGCGTTGGGAAAATACTAAGAGTGGAATAGAAAAGTCATATGTAGTTCAAACCGCAACCTCAGTCATTGAACGTTGCCTACTAATGACCACCGACCCCGGAGATTTGGTAATTGATCCCACCTGTGGCAGCGGCACTACCGCCTATGTCGCTGAGCAATGGGGGAGGCGTTGGATTACCTGCGATACCAGCCGGGTATCTCTCGCCCTTGCCCGCACCCGCCTCATGGCTGCCCGCTTTCCTTACTTCCTGCTCTCCGATACTGCTGAAGGAATTAAAAAAGAATCCGAAGTCACCGGGCGCACCCCTCCAGGCTATCCCACCTCTGGCGACATCAGGAAGGGTTTTGTTTACAAGCGCGTATCCCACATCAAACTGAAAGCCATTGCCAACAACCAAGAAATTGACACCATCCATGCCAAATATCAGGAAAGGCTTGAAGCGCTGCGCCAGCAACTCAACTCCCTGCTCCACCACAATTGGGAAGAGTGGCAGATACCACGCGAGCCGGACAAAAGCTGGAATGAGCAAGCCCTGAAAGCGCACGAACAATGGTGGCAACTCCGCCGTCAGCGTCAGCAAGAGATAGACGCTTCTATTTCGCGCAACGCCGAAGTTGAATTGCTCTACGACCAGCCCTACGAGGATAACAAACGCATCCGAGTCAGCGGACCCTTCACCGTTGAAAGCCTCTCCCCCCATCGCGTAATCAGCGCAGACGAAGAACGCCCCGCTACCGAGCAGGACGGTCAGAAGCAGCAGAGCGGGGGCGACTTCCTCACCATGGTGCTGGACAATCTCAAAAAAGCCGGTGTCCAGAACACCGTCAAAACCGAGCGTCTCAAATTCGACTTGCTTGAACCCTTCGCCGGAGAGTGGCTGCACCTCCACGGGGAATACACCGAACCGGATGGCTCTACCCACCGTGTCGCTGTCTCAATCGGCTCTCAACATGGCACAGTCGGGTCGGAGCAAATCAAAGGGGCAGCCCGTGAAGCTCTCAAAGGCGCAGGCTTCGACCTGCTGCTGGTATGCGGCTTTGCTTTCGACCCTTACGCCAGCGAAACAGTCCGCGAATTCAGCCCCGCTCCAGAGGCTACGGGCAAAAACTTCGCTATCGCCGAAGAGCGCAAACAATACGGCAAACTCCCGGTGCTGCTAGTGCGAATGAACCCCGACCTGCTAATCGGAGAAGACCTACTCAAGAAAACGGGCGCTGGCAACCTCTTTATGGTCTTTGGCGAGCCTGACATCAAAATCGACAAAGACGCGGAAGGGAAACTGGTAGTCACCCTTCAAGGGTTGGACATCTACAACCCCACCACCGGCGAAATCCGCTCCAGTCCCACCGACAAAATCGCCTGCTGGTTCATAGATACCGCCTATAACGAAGAAAGCTTCTTTGTGCGGCATGCCTACTTCACCGGAGCCGACCAACCCTACGAAAAGCTAAAACGTGCGCTCAAAGCAGAGGTGGACGAAGCCGCATGGTCATCGCTCTACTCCACCACCAGTCGCCCATTCGAGCGCCCTGCCAGCGGCAAAATCGCGGTGAAAGTCATCAATCACTACGGGGACGAGGTGCTGAAGGTCTATAGGGTTTAACTCTCTTGATTAGAAACCAGGATTAGCAGTAGGAAAAATGCCGTGGTCAGTAGCAGTTAGGGAATAAAGTTTCAATCTGAAACTGCCCCGAAGTGTATAGAGGGACATTTCAGGATAATCAGAAAAAATGACAGAACAAAATCAAAACAAAGCCTTCAAGATGTTCATCTCATACTCACATGAAGATAAAGCTTTGCGTGACCAAATGGAAAAAGTGCTGATAGAACTCAAGCGGCAGGGTTTAATTTCCACTTGGCACGATGGTCAAATATTACCGGGACAGCAGTGGGAAAAAGAAATTTTAGCTAATAGGGATAACGCCGAAATCGTCCTGTTTCTGGTCAGTGCAGATTTTAATGCATCCAGATACATTTATGAGAAAGAACTCCTACCGGTACTGGAACGGGAGAAAGAAGGCAAGGTATATGTACTGGTCGTGCTATTGCGCCCTACCTTTCTCAAAGGCTCTGAGCTTGAAAAGTTTGAGATGTTACCAATTGACAGCAAGAAGCGACCGAAGTCCGTTACCGAGTGGAGTAATCGTGACAAGGCGTTTCTAAAAGTGGCGGAGGGTATTCACAGGGTGGTACTGCATTTACGGCAAAAGCCCTAGCAGGTTCACTGTAGATTTATTTCAATAATTATAGGAACTCTCTAATGTCAGCAATTGTCTCTTCAATTTTAATCTGTGCGCCTGAAGACCAACCCATCCGGGATGAACTTCTTCTATTCTTGTCACCCCTCCTCAGGCAAGGCGAGATTTCAGTTTGGCCCGAACTTCAGCTATTCTCGGATATGGCGCAAGTAAAAAAGTTGATTTTAGAGAAAGCGCATCAATCTGACCTACTTGTTCTTATCGTTAGCCCGGAATTTCTGGATGACGAGTTCTTTTACACTGAACTTATCAAAGGGCTGGTGGATGGTGGTACGCTGCGGATAATTCCTGTAATCCTCAAGGATTGCCTATGGTGGGAAACATCGCTTGAAAAGCTGAGTGTCTTGCCCAAAGAAGTCAATCAGAAAAAGGGTCAATTATTACCCGATTATCTAGGCAGAAAAACAAAGCGAGAGCGGGTGTTGTGTCAGGTTGGGCTTGACCTGCTGGAAGTAATCAAAGAGGTGCGCGTCAAGAAAGCGGCACAACCACCACCGCTGCCCACCGCCACCGTAACAGAAACCAGACATCTGGATGCCGCCCTACCTTCCGAAGTAGAAGTGGGCGAGCGGGTTCATATACTGGCAATGCTGAGTACCGAAACCTCTCAAGGCTTGCGGGAATACTTGTCCAATATTGAAAAGCAAGAGGCTTTCGGCATCAAGCCGGAGCAAGTCGTTACACCGGGCAAAGTAGAAATAGAGTATCTCAGGGACGCAGCGGGTCAGGTGTTACCCGTAGAATTAATAGTTAGGGTTAGCAGTAAAGATTTTGAACTTGAAAAAAGCGAGGAGCGGGTAACGCTAATCCCGCAAAAAGATTCTATACCGTGCATCTTCCCAATGAAGCCGCTAAAGCTTGGCGCTCTTGCCGTAAAGCTGACGGTGAGCAGTCTTGATAAAGCTCTATTCTTTGAAACAAACCTTACAACCGAGTGCGTGGCTACGGCAGAAACTGCCGACTATACAATAAAAACAATAAAAGCAAGCTCTCTTGCCTGTAATGGTTGCGGTTCTTACAATTATTCGGACGCAGTATATTGTGTAAGGTGTGGCACTTTACTTGACGCTACTAAAATGAGTGCAGCAGCCAGTGATGAAGAGTATGATAAAACAATACCTATTAGCAGAGACAATCCTTTCCTTTCCAATTCTCTACTAGAGAAGGAACGGCAACAAATATTAGCCCAGAGCTTCATACCCCCACCCATTACCCAATACAGACAACGTACCAACGCGGCAAGAAAAAGCAGACCTGCAATTTTAGCCACCATCGCGGCTATGTTTGCAATGTTCCTTGTGCTTGGTTTCTTACTAGCAGTCATTTTCAATGTAGCCGTTATAGGCAATGGGGACGCTACTGCGACAAGCGCACCCTATGTCTCTGCAACGCCAACTATGAAACCTACTACTAAAATAGCACCCGCTGCTACAACCCCAACTCTGACAAGTACGCCTAACGTCCAACAGAACAGCCAGCGCAAACTGGTTACAGACACTCCGGTACCACCACGCTAATTACTACCAACATAACGGAGAAACGTTTTATGAGGAGACCTTTAATCACTGGGCGAGGGTGTTCGATTAATAATTGAAGATCAGATCTGCCTAAATTTTCGTGGTAAAGCAAAAAGGAAGCCCTTTTTCGTATAGTAGTAAAGTAAGGGGCATTATTTCACCCTATTTCACTTGATTTTAGCGGGTGGTCGGAATCCCTGTTTATTGGATAGCAAGTTTTGATTTGTTGAAGCTCATGGTTTTAGGGGCGGAACCGATGTAGCTAGTTTGACCACCTCTGTCTATCTTTTGATCTTGAACTACGAAATATTACACAGATCCTGATTTTGTATCTTTTCAATAATTCGGGGAGATACGCGAAATTGCGGTCATTTTAGGCTCAATTGTGAAGACGTTCCCCGCATTTACCCCTAGTTATTGAGAGGATACGTGATTTTCTCAATTATTAATCTAACACTTCATCTCATGAACCCCCTTTGAAATATACGAACCATGAGCCTCAAGTGACTAAATAAATTGAGAGCCAAAATAGTTTCATTTATTTTTTACCACATATCAATTGAATATTTACCTAGTGTAGGCTACACTAATTAGTGTTAAATATAACTAATTTAAGCTTAACATGAATGAATCGGGTTATTGTAAAATACTACTACTTCCCATCAACCCGAAACAGCTAAAGGTTTGTAGAATATTTCGAAATTTAAGAGCCTAATCATTTTCTAGGGAGTACGTCAATTACTGATTTTTGTTTTTGAATTCAAGTGTTGCTTTTAGAAAAATAGTAAAGATGTGAAGCAACACAAAGCTAATTGTAAATTTTCTCCACAATTCTGCTAAAAATAATGAACACTGACACAAAGTTTCCGATATAGCTTCGCTAATTATAAACGTCATCCAATACTCTGACAGGCATAAACGAAAAGATTGTACTTATAAGATGTTCGATAGCGCTGCACTCGTAGCCACAATTTTTGGCGCACCGAGGTATAGACTCATCCGGTTAACCGAGAAATGCACCTATACCTAAACTGCTACTAGCTGCGATGGTGGTAAAGGAGAGTATTCAATGAAATTACCTCAACATATGGGTACAAAGTTAGGGCGTAAATCAAGAAGTCGTGCCTATATATTTACTATTATACCAATACTGGTTTTCATCTCCATACTTTCGTATGTATCAACTGCAAATAATTCTACGTATGCGGCGAGTAGTTGCAGTTTGGATGCGTTAAAAGCAGTTGTTGCCACAGGAGGCGAGCTAGACTTTAACTGTGATACTGATACCTCTATCATCCTAGATGGCACTCAAGCCATTGCCAATGACTTGACCCTGACCAACACGGGAGCAGGTAAGGTTATTATCAGTGGGAATAATCAATATCAGATTTTCTACGTCAACGCTGAGAAAAGCTTGTCCCTCACTAATCTCAACCTGACCGGGGGTTACGCTGAGGAAAGTGGCGGGGCTATTCATAACTATGGCACAGTAACGATAAACAATTCTAGCCTATACAGCAATTCCGCTCAAACTTGGGGTGGTGCTATTCATAACGATGGCGGCACGGTGACGATAAGCAATTCTAGCCTATACAGCAATTCCACTCAGGTTTGGGGTGGCGCTATTACTAACTGGGGCACATTCACCGTGAGCAATTCCAGCCTGTATAACAATACATCTAACGAAGGTGGCGCTATTGATAATGGTGGCACAGTAACGATAAGCAATTCTAGCCTATACAGCAATTCCGCTACCCAAAACGGCGGGGCTATCTTTAACAATACTGGCACAGCTATGGTAACTAACACTACTTTCCTCAATAACTCTAGCGGTGAGGGCGGAGCCATCTATGGAACAGGCAATTTGAGGAATAGCCTGTTGCAAGGCAGTCGCGTTTGTAACGGCAGCATCACAGACTTAGGCTATAACCTTGAGGCAAACGCATCGGGGAGTTATACCTGTGGATTTAGTGGCACTAGCATTAACACTACCGATGCGAAATTGGATACTCCCAAAGATAATGGTGGGGTAACTCTTACCATTGCGCTACTGTCCGGCAGTTCGGCAATAAACGCGATTCCGGTGAACAATTGCGTAGTTACCATTGACCAGCGCGGGGTTAGCCGACCACAGGGTACTGGTTGTGACATTGGTGCGTATGAGTTTGTAGCAACCAACCAACTGGCATTTACTACTCAACCGAGTGGCGCAATAGCGGGGGGCGCTTTCACTACCCAACCGATAGTGACGATACAGACTGCGAACGGCAGCACTGATACAAGTTACACTGGCACAGTGACCATTGCTATCAAGAGCGGAACGGGTACAACAGGGGCAGCACTTGGTGGTATAGTCACAGTAAATGCGGTTAACGGTATTGCGACCTTCACAGATTTGAGCATTGACAAGAGCGGTACGAACTATCAGTTGCTGGTGAGCGCAACAGGTGCGACCTCAGCCGATAGCATTAGCTTTGATGTAGCGCCCGGAGCAGTACCTTCTATCACCTCAATCAATCCTGCGACAATAACGGTTCAACCCACAAATCCGATAGTCGTAACGGTGACTGGTAACGGATTTATCCCCAGTTCGTTGGTACGCTTAAACGGCACCAATCTGGATACAACCTATATAAGCTCCACCACATTATCTGCGGTTATTCCAGTAGCTCAATTGAACACAGTCAGTGTGCTATTATTTACCGTGTTTAATAATACCCCTGTAGGAATCACCTCAAATTCGATGGTCTTCTATGTCACCTCTTCCGTAGTAGAAATACTGAGCTCCAGTACAGCCTCAACTGCTGCCGATCAACCCACTACTATTGCCTCTGCCAATTCCACGTCTGGAAGTGTAGCCTTGGAAGCCCGTGGTGGTAGCGGCACGGTAAGCGTAGCGATTTTCTCTTCCAACCCAAATGGGCAAGCTATTTTCCAGAGTGGCACTGATTTCTTCGATGTTAATGTGGCGGCTGACTCTAATTTCACCGCTGCTAACCTAACCTTCTGTAATCCCAGGGAAGATAAGGTAGCGTACTGGTACGATGGGACTGTCTGGGAACTAGCTAGTACCCAGTCATATGATGCCGTTACTGGTTGTATTACTGTTTCTGTCAATGCTTCAACTTCGCCGAGTTTGTCGCAACTTACCGGCACCTACTTTGGTGTAGGTTACATGAATACCATCACCGCTCTGGCAACTGAATCAGCTCAAGGAATTTATGGCGGCACCGTCACGTTGAAAGCATCTCTAACTGCTAATGGGCAGACTTTGCGCGGCAAAGTTATCAGCTTTAGTTTGAATGGTCAGGTGGTATGTGGCAATAGCCTACCCGCTTGCCCAACTACTAACTCGGACGGAGTAGCCACGCTCTCCAATGTCAGCCTGATTGGAATCAGCTCAGGGACTTATGTTAGCGGGGTTACAGCTTCTTTCGCAGGAAATGACTCTTTTGTGGGTAGCAGCAATTCGAACAGCCTCACCGTAAACCCGATCACAACCAGCACTAAGTTCTCTAGCTCGGTAGCTAATCCAGTTTACGGACAGAGCGTTACCTTCTCTGCTACGGTCACCCCAGCACCTAACACGCTCGATGCCGCGGTCATTTTCTACCTTGATGGCGCTTTACAAGGTACAACAGTAAACCTGAGCAATGGGGTAGCCAACTTCACCCCCCTTAACTGGCTGCCAGTTGGTAGCCACACTATTACAGTTACATTCAACGGTGACACTAATTACGTGACCAGCGCCGATACGATAACTCTGGTGGTAAGCAAAGCCGTTACTACCCTGAAACTAACCTCAGATAGTAACCCAACTATCGTAGGGCAGTTGGTAACGTTCACGGCAGAAGTGAGCGCCGCGGCACCAGGAGACGGCACTCCTACAGGTAGCGTCACCTTCAGCCTAGACAATAACGCTACTACTAGTATTTCCACGCTGGACAGCAATGGGGTAGCTACTTTCAGCACAGATAAGTTGAGCATTGGTAATCACATGCTGACAGCTAGCTATGGAGGGGATGTGAACTACAGCACCTTCACTGCTGACCTATTGAGCCAAGTGATTACCAACCCAACTCCTGGCTTGGGTATCAGTAACCTCAAAGCGGCATACGGTAGCACAATCACTTTAACCGCCAAGCTGAGCAGTAACCGAAACGGGATAAAGGGCAAAACAGTTAGTTTTAAATTGAACGGCAAAGCGGCATGCAACGTGAGTGGGATGCCGATCTGCCCGACTACAGGGACTAATGGGGTCGCCACCCTAAAGCTGACCCTAGGTTCAGCAGCAGTGAAACAGGCAATAGGAGACCTTCTACCCGGAAACTACCCGATTGTGGTTCAATTTGCTGGTGATGCGGCATATCCTGCTACAAGTAGCAGCGCAACCCTGACGGTGAGCAAGTTGACCGCCAAAGTAACGCTGGGGAATTTGGTACAGACCTATGACGGGAAAGCCAAGAGCGTGAGCGTAACGACTAGTCCAGCTAATCTCGCGGTAGTAGTCACCTACAGTTATGATGGTAGATTAGTGACCAACCCGACCAGCGCGGGATGGTACTTGGTCACGGTCACGGTAAACGATCCGATATATAGTGGGAAAGCGTATGGGGTACTGCTTATTAATAAAGCGGTAGCAACGCTCAAGTTGGAACAGACGAGCCTAAGTCAAGCCTACGACGGGAAACCGAAGAAGGTCGGGTATACGGTTACTCCAAATGGCTTAGGATTGGAGAACCAAGTGGTTGTACTTTATAACAGTTTAACGACACCACCGACCAAGCCGGGTAAATACAGCGTGGTAGTGAAGCTATATAGCTCGAACTATGCTGCACCAGATGTTAGAGGAACGCTGGTAGTTACTGCACCTACTGTCGGTGTTAGTAGTTCGGTACTAGAAGAAGTAATGAACTTCACCGCTGGCTAAAGGAAGAAGAAATGGATAGCCCAACTCGCTTGTTAGTATAAGAGTGCAGCCGGGCAATTCCAGTTTCATCTCCAATTAATATTGAGTTTGTGGCTCAGGCTTTTCGCACCAAATGGTTTGGACATTTTTACCCCAAGTTTGAGCCTACATTTCGATCCGTGGACGGTTACGTTGAAGCTCACGGTTTTAGGGGCGGAAACGGCATACCCAGTTTTACCACCGTTGTCTGACCTTTGCTATTGAACCACTACATTTTACGCAGATCCTGATAGTTCTCAATTATTAATCTAACACCAAAACCAAACGCTGGGTAGTGAAACGGGGACAAACTTTATCACTATATTTGAACCGCTGGTTTAGGCAAGCCTGATTTCTTGCTTATCTAGCACATCATCAAGACTAGGGGAGAATTATGCGTAAAATTTATTATATGGCAGCATTTCCATTAGCGATACTTTTACTATTGCAACTGGCTATCAATTCCTTCATCATTCAGGGAACGGCTTTACAGGAATCTTCAAATAAAGCGTCTGCTAATAACCCCCTTATTCTAATGACCGACGGGAAACCAAACCCGTTTAAGGTTCCGCCACCGTCCAACTTCTTGCGTAATAGACAGAATCTCAACGGTGTAATGGCTACCCCGACCGCTACTTTTTCGGTAACTTACACCGGTTTTACCACTCAGGCACAAGCTGCTTTTCAATATGCGCTTGATATTTGGGCTACCCAAATAACTTCTCCGGTGCCGATTGTTATCGATGCTACTTGGACTAACTTGCAGACATGTAGTGCAAATGACGCTTGTATTCTTGGCTCAGCCGGAATCAATTACATACACTACGGTTTCACCGGAGCAACCAGCGCCAATACTTGGTACGGTGATGCGCTGGCGGATAAATTGCACGGTTCTGATAATAATCCCGGATATGCGGATATATATGCAGAATTCAACAGTGGCTACCCTAGTTGGTATTACGGAACCGATGGCAATACTCCCGGAACTCTGATTGATTTTACCAGCGTGGTTATGCACGAAGTCGGGCATGGGCTAGGCTTCTACGGAGGTATGGATTATAACAGTGGCAGTGGCAGCTATGGGTTTGGTGTATCCCCTAACTACCCCATTATTTATGATCGGTTTGTGGTGAATGGTTCGGGGCAATCTCTGGTTAATACCGGGCTATTTCCCAATCCTTCTGTTGCTTTGGGTTCACAACTGGTAAGCAACAATATCTATTTTGATTCTCCTACCGTCAAGGAAATAAACGGGGGCAATAGAGTAAAGCTCTACGCCCCCACTACTTGGGTTAGTGGTACGAGTTATTCACATGTGGATGATATATACAATAACACTTCCAACTCCTTGATGACTTATTCAATCGGGACGGGTGAATCGCAACATAACCCGGGTCCGATTATGTTGGCAATGTTCAAGGATATGGGCTGGACTGTCGCGCTCGCGCCTAAAGCCCCTACTGTGTTGGCTGCTAGCCCTATTTCTAGCACTCGGATTGACCTAACTTGGCACGATAATTCCGATAATGAAACCGGTTTCCGGGTAGAGCGCAGCCCCAACGGTAGCACAAGTTGGACATCGCTCACAACACTTGCTGCTAACACTACCAGCTATAGCGATACCGGGCTAACTCCCAATACAGCCTATTACTACCGGGTGTTGGCTACCAATAATGGAACTGATTCTGATTACTCCAATACGGCAAACGCTACCACCCTTGCCAACAATGTGCCTATTAACGTGCCTATGATTCAACAGGGACCTGCCTTCGCTGCCGCAGATGGCTCAGCGAGTGATTGGTTTGGCGGGGCTGTGGCATTGAGCAGTGATGGCATGACTGCCCTCATTGGTGCTAAAAACAAAATGGTTAATAATCAGGTAAACCAGGGAGTGGCTTACGTTTATAAGTGGAACGGCTCAACCTGGATACAGCAGGGTCCTGAACTGGTAGCTTCCGATGGCGCAGCGTCTGACAGTTTTGGTTGGTCAGTAGCATTGAGCGGAGATGGGAAAACTGCTCTCATCGGTGCTAAAAACAAGACTTATACTGAGCCAATCTTTCCATATATTCGCCATTTTCAGCAAGGCGAGGCGTATTTTTTTAACTGGAACGGTTCGACCTGGGTACAGCAGGGTGATCCAATTATAATGCCTGATGGGATAAATGAGGTTGAAGACTACTTTGGCACAGCGGTATCACTGAGCAGTGATGGGACTACGGCTATCATCAGTGCTCCACGTAAGTCGGTTAACAAAGGTCTTGGGAATGGGGCAGTCTATGCTTATATAAGGAACGGCACTACTTGGAGCCAACAAGGGGCACCGATGGTAGCTTCCGATACAAGTTGGGCTGATGGCTTTGGCGAGTCAGTAGCATTGAGTAGTGACGGTAAAACTGCCCTCATTGGGGCTCCTTACAAGCATGCCTACAAGGGTGAAGCGTATATCTTTACTAGAAATGGTACGACTTGGAGCCAACAAGGAGAGGGGCTAGTTTCCAACACCCTCGGTATGGATCAATTTGGAACTGCCGTATCATTGAGTGGTGATGGCACGACTGCATTCATCAGCGCTCCTAAAAAAACAATTAACTATAAAAGTTTCCAAGGTGCTATGTATGTTTATAAAAAGAATGGTACAACTTGGAGCCAACTAGGGGCAGCGTTAGTAGACCCTAATGGGCAGGTTGCAGAAATCTTTGGCAAGTCAGTAGCGGTGAGTAGCGATGGCACTACGGCTATTATTGGGGCCGCCTTTCCGGTTGGGAAAGCAGGTGGCGCAGTGTTTGTTTATAAGTGGAACGGAACAAGTTGGGATCAGAATGGTTCAGCTTTGGTAGCTTCCGACAGTATGCTTTTTGACGAATTTGGTGCAGCGGTAGCGTTGAGTAGCGATGGCACTGTAGCTCTTATCGGCAATCCCAGTCGTAACCAAAGTCAAGGAGTGATTTACAGGTTCAGTAAAGCCATTACCAATTTAACAGTTTCTCCGATTTTCGGCAGTTATGGTGGAACAGTTAATCTCACGGCTACTCTCAACAGTGGTGGCAGTGGGGTTAATGGCAAGAGCATTTCTTTCAAACTCAATGGGGCATCTGTTGGTACAGCTATCACTAACGCCTCCGGGGTGGCAACTCTGAACACTATTAGTCTGAGCGGTATCGCTACTGGAGCTTACCCTACAGGGTTAAGCGCCAGTTTTGCCGGAGACGATAGCTACCAGAGCAGCAGTGACACAACCGTTCTTGCAGTGATTAATGCTACCTGGACGGTGAACAATAACCAGGATTATGGCAGTTCCAGCACGGTCAATTCATTGACCTGGGCTTTGACTAGCGCGCAGAGTGGCGACGCCATTATGTTCAATAGTACCCTAACCAGCGTTACGGCTAATGCCCAACTGCCCAAGATGCGTCCAGGGGTGCAAATCTTAGGGCGGTGCAGTAACGGGCCGGAAGTAACAATCACTGGAAAAGGCACAACATCGGACGGCCTCAAGTTGACCGGCGGCAATTTCCTTTACGGCATCAGAATAGCCAATTTCGCAGGGGTACAAATACAGGCTATCGTTACTGACGGTGCAAGTGCGAACAAACTCACCTGTACCGAGAGCAAGCAAAGCTGACCGTAGTTTTACCGTAGGTCAGGTTTATTTCCTTGCGTAAAGGAGAATAAACTTGACCTCCAGATGCCTGATCAGCCTCAAAAGAACTGATTAGAGCAGCCACGCCGTTGGGATTTTCTAAATAGAGTGGCTTCTCAACCCCACCAACTTGATGGTTTTTTCAGGTTTTGGCTAAACCTGGTGTTCGATTAATAATTGAGATCAGATCTGCCTAAATTTTCGTGGTAAAGGCCCAATATGAGCGAAGGTATAACCAGGGGCAATCTGGTAAACACTTGTTCTAATTTCAAAATCCAGCTTTTTAAGAACATATTCGCTTAGATTGTTCATAAGCTGGTTTCTATTTCACAATGTGCTACTGGTTAGTAATTGGTGTTCGATTAATAATTAAGAAAGATCGGGATCTGCGTAAAATTTAGTGGTTAAGCGGGAAATGAAGCCCTTTTTCGCATATTAGTAAAGTAAGGGGCATTGTTTCACCCTATTCTACTAGATTTTAGCGAGTGGTCGGCTGCCCTATTTATGGGAGAGCAAGCGAAGCTCATGGTTTTAGGTGCGGAAACGGCATAGCTAATTTGACCACCGCTGTCTATCTTTTGATAGTGAACCACTAAATCTTACGCAGATTCTGAGCTTTTCCTCCATTATTAATCGAACACCAGAGTTTGTCCTAATACATTTCACGAACCAATCCAAGTATAAATCTCCTGAAATTGGTACTCTAAACAGGGGACACCTATTATGATAATTGCCCCAATGCTAAAGACACAGCAAGCTATCATAAAAACAAAGAAAAGTGTTCCCAATATTCTTCCACTGGTGGTTTCACTTGAGGCAATTTCTGCTTGGATGCTTCCGTCCATTAGACCGAAAGAAAACATTAAAAGCAACCACGAAGGACTATAAAGGAAACAAAGAAAGATGCTTATGAGAAGGACAACTCCTACTATTCCCAGTAGGATTTTTATTACGACAAAAATTATAGCTAACAAGATTCTGCTCCCGGTAATTTTCAGGTGCTTCGCCAATTCCAGAGTTTTTAGCAAGCGGATAATTGTTAAAAAGACCCTTTTATTATTTGCCGACGGTATCTCTAGCGAAAATCTGGCTACTAGTACCATCTTTTAGAACCAAACGGTAATTAGATAAAACCGCTTTGCATTGAGTTTGATAAGCATTTATAACCGCTTTTCTGGTTCCATAATCAAAAATATCATTTTTATCTGTAGAAATTCTTATAGTGTTATTATCGAGATAATAACGTCCTGAAATACCAAAAGGACCTACTGTAGGAAGTTGGAGCGTTCCATCTTCCATGAATCTAACTGAAGAAATAAACTTGCTAGAATCATCTTTTCGCGTCTCATTCGGACAAATTCTACCCGGGGAATTGGGCTTCCATAAACCTTTTAGGTTCTGTTTTGTTAGTTCCAATTCTTTATAACGTATATAACTATAAGACTTTCTTCCTGGGTCAATTAATGTAAGATTATCACCATAAATTTTTACTTCGTTTACTTGCGTTAAATAGGCTACCCCTACAACTTCAAATCTAATGTGGCTATTGTCTACCCTATGATATTTACCCTGCATACCCTCTGTTAAACCAAATTCTCCACCGATTGAGCCAACACTGAAGGCTATTGAGCCATCCTGATAAAATTCTATAATAGAACCATTATCTTGTTCCCATTTCCCAACAATTGGATCATCTTTGAGAAATAAAAACCACGCCAGTATACCCACAGTTAGCAAAAATATTAAACTTATGATGGCTGCTCTCGCAGTAATTTTAAACGATATTACCATACCAGCTTATTTCGCCCCTAGTCTATTTAAATCTTCTTGAGCTGATTCGTAACCTAATTCAACTGCACGCCTGTAATCTGCAATAGCAAGGTCTTTATTATTGCCTGAATGTTCCCAAAAAAACCCTCGAAACCAATAAGCTGAACTAAAAGAAGGGTCTAGTTCAATTGCTTTATTTAAATCTGTTAGCGCCTGCGCATAGTTTGTATTTTTTAACATGCAAACATTGCCGCGTGATATATAAGCCCGAGCATAATCAGCATCAAGTTCAATAGCCCAATTATAATCTTCTATGGCTTTTTCAATATTATCTAAATTATCTAAATACAGCTCATACAAGACACCGCGCTGTTGAAAAGCTTCTGGATAGTTTGGTTCCAATTCAATTGCCTTATTGACGTTCTCTAAGGCTTTGTCATATTCCTTTTTCCCCCTATAAGCATATTCCAAAGTCAGATATGCATATGCAGAATTCGGATCTATTTTTAAAGCCTCGTTAGAATTCTCTATAGCCTTATCATAATCTTTTAAATTGACATATGAGGAACCTAATATTAGATAACTTTTTAAGTCTCTACTATTTAATTGAATAGCTTTGTTGGCACCATCTATCGCCTCCCTATATTTGATATTCTCTGTAGCAGTGCTGCTTTTACTTGGAGGTGAAGTTTGTGGAACTGTAGAAGTAACTTCTCTAGGCGTAGTATTAACCGTAGAAGCAAGATTAGAGCACGCCGCAAGTGTTTCTTGCTCTTTTATAGTGTTGCGCCATATTAGACCAGCAATAATAGCAGCTATTATGCCGGCTATTACAGTTATCTTTAGCACTCCTCTCCATTTGTTCCATTCTATTTCTTCAAATATCCAGTTTACAAACAAAGCGACAAACCATGAGACAAAAAAATTAGCAACTACTAATAACATAAACCACCCGTAAATGAATTCAATATCAATTGGCTGGTTTTTATCCTGTAACCTCCTAAATATGGATATGACCAAAAAAAGTAATGCCAATCCATAAACGGTAATGAATATAATACGGTCACGTTTTTGTTCTATCTCTGAATGTTCATAACGCATTTCATTAAGAGCCATGTATCCAAAAAAGCTAGTAAAAAGCGTCCCGCCAATTACAGGTGCAAGTATATCTTCCCACTTCATTTAATTACCTTTTTTTCATTTTCAGAGAATGAGTCTCCCTGTACCCCGAATCCACAAGTAAAGGTGATTGGTTTATGTCGCTATGTTTCATTAACCTGATATTAATAGGACTTTCGCTTGGAACAATAAAAAGGAACCTGAATTTAGAGACAAGGGGATTAAATCCATTACCTAAAATCATCTATAAAGCGAAAGTCCTCATTAAGTATTTTTCATACAAATATCAATAAATTACTGGGCAGCAATTTTCAAAAGGCTACCACCACCAAGGTCTTCCGTCGCCATCTTTGTAAGTTCGACTTCCATCATTATTTTTGTGATAAGCTGCTCCGAAGCCATTTCTTTCAGTATTCCAGCAATCGGTTGTGCCACGATTTAAGTCACGTTGTAACTTTTTCTCTTGGAAATCTTTCCGTCTTTCCTCAGACCTGACATAATCTTGACCATAATCCCGACCATACTGGGTTTGACTACTATTGCTTGAACTAGAGTTGTCACCAAATATTGCACCCACGACAATGGAAATTAAAGCCAAAATTATCATGCCTACACATATTACCAAAATTGGTATCAATAGAAGATCGTTTGACGAAATTGAAGCTACTACAAGGAGTAGAACCAAGCTGAATTTTTGCAAGATTTTATAATAAGTTTTTAGCACTGTAGCGCAGGCTCCTCCTTTCAAAATTAGGCTGTCTAATTAGAT
>Ga0194047_10000871_pt1 | contig 19261 bp, 19 predicted proteins | sample JunL225m_MetaG_2_FD_160070 | JGI IMG/M metagenome (GOLD analysis project Ga0194047, IMG submission 160070) | Anoxic zone freshwater microbial communities from boreal shield lake in IISD Experimental Lakes Area, Ontario, Canada - Jun2016-L221-5m | ecosystem: Environmental > Aquatic > Freshwater... | reverse complement strand
GCCAACTGGCCAGTCTCAAGCTGGCCAGTTGGCACGCAAAGAGGGGGGGGGGCAGGCAAAATAGTTACTGTGACAAAAAGAGGCTTACGGTTGAGCTGTAGAAAATGTTAGCATCAACCACTCTGGCACCCTCCTTTACGTTTTAATATTGCACCACATTGAGGACACGCACTTTCCCTGCATGGCTCGCCTTTCGTATGAGGAAGTTCGGCACTACATTCAGGACAAATACAGATATCATCGCGATCAGTAAGATGCGTGTCGCAAAGAGCTTTTATAACCCCGCCATGAATGCAAATCTTTTTGCCATCAACCAGCGCTTCAGCCACTTTTTGACGAGCTGACTCGAGAATGCGTCCAAATGTGGCACGAGAAACGTTCATTTTAACCGCTGCATCCGCATGATACGACCCCTCCTTATCGGCGAGCCTTATCGCCTCAAGTTCATCAAAGCTCAAGACCATACCCTGCATTCCGTCGCGAGAGACCCCTTCGGGCATAAAACAGGTAATTTTAGGGCGCTCATAAATAGAACGGCAAGTTACAGGCCTGCCAACCCGATTAACACTCATACACAATCCGCTTTTAAAACAACTTTGTTGAGATTAAGGCACATTTTTTTAATCCATCGTATATCTTCTAACGATGCAAACAACGCCCGTAGGGAGAAAAATCGATTCGGTTGTTTTCACTAAGACTAAAATTAATCACAACAACAGGCATTATTTTTTCCGTACCGGGTTGCAACTCCTTCGACCAAACCTTCCACCTACATTGAAAGCCATCCATATCCGACCGATTACCGCACACAAACCTTGAACTTGCGCGCGGAAAGCCAAATAAAAGGAATTACTATACTTGTTCATGGAACGCCTCCCGTATCCGACCGTTTACCGCACACGGACCTTGAACCTGTTCATTGAAAGAAGCCTTCGCAGATTAGCCAAAGAGCTTGGTCAAGCCGTTTTGCCTATACCTGTAACAGTATAAAATAAAAGGAATTACTATACTTGTTTATGGGGAGATTGGTCGAGATAAGCGATAAAACTATTAACCATTTGCCGATACAAAAAGCCCCCTTATGCAGGCGCACAAGGGGGGCTTTAAATGCTATAAAAAATATTTTCTTCGGCTCTTAGTGATACTGAGCACTCTCCTCCTTAACAAATTCGACAAGCAACTTCAGGTTTGCAGGGTCCATATCAGGAAGAATACCATGACCAAGATTGAAAACATGCCCCGAATGCTCAGTGTGCTGACCAAATGACTTGAGAATTTTGGAGGCTTCTGATTTAATGAGTTCAGGTGTACCGTACAGAACCGTTGGATCAAGGTTGCCCTGCAGAGCAACTCGATCGTTCAGTTCGGTACGCGCCTTGCCAATATCAATGCCCCAGCCAAGCCCCATGGCATCGCAACCGCTATCGGCGATATCATTAAGAATGGTATTGCAATCCTTTGAGAAAACAATAACCGGAGTTTCTGGATACTTAGCCTTGATCGCCCGAACCGTATCCTTGATGTAAGGAAGAGCATATTCGCGGTAGTCATCCTCCGAAAGGGCGCTTGCCCACGAATCAAAGATTTGGATGGCATCGGCTCCGGCTTCAATCTGTTTCAGGACGTAAGCTGTGATAACTCCTGAAATTTTTCCGAGCAGTGCATGGGCCATCTTTGGCTCACGATACATCATCTTTTTGGCATAAGCATAGTTTTTCGATCCACCACCCTCAACCGCATAAGTGAAGAGTGTCCATGCAGCGCCGGTAAATCCTATCAGAGGAACACGATTATCAAGCTCTTTTTTGGTCATGCGAAGGGCATCAAGCACATAGCCAAGCTTCTCATCAATGTCGGGGACTATCAGTTTGTCGATATCGGCCTGAGAGCGGATCGGCGGAGTAAGCTTGATCCCCTTGGACTCAATAATCTCAACATTCATTCCCATGGCTTCATTCACAACGAGAATATCAGAAAAAATAATTGCGGCATCCACACCCATCAATTCAACAGGCTGAATAGTAACTTCGGTTGCCAGTTCAGGGGTTTTACAAAGGGTCAGGAAATCGGTTTTCTCTCTCACAGCACGGTATTCCGGCAAATAACGTCCGGCTTGGCGCATCACCCATATTGGGGTCCTGGAGCATGGCTGGCGCTTTAATGCCCGGAGAAAAAGATCATTTTTGAGCATGAAATGCAATAATTTGATGGGTTGACAAAAAAATACTCCTCAGATCATCCGTAAAATCCAGGATAAGAGCAAATGAAAGTCTGAATTTACGTTTTTTCAGCCTTTTATTAAAACTTTCGGGAACGATATATCATTACAAGCATCAACTCACAATGTGCCGCTTGATACCAAGCTCTTTAGGACTGTAACCAAGAGCCAACCCAACCATCTCGGAAATATGAAAAATAGGGATTGACGACTCAACACCTGCGTGTTTAAGCGCCTTGGCCTGGTAGCCATCAAGCGATGTATGACAAAGCGGACAGGGGGTTACTATAAAGTCGGCCTTCAACTGTATCGCCTCCTCAAGAGCCTCTGCTGCAACGTTGAGTGACTCCTGCTCAGCAACAAGAAGTGTATGAAAACCGCAACAGCGATTTTTATGGGTATAAGGAATGGTTTGGCCTCCGAGAGCGTCAATGAGGAGATCCAGCGAACTTGGATCGACAGGATTGTCGTGCCCAAGCACCGTTGAAGGCCTGAGAATATGACAACCATAAAATGGGGCAATCCGATAGTTTTTGAGTGGCACTTTTACCTTCTGACGAATGGCATCCAGACCAATATCATCAATCAACACCCAAAGCAGATGGCGCACCTCTGAAGCGCCTCGATACTCAAGCCCCTCCTTTTTAAGAAGATCGTTGATCTCCTTTTTGAGTGCTGGAGTTTCATCCAGCTTCTTCTTCGCACTGCGAATGGTCATCAGGCAGGTATTGCAAGAGACAATCAAGTCAAGTCCCTGCTTTTCGGCAAGTGCGATGTTTCGGGCATTAACCAACGCAAAATGTTTCGGGCTGACATAATCGAGATTACTCCCGCCACAACAGGTGCCTTCGTGCAATTTCACAAACTCTATTCCAAGATCCTTCTGCCAGAGCTCAATTGAACGATCCACCTCTTTGGTCATGGACTCATTAATGCAGCTCAGGTAATATGCGTATCGCTTCATTCAGCAGTTCTCCCCAATTATTTTTTATGCGATTTGTGATCCTGCTTTACGTGTTCGGTCATCTCCCTGAACAACTCTCTGAAAACCTTTATCCCCTTGGCAGGCTTTACCAACGGCGGCGGTGGTGGAGTACGGTGCTTCATAATCATTTTTACAGCCATCGGAAGAAGGTTCTGGATGGTCCAGAAAACTCCATTGGTGCGTATCGGTAATGTTGCCTCAACCAGCTTCCCTTTCTTTTCAATATCCGACATGAAGGCCTCTGCATGCTTGGAACCACTTGTATCTTTAAGACCCCGAAGTTCTATCGCATCCTCACGAATTCCATGAATAGCATCCATAATTGGAATGCTTTTTACGCAGCTTTCCTGACAACGATAACAGTGAGTACAATCCCATACACCATGATCTTTGACCAGCTCGGCAAGACGCTGGCCATGAAGAGCGTCCCTGGTATCAACATTCATTCGGTATGATTTCAGCAAAACAGCAGGAGAAACATACTCTTTATTCGCCCTTAGAATACTGCACTCCGAGACACACGAAGCACAAAGAATACAATCAGTAGCTTTATCGTAACGAAGAAACTCTTCCTCCGAAATAAGAAACTCCTTTTTACCCATGCTGGATTCAGGCATCGTCGAATCAATCCAGTTAGAGTAATGTTTCATTTTGTCGACAAGAGGATCCATATCAACAATCAGATCCTTGATCAATGGTAAATTGCGCAATGGCTCGACTCTGATAAGGCCTGGCTCACGACTCTTTGCAAGCACCTCCCAAACCTGGGTGGTACATGCAAGCTGAGACAATCCATTGATCCTCATACCACAGGAGCCACAGATGCCAGCCTGGCAAAATGCCCTGAAGCTGATGGAGGCATCAATATGCTCTTTAATATAATTCAACGACCTGAGTACGGTAATACCTCTTTCCACGGGAATGGTATAATCGTCAAAATATGGCTTGCTGTCAACCTGTGGATTAAAACGGAAAATCCGGAAGGTTACATCCTGTTTTTGCTCTATATGCTGATCTATTGGCACCGTCATAAGGAAAATGGTTAATAAGTTCTCTCCTGGAGTTCATAACGTCCCATAGTTACCGGCTTTTCACCAAGTGAGACATTTCCCTTGACCATGGTGGCCATGGTATGCTTATGCCACTTCGCATCATCCCGGACTGGAAAATCGACCCTGGTATGGGAACCACGGCTCTCCTCGCGGGCAAAAGCACCGGCGGCAACAGTCTCCGCAAGATCAAGCATATTTCGTAACTCAAGCACCTGCAAAAGGTTGGTGTTAAAAACATCACTGGTGTCAAACACACGCACTCTCTTGAAACGCTCTCTCAGTTCAGCTATATCCAGCATACCTTTCTTAAGAAGGGAAGCTTCCCTGAAAATACCGACATTAAGCGCTAGCGTCTGACCCAACTCTTCACGCAATTCACCATACCGTTCATAATGTCCGGAAGAGTGCATACTTCCCCTGATCTCATCAGTATTAAGTTGCAACTCAGCTTCTGAAATATTTCCGGGCTCAAATCTTCCTGCCTCTTCCGCTGCTGTATGGCCAGCAATACGCCCAAAAACAAGAATATCCAGCAGTGAATTACCGCCAAGTCGGTTTGCGCCGTGAACAGAAACACATGCGCATTCACCAGCCGCGTAGACACCACTCATCACCGTGCGGGTAAAGTTGTCAGTATCAATACCACCCATAGAATAGTGAGCTGTAGGCCTGACAGGAATCGGCTCCTCAATGGGATCAACACCTTCAAACTGCATACACATTTCGCGAATCTGGGGGAGACGTGATTTAATGAGATCGGCTCCAAGATGGGTGAGATCAAGATGCAGGTATTTCCCCGCAGGACTATCAAAGCCCCTCCCTTCCAGAATTTCCGTTTCAAGAGAGCGGGAGACAAGATCCCTGGGGCCAAGCTCCATCTTCTCTTTTGCATATCGAGCCATGAAGCGCTCACCATTCTTGTTGATCAGGTAGCCGCCTTCCCCCCTCGCCCCTTCAGTCACCAGCAAGCCGCTTTTCCGAAGACCTGTGGGGTGAAACTGGACAAATTCCATATCTTTCATTGGTATACCAGCGCGATAGGCAATTGCCTGTCCATCACCAGTATTTCCTGCAGCATTACTTGAGCGATTCCAATACATCTTGGCATATCCTCCAGTAGCGAGAATAACTGTCCTGGCGGGAAACGCCTCAAGCCGACCTGTCTTCATGTTAATGGCAACAAGACCTCTTGATCGGCTCCCTTTAACAGAAAGATTCAATGCAAAATATTCATTAAAGAAGATGACACCTTTTTTCAGACACTGCTCATACAGAGTCTGAAGAATAGTATGGCCAGTTTTATCGGCACAATAGCAACACCTGGGGCGTCCTGCTCCACCAAACGGCCTTTGGGCAATCGTATTATCATCCATTCTTGACCAAGGCGTGCCCATATTCTCAAGCTCACGGATAATTTTCGGTGCCTCCGAACAAAGCACATCAACAGCATCCTGATCAGCGAGATAATCGCTGCCCTTGATGGTATCAAAGATATGCATCTCAACGGTATCATCCTTTGCCTTGTTGCCAAGAGCCGCATTTGCTCCACCCTGAGCTGCCGAGGTATGTGAACGGTTTGGATAGACTTTAGAAAGTACCGCGATATTCAGTGACGGATTTGTTTTCATTGCCTCCATGGCAGCATACAACCCCGCTCCCCCTCCTCCTACAATAACAATATCAAATGGTTTCATACGCTCAAATCGCATTGTAAAGCTGTAACTAAAGCCTCACTGATTAAATGGAAGGGCTGTACGCAGACAAGCCCCGGTCACTGAAATTGATCTTTTTCGGTAATACTGATGAAAACCTTATAGAAAAAAACGTTGACTACAAGGCAACATGGTCGTCATGAACAGGAAGCTCCTCAACTGCATGAAGCACATCAGTCATATTGAGAACACCCAACACTTTGTTGTTTTCCATGACAGTAAGACGCCTGATATTGCTTCGTTTCATGAGACGAAGGGCATACTTGATCCTGAGACTGGGATTGACACTAATAATCGGCTTGCTCATAATCTGAAACACTGGAGTATTCCAGGGGTCACGATGCACATCCTCGCCCGGATCAATAACCTTTTCAAGAATATCCTTCTCGGTAATGATACCGTAACAGTCATCTTCATTACGAGGTTCAACGATAAGTCCGCTCTCTTTACTTTTTTTCATAATCTGCAAAGCCTCCGCAACCGTACAGCTTCCTTTGATTATATGAAAATCTGTCTGCATAAGAGCAGAGACCGGCAGCGTCCGTAATGTAATAAGCTGATCCATGGCTATCAAGTTACTTAAAAATTATAAAAAGCAGACAACGCCCACTTCCTTCACTGACTGAACAGATAACGGGGCACCGATTTTAATCAAAAACACAAGAAGGAGGGTACGCCCAACATATCAAACAAACGACGTAAAGGCGATAGTCACCCATTTTATAAAAAAAACTACATAAAAACAAAAACTGCTCGCGTAAAAGTGAATTTATGCAATCACGTGAACTTTTTTATAGGTAAGCCAGTTCTGCTTAAGAGAGAAAAATGCGCTGAAATCAGGCTGCAGAAGAAAAGGATTTGATGCTCTCTCACTACCTATCGATGACACCGGCGAACCTCCATAATCATGTCCAGGGTAAACGATTGTATCGCTTGGCAACACCATAAGTTTCTGATGAAGCGACTGATACTCCTCCAATGCCTGCGCTTCGGTTGCTGTACCACCGACTTTACCGGTAAACAGAGTATCGCCGGTAAAAAGGGCATTACCGATATGGATGCAGATTGAGTCGTTCGTATGACCGGGGGTGTGAAGAATACGAGCTGTTAAAGAACCAAGCGCAAAATGAGCTCCATCTGCCACGGTGATACCTGTTTGCGGACAGGTATCACCGTAAAGCATCGGCTTAAGGCCTGTCATCAGCTCTATTGCCTTGTTTCCATTCGTATGATCATCATGGCCATGGGTAGAAAAGACATAGCGGATATGAAAACCTCGTTCGGAGGCAAAACGAACAATCATCCCTGGATTGAAAGAGGCATCAATAACAAGTGCTTCACCCGTGGTCTCACAGGCAACCAGATAACCAAAGTTTCTGTCGCCACCCGTACGAAACTGCTCAATAACCATTGATGCACCTCTTCACTTCAGTTTATTTTGATTTTTTTTCAACAATATAATAGACCAACGGTACAACGACAAGCGTGAGAATGGTAGAGAGAACACCACCCCATATCAGCGATATGGCCAGACCCTGAAAAATTGGGTCGAAAAGCATTACCACAGAACCAATAACCACCGCGCCTGAGGTCAAAATAATTGGTCGGGTGCGCACGGCTGCGGATTCAATGACTGCCCTCTTGAGATCCGCCCCCTCTGCCCTGCGAATTTGTATAAAATCAATAAGCAACACGGAGTTACGAACCATAATGCCTGCAAGTGCAATCATACCGATCATGCTTGTTGCTGTAAAGAAAGCTCCGTGAAGCCAATGACCGGGTATAATACCAACAAGGCTCAGTGGAATAGCAATCATCATGATGAGAGGTGTCTTGAAAGACTGAAACCATCCTATAATCAACAGATAAATAATGATCAGAACAACTGCAAAAGCAGTACCAAGATCTCTGAAAACTTCAAAGGTAATCTGCCACTCCCCATCCCACTTCATCGACAGCTTTTCCTCAGATGTCGGAGCTGAGGTATAGAGTGGACTGACCGAGTAGCCACCAGGCACTTTCAGCTTCTGAATTTTTTTATCCATATCCAACATGGCATAAACAGGGCTCTCTGTTGCGCCAGCAACATCGGCTGTCACGTAAACCACTCTTCGAAGATCTTTGTGATAGATACTTTTCTCCTCTATTTTCTCTTCAACCTTGACAAGCTCGGAGAGAGGAATCATCTCTCCCGCACGCATACGGGTTGCAAGGGCACCCATCCCCTGTGACTGAACAAAAATACCTGAAAGTGATTGCAAAGAGGTTCTGTCAGATCTCGGAAGTCTCACCTGAATGGTCACGGGATCAATCTCCTTGTCGGTATGCAGCAACCCTACGTCCATGCCAGTCATGGAGATGCGCAAGGTCTGGGCAATCTGTTCCGCGCTCACTCCCCGAAGTGCGGCAAGCTCTTTATTGACAAGCAGATTGTACACCTTCTGATCATCCTCAACAACCCAGTCAACATCAACTACACCTGGGGTCTCCTGAAAAACCTGCTTCACCTGCTTTGCCAGTGCAATCTGCTCGCGCTGTGAAGGACCGTAAATTTCAGCAACCAGCGTGGAGAGCACCGGAGGCCCTGGAGGAATCTCTACAATCTTTGCATTGCCATTATAACGTCGGGCAATCTGCTGCACACTGGCCCTGACTCTGCGGGCAATATCATGACTTTGTGCCTTTCTCTCCCCTTTATGAACAAGATTAACCTGTATATCGGCCATATTAGCCTTCTGACGAAGGTAATAGTGGCGAACAAGTCCATTAAAATTGATTGGAGCATTGGTTCCAACATAGTACTGATAGCTGCTCACCTCAGGGACAGTCTTCAGCCAGTTGGCAATCTCTTTGGCCACCTTTCCGGTCTGCTCAAGAGAGGTACCTTCAGGCATATCGAGAATCACCTGAAACTCATTTTTATTGTCGAAAGGAAGCATCTTCATCTGTACAGCCTTCATTGGCACCATTACTACCGCGCCGACCAGCATCAAGCCCACAATACTGAAAGCAATCCATCTCTTGACGCTGCTCTCAATAAAGGGAGAGAGAATCTTGTCGAATAGTTTATAGTAACCTGTTTTGGTAATATCGTACTCTTTATGGTCTCCTGCATCTGCTTTGAGCAGACGAAATGATAGCCATGGTGTTGCGATAAGCGCTACCAGAAGAGAAAAAATCATGGCCAGTGAGGCACCAATCGGCATCGGACTCATGTAAGGACCCATCAAGCCAGAGACAAAAACCATGGGCAACACAGCAGCAATCACGGTAAAAGTTGCCAGAATAGTAGGATTACCAACTTCGTTGATAGCAGTAATTGCAGCCAGCAGCTTTGGTTGCCGCTTCATGGCAAAGTGACGGTGAATATTTTCAGCAATGATAATAGAGTCATCAACCACAATACCAGTAACAAAAATCAGCGCAAAGAGCGTGACCCTGTTCAGCGAATAGTCAAGCAGATAATAGATAAGCAGGGTAAGCGCAAAGGTGATAGGCACCGAAGCAAGTACCACAAGTGCTCCTCTCCATCCAAGAAAGAAGCCCACAACAATCGTGACAGCCACAACCGCCATAAGCAGATGTTCAAGAAGGGTAAAAACCTTTTCCGAAGCGGTTGCTCCATAGTTCCTGGTTTCGCTCACCGTTATGCTGGCCGGAATAACACTTTTCCGGAGCCCGTCAACGCTTGCAATAACTTTGTCAGCAAGCATCGAGGCATCCCCACCTTTTCGCTTTGCTACCGTAAGCGTCACCGCCGGATATTCCCCTGACACAGAACCTTTCGGTGCGGCGGCAGCAAATCCAAAATAGTTGTAGTTGGTGACCTCTTCAGGACCATCTGTCACTGTAGCCACATTGTGAAGATAGACCGGCGACGAGCCATAAAGGCCTACAACAATATTTGAAACCTCATTTGCGCTTTCAAGAAATTTTCCCGTTCTGACAATAATCTCTTGCTCCACCTGCTTCAAGTCACCCGAAGTCATTTGACTGTTGGCTATCTGTATTTGATGGGCTATCTGCAACGGGCTTACATTGAAGTGCCGGAGTTTTTCTTTGTCCAGAACAATCCTGACCTGCCGTTTCAAACCACCTTTCAACTCCACGTCACCAATATTGCTGATTTTTTTTAACTCTTCAGCAACAAGCGCCGCCGTTTGACGAAGCTGGTAAGGATCCTGGGTTTTACTCCAAAAAGTGAGATTGAGCACAGGAACATCATCAATGGAGACCTTTTTCATCAATGGAAACTGGACCCCCTGAGGCATCTTGTCCATATTTTTCATTATCGCAGTCCAAAGCTTGACCATGCTTCGCTCGGCATCTTCACCGACTTTGTAGCGAACGGTAACCAGTGCCACATCCGGCATCGAGGTCGAATAAACATAATCGACTCCCGGAATTTCAGTGAGGGTGCGCTCCAGCGCTTTGGCAACGCGAGCTTCCACCTCAGCAGGCGTTGCTCCGGGATAAGGAATATAAAGATCAACCATCGGCACGACAATCTGCGGTTCCTCCTCCCGAGCAGTCATAAAGGTGGCCATAATCCCCACCAAAAGAGATGCCACCATTAAGAGTGGCGTTATTTTAGAGTTGATAAACTGTTTTGCAAGTTTACCGGCTATTCCATCTTGCATGATTACATTCCCCCTTTATAGTATTCAAGTTCCTTTTTCGAAACACAGTAGTCATAACTAGCCTGATTCAGCCTCATTTTTGAGTAAGTAAAGGCCTGCTCCCGCATCAACAATTCAAATGTCATTGCCATACCGGTTTTATACTTCTTGCCGATATAGTCAAGACTTACTTTTGCCTCCTCCAAAGATTTGGCTGCTACAACAATTCTTGTTTTAGCAGTTTTCAGCGACCTGAATGACTTTTGAACCTCAACAAGAGTGTTACTCTTTGCTGCTTCATAATTGTACAGAGCCTCTCGCTCTTGAGCTTTAGTCTCCTGAATACGCCCGGAGGTTGCCATACCGTCAAAAATGTTCCACTGCATATTCATGCCAACGGCAAAGCTTGATCCACCGCTGAAAACAGTATTGCTATGCATATTCGTTTGCAGAAACGCATTCAAACGGGGTAGTCTGGACTTGTTAACCATCTCCTCCTGGTAAGAGGCAACCTGCCTGAACATTTCATAAGCCTTGATGTCAGAACGATTCTCAACAGAGCTTGTTGGCTCCTCGCCAGCCAGCAACCCTTCGACAACAAAATCACCTGTCAAAACTATAGTAATGGCGGAATCCAGCCTCAGCATCACTTTAAGCATATCACCGGCATTCTTGATCTCATCTTGCAGTAACAGCCTCTGCTCCTGAAGCTCAGCAAGTCGTACTTCGGTTGAAAGCTTGTCTGATTTACTGAGCATTCCAACATTGTAGCCTCTTGCGGCCTCAGCGCTGTACCCCTGCATGGTAGCAATGGATTGCTCAACAGCCTCAATATTTTTTTTAGCAAGGAGAATACCGTAATAAAGTTTTGCAACCTGTAACCCGATTGTCTCCTCCGTCCTTGCCGTCAGAAGCTCCTGTGCCTTCTTGGCCGCCAAGGCCATAGCTCTTCCTGCGGAAGCATCAGCATTATAGATTGGCTGCATCACCTGAAGTGATGTATTGAAATCATTGATAACATCAGGGTGTGTCATCCTTGATGCCTCAAAATCGGAGTTCTGCAAACTTGTCTGCTGCAATTTGAAAACAAGTGCTGCACCCGGGTCATTGGAAATCATCAAAGTCTCTGAAAGTGTCACTTTCGGAAGAAAGGCCTGACGACTTTGAACAACCCGCCCCTCTGACTGATCAACCCTGCTTCGAGCGGCCTTTATCGTATAATTGTTATGGCGAGCCCTTTCAAGAGCATCAGAGAGAGAGAGTCGCATCACCGCGTCAGCGGCTGCAGCCCGGGTCGGCAAGGAGAGAGCCCCCGCCAGACAGACACCAATCAAAGCTTTGTACAGCTTCATGTTCTATTACTTTTTTAAAATCAGTTTCAAAATTTTCTCTACATTTTCGGAGTCATCATTACTCATACACTCCTTCAAGTCGCGATGGAGGACAAGCGAAAAAGTGTTGTCGAGAGCAGCTTTTGCCGCTTGAAACTGTGTTATAATCTTGGAACACTCTTCCCCCTTTTCGATCATCCTCACAAGTCCCTCAACTTGACCAGCAACCTTTTTCAGTCTGAGAATGACATCACCCATGGAATTTTTCGATTCAACCATAACAACAGCGTTAATGAATTTTGACTCAATACTTATACCCCGTATAGGTATAATGTATATAAAAAAAAATGATGCGCAAAAGAAATTCAGTTGCGCACCACTATGAAGCAAACTACTTTCGTCCGCCCTCAACAACAAGTTCAGTACCCGCACTGCAGATATCCGCCTGTACCTTGCAGAGCATACTCTCGGTTGCCTGCTGCATGATCTGCGACATGACCGTCTCAGTCATAAACTTGAGAATCCCTTCGGGCATAAGGTTAAGGGGAAATGACAGCTCGAAGTCCAGACATATATCTGTATCAAAATACACCGAAGTCTTGTCATCGTGCTGATGGAGCAGACAGATTTCTGAACTTGCTTTGCCGACAAACGTATTGGGAGAAGTTTTGTCAAAGGCTGGATAGTCATGAACCGTCTCCCAGCGAATACGCTTGCCCCTGCCATTGTAAGATGCCCTGTTTTTAACTCTGGCTGCGACAAATGCCTGGCCATAAGTATCGTCAAGAGAAAAAAATTCTTCATGTTGACGAACGAAAAAAACAGCAGTTATGGGATTTTTTCGGGGATCGTCTGCCTGAAGAGTCCACTGGAATATATTAAGATCCGAAAAATACTTCACATTACTGCAGTAAGGATTGCACTTTATCAACTTTTCATGATCCGCAAAATAGGTACCGGATTCATGAAAACATGAGTCGAGGACGACATGCGCCTTGCTTTTGCCTGTAACTTCCATTTGAAATTAAAAGATAATTTAAACGAAAAAATTGCTTAAGTCACTCTCATACTAACATAAGCTGCGAGCAATTAGTATGTGCGATTTTCAGTACCCTTCCCTTTAGCCTCAATCTTCGTACTCTTCAGACTCTTCGCTAAGAGCAAGATTGTCAGAAACCGTATCCACAACTTCATCGACAACCTTCCCGGCCATAAAACCACCAATCCCGGCAAGAAGTACCCTGGGAACTCCCTTGATAAAGAAAGGAAGACCCAAAGGCGAAAGCAAAAATGCCCCACCCACAATTGTTGCTGCCGGCCTGACAAAAAATTCCGGCGAAATGTTTTTCGGTGGAACAAACATGGATGTCCCCTGCTTTATGGTGTTAAAAAAATGAAAGGCACCTACTTCTTCGGCTGAACCCCCTCAGAGATTTTATTGAGTGAGCTGGCAATCACCTTCATCATCATCTCGGCAACCTTTAATTGTGATGCGGTGATCTCAGTCAAAGACTGACAAAGAACCTTGAAGGCTTCTACCGTGTCAATGGGTGAATCGACCTTTGCAGCTGGACCAGAGAGGCTTTTCGCGGGAACTGACGCAGTGGTGGATGCAGTGCTCACAGAGGGGGGACGAACATCCTCCGACACATTGGGACGCTGAACAGGTGCAGATGCTGGAGCTGGTTGTGCCAAACCCGGAGCTTCATTGCTTGATGGGTGAGATCTCCTGAACGCAGAAAAGAAACCACCACTTTTTTTATCCTTTGCCATAAGAGATTAATTATAATGTTGAGAGATACTTTTCCTCACCGAGGAACCGGGAAGCTATTTGAATAACTTTTTTCAATTTCCAAATTATCAGGTTACAATGTAAATAATAAAAGTGCGCCACAAGCCCAACACCGATGAAAAAAGCTATTTAGATACTCAGAATTTCTTAATTTCGGTTATAAATTTGTCCATATAAACAGAAACCTGCCAGTTCATGCAACAGATTGATCAATACACAACGTTGTTTGCGCCTGTACTTTTTTTCTTTTCAGGCATTGCAATTGTGATACTCCTGAACAAATTTATCGGGAAAAAAAGTTCTCAAAATGAGACAAAATGAGAAGAGAGGGCCCAAGCGCAAACAGACCCGTATGCCAATTACGTCCCACCAAGGTTATCCCTCGCCTCTGCAAGCACTTCAAGGGTAATCTCTTTATACCCCATCTTTTCAGCGTACTCTTCAGCCATAGTCTTGAAGGTACCTTGCATAAATGAAGGCATAGACTGGAACCACTCCTGAGCCTCATCGGTCCACTTCTCAGAGAGTGCCCGTGATTTCGGCTCCTTATGATACTGAATCAGCACCTCCTCAACAAATGAGTCAACCGTGCCATCTGAAAGAGCGTCCGGTGCAAAAATTTTTTCAGCAAGAATTTTATTGCGCATCAAATGCATTTTCAACTGTGGCAGATAGAGTAATGCCGCCATGGGCTCTGAACTTCCACAGATCAGAAACAGCGCAACTTTCTTACTTTTCAGACTTTTCTTAAGATTGCCATGGATAAACGCGCCCAAAAGCTGTGAAGCAACCACAAAATTGTACACAGGAGCACCAAGAACAACAAGATCAAAACCCTTCACAAACCTGTAGTCGGCTACGGCCGTGCACTTTGCTTTCTCAACATAAAAACCCGATTCGACAAGACTCAACCCGATGGAGTCAACAACATCCTCGGTAGAACCAGCAGCAGACCTACTGTCGTAGAGAATAATAGCCTTCATATCATTGCATTTACCAGATACCGCAATCCACTAAAAAAAAGACATTACGCTTGTAAAGTGTTCAATACCACTGCTCAGTAATTTCACAGAATCCGTTTAGAAACCGAGCCTCCAAACTCCTCAGTGTCTTCGGGCGCTCCATGACAGCACACCAAGCACACGGTGTCAAATGTTTTTGCCACCAGCATCAGTAGTGCATCTAAAAAAAACAGAACAGCAGAGCAAACAACCTCTCGATCCTTTTTTAGACCATTCCGTCACTCATATTATTCAGAATAATACCAGTTACAATACATGAAACAGAAAAAAACTTGATTGAAAGCCTATGGGAAAATATAAAGCTCTCTTGACATTTGCACAAGTGGTTTGTCGGGTTTTCGGGAATATCTATTTTTTTGGGAATTGAGTCTTTCTTGCTTATAATGCAGACCCTTAAGCCTTCATTTTTTAGACTACCATACTTTTTTGCTCTTAGTTTTGGCATTGCCTATTGTCCTGATTTTTCTCTCCATTTCCGTCAACAGAAAAAAGTCCGGTTCATGCGTATTTTAACTTTCACAGGGAAGGGTGGGGTCGGCAAGACCAGTGTCTCCGCAGCTACGGCTGTCCGATTATCGGAGCTTGGCTATCGTACACTTGTTCTCTCAACCGATCCTGCTCATAGTCTGTCCGATTCATTTAACCTGCCTCTTGGTGCTGAGCCAACTAAGATCAAGGATAATCTGGATGCTATCGAGGTAAATCCTTACGTTGATCTGAAAGAAAACTGGCAATCAGTACAGAAATTCTATACCAGGATTTTTATGGCCCAGGGGGTTTCCGGGGTCGTGGCTGATGAAATGACCATTCTTCCTGGTATGGAGGAGCTGTTTTCTCTGCTGAGGATAAAACGCTATAAAGCGTCAGGACTGTATGATGTGCTCGTGCTTGATACTGCGCCAACTGGAGAAACACTTCGTCTTCTCTCGCTCCCTGATACCCTTGCATGGGGAATGAAGGCGGTTAAAAATGTCACAAAATATATTGTCAGACCCCTCAGCAAACCCCTTTCAAAAATGTCTGACAGGATAGCAAGTTATATTCCTCCTGAAGACGCTCTTGATTCAGTGGATCAGGTATTTGATGAACTCGACGGAATACGTGAAATACTGACCGATAACAAGAAATCAACGGTTCGGCTGGTGATGAACGCTGAAAAAATGTCAATCAAAGAGACAATGCGAGCACTTACCTACCTGAACCTCTATGGTTTCAAGGTGGACATGGTGCTGGTCAACAAACTTCTTGACACAAAGGAGAATAGTGGCTATCTGGAAAACTGGAAGGCCATTCAGCAGAAATATCTTGGCGAGATCGAGGAGGGATTTTCCCCGCTTCCGGTTAAAAAACTTAGAATGTACGAAAAGGAGATTGTCGGGCTTCAATCACTTGAGCAGTTTGCCAGGGACATGTACGGTGATGCCGATCCATCAGCTATGATGTATGATGAGCCTCCTATCAAATTTGTCAGAAACAAGGATATCTATGAGGTACAGTTGAAGTTGATGTTTGCAAATCCTGTAGATATCGATGTCTGGGTTACCGGAGATGAATTATTTGTCCACATCGGGAATCAGCGGAAAATTATCACGCTCCCAATCAGTTTGACAGGTCTTGAACCTGGAGAGGCAGTTTTCAAGGATAAATGGCTTCACATTCCTTTTGATCTCAACCTCCATGATCACAACCCGAATACAAGAGGAGTAAAACAGGACTCCTGATTGATCAGTCATGGCAAACTGCCGACAGAACCAAAATACTTTATAAAAAGCAGCAAGTATGGGTAACCCTGAACCTCAACAAGTAACGCCACTCAAAATTCTTCTTGTAGCGCCAAAAGGAAAAAAAGATTCGAAGTCCAACCAGAAGCCACTCTTCAATATGGCAATAGGGGTTCTGGTAAGTCTCACGCCTGAAAAGCATCAGATTGAAATTATTGATGAACATTTTGGCGACGTTGTCGATTATGAGGCACGCTATGATTTTGTTGGCATCACGTCACGAACAATTGATGCTACCAGGGCCTACGAAATAGCCGACATGTTTCGGGAAAAAGGACAAAAAGTGATTCTGGGTGGCTTGCATATCTCATTTAATAGAGAGGAGGCAAAAGCACATGCTGACTGTATTGTCTGTGGAGAAGCTGAAAACCTTTGGCTTCAAGTACTTGATGACGTTGCCCGCAACAACTTAAAACCACTCTACGATTCAAAAGATTTTCCTCCAGTCAAAGAAATTATTCCCCTTGATTACGAAAGAATTGCAAAAGCATCAAAACGAGGCAAAGTCGATGGCACAAAATCTATCCCTCTTTACATTACCCGTGGCTGCCCGTTCGAATGCTCCTTTTGCGTAACTCCGAACTTCACAGGAAAACTTTATCGGGCGCAAAAACCCGAAGAGCTGAAAAGGCAAATTGAGACCGCAAAAAAAGTTTTTTTTAAAGCCAAAGGAACATCATCGAAACCATGGTTCATGCTGTGTGATGAAAACCTCGGGGTAAGCAAAATAAGATTGTGGGAGTCACTTGAGCTGATTAAAGAGTGCAATATCAATTTCAGTGTTTTTTTCAGCATCAATTTTCTTGAAGACAAGGAGACGGTCAAAAGGCTCGTAGATGCAGGTTGTATTATGGTACTGGTAGGTTTTGAGTCCATTAAACAAAGTACTCTTGAAGCTTACAACAAAGGACATGTCAATTCCGCTGATAAATTTGCGCGCCTGATTGAGGAGTGTCGTCAAGCCGGGTTAAATGTTCAGGGTAATTTTCTGGTCAATCCATCCCTTGATAGTTATGAAGATATGGATGACCTGGTAAAATTTGTCAGCAAGAACAATATTTTCATGCCCATTTTCCAGATTATCACCCCCTATCCTGGAACAACCATGTACTGGGAGTATAAAAACAAAGGGTGGATCACCGATGAAAATTGGGAAAAATATAATGCCATGAATCTTGTTATTCGGTCAGATACATACGATGCGGTGAAATTTCAGCACAAGTTTATGACAAGTTATTACAAAGCTTATTCGTGGAAAAATATTGCCAACCGAGTAAGAGCAAACCCTTATAAATTACTTAATCTTGTCACTAGTATGGCATTCAGAAAGAATCTTCGTGAACAACTGGGAATATTTGAACAAGAAAATCATATCAAGCGATAACGCTCTTGTTTGAAAGCAACTTCTGAAAAGTATGAAGAGTTCATCCCCAGTGATTTTTCTTTCAGAACGTATTACTTTTTAATCATTAAACGGATCCTGGTTATAATCTATGAATGCCAACGAATTATTGAAACATACTCACAGAGCCCACGAACTGGTTTTTAAGGGACTGGTGGAGTTTGGCTGTATCAAGGCAGCTCTCGAACTTGATCTTTTTACCCACCTGGCTGATGAAGCAAAAGGGACAGCAGCGTTGGCAACCTGTGTAGGAGCGCTACCCCAGCGACTGGTCATGTTGCTTGAAACATTGCAACAAATTGGAGTAACAGCCGAAGAGAATGGAAAATGGCATCTTACCCCTTTTGCAAAAGCGATGTTTCTGCCAAACAACGACCAGCAAAATCTTTATATGGTACCGCTGGCTAAAGCTATGGCAAGTCTTTCAGATAACTTCTACCTTAAAATAGCTGATGCCGTCAGAGGGACGGTGAATTTTAAGGCTGAAGTACCTTATCCCCCTGTATCACGAGAAGATAACTTGTATTTTGAAGAGATTCATCGCAGCAATGCCCATTTTGCCATGACACTGCTGCTGGAGGAGGCAAGCCTTGCGAATGCAAAAACATTGGTGGATGTCGGGGGTGGTATTGGCGATATTTCAGCCGCTCTTCTGAAAAAGTTTCCTCAGCTTGACTCAACAATTCTTAATCTTCCCGGCGCTGTTGAACTGGTGAATGAAAATGCCATAGAAAAAGGGGTGAGCGAACGCCTGAGAGGCGCTGCTGTAGATATTTACAAAGAGCCCTATCCGACGGCAGATGCCGTCATGTTCTGCCGGATTCTCTATTCGGCAAACGAACAGTTAACTACGATGCTTTGCTCCAAAGCTTTTGATGCGCTCAATCCTGATGGTAAGATACTCATTCTCGATATGATCATTGATGAGCCCAAAAAGCCCAATTTCGACTATTTGAGTCATTACATTCTTGGAACTGGTTTGCCATTTTCAGTGCTTGGCTTCAAGCAACAGAGCCGTTATAAGGAAATTCTGGAATCCATCGGGTTTACTCATGTGAGAACCATCAGAAAGTACGATCACCTCCTGTGTGAAGCTGTAAAGCCCTCATAAACGAATAAAATAGCGGTCGTTCTCCTTGGACGACCGTACTATTTTCGACTCTTTTCAAACGCCCTGCCCGCATCACGCGGAGCATTTGCTTTACCCACAAATCCCGCAAGCACCAAAAGTGTAATAACGTAAGGAAGTGACTGCACTAACTGGGATGGTATCCATCCGGTCTGAAACCATATTTCCATAGATTCGGTTACAGCAAACATCAGACTGGCAAGGGCTGCACCGGAAGG
>Ga0194047_10000870_pt1 | contig 19261 bp, 18 predicted proteins | sample JunL225m_MetaG_2_FD_160070 | JGI IMG/M metagenome (GOLD analysis project Ga0194047, IMG submission 160070) | Anoxic zone freshwater microbial communities from boreal shield lake in IISD Experimental Lakes Area, Ontario, Canada - Jun2016-L221-5m | ecosystem: Environmental > Aquatic > Freshwater... | reverse complement strand
AGATCGTCTGGGGAAAGCCTTCTACTACAAGGCAAAAGTGCTGGTCGATGTCATGGGAATACTCTCACCTATCGCTATGCAGCTTAACGAAGGCTTTCCACAGACACATGTTTGTCCTACGGTTGGCACCATAGCGAGCGGTTTTGATGATATCGATTTCGACATCGGGGAAATTCTTGCCACGACAAGGCCTGCCGAAACCACACCGGGAAAAGGTCGGCAGCTTATCTGGGAAGGGTTTCCTGCTGAAGGCGAGAAGTATATCACCTATCTCTTCTTTTATGATGAAGCTGATTCCCCGAACGACAAGTCGTTGCTCGCTCTTTTTGAGACCTACTTCAAAATACTCCCTGAGTACAAAAAAGCTGGAAAGGATTTCATGATTCATCGCCCTGTCTATGGCATTATTCCTGCCTATTGTCATGACGGCTTTGACCGCACCAGGGAGATTGCCGATGACCATATCATTCTCTTTGGCGATGCGGCCTCACTGGGCTCTCCGCTCACCTTCTGCGGTTTTGGATCAATGGTCCGCAACCTTCACCATCTTACGGGCGACCTTGACCGCGCGCTCAGCGACAATAACCTCGCAAAAAAGCATCTCGAAAAGATCAGCGCCTACGAACCCAATGTTGCCTCCATGGCAAATCTGATGAAATACATGTGTTTCAATGTTGCAACCGATGAGCCAAATTTTGTAAACGAGCTGATGAATGAGGTGATGATTGTGCTTGATGACCTTCCACAGCATTACCGCCAGGCCATGTTTCGTGATGAGATGAAGATTGAGGAGCTTGCCATAGTCATGCTGCGGCTTGGATGGCGCTATCCCAAAGTGCTGATGGCAACCTGGGAGAAACTTGGTGTGCAGGGGTCTCTCGGTTTTATCAAAAATATTGTTGGATGGGCATTTTCACCAGTCAGATAACGTTTTCCAGAGATGACCGACAGTATTCATTCGGCTGAGAGGATAGCGCACCTGCGCAAGCAGATTGAACATCACAGCCGTCTCTATTATATTGAAGCGCAACCGGAACTTTCCGACTACGAGTTCGACAAGCTGCTCGAACAGCTCATCGCCCTTGAATGCCAGTTTCCCGATCTTGTCACGCCCGACAGCCCCTCTCAGCGAGTTGGCGGAGCGATTACCAAAGAGTTTGCGTCGGTCATTCATCGCGAACCGATGTTGAGCCTTTCGAACACCTACTCTCCTGGTGAAGTTGAGGAGTTCTACAACCGTTTAAAAAAGCTTCTTGCTCTCGAAGGGGTGGATGGGCAGGAGATGGTCGCCGAGCTGAAGTTTGACGGGGTTGCCATCAGCCTTCTCTACCGGGATGGGCTGCTTTTTCGTGGCGCCACACGGGGCGATGGCATTCAGGGAGACGATATTACGGTCAACATCAGGACTATTCCGACAATTCCCCTCAACATAGGCGATGCTGGAGAGATTGAGGTGCGTGGAGAAGTCTTTATGCGCAAGGAGGATTTTGAGCAACTGAACGAGAGTCGTCCCGAGGAGGATCGGTTTGCCAATCCCCGCAATGCCACGGCAGGCACACTCAAGCTACAGGACTCTGCCGAGGTTGCCCGTCGCCGGATGAGCTTTGTTGCCTACTATCTCAAAGGCATCAGGGATGAAGCAGCATCGCATTTCAGCAGGCTTAAACTCCTTGAAGATCTGGGTTTTTTTACCGGCAATCATTACCGGTTATGCCGTGAACTGCATGAGATCAATGAATTTATAACCGAGTGGTCAGAAAGGCGCTGGAAACTTCCCTACGAGACTGATGGTGTGGTGCTGAAACTCAATGCGGTGACGCTGTGGGACAAACTGGGCGCAACCGCCAAAAGCCCGCGCTGGGCAATTGCCTGGAAATACCCTGCCCAGCAGGCCCAGACCATACTGCGAGACGTGATGTTTCAGGTTGGTCGGCTTGGCTCCATCACCCCGGTGGCTGAGCTTGAGCCGGTGCTCCTTGCCGGTTCAACCGTTTCCCGCTCGACGCTGCATAATTTCGATGAGATTCAGCGTCTTGGTATCATGATTCATGATCGTGTCATCATTGAGAAATCAGGTGAGGTGATTCCCAAGGTAATCAGCGTTGTGCATGGGGAGAGGCCCTCCGATGCTCAGTCGATTGTTCTTCCGTCGAAATGTCCCGAGTGCGGTACGCCGCTTGCCAGGACGGAAGGTGAGGTGAGTTACTACTGCCCCAATGAGGAGGAGTGCCCGGCGCAGATCAGGGGCAGGCTGCTGCACTTTGCGTCGCGAAATGCCATGGATATCAAAAGTCTTGGTAAGGCGCTGGTCGATCAGCTTGTTGCCATCAGGCTGGTGAGGGATGTTGGCGACCTCTATTTCCTGCAGGAACCGCAGCTCGAAAATCTTGAGCGGATGGGGCGCAAGTCGGCGCAGAATCTTGTGCGTGCCCTTGACGAGAGTCGTGCAAAAAGTTACGAACGGCTGCTCTATGCCCTCGGTATCCGTCATGTCGGGCGCGCAACCGCCCGTGAGCTGTCGCAAGCCTGTTCTTCGCTTGATGCCTTGATGCAGGCAAGTGAGGAGGATCTTTCAACTGTTCCAGATATCGGGCCAGTGGTAGCCCACAGTATCTGCGATTATTTTGCCAAACCCTCAGTGCTCCATCTTCTTGAAAAGCTGAGAGATGCAGGGTTGCAACTGAGTGTGTCAGAGTCAAGAACGCAAATCAACCAAAATTTTGAGGGGCTTACGGTGCTCTTTACGGGGGGCCTTGATCGCTATGATCGTCAGAGAGCTTCTGAACTGGTGATGGAGCGGGGCGGCAGGGTGGTGAACTCGGTCAGCAAAAAAACAGGCCTTGTTGTGGCCGGTCATGATCCAGGCAGCAAGCTCGACAAGGCGCTGAAGCTTGGCGTGCGGGTGGTTTCAGAGGATGAGTTTGATGCAATGCTGTAGCAGGCCCCTATTTTTTTGCGATATAGAGAATTGACGTCTCAAAGGTCATCGGCAAATACTCCGCGCTTTTGAATCCACTTTTTCTCAGAATAGCAGTGAACGCCTCCGCTTGCGGAAACTGTTCGACGGAGTTTGGCAAATAATCGTAGGCAAACGAGGATTTGCTGAACAACCCTGCTATTTTCGGCAAAACTTTTTTGAAGTAGATCAGATAGAGCGTTTTCATAACATCATTGCGCGGAATCATTGGCTCAATAATAAGCGCATGGCCGCCTGGTTTCAGAACGCGGTGGAACTCGCGCATTCCTGCATCAAGATTCTCAAAATTTCTTACGCCGAAACCTGCGCTGACAACATCGTAACTGCTGTTGTCAAAGGGCAGTTTCTCTGCGTATCCCTCATGAAAGGTGATGTGCGGGTACTTCTTTTTTGCAATAACCAGCATTTCTGGCGAAAGATCAAGCGCTGTTACTTTTGCCCCGGCGATTTTTGCCATGGAAGCTGCCAGATCACCAGTGCCGGTGGCAACATCAAGAATTTTTGGAGCGCTGTTTTTGCCCAGCAGTTGTTTTGCCTTGCCAGCAGCTTTTGCTCGCCAGTAATTATCAATACCGAAACTGAGCAGATGGTTCAGGAAGTCGTAAGTCGGTGCTACCTCATCAAACATCGAACGGATTGAGCCTCTCGATTTTGTCCGCAGAAGGGACTTCGTGTCAGCTTTTTTTGCCATAAACCTCTACCGGATTAAACATCAGAGTGTCGCAGATCTCCATAGAGAGATCATCAGTTGCCTTGCGATAAAAGCAGGAGTGGTAGCCGGCATGGCAGGCCCCGCCAGTCTGTGAAACTTTCAGCAGCAGGGTGTCGCCATCACAATCGATCAGAATGTCGTGCACTTCCTGCATGTTGCCGGAAGACTCTCCTTTCAGCCAAAGCTCCTTGCGGCTGCGGCTCCAGTAACAGGCTTTCTTTTTTTCAAACGTCATTTGAAGGCTTTCCCGATTCATCCATGCCATCATGAGAACCTTCCCGGTTTCATGATCTTGCACGATTGCCGGTACAAGTCCTTTTTCATCGAACTTTACTGTTTCAAGAAAGCTTTTCTGGATATCTTGATTATCGGTCATTGATGGTGTAGATTAGGTGTTTCCCATGCAAGAGTTTCTGAAGAAGGCGCAGGAAAAGAAAAATGTACATAAAGATTGATAAAATTATGAAAAAACCAAGGTCGGGATGGATAAAAATTTTAAAACTTGTAACTTCCCAACGCTGAATATCTAACAAAAGTACCTCATGAAGTCCCTGCAAAATTTTCTTCCAAAATATTCCATCGCTCTTGCTGTCCTTTTTATTGCAACGGTCTTTTTTTTGATTACGCGAGGTAATACGGTCGACATAGAGGCCGGTGAAGTGACCAATGCAGAGCTTGTTCAGGCCATCTATGCGACTGGTTTTGTTGAGGCCGATGCTGTTGCCAACCTGAGCGCTGAATGTTCAGGAACGGTGAGGTATGTCGGCGTACTGGAGGGGCAGCATGTCACTGCCGGTCAGAAAATTCTTCAGTTTGACAGTCCCCGGCCACAGCTTGCTGTTCGTGAAGCACGGGCGGCCTTTGCTGAACAGCAGGCTCTTGCGAGAGACAACAGGCTTCGTACTGCCAGAAAGAAAAATCTTTTCATAGAAGGGGCGATATCGCGTCAGGAACTTGAAGATGCAGAGAAAAACAGTATCCAGTCCGAAGAGCTGCTGCAGCAGAAAGTACTTCAGGTAAAGATGCGGGAGGATGATCTTAAAAAATTAACGGTCACCGCCCCTTTCTCAGGTATCATGACCTTGCAGAACATCAAGGAGGGCGATTATGTCACGACGAATACGCTTGTTGCCCGGGTGGTTGATCCTTCCCGCTTTATGATCAGTGTCGAGGTGGACGAGCTTGATATTCCCCGTATCCGAAACGGTCAGTCGGCAACAGTTGCTTTTGATGCCTATCCTGAGAAGCGCTTTTCTGCTCTTGTCTCCCGTATCGTGCCCCAGACCGACCGTGTGACAAAGACCTCCAGAATTTATCTGACTCTTGGCAATCCTCCCGATAATATCCAGACTGGCATGACTGCGACTGCGAATATTATCTACAATATCAGGCGGAACGCACTTCTTGTAAGAAAAAGCTCTGTTTTTGAGGAAAACCGCAAAAGCTATGTCTGGGCAATTAAACACGGACGGCTGAAAAAACAGCTCATTGTGCAGGGTGACAGCGATATGACCTTTGTCGAAGTGTTGCAGGGACTGAAAAAAGGCGATAAAATTGCGCTTTCCCCTGAAAAGAGTTTACATGAGGGAATGAATGTCAGAATCATTACACAAAGGAAGTCGTGATAGTTTGGTGACGAAAGGAAACGAGGAGAAACTGAAAGTATGGGCCGTGCAGCAGTTTATATTGACGGAGCAAACCTCTTTTTTACCCAGCGCCATCTTGGTTGGCAGATAGATTTTTCTCGTTTGATGGCATTTTTCCTGTCTCGGTATGCTTCTGTCGAGGCCAATTACTATGTTCCGGCATCCGAGCCGGTATCGGCGGAAAATGCGGCCTTTTCCAGAGTTCTGACTGCGCACGGTTATCGGATTATCTCAAAACCGGTCAAAAAAATTGTCAACAAGGAGACCGGTATGGTGATCATGAAAGGCAATCTTGATGTTGAACTTGTTGTTGATGCCTTGAGCGGCGCCGATCAGTACAATACCTTTATACTGTTCAGTGGTGACAGTGATTTTCTTCCTCTGCTCAGAGCGTTAAACAAGAGAGGAAAAGAGGTTATGGTTTATTCTACCCAGGGGCTGAGCGCAAGGGAGCTGCTGGCAGAACCCGGTGTCATTTATTGTGACCTTTCAACGCTTAAGGATCGTATTGAACAGCTTCGGCCGGGAGTTCATTTTCGAATTGATGGGGCAGCGGGCAACGATCAGACGTTTGCGCTCCCTCTGCCTGAAATTGGAGAGATCTTCACCGGAACCGTTTTAAAGGTTCAGCCTTACGGTATTTTTTTGAGTAATCCCTTTCACGTCAAATGTCTCCTTCCTCTGGGCTTTCTTTGTATCACAAAACATATCAGTGACCTGAAGGCGATTGTGCGCATGACCGATTGTTTTGACGTGGTGGTTTTCCACGTCAATGCTACGCGTGATATTGCGGAGATTACCGTAAAACTTGCCGATAAAAAGATGACCGAGGAATTGACTTCAAGGATAGGTGGTTAGTCGATTTTATCCTTGCAGGGAGAGTGGAAGTTCAAGGCTGCAAGAGCGCCGCTTGCAGCCAGGAATACTCGTCACTTGTTGTGATTGTGCGGAGCATCTAAGCCCATCAGCTTTTCATGAATGGCTGCCGCCGCAGTACGTCCTGCTCCCATGGCAAGAATTACCGTTGCTCCGCCCGTGACAATATCGCCGCCTGCATAGACATTATCTTTGGATGTGGCCATGGTGTTGATGTCCACAACAATCGTGTCGCGCTTGCTGACTTCAATGTCAGGCGTTGTCTGCTTGATGAGCGGGTTGGAACCATTGCCTATCGAGATAATGGCCATATCGATTGGCAAGATAAAATCCGAGTCTGATATCGGTACCGGCCTGCGCCGCCCGGAGTCATCAGGTTCTCCCAGTTCCATTCTGATACATTTGACGCCGGTAAGCCACTGCTCGTCATTACCGATAAATTCAACAGGATTCATCAGCAGCATAAATTCAATTCCCTCTTTCTGCGCGTGGTGAAGCTCCTCCAGACGGGCAGGCATTTCAGCTTCAGAGCGGCGATAAACAATATAGGCATGTTCCGCACCCAGTCTTTTTGCGGTTCGAACGGCGTCCAAAGCGGTATTGCCACCACCGAAGACGGCAACATTTTTTCCCTTGCAGTTGAAGACGGGAGTATCATTTTCAGGGAATTGATATGATTTCATCAGGTTTACCCTGGTCAGGAATTCATTGGCTGAATAAACCCCGAGCAAATTCTCTCCCGGGATACCCATAAACCAGGGCAGGCCTGCGCCGACGCCGATAAACACCGCATCAAAATGCTCTTCTTTCAGGAGTTCGTCTACGGTAATTGAGCGACCGGCCACTGCATTGGTGACAAACTCAACACCGAGTTGTTTCAGCCCTTCAATTTCCCCTTTTACGATCTCTTTGGGAAGGCGGAATTCCGGAATGCCGTAAACAAGAACACCGCCAAGTTCATGCAGTGCCTCAAACACTGTAACCGCATGGCCCAATTGAATCAGATCGTTTGCGCAGCTCAGTCCTGCCGGGCCGCTGCCGATAACCGCCACTTTTTTCCTGGTTGAGGGTTTTACTGAAGGGAGTTCAACCATGCCTGTTTCGCGCTCATAATCGGCGGCAAACCGTTCCAGGTTGCCGATAGCCACCGATTCATGCTTTTTTGTAAGAACGCACATTTTTTCGCACTGATCTTCCTGCGGACAGACCCTGCCGCAAATTGCGGGCAGCACGTTGTCCTCCTTGATTTTTTTCGCAGCACCAAGGAAGTTGCCTTCGGCAATCATCTTGATGAACTGGTCAATTTTGATATTGACCGGACATCCCTTGATGCAGACCGGATCTTTGCACTGAATACATCGCAGCGCCTCTTGACGGGCAAGTTCAGGGGTGTATCCAAGATGCACTTCATTAAAATTATGGATACGAACCTCCGGTGGCTGTGCAGGCATTACCTGGCGCGGAATGGCAAGGCGTTCTTTGGTCGTGATATGTTGTGCGTCCATGGTAATATCTTCTTTTTAAAAGCGAAAGTTGGGTTATCAGAAAAAAAGGTATGACTGTCATTCTTTGACAAAAGGTCATATCGTCAGGAACGGCTTATAATATTTTGAGCAGTTTGCACTCGTGAACCCAGGATTCAGCAGATTGCTTCTCCTCCGTCTGATAGATTTTGTTCCGATCAGAGAGATTTTTAAAGTCGACCAGATGAGCATCGAATTCAGGGCCGTCAACACAGGCAAATTTAATTTGATTGTCCACACTGACCCGGCAGCCCCCGCACATACCGGTGCCATCCACCATAATCGGATTAAGGCTGACCACCGTTTTGATCTTGTAAGGACGGGTGACCTCAGCTATGGCTCTCATCATCGGGATAGGTCCGATAGCAAGCACATAATCAATGGTTCTTCTGGAATCAATCAGTTCCTGCAGCTTCTGGGTGACGAACCCGTGAAAACCGTAAGAGCCATCATCAGTTGTAATGTACGCTTCATCACTTACTGCCATCATCTCTTTTTCAAGGATCACGAGATCTTTTGACCGGGCTCCGTTGATGGTAATGACATAATTGCCAGCTTCTTTCAGGGCTGCAGCCGTCGGATAGGCTATTGCCGTCCCGACACCACCGCCGATGCTTACCGCAGTTCCAAATTTCTCAATATGTGACGGTGCTCCAAGGGGACCAACCACATCACTGATAGTGTCCCCAGCCTCTTTGCTGTTCAGCTCCTTCGTGGATTTACCCATACCCTGAACGATGATGGTAATGGTGCCTTTTTCAGGATTAGAGCCAGCAATAGTCAGCGGTATCCTTTCACCGCTCTCTCCCACCCTGATCATGACAAACTGGCCTGCTTTTCTTTTTTTAGCGATACGAGGAGCCTCAATTTCAATTTTTTTGATATTTTCAGCTAAAAAGAGTGCCGAAACAATTTTATACATTGGTTCTTCGATTTTCGTATTTATAGAGGTGGAGACCCGCCGGGTTTGATGGTAAGAGAAAACAATCTGAATGATAAAAAATAAATAGTCAATATAAAAATTAAGCCGGAGAGGAGGCTGGACGCGCTATGCTTTGATGGCTCTCTTTATTTCTTGTGCTTATAAATGTTTTTTTATGGTTTTTATTGCCGATTACGGCGCAGGAAATCTTCATTCTGTTCTCAAGGCATTTGAATATCTTGGCATCAAGGCTGTCGTCAGCAGTGATCCGGGCAAGCTTTCCAGCCACAGAAAAGTTATTCTTCCCGGAGTTGGAGCTTTCGGGCAGGCTATAGAGTCACTTAATGCATCAGGTTTTACCGAAGCGTTGCTTGAGCACGTCGATAAAGGAGGGGAGCTCCTTGGAATATGCCTGGGCATGCAACTGCTGTTGACTGACAGTGAGGAGATGGGTGCCTATAAGGGAATGAATCTGGTTCCAGGCAAAGTGCTTCATTTCAGAAGCGACACTGACAAGATTCCGCAGATAGGGTGGAACTCGGTCGATCAACAGAAAGAGAGTATTCTTTTCAAGGGAATTCCGGATCATTCGTTTTTCTATTTTGTACACTCCTATTACTGTGAAGTCAATGCTCTTGATGCCGTAGCCGCAACAACCTTGTTTGCCGGAAAAAAATTTTGCTCCGCCATTGAAAAAAATGGTATTTTTGCAGTCCAGTTTCATCCGGAGAAAAGTTCAGATGCAGGATTGCTGGTACTTAAAAACTTTGCGGGGTGTTAAAATTGTGTTTTGATATGTTGATTATTCCAGCAATAGATATCAAGGACGGGAAGTGTGTGAGGTTGACCCGTGGCGATTTCAGCCAGAAGAAGATATACCTTGATAATCCCCTTGACATGGCAGTAATATGGCGCAAGCAGAACGCCAAGATGCTCCATATTGTTGACCTTGATGCCGCCCTTACCGGCGAGCTGGTCAATTTTGAGAAAATCAGGGAAATTGTGAATAATATTGATATTCCTGTTCAGGTTGGTGGTGGTATCCGCTCAATCGATGCGGTAAAGAGCTATCTTGATGTCGGTGTTGGTCGTGTGGTTATTGGTTCGGCTGCGGTTACCAATCCGTCGCTGGTCGAAGAACTTCTGAAAATATACAGTCCCTCACAGATTGTTGTCGGCATTGATGCAGAGAATGGTATTCCCAGGATTAAAGGGTGGCTTGAAAGTACTGGTTTGAAAGATTTTGATCTGGCCCTGCAGATGAAAGAGATAGGGATCGAAAGGGTGATTTATACCGATATAACTCGTGACGGCATGATGCTGGGGTTTGGTTATGAAACCACCAAAAAGTTTGCCGAAAAAGCAGGTCTGAAAATTACCGCATCCGGTGGTGTCACTAATTCTGAGGACATGAAAAAGCTTAATCAGCTAACGCCTTACGGTGTGGATTCGGTTATTATTGGCAAAGCCCTCTATGAATGCAATTTTCCCTGTCAGGAGCTGTGGTATAATTTTGAAGAGAGCATGTGCCGGGATCATAATTTCTCAACGGCACGAAAAAAATAGCTGGCGGTTCAGGGCTCTGGCAACGATCCTCTTCTCTAACAGATAACAGGCAGAATGTGCAGAAGCAGGACTTACCATTGCAACAACAGATTGAAGCTGTCATTTTTGCTGCCGAAGAGGCTGTAACTCTCCACACAATAAGGCACATTACCGGCATAAATCTTGATTCAGGAGAATTTCACTCCATTGTTGAGCAGCTTAACGCCGAGTATACTGAAACAGGAAGGACTTTTCGGATTCACCGTATAGCCGGGGGCTACCGTTTTCTGACCAGACCGGAGTTTAGTGAACTTCTCAAACAACTTCTTGCCCCGAAAATCCACAGAAGGCTTTCCCGCTCAATCCTTGAAGTTCTTGCTGTTATTGCCTATAATCAGCCGGTTACCCGGGGTGAAATCCAGCAAATTCGGGGTGTCAGTCCTGATTATGCCATTGACAGGCTTCTGCATCGAGGGTTTATCGAGGTTCGCGGAAGAGCAGACTCGCCAGGTAAAGCCCTTCAATATGGAACCACCACAGATTTTCTTGATCTTTTTCACCTGTCATCAATAAACGATCTGCCGAAACTTCGTGAAATAAAGGAAATTCTTCAGGAGCAGGAAGAGCAGGATTATCTTACCCGGCCGGACGGGATCGAAACAGCTTTATCCGGCAACAATCAAGAGGAGGCGATACGCGAGAATGAAAAAGAGCAATAAAGATGACGAAGTCAGAATTAATCGATTTCTGGCATCATGCGGTATAGCATCACGAAGGGCTGCCGATCAACTTGTTCTGGATGGAAGAGTTATGGTCAACGGCACGGTTATAACGACACCGGGGATAAAAGTGAGTCCTTCCCGCGACGAGGTTATTGTCGATGGTGAGCGATTTGCCCAGCCCGAGAACAGAAAGGTCTACATTCTGTTCAACAAACCCAGAAATGTTATCACAACCAACAGTGATGAAAAAAATCGGGAGATGGTGCTCGATTTTATAGATGTCAAGGAGCGGGTTTTTCCTGTTGGAAGACTTGACAGAAAAACAACAGGAGTTATTCTGTTGACCAATGACGGAGCGCTTGCACATAAACTTATGCATCCTTCGTCAAATGTGAAAAAAGAGTATATTGCTGAGCTTGGTGAAAAATTTACGCCAAATCTTCTGCCTCAGTTGACAGGAGGGATGCGTTTGAAAGACACCGGGGAAAAAGTCAGTCCTTGCAGGGCAAAAATACTTGAAGAAGGTCTGCTAGTACTGGTGAGCATTCATGAAGGAAAGAATCATCAGGTCAGAAGAATGTTCGAGACCCTCGGTTTTGAAGTAAAAAGGCTTGAACGGGTTGCCTATGCAGGCCTTCAGGCAGGAGAACTCCGGCGAGGCGAATGGCGATATCTGAGTCGAAATGAGGTTCAGGAACTCTATAAGTTGACGGAAAGCCCATAAGCACTCAGCCGGTTTTGTTAACGCACAAAACCTTCATTGGTTGTGAGACAGCTTTCCTTTTCATTTAAACGTCATGCCTTCCGGGTGGTCATGACGTTTCTTCTTTTCATGTTCTTCCCTCTTTTTTCCTCTTCAGGACTCTGCGGCGAAAACGATGACCTTCAGAAACTGCTGAACAATGTGGAATCTGAGGTAAATATAGAACGGCTGCTCGAACTGGTTGAAGAGTTGAAAAAAAATAAAATCAATCTCAATGAGGCTAATCTGGACGAACTTCGCCAGCTTCCCTGGCTTGAGACCACCGATGTGCAGGCTATTCTTGCCCGACGCAGAGACAAAGGCCCAATCAATTCTCTTCATGAACTCGAGTCTATTCTGGGAAAAGAGAAAACGGCAACTCTTGCGCCCTATGTTCGTTTTCAACAAAAGCGGGCTTTCCGTAAAACCTTGACACCAAAGGCCGTTGAGGTTGATGGTTTCCTCTACAGTCGTCTTTTTTGGGAAACAACACCCCGAAAAGGTATCCTTAATGGGAAATACGCTGGTGCAAACTATAAACTGTATCACCGTGCGGAGTTTTTGGCTCCCCATATCAAGGCAAGTCTGGTGCAGGAAAAAGATATCGGAGAGCCTGATATGGCTGATTTTACTTCATTCAGCATCAATGCCTATGACCTTGGCCTTCTTAAAAGTGCAGTTCTTGGAAGTTATAAACTCAATTTTGCTCAAGGCCTGCTCATCGGGCAAGGGCGCTACGTGTCAAAAGGGAGCGACCCGACCGGCAGCGTCCAGCTCTTTTCGAAACAGGTATTGCCTTACACATCAAGTTCTGAATCCGGCTTTTTTCAGGGTGCAGCAACCACATTGAAGCTTGATCCTCTTGATGTTACACTCTTTTATTCCGCCAATCATCTCGATGCCATCATCAATGATGCCGGTGTCATTACAAGTATTTCGACATCGGGTTACCATCGCACCGAACTTGAAATCAGCAGAAAGGATAATATTGTCGAAGCACTCTCTGGTGCAAATATCCTTTATCATTATCAAACAGGAGTTGTTACCGGAAAGGTCGGTGGCAGTGTGCTTCATTACAGTTATCCTGTACCCTTTGATGAGCTTGAACCAGATGCAGCACTCAGTACATTCTCTTCGTCAACCCTGTATGGTATCGAATCGGATCTCTCTTTTCGAAAGGTCAGTCTTTTTGCCGAAGCAGCATTTTCCCGGAAACCTGAAGATGCTTCATGGACAGCAGGTGGTGAGTATGAGCTTCTTCACGGTGTCACCACTGTGGCAGCCCTGAGGCGGTATGGTGCACATTATTATTCCCCTTTTGCAGGAGCATTTGCCGAAAAGGGCAGCGGTGCCTCGAATGAGAATGGATACTATATCGGCGTTAATGCAAAGGTTAGCGACCGGCTTGCCGTCGGGGCATATTATGATCTGTTCACCTTTCCCGTGCTTGGCGGTAACTTTCCATACCCTTCTGATGGTAATGATTCCAGACTTTTCCTGACATGGAAGCAGTCGCCAGTGCTGACCTGGGGCCTTCAGGTTCAGCATAAATACAAGGAAGAGCAAAAAAATCAGGGGACATCAAAAATTGCTCTCTGGACAGCCCTTCCGCAGATAACCAATCGTTACCAGCTCGATTGCGATATTACGGTTTCCGGGAGCGTTCATTTGAGAACCCGGGGAGAGGTGAAAAGCGTTGTTAAGGAATATCTTGTCGGAGAGCAGCCCTTTTCTGGGCGGATGCTCTATCAACAGGTGGGGTATAACGCAGGGAACTATGGTTTGAAAGGGCGCGTTACCTTTTTTGATACCAACGATTACGATGCGGCTATCTATGCTTACGAAGATGACCTGCCACTGACCTCCAGTCTGGGAGTCTACGATGGGCAAGGCAAATCCCTTTTTCTTGTGGCAACATGGCAGGCCATGAAACAGATGAAGCTTGGCGCACGCTATGAAAAAACCTGGTATAGTGACAGGGTGGTTTGCGGCAGCGGCAACGATGAGCGGGCGACCAGTGCTCCCGGCTCATTTCATCTTGGTTGTTTCTTGTCGTTTTGAATTGCGAGTGTTCTCACTTTCTACCGGCAGCCCTTATCAGCCGGTCCCTGATAGCTCTGCCGAGTCCCTGATTTGAGGGCAGTTCACAGTAAATCGTATCAATGCCTTTGAAATCACAATACCGGAAAAAACTGAAAAGCTCACTGCCATATTCCTCAAGATTTCGGCAGCGCTTGCACAGCAAGATACCTGCAGGAGGTTCTGAAAGACCAATGTATGCTGAAGAAGGGGTTACGCTTCGCTTTTCATCGGTATGGCAGAGAATAATCGCTGCTTTTGGAGCATAATGTGGATACTTCAGGCCGGGGCTTTTTGGGGGTGCATGCTTGTCCGGGTTTGTGTTGGTTTCGATTTCAGGCACAACAGCCTGCAGTTGTTCAAAGGTTATTGCCCCGGCCCTCAGCAGAAGAGGTTTCGATCCGGAACAGTCAACAATGGTTGATTCAAGGCCGATTGCGCTTGGGTTGCCTCGAAGCACGCAGTCGATTTTTCCCTCAAGATCCTCAAAGACCGCTTCCCAGCTTGTGGCGCTCGGCAGTCCCGAAAGATTGGCCGAAGGAGCGGCAACCGGACATCCGGAAAGACGGAGAAACTCCTGTGCTACAGGATTTGCCGGGCAGCGGACACCGACCGTTCCCAATCCACCGGTAACGGTATTCGGTACCAGGGGATTTTTTTTCAGCACGAGAGTAAGAGGACCAGGGAAAAAACGGTCAATCAGTTGACGTGCGTCTGAATTGATTTCAGCGGCAACATCAGCAAGCTGTTCAAGGCTGAAAATATGAACAATAAGCGGGTTATCCCCCGGACGGCCCTTCGCCAGAAAAACCCGCTTGATTGCTTCAGGATGGTAGATGCTTGCACCAAGGCCGTAGACAGTTTCAGTTGGAAATGCAACGACCCTGCCCGACTTGAGGAGGGCGGCAGCCTCTTCTGCTGAATCGGTAAGAGTGGTATGCATAGGTGTAACTGCCATCATAAGAAGAGGAGTGTACAGAGGACGCCGACCGTTGCGCTGACAAGTGGTATTGCAAGATTATCGTCAATCTTGAAGTCGCCGATACGAACCATGAACGCTTCGGTTGCCGTTGCCGACATTGCCATAACAACTCCGACAAACAGATTCAACCCCGGCACGACAGCAACAATGCATAACGACGAGAGAAAAAACGCTCCGCTTCCCTCAAGACTTTTCTGTCCGAACCGGTGTTTTCCGAAAGTTTTTCCAATAATGGCCGCCAGGGTATCGGAAACAGCAACCATGGTAAATGCGGTGACTGCAATAATTTTTGGAAAAAAAAGGACAAGAAGAAGAGCAGCCATGACGATGTGGGTAGCTCCATTCAGATACGCTTTGTTCCCTTCAAGCTCATGCGTTCTCAACATGGAGTCGAAGGTTTTATGATACCATCGAGAAACAGGTTCAAAAAAATTCTTCAGCAGATCAATCAGAAAAAAACCTGAAAAAAGAGGAACAAGCAGCAGCAGGGCAAGTTCCCTGCTGATAAACCAGTATATCACCGGAATCGAAAGCGAAGAGAGGTGAATCGCTTTTCGCGCAACTTCATAGCGGAGTTCCAGGCGGTCGATAGCTTCCATTGTTAAGGGACGCAGTGAAAAGGTCATAAAAGAGTCTACTGGAGAAATGGCAGTGTGGCACCAATTTCAGGCTTGAATATACACCGAAATCTCTGGAAGAGAAAGGTTACAGATCCTCTTCCTTTTCCCTTCCAAAACATGTATTTTGCACCGCCATTTAAATTGCTTTTAGACTACATGCATGACGACTGAAAATATACGGGTAGCTGCCATTGACCTCGGGACCAACTCTTTCCACATGATTATTGTTGAAGAGAGCAAGGAAAAGGGCATTGTGGAGATTGATCGTGTCAAGGATATGATTTGTATTGGCCGGGGCAGTATTTCAACAAAAATGCTTGATGAAGAGGCGATGCAGTCGGGCATTGCCGCCTTGAAGAATTTTCTGGTTCTTGCCTCGCAGCATGGCGTGGCGTCGGAGCATATACTTGCCTTTGCCACAAGTGCTATCCGGGAAGCAAAAAACCGGTGTGATTTTCTCCGCCGAATCATGGATGAGACCGGTCTTAAGGTCAAGATTATCTCCGGCAAGGAAGAGGCAGAGTTTATCTATTATGGAGTTCGTAATGCGGTGAAGATTGGCAAAACCGCCGATCTGCTTTTCGATATTGGTGGAGGCTCCGTTGAGTTTGTGGTGGTCAATCATAAAGGGGTGCAGCTTCTTGAGAGTCGTAAAATCGGTGTAGCAAGAATGCGTGAACGGTTCGTCACTACAGAACCGATTTCCTCGCATGAAATCAAGATGCTTGAACAGTTTTTTGCTGCCGAGATGGTTTCTGCCGTTGAAAAAGCCTCTGAACTCAAGGTGACGAGGGCTATTGCCTCTTCGGGTACGGCCCAGAATATCGCTCGAATGATACGCTCAATGAACGGCATGGAGAGTGATGTGTCGCTCAACAACAGTACCTTCACCCGAAAGGAGTTTCAGGCTCTCTACAAGGCCGTTATCCCTCTGGATGCCCCAGATCGACGAAAAATGACCGGTCTTGATGAAAAAAGGGTAGACCTTATTGTGCCGGGACTGATTCTTGTTGACATGATTTTCAGGCTCTTCAAGGTTGATGAGATTCTGATTTCCGATTCAGCGCTTCGTGAGGGCATGGTGCTTCACTATCTGAAGCATCGCTATTCCAGCCCAAAGAGCCTGGACAATGATGTTGCGCTTGATATACGGCGGGAGAGTGTCAATGAACTCGGGTTTCGCTGCCACTGGGACCGTGATCATGCCGAGTATATTGCACGGCTCAGCCTGCAACTCTTCGATAAACTTTCACTCCTGCACCATCTTGAAGCGCCCTACCGTGAACTTCTGGAGTATGCGTCGCTGCTTCATAACATCGGGGCATTTATTTCCATCTCCTCCCACCACAAGCACAGCCAGTACATCGTTCTTAACGGAGAGCTCCGGGGCTTTTCGCCTTCAGAAATAGAGATTATCGGTCATGTCGTTCGCTATCACCGTAAATCCTCTCCTTCGGAAAAGCATACGGCATACAACATACTGAAACCGACGCATAAACGGGCGGTTGATGTGCTATCAGGAATTCTGCGCCTTGCCAATGGCCTTGAACGTGGTCACAGGCAGAATATTCAGAACATTAATGTAGAGGTCAAGGGGGGTGCAATTACACTTCGCTTGAAAACCCTTTTTGAACCTGACATAGAAATCTGGGCTGCCGACCTGCTGAAGACGTGGCTTGAAACCGTTCTGCAAAAAACAATTGCAATTGAACCATCCCCAGCCAGTTGAAGTAACCCCAAAATAACCCTATATTCCCACAACTCACTCAATAACTTATCGTTCACCGAACATGCGCGACCATACTCCGGATTTCAAAATGCATGAGCTTTCAAGCGACAACAAGGCGCTCATTCGTCATACCGTCCAGCAGCTTTTTGAAAAGCTTGCGAGTGACTGCAAGCTGACTTCAGATACACTGCTCGAATTCTGGGTTGAAGTTCCCGGTGTCAAACGTTCCAGGGGTACCTTTCGGGGCGGTTTTTTGATGCCCGACAGCTTTATCTACATCAGCGACTATTTCCCTCCCGATTCGGCATGTTCTCTGACTCCCGGCCCGGCCTATCAGGACGTGGAATCCAACCTTGAAAAGGTCTGGGATGATCTTCTTGATGAACTCTACTACCAGATTGAAATTTTTACCTCTCCCGTTTCATCAAGCAAGGGCGTAATGCTTGAACTCTGGGCTGGTAATCGGCTGCGTCCTGAAGGTGAATGGATTTATGCCGTTGACCGCAAAATCGAACTTGGTTAGGTTTTTGCCGGATAATCACAGACGCTGCTGACCGTACAACCTTTGCATTCCGGCTTTTTTGCCTTGCAGGTGTAACGTCCGTGCAGCAGCAGATAGTGATGAAAGGTGATAACCCATGCTTCAGGAATAATCTTCATCAGCTCTTTTTCGGTCTCTTCGGGCTTGCGTGTGGTTACCAGCCCCATCCTGTTTGATACCCGGTGCACGTGTGTGTCCACTGGCATGACCGGTTGACTGAAAGCGTTGCCGAGCACGACATTTGCAGTTTTTCTGCCAACTCCCGGCAGACGTTCAAGCTCTTCCCTTGTTTCAGGCACCTTTCCCTGGTACTGCTCAATGAGAATTCGGCTGACTTCGAGGATGTTTTTTGCCTTGTTGTTGAAATAATTAATGGAGCGCACAAAGCTTTTTATCTCGTCAAGCTCCATGCTGCTCATGCTTTCGGCATCCGGAGCCTGCCTGAAAAGCTCACGGGTAATGATATTAACCTGTTTGTCAGTTGCCTGGGCAGCCATAATGGTTGCCACAAGCAACTGAAAAGGGCTTTCATAGTGCAGTTCGCTTTTCGGATCAGGATATTTTGCTCCAAGCGCCTGATTAAGAAAAACAATTTTTTCTTCAGGAGTTTGTTTCATGAACTCTCAGGTATCGATGCTGCTGTTTTCGCTTTCACTTTCGTTTTCGCTCTCCGCTTTTTGCAGCCTTGCTACCGACTGGTCAATAAGACCTCTCCCGTTTTTATGAACCTTTCCCTCACCTTTAAGATCATTGAAAATGGCGTCAAGAATGCCGTTGACAAATTTGCTGCTCTTGTCGGTGCTGTTAAATTTTTTTGCAATTTCAATCGCCTCATTGATCGAAACCTTGGGTGGAATATCCTCGCAGTAGAGAATTTCCGTCAGGGCCATGCGGATGATGTTTTTATCAATGATCGCAATCCGGCTCATATCCCAGTTAAACGTATGCTTCACGATATAGCGGTCAATCTCATCCTTGTGTTCCTTGATGTTTGTCAGGAGCGTGTTGAAAAACTTCATGGCATTGGCGTCCGCAAGAATCTCTTCGGTCAATAGCCAGCCAGCAGCAGAGTCTATGTCAGTATCCCTGATTTCAATAGTGTAGAGGGCCTGTAAAATCTTTTCACGGATTTGCCGACGGTACGTCTTCATAAAAGAGCAGTTAATTGATTGAGGATTCGAGGATCTCACTGAGAACAACATCAGTCCGGTTCAGGTTTTCATACAGGACATTCGGATGGTGTCTTTTCAGTTCCTCTGTAGAATAGGTGCCGGTCGCCACGGCAATTGATTTTGCGTTCAGAACCCTGGCGCACGCAATATCGTGTTCCGTATCGCCTATAATGATGATATTGTGTTCAGAAAATGTTATTCCGCTGAGCCGGTACGCTTTTTCAACGGCGACCAAAGGGAGGTCATTGCGACTAAGTCCGTCATCAGCAAAGGCTCCAAACGGGAAATAATGGTTTATTTCGGGAAGGCGTAACTTGTGCCGTCCCGATTCCTCAAAATTTCCGGTTAACAAGCCAAGCATCAGTTCGGAACGTCCGGAAAGTTCTTCCAGAAGTTCCCTTATGCCCTGCATCAGGAGGACATCGGATGGTTTGGCCTGCTTGCGGAACATCTCGATATAGGTTGCTTTGGCT
>Ga0194047_10000868_pt1 | contig 19271 bp, 12 predicted proteins | sample JunL225m_MetaG_2_FD_160070 | JGI IMG/M metagenome (GOLD analysis project Ga0194047, IMG submission 160070) | Anoxic zone freshwater microbial communities from boreal shield lake in IISD Experimental Lakes Area, Ontario, Canada - Jun2016-L221-5m | ecosystem: Environmental > Aquatic > Freshwater... | reverse complement strand
GGACTCGTTGGTTTGCGTTCAATGGGTAATGAATCATTTACACTCAATCCGAAACTCGCCACACTTTCTGGCGAAACATCAAAGCGAATTTTTAGAATTGGTGATACAATAAAAGTACGAATTGTTCGCGCAGATGCCGAACGCCGACAAATTGATTATGAACTCACAACCTAGCAAAAAAATTATTTTTTCATTAACGATAATTGCTCTTATTTCTTGCTATATTGGTCGACAAACCGAATGGCAAGTACAGCGCATCTCTGATCACTATCAAACTGAAGCAACGGTTCTAAATGCAATTGCAAATCCTATTCCACAAACACTCACATTTGGATTTGCTGGTGACATTATGCTTGACCGTGGAGTTCGAGTAAGCGTCAACAAAAATTTTTCTGGTGTTTATTCACGACTTTTTGCAAACGCACAATTCCTCGCACAACCTGACATTACATTTGCAAACCTCGAAGGTCCCGTAAGTGACACAGGCACAAACAAACATAATTTATATTCTTTCCGTATGGATCCAAAAGTAATTCCAGCACTAAAGAGCGCAGGTGTTGATGTCGTTTCATTTGCAAACAATCACATAGAGGATTGGCGCGCTCCAGCATTTAACGACACACTCAAACGACTCTCAGATGCTGGTATTCTCGCCTGCGGTGCAGGACTCACAAAATCTGACGTAATCAAACCTGCAATCATTCAACAAAATGGTTACAAAGTTGGATTCATTTGTTTTTCTGATGTGGGACCTAACGCATTCGCTGCCACAGCGACAAGTAGCGGCATACTCCTCGCATCTGATCCTGACTTTGATTCAATAATCAAAAATGCAAAATCCCAGGTTGATGATTTGGTTGTATCATTTCATTCCGGTATCGAATATCAAACAGTTCACAATGCGCGCCAAGAAGAAATTTTTAAACGCGCAGTCGATGACGGCGCAGACCTCGTCGTCGGCGCACATCCGCACGTAGCCGAAGACATTCAAACATACAAAGGCATCACGATGATGTACAGTCTCGGCAATTTCATCTTTGATCAATCATTCTCCAAAAACACGATGCAAGGACTCTTTGTCACCGCAACCCTCAAAGACAAAGTATTCACCGACATCGTTCCTCACACAGTAGTGCTCGACAAAAACTTTGCTCCAAGTTTGAAATAAAATTTTACAATTTACCTGTGGTTTTTTGCATTGACAAATCAATCTAACCATGCTATGATTTTTACGAGTTCTTTTAAACCAGTTTTATCCATATTTTTGAAAATTGTTTTGGCTATGGGCAAGTGAGCTTATAGTAAAAATTCATCATGTAAAATTAAAACAGAGTAAAAAAATTTTACATTTTTCTCCGCAAAAATAAAACAATTTTGCTTAAAATTATGGAAAAAGGAACACAATTTAACGCCGATGGTTTACAAAAAATTATTACCACTTTTAGCTTAGAGCGTAAACTAAACAGTGAACTTACTTACTTATTTAAATTACACCGAGACATGGAGAAATTTAAATTTGGAGAAACAAGCGTAGCCAACTGCAGCCTTGCCACCTTTAAAATAGATAACGGTGAGAGAGAGCAACAAGAAAATTACGGCGTGTTTGAAAAAGTAAGATTTGCATTTGCTATTAGGTTTAATGAGGACAACCCCAGTTTTGAGGTTGTACCCAACATTGAATTTGAAGGCAAAATTTGGAGGTTAGATTTTTGTTTGCATGACATTGAAAGTTTTGCAACAGAGCTGCCTTTGATGTTTTTACGCAAACCATATTTTAGTAATAATTACAGTATGATAGCTAACGGGGTTGAATTTAATACCCCAGAAACATGCTTGTTTGTAAAAGAGCAGGTGCAAACATACAAACTAGAAATGGAAAAAATTTGCAAAAGTGTTAGAGGTTTACTGGAACCCGACGTTGATTAAAATCCCGGGTGAGAAATATTTCTATTTCTCACCCGCATTATTCAGCTCATCAAATAATGGTGGTCTGATAGTGTAAAAATATTGTTCATTAACAAAAAAACATAAATATATAATGGATCAAAACCAATTTTCAGAAAGAACTCTTCAGGGATTTGAAGATCTTTCGCAACACCAATTAATTGGGCGATTACAGAAATCAAAAATCGTTCAAAAATGGATCAAATTCTATGCTGAATGGTTTGGTATAAAAGTAAACCTTGCAGATTTTAAAGAATTAATGGAACCCCAAGGCGCTGGATGGAATACGATTGTAATGCCAAAAGAAATTACGCTTACAAATGCAAGTGCGCTATTTTCTCAAAAGCTAAAATACTTCACAAACATTTTAGAAGAAGGGAAAATTAGGGAATTAAGGGGAAATAATGATTCATATGTGACCTATGCAAAATATGGCATGACAGTACTTGAACTTTTGGTATTTGATCTTTTTCAAATGTTTCAAGGAAAATCAATACTACCTAAAAAGGAAGGGTATAGTTTCAAACATTCGCTTTCTGATTGCGGAAAAGGAACTCAAATCTATATTCATGTAACAGATGGATCTGCAATGCTAAAAGCCACATATGCAAAAGGAAACCCAATCAAAGGTGAAATTGTCTATGAAATATGGGAAAAAGAGCGATAAAATTAAAAGTGCGAGAATCAAAAAGCCACCAGCAGACCGGTGGCTTTTATTATTTTTATTTTGCAATTTGCACTGCTTCGTCAAATTTTATTGAGAGAAGCTTCGATGCGCCATCGAGACCCATCGTGACTCCATAGAGCACTTGGGCACGAGACATTGTTTCGCGGTTGTGTGTAACGACGATAAGTTTGGAATGTTTCGAAAGCAAATCAAGCATGTCACCATATTTGCGACTGTTGGCTTCGTCGAGCGCAGCATCCGTCTCATCGAGCACGAGAAATGGCGGCGGATTAACTTGACTCATGGCAAAAAGAAGCGCGATTGATACAAGCGAGCGTTCACCACCCGAGAGCATATTTAAATCTTTAACTTTTTTGTGAGGTAAATTAATCGTAATATCAATGCCGTGTTCGAGCGGCAAATCTTCGTCAAAGATTTCTTCTTCATCTTTGGCACGTTTGTGTTCGACAACGATTGATAGGAACGCTCCCCCGCCGCCAAACATTAATTTGAAAAATTCTCCGAATTGAATATTAATCTTTTCAATTCCTTCTTTGAATGTGCGTTCGATTGTGTCGCGAAGTTCACTGATAAGTGCACGAAGTGATGTAATACTTGCTTCCAAATCTGCAAGCTCTTTGACGAGAAATGCATCACGAGTTTTGGTATCTTCAAATTCTTTAATAATTTCTGAACCGCTCGATGCACCTGCGTCCTCAAGTTTTATTTTTATACGCTCGATTTTTCGATGTAAGTTTTCGCGTTCAGCCAACTTTTCTGGAGTATCCATCTCAGGAAGTTTTGATGTTTCAAATACGTCACCCGTCATCGCTTGAGCTTCTTTCATTTCTTCATTCAAAACAACATTTCTGCGCACCAGTGTTTCGCGTTTGAGTGCGTGTTCGCGCATGAGACCTTCGAGTGTGGCAATACGCGCAACACTTGCATACGAACTTCGTTCACTCTCACGAATTTTTTGTTCTATATGTGAAAGCGAATCACGATACGATTCCAATTCTTTCGACATCGCATCAACGCGTGTGCCGATGTGTGCAAGTTTATTTTCGAGTTCCTTGCGTTCTATTTCGATTTCATTTTTTAAATGGTCTTTGTTTATTTGAGGTTGTTCACCTTTGATTGAATGTTTGAATGAATTAATTTTTTCTCGAATGTTTGAAAATGCATTTTTGAAATCTGCGAGCACTTCAGAATTTGAAACTTCGTCGACAGTCATCAACACATCAGCACATAATTCTTCGGCTTTTGAAACAGAAATCGTTGTGGCACCATGCACTTCTTTGACAGACAAAATCGCTTCGAGTTTACCCTCGATGCGTCCAATTGCACGACCCAATTCATCACGCTCGCGCAATAATTTAGATTGTTCAAATTCTACGTTTTGAATTTTGTTTTGAATATTCCTCTTTTCACCATCGTGCTCATTGATACGCTCAGTGTTGGTATTTTTTTGTACAGAAACATATTCTTGGTGTGTCGAGTGTTCCATTTCTGCGAGAGAATTTTCAGAAAACAAAATAGACGATGATTCCATCATTACATATTGTCCAAAAAATTCTCCAAATTCTTTGCGGAGCTCATCGGCTTTTTCGATTTTTTCTACTTGCTTGGAAAGGAAATTTAAATGTGGTGCGAGTTCACGACGAAGTGATTGCACTTCTTTCATGTTGAGCATCGTCTTTTCTAATTTACGTTCGCTTTCACGAATACGGAGTTGATAGACCTTGAGTCCAAGTGCATCCTCTACCATCGCACGGCGATCGCGCGCAGAAGCAGAAAGTAATCGATCAGCCTCACCTTGGGAAATGATATGGTGACCAGATGTGCCGATGTTTACTGAGCCAAGTAAATCATTCAAATCTTTAAGGCGCACGTTTGTACCGTTGATTCCGTACGAACTTCCACCATCGGGAGTAACTTCGCGCGCAAGCGTAACTTCATCAAACCCAAGTTCATTCTCGGCACCCGATGAACCAGAAAACGCAAACTGTCGCGCATTGTTGTCGAATGTTACAGCGACGCGAGCTTTGGATCCCGCCGCGAGGAGCTTCGAACCTTTCCAAATGAGATCGTTACCTCCCTTTCCACGCATTGATTTCATTGACTGTTCACCGAGTACGAAACGAAATGATTCTACGACATTTGATTTACCTGAACCATTCGGTCCAACAATTGCCGTAATCGGCGTATCAAAAGAAAGCACAGTTTTTTTGGCAAAAGATTTGAACCCAGCAATTTCGAGCTTTTTGAGCATATGATGTTGATAATTATACACCAAATTTAAAAGACGTACACGTGTACGTCTTTTAAATTTTATAAATATATTTTGATTTTTAATCCAACCATTTTTTGGCTTCGAGGGCGGCGCGGGCGGCTGCTTGTTCGGCTTCTTGTTTTGAATTTCCTTTTCCTTCGGCAATTTTTTTGTCACCAAAAAATATTCCGATTGTGAAATGTTTATCGTGATCAGGACCAGTTTCTTTCATGACTTGATATGATGGTGTGGTACCAAAAAATTCTTGGGCTTTTTCTTGAACCAAACTTTTGGAATCGCGCCATAACTTTTTCTTTACGATTTCGTTTGTTTTTGGATACAAAACTTTTTCCAAAAACTTTTCTGCTGGACCAAATCCACTATCGAGATATATTGCACCAACGAGTGCTTCAAATGCATTCGCGAGAATGTACTGTCGTGCCTTGCCGGTATCTTTGGCCTCACCTCGAGAAAGGAAAAGATAATCGTTCATTGAAATATCAGAAGCGATACCAGAAAGAATAACCGCATTTACAAGCGCTGCTCGAAATGAGGTAAGTTCTCCTTCGGGAGAATCTGGAAATTTTTTGTAGAGATAATCAGTAACTGCAAGTTCAAGTACTGCGTCACCCAAAAATTCAAGACGTTCATTATGATCGAGTCCAGTGTTTGGATTCTCATTCAAAAAAGAACGATGAATAAATGCTTGGGTAATGTAGTCTTTGTCTTTAAACGTAAATCCAATGATTGATTCAAACGGTTTCCAATCGCGTAAAAGTTTTTCTGCCATATATGTAATTGAGAGCGCACATAAATTTTATAATTAATTATTCGTTTGTGGTTGATCCTTCAGTACCAGTGAGTTTTGAAATCGCATTTGCCATATATCCTGTGACATCGTTGTACATTTTTAGATTTGCAACCTCAGAAACAGAAAACCAACGTACGTCGTCGAGTCCACCTGAATGGTTTTCGAGTACTACCGGTGCGTGTGGTGATTCAGCGAGATATACAGTAACAACCTTGCGGATTTTGCCATCTTTTGGATGTGAAGCTACGTATTCACTTTCACCAATTTTTTCCTTGATTACAACGTCGAGATTTGTTTCTTCTTTGATTTCACGTACGGCTGCTTGCTCACTCGTCTCGCCTTCTTCTACACTACCCTTTGAGATAGTCCAATAGCCGAAAATATCATGTACGAGTGCAAAAAATAGTTCGTTATTTTTCCAAGAATAAATAAGCGCGCCAGCTTTTTGTTCAACGGGAAGTTTGGTGATATCAACTTCTTCGTTCTTTTTTTGACGTTTCGAAAATTGATCTTTTCCTGGTTCACCAATTTCTTTGTACACAGCGCCAAGCACTCCGTTTACGAAACGACTTGAGCTGTCGCCACCGAAAGTTTTTGCTAATTCAATTGCTTCGTTGATTGCAACTTTTGGAGGAACTTCTTGATGATCACCAAACAAAAGTTCACCGAGTCCGATACGTAAAATGTTGCGATCAACTGCATTAATCTTTTGGATTGGCCATTCTGGTGCAGCCTTTTCGATAATTTGATCGATGATTTCAATTTTGTTTACGACGTTTCCCATAATTTTGCGCATAAATGGGATATCTTCATTTCCTGGAGCGAATTCGCCTTCATTGCGTTCAAGTATTTCGAAAACACCATCATCGGTTGGGCGATTTTTAAAATCCCACTCAAAGAGGGTTTGGAGAACTATTGACCGTGAAAGGTGCCGATTTGCCATTGTAATAAAGAATTAATTTTAATCGCGCTGCGATAAATTGTACGAAACGTAGAAAAGACAATTTAGAAACCTAATTCCGAAACCTCTCTTCTCTGCACTGCGTAAACTGTATATGGCTATAAATGAACAAAACGAAGCTTATTTTTTAGAACGAGCAAGCTTCTTTTCTGTCTTTTTGACCTGATCGATAACTTTGCGTCCACGATAGTATCCGCAAGCCATACAAACAGTGTGCGGTACGCGCGCTGCTCCACAGTGAGAACAAGCAGAAAACGCTGCGCCTTTGAGGGCGTGGTGACTTCGGCGGTTGCCAGTGTGTGCACGTGTGTGTCGCATTCGTATAACCATACAAAGACTATATTAGCAGAAAAAAATAATAATGCAACTACCTAAAGCATCTTTTTCAGAAAGCTCATTCTGTGCAATTTTGTAATCCCATATTTTTTGATTGCTTCGTAGTGCGCGCGGGTGCCATAACCCACGTGATTTTCGAAACCATAATTGGGGAATTTTTTGGCTTGCGCAAACATATACTTATCGCGAGTAACTTTGGCGACGATTGAGGCAAATGAAATTACCGGATATTTTTCATCACCTTTGATTATTGTCTTTTGGTTTTTAAATTCCGCAGGCGCTCGCAGTCCCCCGTCGAGCAAAATTTGATTTTTGAAATCAGGTTTTAATTTATATAGCGATTTCTGCAATGCTTGTTTGATAGCTTTGGAAATTCCGATTTTATCGATTTGCGAAGCAGGAATCATCGTCACGCAAAAATCACATTTGTTTTGTTTTTTCCAAATTTTGATTTGTACAAACCATTTTTCGCGTTGAGCTCGGGTAAGTTTTTTGGAATCACGAATCGGCACACAGAATCCGCGTATTTCTCGTATTGCCTTGGCATCTCTGAAACAAAATGCCCCCACAGCTACCGGTCCAGCCACTGGCCCGCGTCCGACTTCGTCTATGCCGATAATCACATTCATTTGTACATCATAACAGAAGAATAAAAATTTTTGTCAAAAGAGAGCGAGACCTGCTATAATCCTCGTGCATGAGTTCAAATTTTATCCATCTCCATACACACTCACACTATTCACTTCTCGACGGACTCACCAAACTCGAAGACATGGTAGATATTGCCAAAAAAGCAGACATGTCGGCAATTGCATTGACCGATCACGGCAACATGTACGGTGCGATTGAGTTTTATAAAATCGCAAAAAAAGCTGGCATCAAACCAATCATCGGTGTCGAGGCATACGTGACATCTGGTTCTCGACTTGATCGCGTCTCAGTGACTGACGGCAAACGATATTACCATTTGATACTGCTTGCCAAAAATTTACAGGGCTACAAAAATTTAATGCGCCTCGTAACCAAAGCAAACCTCGAAGGATATTATTACAAGCCCCGCATGGATCATCAGATTTTGCGTGAATTCCACGAAGGCATAATCGCGCTCTCTGGCTGTATGGGAGGAGAACTTTCGCAATCTGTCATGGCCGGCAATATGGAAAAGGCAGATGAAATTATTCGCGAACACCAAGACATTTTTGGTAAAGAAAATTATTTCATCGAAGTGCAGTGTCACCCGACAATCGAAGGAGACAAAAAACTTCGCGATGCACTCGTTGAGCTCGGCAAAAAGCACGACATCAAAGTTGTCGCGACACAGGATTCACACTATCCATGTAAAGATGATCACGAAGCACACCGCACACTGCTTGCCGTAAACACACAAGGTGATGGCAAAGCTGGAAAATTTGAATTTTCAAATGATGACTTTTCGCTCATTGATGAAAAAACCGCACTCGAATATTTTGCAGACGCACCAGAAACAGTTCCAAATACAAAATTTGTTGCTGACTTATGTGAAGAATACGAAATCGAACTCGGCGTGGCATACTTCCCACACTTTCCACTTCCAGACGGAATTACTGCCGACGACAAACTCAAACAACTCGCATACGAAGGATTTGCATTTCGTGATCTTCCGCAAACCAAACAATATATTGATCGTCTCGAATATGAACTCGGTGTCATCAAACAAAAAGGATATCCTGGATACTTTTTGGTTGTGGGAGATTTGCTCAAATTCGCTCGCGAAAACGGAATCCTCACAAACATTCGAGGATCGGTTGCAGGATCACTCACGACATATCTCATCGGAATTACAAACGTAGATCCGCTCGTGTACAAATTGCCGTTTGAACGCTTCCTCAACCCCGAACGTCCATCGCTTCCCGATATCGACATGGACTATGCCGATAACCGTCGAGGAGAAATGATTGAATACGCAAAACGAAAATACGGCGAGGATCATGTCGCCCAAATTGGAACATTCGGAACGATGATGGCCAAAGGTTCCGTCAAAGACGTAGCTCGCGCGCTCGGATATCCGTATGCGGTTGGAGACCGTCTCTCGACATTTATTCCGATGGGTTCACAAGGATTTCCAATGACAATTGATCGTGCGCTCGAAATGGTTCCTGAATTTGCCGATGCATACAAAAAAGAATCTGATACAAAGCGAATCATCGACCTCGCCAAAAAAATGGAAGGTTGTGTGCGTCACGTATCAGTGCACGCAGCAGGTGTTGTGATTGCCCCCAAACCTGTATATGAATTCGCCCCGACACAATTTGATCCAAAAGGTGGACACATCATCACACAATACGACATGCATTACATCGAGGATGTGGGTCTACCAAAATTCGACTTCCTTGGAATTCGAAACCTTGCAATTCTCGCTGATGCTGTGAAGCAAGTAAAAATGTTGCGCAACATCGATGTCGATTTAGAAAAAATTCCGATTGATGACAAAAAAACTTTTGAAATGTTGGCGCGTGGAGAAACGATGGGACTCTTTCAATTAAACGGAAGCGGTATGACTGCGTACCTCAAACAACTTCAGCCAACCACAATTTTTGATATCAACGCAATGGTGGCACTGTATCGTCCAGGACCAATGGAAATGATTCCCGAATACATTGCTCGTAAACAAAATAATTCGCTTGTGCGATATCTCGATCCACGTATGGCCGACATTCTCGATCAATCATATGGTGTGATTACATATCAAGATGACGTGATGATGATTGCGATTAAACTCGCCGGATATTCGTGGCTCGAAGCCGACAAACTCCGCAAAGCTATGGGTAAAAAAATCCCTGCAGAAATGGAAGCGCAAAAAGAAAAACTTCTCAAAGGATTTCGTGAGCACGGACTTACCGAACAAAAAACTCAAGAATTATGGAGTCTTATCGAACCATTTGCTGCGTATGGATTCAACAAAGCCCATGCCGCAAGTTATGGACGTTTGTCATATCAAACTGCGTACATGAAATCCAACTATCCTGTGGAATACATGTGTGCCATCCTAACCGCTGAATCTGGTGACATCGAAAAGGTTGCCGAAATTATCGGCGAATGTAAAAAAATGGGAATCGCAGTACTACCTCCAGAAATTAATGCGAGTTACAAAGATTTCACCGTAGTAAATAATTCCAACACACCCGGCGAAGGAATCATTCGTTTCGGACTTCACACGATCAAAAATTTGGGTGCAGATATTGCAGAAGCAATCATCACTGAAAGAAATTTTCGTGGTAAATTTGCATCAATCACCGATTTGCTCGACCGCATCACACACAAAAATTTAAATAAAAAATCCATGGAAGCACTTACCAAATGTGGAGCGTTTGATAATTTTGCCGAACGTGGACAACTCATGGCAAACATGGAAACAATGCTCGAATACAACAAACAACGCCAGACAATCGGCAGTCAAGCATCGCTCTTTGGTGAAAATTCCGCAGTTATGGCGCTCACACTCGCCAAAGCTCCACCTGCCGAAACATCTGAAAAATTAAAATGGGAAAAGGAACTTCTCGGCTTGTATGTATCCGGCCATCCACTTGAAAAATTTGCCGACAAAATTGAAAAAAGTGGAGTCAATATCAAAAAAATCCGTGAAGAAATGCGAGTAGGGCTCAGCGTAACTCTCGGATGCATCGTCGAAGAAGTAAAACCAATCATTACAAAAACAAATGAACGCATGGCGTTTATAAAACTCACAGACCTTACGGGTTCGATGGAAGGTGTAATCTTTACCAAACCATTTGCTGAATTGCAAAACATCATCGTCGTCGACGCCTGCCTCGCCTGTTCAGTAAAAATCACCGAACGAAACGGGGAACGAAGTTTGATAATTGAAAAAGCTAAAGTGATATAAAAATTCGCCATCAAAATTACGTTTTTGATAGCGAATAATATTTTTTAATTTCAATCGCAAGATCAAAATTATTCATTCCAATTAAATCAACAAGCAAATACACATCATCTGTATATAAAATATCTTTATACCAAGAATGAATTAATTCATATTCATCAGGTAAAAGTGCTTTTTGTTTATTTAATTCCCAAAATAAATAATAATGAATCTCTGGAATCGAATGTTCCCCCGTTTTATTTCTCAACACATGAGATATCTCAAAAAGTAAAAATAAAATATCATCCTTACTAATGCGTTTTCTTTTTTTGAGAAATAAACAAAACAGATTTACTTGATCATTTTGGTGCGCTTTGATAATTTCGAGTAATTTCTTTTTCTTTTCTTCGTCACGTAACTTATTATTTACAATAATAAAATTAACAACAACCAACAGAAAAATCGAAAAAAGAATACCAATTACGATATATTCCATAAGTACAGATTTTCATTATTTTACAATATTTTACAAAATATGCAAATCATCTTTTACGAATATTCGTTTCGTGCTAGGATTTGAATATGACTGAAGAACAACTCAAAAACAATCGACACACACTCGCCCACCTTTTGGCTCAGGCGGTAAAAGAACATTACAAAGATGCCAAACTTACACTCGGCCCCGCAATCGAGAATGGATTTTATTACGATATTGATTTTGGTGATACAAAAGTAAGTGATAGCGAACTCAAAGAACTTCAAACGTTCATGCGCAAAAATTTGTCTAAATGGGTAGAGTTTACTCATCGCGAAGTTTCCAAAAGTGAGGCAGAACAAGTTTTTTCCGGAAATGAATACAAACTCGAACTCATAAACGAAATCTCCGAGCGTGGGGAAAAAATTACCCTCTACTCATGTGGAGGATTTGAAGATCTTTGCCGTGGAGGCCATGCCGAAAATCCAGCAAAAGAAATTTCTGCAGATTCATTCAAGCTCGACCGCGTCGCCGGTGCGTATTGGCATGGTGATGAAAAAAATAAAATGCTCACGCGCATTTATGGCCTCGCATTCGAATCAAAAGAAAAATTAGACGCATATATTCTCCAACAAGAAGAAGCAAAAAAACGCGATCACCGTAAACTCGGAAAGGAATTAGAGCTTTTTACAATTATTGATGAAGTTGGAGCTGGACTTCCACTCTTTTATCCAAAAGGCGCAATCCTTCGCAGAACAATTGAAAATTATATTACCGAAATTCAGGAACGTCGTGATTTTGTACCAATATGGATTCCACACATCACAAAAGGAAAGCTTTACGAAATTTCAGGGCACTTGGATAAATATGATGCAATGTATTCTCCAATGGTGATTGATGATGAAAATTATTATCTCAAGCCAATGAACTGTCCTCACTTTATGATGTTATTCAAATCAATTCAACATTCATATCGCGACCTCCCTGTTCGATATACATGCACAACTACGAATTATCGTTATGAAAAATCTGGAGAACTTTCAGGACTCACCCGCGTACGCGCACTTACTCAAGACGACTGTCACGTATTTTGTGAAGCAGAAAAAATAAAAGCTGAAATCGAAGTTATGCTCGAAATGATTGGAGAACTCTACGACACATTCGGTCTCAAAGATTTTTATGTTCGTATTTCACTTCGTGACTCCAAAAACAAACAAAAATATTTGGGTACTGACGAAGTATGGGAAACTGCAGAAAACGCACTTCGTGAAATTGTAAAAAAGACTGGCTGGAACTACGAAGAAGCAGAAGACGAAGCAGCATTTTATGGACCAAAACTCGACTTTATGTTTAAGGATGCAATTGGACGACAATGGCAACTCTCTACAATTCAACTCGACTTCAACCTCCCAGAACGTTTTGAACTCGAGTACACAAACAATCAAAGCGGAAAATCTCGCCCAGTTGTCATTCACCGTGCGATGCTCGGATCTGTCGAACGGTTCATGGGAATCATGATCGAACACTTTGCTGGAACATTTCCGACATGGCTCTCGCCTGTTCAAGTTGCAATCGTTCCAGTAAACGAAGCTCACAATGATTATGCAAATATAATTTATAAATCACTCAAAGAAAAAGGAGTTCGTGTAGAAATGCACGCAGAAAATGATTCACTCGGTAAACGCATCAATGGAGCAAAAGCAAAAAAAGTTCCATACGTCATCGTCATCGGCGACAAAGAAAAAGATGCTGGTGTAATCACCGTTGAAACTCGCGGAGAAAAACTCCAAGATATCAAACTCGAAGATTTCATTTCAAAAATCGAAAAAGAAATCAAAGAACGAACACTAAATTAATTACAAGAATGTACACAAAAAAATCACTCCCGCTAAGGAGTGATTTTTTTGTGCGCTAGTTTTTAATTTTTAGATATCAATCTCCGCAGTCTTTGCGTGAGTTTGGATGAATGATTTACGAGGGGCAACTTCTGAACCCATAAGCATATCAAAGATACGATCTGCTTCGGCTGCATCATCAATTTTTACTTGGCGCAAAATTCGGCGAGCTGGATCCATCGTAGTTTCCCACAATTCTTCTGAGTTCATTTCTCCGAGACCTTTATATCGCTGCACATGCATTTTAACAGCACGTGGCTTTGCACCTTTTTCAGCAATTTCTTCTACTTCCTCGTCGCCCTCTTGTTCACCCGCACCATCTTCTTCGGCGCGTTTGATCATCTCGTCGAGGTTTTCATCGGCAACTCCTGTGATTGCATGTTTTTCTTCGTCAGAATATGCATAAAAAACTTCTTTACCTTTTTTGATTTTGTAGAGTGGTGGTTGTGCAATATAAATAAATCCTCCGTCGATAAGTGGTCGGAAATATCGATACAACAATGTGAGAATGAGCGTGCGAATGTGTGCACCGTCCACATCGGCATCGGTTGCGATAATGACTTTATGATAACGAAGTTTTGAAATATCAAATGTATCACCAATTGCAGTTCCCATTGCAACAACCAAATTTCGAATTTGTTCTGATGCGAGCATTTTGTCGAGACGTGCACGTTCGATGTTTAGAATTTTTCCACGGAGTGGCAAAATTGCTTGCGTGCGTCGATCGCGACCCATTTTGGCAGTACCACCCGCGGAATCTCCCTCCACGATGAATACCTCTGCTTCTTCGGCAGATTTAGTTTGACAGTCTGCGAGCTTTCCTGGAAGTGTCATGCCTTCCATTGCACCCTTACGGAGCACGGAATCTTTGGCAGCCTTTGCAGCTTTGCGAGCACGCACGGCGAGAATCACTTTATTTACGATTGCTTTGGCATCATCAGGATGTTCTTCGAGAAACATTGCAAATGATTCTCCGAAAACTGTCGCCACAGCTCCTTGTGCTTCTGGACTTCCAAGTTTTCCTTTTGTTTGACCTTCGAATTGAATTTCACGAATGCGAACTGATACTACGACAGTGAGACCTTCGAGTACATCCTCACCAGTAAATGCACCATCAGCTTCTTTGATATAATTTTCTTTTTTGGCGTAGTTGTTGAGTGTACGAGTGAGTGCCATTTTGAATCCCGTGATATGTGTTCCGCCTTCTGGGTTATAAATATTGTTTGCATATGCAACAATCTTTGCAGACATATCATCGGTATATTGAAGCGCAACTTCGGCAAACACACCATTGTCTTCTTTTTCTACATAAAAAATATTATCATGAATTGGTTTTTGACTTTGATTGTAATATCGTACGAGCGATACCAATCCCCCTTCGAAATAAAATGAGTATGAAGGTAAATCAATATTTAAATCAGAAAACCAAAATGTATCAACGAGTGACAATTTACCGGCATATCCACGCGCATCGATGATGCGAATACGTAGACTTTTTACCAAATACGCTTGTCCACGCAAATGATTTACAATGGTATCCCAATTAAAAACTAACTCTTTAAAAATTTCTGTGTCTGGTTGAAATGTTACGATTGTTCCGTGTAATTTAGATGAACGAACTTTTTTGACGTTGTATTTTTTCTTTCCTTGAGAATATTCTTGCATGTGCACACCACCATCGCGGTGAACCACAACTTCAGTAAATGAAGAAAGTGCGTTTACCACAGATGCTCCCACACCGTGCAAACCTCCAGAAAATTTATATCCTTCCCCACCAAACTTTCCTCCCGCATGGAGCACTGTCATGACGGTTTCGAGTGCAGAAACTTTTGTTTTTGAGTGTTGGTCAACTGGAATTCCACGACCGTTGTCGGCGATGCGAATTTTATTGTCAGGCAAAAGAACAACTTCGATTTCATTACAAAAACCACCCATCGCCTCATCGCGTGAGTTATCAAAAATTTCCCAAATCAAATGATGAAGTCCTTCAATTCCCGTACCTCCGATATACATTCCGGGACGCTTACGGACAGGTTCGAGACCTTCCAAAACTGAAATATCATCCGCACTATAGTGACCTTCACTTTTTTTGTTTTTATCGTCTGCCATACAGTTATTTTTTTGCTCAAAAGCCTTATAAATAAAGGATTAAATTAAAATTTTCCTACATACAATTGTATCACAAAAAGCCTACAAATACGAGCTATCCAAAGTGTGTATTTGTTGTATTTTATGGAGTTACTGTTGGGTCTACGGGAGCAACAACAGGAGGTACCACAGAACTATCTACTGCGGTTGTTCCAGTTGTAGTATCAGTTGTCGATGTACTCGTCGAAGAACTTGAACTAGTCGTTGTGGAAGTTGCAGTATCTACTACTATCGTACTGGTTGATGTTGTAGTAGATGTCGTTGTGGTTGTCGATGTATCAATAGTAGGCAATGTTCCCGGTAATTGTCCCTGACCATTTGTATTATTTGAAGAATTAATATTTGCTTGGTTGAGCAACTGTTGCAATTGATTTTTTGTGACACACACATCTTGCAAACACAATTCATTTGTCTGAACTTTATTTGCAAACAATGTCTGAATTCCGTTGAGCGCATCTTGTAAATATTTTTTGATGAGTGATGCAAGCGAACCATCCTGTGCTGGATCAAGCGATGTCAAAGGTTCCAATTTCAAATCCATTTCTTGAATTGCTTTTGTTAATATAGGTGCCATTCCGATTGTATTGAGTTGCTTGTATCCAGTATCAGGATCTGTAGTCACAAGATTTGGAATAACTGCTTCAACTTCTTGGGCAATAAATCCTAGGCTCTTTGTCGATCCATCAGCTTCAAATTTCCAGTTGTAATCAACAGGACGCAATTTCATAATATCTGCCAATCCATAATTTATATTATCAATATTTTTCTTCAAACGAACATCGGAACTACATGTAAGAACACTCGAGGAAATTATACAACTTGTCACACCACCTGAACCTGTAAATTTTGCAACTGTAGCACCAGCAGTATACACCTCAAGTGGTGCTGTAGGAGCCATTGTTCCGATACCCACATTTCCACCCATAAATGCTGATGCGTAGTTGTTTGTACCGCCAGTTTGAGCATTAATTATTGCGCCGTATGAATTTGTTGTTGAAGCTGTAACATTGTTTGATCCAATATAAAAGGCAGTTGATGTTCCAATAAGATATCGAAGTCCGGCAGCTGGTGCACCACTGATAGCCATAGTTGCAGCATATCCTGTCAAAGTAAAAGTACCTCCAACACTTGCTTCATAATTTGGCGCTTTGATAACCATCGCACGTTGTAATGTATTTATAGATGTACGATCGAATGTAACTGTTCTATTTAAATCAATAAGAACATCATTTTGTTCTGCCGAAGCAGGATTGAGGTATACACCTGTATATGTTGCTAGATTTCCATCAATTCTAAAAATTGTTGGTATATCACTAGCTCCTAATTGAGCATATCCATACGGAACAATAGTTAATCCTCCACCGGCACTAACTCCACCGGCCAACGGAGTTGCTGTAGGATTTAATCCATTTCCACTTACACCTCCACCAATTGCAACATCACCGAGTGCGTCAGAAATAAATCTGATACCAGTACCTGAAGCAGCAGTATTGTATCGTCCATCTCCAAGCATAACAAGATTATTTCCAGTACTACCACCAACACCTGAACCATAACCCATAGTAAGACCATTAGTTCCATTGTATCCACCAATAATTGTATTCCAAGAACCTGTAGTCATCGCGAAACCTGATTCATAACCCAAAAAGGTATTTGCTTCACCAGCAGAACTACCACCGGACCCAAGGGCGAAGCCGGCTTTCCAACCAAACACAGATGATTTTTGTGCACCAGTTGTTGCAGTGGTACCCATCGCCTGATATCCAACTGCAGTATTAAAACCAGCTGAAAAATCTTTTGCGAGTGCACCGAAACCAATTGCAACATCATTTGCTGAAGTACTCGTAGAAACATTCAATGCACCAGCCCCCAAAACAGTATTTCCAACACCAGTTTGTTTTCCTGTACCCACAGTAACACCATCTATAATCGCGTCCGAAGTTGCAGTAATAACACCAGTACTACTAATGCTAAATTTAGAAACTCCAGCAACTTCATAGTTTTCAAAATCTCCAGTAAATGTTGTAGGGTTTGCACCAATATATGTACCCGTAGCAGATGCACCGACAAGTGCGAGGTTTGCAAGATTAAATAATGCATGTGTTGCACCAGATGGAACTGCAGTTCCGATTGAGAATGGATCAAGTGCGGTTGATGATCCAACTGCAATATTTCCAGCACCGTTTACATTAAATCGAGATGTTCCACCTCGCTGTAAATCAATAAGGCTTCCGGTAAATGTTGATGTCGCGTTAACTGCAATTTGTGTTCCAGCGGCAGAACCAGCAAAGTTGTTTGCGCCACCAGCAAATCCTCCATCACCCACAGAAACAACTCCGAATGTTGTGGTTGCAGTTGGAATATTTACGATATTGAGTGCTGAGATTGGTGAAGTCGTACCAATACCAATATTTCCCATACTAAAGATTCCTCCGACATATGTATTATTGTATTGAGTAGTTGTTGTATATGGTACACCTGAATAATATGTAGCCGTACCACCATTGTGACCATCCAACGCAACAAACACGCCGTTTCCATACGCAACGGTTGATAAACTTTGTGATATATATGGTGTTACAGTTCGAATTGTCCACGTCACACCATCAGGAGATGTGATAATGGCATTGCTTGCTCCACTTACTCCAGAAACTGCAGTAAACAAACCTGCTCCATATGTAACATTATTAAGAGTTTGAATAGGAGCATTTTGTGCAGTCCACGTCACACCATCAGTTGATGTAACGATACTACTTGTGGCTGTTCCATCCCAGTTTACTCCCACAAACAAACCGTTGCCGTACGCAAGACTGACCCAAGTTCTTAGAGGATATGCACTATTTACAATAGTACTTGTTGCATATGTTGAAAAATTAGTAGTTGTTTCTGCTACATTACCTGCTGGTAAGAAAACCCACTTTCCGTTACCATATGCAGCTGGACCTCTACCGACACCAACTGGTGGAGTAGTTGCAGTCCAATTTAATCCATCAGTTGAATAATACGAATTTGGAGCTCCGTTATAAGCTTCAAAAAACACTCCATTACCATATGCAAGAGTGTAACATCCTACAGCTGGAAGACCGGTACTAGCACTTGTACGCAATGTCCAATTAAGTCCATCAGTTGATATATATTCACCTCCACCAATTGCATTCGCAGTAACAAACATTCCATTACCATACGCGACAACGTTCGGAGAAGCTGTAAAACTACCAAACGTACCAATTTGTTTCCATACAGTTCCATTATATGAAATAGCTATACTATTGTATAGACCATCAACTGCGACAAACATTCCATTACCATATGCGACATTAGTAGCTGTATATATACCACTCGCTGTCATACTCCAAGTTGATCCAGGAATACTTGCAGTGGTAGCCCATGAAAGATTTCCAGTACCATCAGTTGCGAGAACCTGTCCTGTTGTTCCTGTCGCAGTTGGAAGTGTGAGAGTATAACTTTGAGTTGTAGATGTACTACCTTTGATTGTTACAAGATTTGTTCCTGTTGCAGTAAGTATCAAACTTCCAGTAGAAGGTAACGTAAGGTTTCCATTGTAATCAAGCTTGAATTTCGAAACTCCAGCAACCTGTACATCAGCAAGACTTCCTGTAAATCCAGACGCTGCATTTATTGCAAATTGTGTTCCGACAGCAGAACCACTAAAGCCTCCAGTCGTGCTAGTAGCAAACATACCGGTTCCGATTTCGACAAGCGCTGTTGAAGTTGAAACAGGAACACCGTTTGATGTAAGCAAAATTGTTTTTGCTGTATCGTTGATGACAAGTGATGTTCCACTTCCTGCTACTGTACCAAGTGTCGCGCCACCAATATCTCCAAGTTCATATAATCTGTTTACTGCATCTGCAAGGAAATAAACACTCGATGAAGCCGTAGCAT
>Ga0194047_10000867_pt1 | contig 19273 bp, 14 predicted proteins | sample JunL225m_MetaG_2_FD_160070 | JGI IMG/M metagenome (GOLD analysis project Ga0194047, IMG submission 160070) | Anoxic zone freshwater microbial communities from boreal shield lake in IISD Experimental Lakes Area, Ontario, Canada - Jun2016-L221-5m | ecosystem: Environmental > Aquatic > Freshwater... | reverse complement strand
CTTTTAATTTCTGGAAGAATGTTTTCTCCATCTACTAAAATAGAACTTGAAGTAAAATCACGAAGGGCTGTATGCAATACGGCTCTGTTTTCTGTTTCATTAATCACTTTACCTTCAAACTGTGCTTTAATTGCTTTTTCTAGTCCGCATTCTTTGGCCAATTGTAATAACAATTGCAAAGTCTTGTCGGTAATAATATTTTTTGAATAGTCAAATAAAATATCTGAAGTAGCTATAGAGTATTGATCAAATCTTGTTGGATCTGCTGCAAACAAATCTTTCATTTGCTTGCGGTTCATTTCTTCCTCAAAATGCTTTTTTAATACGAACCAGGCTTGTGTGGATGTCGGGTTTATTCTTTCTAACATGTTTCTAATTTCTCTTTTATAATTTTTCTAAAGTTTCTAATGTATTGGCAAGCATTTCATTTGTAATATCTAAATGAACTACAAAACGAATCAGTGCAGGCGTCATGGCTATAACTAAAATATTTTTTTCTTTTAAAGCAGCTGCTAATTGAGTAGCATTGTATTTGCCTTCAATATGTGCTATCACTATATTGGTTTCTACTTCAAAAATTTCTTTAACAAAATCCTTCTTCAACAAAGCATTTTTAATTTCTAAAGCCTTGGTATGATCTTCTTTTAATCTTTCAATATGATTGTCTAATGCATAAATGCCCGCAGCCGCTAAAGAACCTGCTTGACGCATACCGCCTCCAAATACTTTACGCCAGCGTCTTGCTTTTTTTATAAAAGGGGTAGAGCCCAATAACACACTTCCTACTGGAGCGCCTAATCCTTTGCTTAAACAAATAGAAATAGATTCAAATACTTTTCCATATTGAGTAGGGTCTTCTTTTTTATGCACAATGGCATTGAAAATTCTCGCACCATCTAGGTGTAAGCCTAAGTTATTGGACTTAGCTACTTTTTGAATAGCTTCTATTTCTGAAAAATCATAACAAGCACCTCCGCCTCGGTTGCAGGTATTTTCTAAGCTTACTAATCTTGAAATGGGCTTGTGGACATCATCTGGGTGAATGGCCGCCAAAACCTGATCAGCTGTAATTCTTCCTCGGCTTCCGCGTAATAATTTTACCGAACAACCCGAATTTGAGGCAATCCCACCGCCTTCATATTGGTAAATATGGGATAATTCCTCACAAATGACTTCGTCACCTGCCTGAGTATGGGTTTTAATAGCCAATTGATTGGTCATGGTGCCGCTAGGACAGAATAAACCAGCTTCCATTCCAAATAGCTTGGCTGTTTTAGCTTCCAAGGCATTGATGCTTGGGTCTTCGCCAAATACATCATCCCCAACTGGGGCAGCTTGCATATAGGCTAACATTGCCGGGGTAGGAAGGGTTACGGTATCGGATCTAAAATCTATCATGCAGCGAAGATAAATCTCGAAGGGTGATTATCCTTATAAATTTTCATGAATTGGGCCTTTTTTTAGCTAAAAAATGTGCATAAATGCTTTGTAATCAATATTTGCTTAATTAATTTCAAAATCGTACCTTTGCCGACTGACATTGGTTAATTTATTCATATATTATCTACATGTTGGCACAACTTTTATAGACATTTCAACGTTATACATTTAAATAAATTCTTTGCATGAGGCAGCTTAAAATTGCTACACAGATTACCAATAGAGATTCTCAAGCGGTTGAAAAGTATTTACAAGAGATTTCTAAGATTTCAATGATCAATCCCGAAGAGGAAACCACTTTAGCGCAACGCATTAAAATGGGCGATCAACGTGCTTTGGACAAATTGGTTCAAGCCAACTTACGTTTCGTGGTATCAGTTGCCAAACAATACCAACACCAAGGCTTGTCTTTATCTGATTTAATCAATGAAGGAAACCTAGGCTTAATCAAGGCAGCACAACGTTTTGATGAAACCAAGGGTTTTAAATTTATTTCTTATGCTGTTTGGTGGATTCGTCAATCAATTTTACAAGCTTTGGCGGAGCAAGGTCGTTTGGTTCGTTTACCACAGAACAAAATTGGTACTTATAATAAAGCCAATAAAGCCTATATGGCTTTTGAGCAAGAACATGAGCGTGAGCCATCCACTGAGGAATTAGCTGGCATATTAGAAATGTCTGAGACCGAAATCAATAACATTTTCCAGTCGAATACTCGTCATACTTCTTTAGATGCACCCGTACATGAAGCAGAAGATGTGGCCATGGGAGATTTGCTTAAAGGTGGAGATGAAACTGACGAAGATGTAATGAAAGATTCTTTAAGAGAAGAAATTCGTCGCGTACTTAAGTCATTGAGTCCTAGAGAGGCAGAGATAGTTAACGCATATTTTGGTTTAGATGGAGAGAACGGCGTTACCATTGAGCAAATTGGCATTAAATACGATTTAACGAAAGAAAGAATAAGACAAATTAAAGAGCGTGCTATTAAACGTTTACAAAAAGCAAGATATAGCAATGCACTAAAGGCTTATTTGGGCTAGTAGTATACAATATTATAAAGCCCCTTCAGTCTTAGGATTTGATGGGGCTTTTTTTTAGCCAAGATTTTGTTGATGATTTGATAATGAAGAAAGTAAAAGGATTGAATAGGATAAATTGAATTTTGAATAAGTAATAAAGAAGATAATAAACAAATTATGGAAACAGAAAAAGTGAGCATTCTAATTATAGGTTCAGGACCTGCAGGTTACACAGCTGCTATTTATGCAGCGCGTGCCAATATGAAACCATTATTATACCAAGGCATTCAACCAGGCGGTCAATTAACCATTACCACTGAAGTAGAAAACTATCCTGGTTTTCCAGATGGTATTCAAGGCCCTGAAATGATGGTACATTTTGAAAAACAAGCAGCTCGTATGGGCGCAGACATCCGTTATGGTTTAGCCACAAAAGTTGACTTTAGTGGGGAAGTAAAAAAAGTATGGATTGATGATGAAAAATTAATTGAAGCTGATGCAGTGATTATATCAACAGGTGCCAGTGCAAAATGGTTGGGTATTCCAAGTGAAGAAAGATTAAATGGTTTTGGAGTAAGTGCATGCGCTGTTTGTGATGGATTCTTTTTTAAAGGCAAAGAAGTAGCCATTGTGGGAGCGGGTGATACGGCTGCTGAAGAAGCACATTATTTATCTAAAATGTGTACCACCGTGCATATGTTTGTTCGTAAAGATGCCATGCGTGCTAGTAAAGTAATGCAAGACAGAGTGATGAATACACCCAATATTAAAATGTATTTTAACACAGAGACCGATGAAATATTAGGAGAGAAGAAAGTAGAAGGGGTGCGTATTTTAAATACCAAAACAAATACCAAGCAAGAAATTCCAGTAAGCGCCTTTTTTGTAGCCATTGGTCACCAACCTAATAGCGGTATTTTCAAAGACTATCTTACCATGGACGAAACAGGATATATTCTTACAGAACCAGGCACCACTAAAACCAATGTACCTGGTGTATTTGCATCGGGGGATGTTCAAGATAAAAACTATCGTCAAGCAGTCACTGCAGCGGGAAGTGGTTGTATGGCTGCTTTAGATGCCGAGCGTTATTTAACTGCAAAAGGTCATTAATGTCTACTCAGAACCACATGCGCATTGAATTAAATGAGGTCGTCTTTTTTGGTTACCATGGTTTGTATGCAGATGAAAAAAAATTAGGCAATACCTATAAAGTGAATGTGCATGTTGATTTTATCCCAAAGAAAGAAATGGTTGATCAATTAGACCAGACCATTGATTATGTGCAAGTATATGCCATCATTAAAAAATGGATGGAAATTCCTACTGCCTTATTAGAAACTTTGGTGGGTAAGATTGCAGATGATATTTTAACTACACAAGCTTTAGCTGACAAGGTTTTTGTTGAAATTACAAAAGTGCATATGCCCATTCCCCAATTTGAGGGCAATGTGTCTGTGTCTGTTGAGAAAACAAGAAAAAAATAAATCCAGCTTGCTTTAAGCTTAAATTTTCTTATCCCTCCAACGCTTGGACTGAATGTACCAATAAGAGGGTACCAATAATGTGATCCAATAAATCAACTCGCACATCCAACCAATGGTAATAGGTAATTGTAAATATTCAATAGTGGTATAGGCGTATATAATATAAATGATAATGGCTACAAATTCAATGGCTAAATTTATTTTTGATTGACCGGTACCCGTAACTGCATTCAACCAAATGGTCGCAATAGACATTATTAATAAAGCAAAGGAGACGACCCTTAATACAGGAATACCTGCTTGCATAAAATCTTCTCCTTGTCCATAAATAGATAAAAAAGGATGTGCAAATACATTTAACAATAGGCAAACCATTAAGGCAAAGCCCAAACTCCATTTGACAATTTTATTTATTAAGGGGATTACTTTATCCTGCATGCCTTGGCCAATGATATTACTTACCATGGTATTGGCAGTGGCTGCAAATGCCCATGTAAAACTTCCAAAGAATCCAAAAATATTGCGCATAGCATTGGACACAGCCAATGCTTGTTCGCCTCTATGTTCAATTAAAATATAAAAAAATTCCCAACTAATAATGCTAATCATATATTGCATCATAATGGGGGAGGATTGTACCAAAATCAATTTGATGTATTCCAGGCGTACCGAAAATCTTTTAAATAGTTCAAACCTTGCTCCAATTTTTTGATAATGGATGACTAGGTAAATGACCAATAAGCCCATTACTTCTGAAACAATAGATGCATAGGCTGCGCCATTCAACCCCATTTTCATAAAACCAAAATGTCCAAAAATTAAACTGTAATCGAAAAATATATTAAAAATAGCTTCTGTAGCAGTTCCAATAATTAAAAACTTACTTTGATTGGTACCAACCAATAATGCGTTGCGCATTTGGTAGATAAACAAAAAAGGGATCCCCCAAATGCGAATTTTTAAAAATTCTATTACCGTATTGGCTCTTTGGGGATCATGCAATAAACTATGGAAAATACTTGGTGCTATAAAATAAGTAAATGAAATGCCTAATATGGATAAGAAAATAGAAATGATCACCCCTTGAGAAAATAAAATACCTATTTCGTCTATTCTGTTTTCGCCTGCACGTCTAGATATGAGGGCTTGTAAACCATTGTTCAAACCTTGCCCCATCACACCAAAGATTAAGTAAAACACCCCAGTAATGCCTCCTATTGCAAGTGCTTCGGTACTCAAAGCCCCTAAGAAAATATTATTGATCACAAAATTTACCTGAGGCACCATAATAGCCAAAGCAATGGGCAATGAAATAGCCAGTATTTGCTTACTGCTAATGGTTACTTGTAAAGAAGGGGGCGCCTGTTGGGTACTCATAATGTTACAAATCTACAATTAGTTTCTGCAAAGAACTGCTCCTTTTTTTATATCATTGCATAAGAATTAGCAAATGGCACAAAAGAAATTTAGCGTTTATGGAAAATTAGTGAGTACTGCCAATAGTAAAGTGGAAAATCTTTATTTAGTAGTAGATCATAGAAGTATTGTCTTTGTAGTAAAAAATACAAAAACCAATGAATTTGTGGCATTGGAGCATTTTGAAATTAGTCCAGATCAAACTGGATGGAATCAATTGATTGGTTTTTTGCAAAACAATTCCATTTTAATACATGGAATTTTTGATAAAATATATTTTGTCATGAATGGCCCACGCATGTTAATGACAAAAGTGCATGAAGCAGCAGATACTTTACAAAATGCACATGAATTACAATTTATTTTTGGCAGCAAGCAGGATGAGGAAGTGTATATTTCTCCAATTGGTGCACAACACAATTTAGTGTATGGAGTTCCTGATGAATTAAGTTCTTTGTTAATTAGAACTTTCCCAACAGGCAAATGGGAACATTATGCTCATTTTTTATTGCAAGGGAAAAATTCAAATAAAGTACAAGTTGCCGTATTTGAAACTCAGATGATCCTGCACATTAAAGAAAATGGCAAAACCAAATTATTAAATGCATATGCATTGGGGGGAGATGATCAAAATATTTTTACCATTTTAAATGCTTGCATACAAACAGGGGTAGATACGAATATTGTTCATTTAGTGGTAGATGCTTATCAAAACAATACTGCTGATTTTATCAATAGCTTGATTCCTTATTTTAAGTCTACTGCAATGAATCAAATAGACAAGTTGGGTATCGCAAGTACAATTCATAAAGAACACGCGCAACTTAGTTACGCACCTTATTTTATATTTTAATGAGAATCATTTCTGGAAAATATGGTGGTAGGAGAATTCATCCACCCAATAATATGCCACATACTAGGCCAACTACGGATGTGGCAAAAGAAGGCTTGTTTAATATATTACAAACCAGGGTTCAATTAGAAGGAGCTAGTACTTTGGATTTGTTTGGAGGTACAGGTTGCATTAGTTATGAATTGGCTTCGAGAGGGGCCTCGCAATTAACTATTGTAGAAAAAGACAATCAAATGTTGGAGTTTATAAAAACCAATATTGAACATTTGAAAATTGAAAATGCTCAAATGGTAAGAATGGATGTTTTTCAATATTTAAATAGTTGTACACAGCAATACGATATTATTTTTGCAGGACCACCCTATGCACTCAATACGATTGATGATTTACCAAGAATTATTGTGGAAAGAAAACTCATTTCACCCGAAGGCTATTTTATATTAGAACATACGCCGCGTAATAATTATGAAAATTTTGCTGGTTTTAGTTTTCAAAGAAATTATGGTGCCACTGTATTTAGCTTTTTTGAATAGCACTAAAATGCATCTATGATTAAGTCAATAGCAAGGAAACAATTGATAGCGCAAAGAAAAAATTTGACGCTCAACGAATGCTTAAAAATGGATGACTTGCTGCTGATACAATTTCAAAAATTAGATTGGTCGAATGTACACTGCGTCGCCAACTTTTACCCATTAGAACAACACAACGAACCCAATACATTGCTCTTGGCAAAATACCTAAAAGCGATTATTCCAGGAATTAGAATGGCTTATCCAATCTCAGATACAAACAATTTAACCATGAATTTTTATGCAGAAACAGAAACCTTGCATAAGAATGCTTACGGCATTATGGAACCAATGCCATCACAATTGATTGAACCAGCATCGATTGATGTTGTTCTGGTTCCTTTAATTGGCTTTGATCGAGCTGGTCATAGAATTGGTTTTGGCAAGGGTTTCTACGATAAATATTTTAACCAATTCCCTTCTAATAGGCCTAGAATCGGGGTCTCTTATTTCGAGCCCGTTCCAAATATCCAAGATACCCATGAATTTGATGTACCTTTGACCCATTGTATTACGCCTTGGAATAGTTATGAATTTTAACAATGTATTTTTAAAATCCTTTAGAGTTTTACTTTTACCATTTGCGCTCATCTATGGTTGGATTGTTTCTTTAAGAAATTGGATGTATGATAAAAAGTATTTGCATTCCGTTCATTTTAATGTTCCATTGATTTGTGTTGGTAATTTATCCTTAGGAGGAACTGGGAAGTCGCCTATGGTGGAACATCTTTTATCCATTCTTTCTGAAGAATATAAGATGGGCACTTTAAGCAGAGGGTACAAAAGAAAAACCAAAGGCTATGCTTTAGCCAATCCATCTACTACCGCATTAGAAATTGGAGATGAACCGATGCAGTTTCATATCAAGTTTCCAAATGTATCCGTAGCCGTTGGAGAAAGAAGAATAGAAGCCATCCCTCAACTCATTCAGGATGTGCCCAATATTCAAGCAATTATTTTAGATGACGCTTTTCAGCATAGAGAAATTGAATCAGACTTTAATATCATTTTAACCGAATATGATAATTTGTACTGTGACGATTTTTTTATTCCAACAGGCGATTTAAGAGATGACAGAAGATCGGCAAAAAGAGCAGATATTATTATAGTTACTAAATGCCCAGCCGATTTGAGTACAATAGAAAGAGACGAGATGATTGAAAAGATATACCCAGAACAACATCAAAGTATATTTTTTACCACCATTCAATATGATACGCCTTACCATATTTACAATCCAGCCGATCAATGGATTTTAACTTTAAGAGACGAGGTATTATTGGTATGTGGCATTGCCAATCCATTACCTTTAAAAAATTATCTCCATGAACATACGGATACTTATTATCAACTAAGTTATAGTGATCATCATATTTTTTCTATCGAAGACTTACAAGAAATAAGAGAAAAATTTGATCAAATTAATTCAAAAAGCAAACTAATATTAACCACCGAAAAAGACGCTGTAAGACTGGTCAAATACACACAAGAATTGAATAACATTCCTTTGTACGTATTGCCCATTAAGCCAAAATTTTTATTTGATTCAGAAAAAAATTTTAATGAATTGGTGTTGAATTATGTTGCGCAATTTTATAAAAAATAAATGGGAACTAAAAAGAACACAAAAAAAACAAAAAAAACTACGAAGCATACGCACTTGGTAACTACTTACAAAGGAATCCTAGATATTGCCAAATCCGGAATGGGATTTGTAATGGTACAAGGATTAGAAAATGACATTTTAATTTTTCCTAATGATTTCAATACTGCATTGAAAGGGGATGAAGTAAGTGTTAAAATAACTAAAATTAGACAAGGCTCTGGAAAAAAAGAAGGAAAAGTACTTGAAATACTTAAACGCAAACAAGTTTCCTTTGCAGGCACCATGCAGGTAAAAGAAAGAACTGCTTTTTTTATACCAAGCAGTGTATTTCCCATGCCCGATATCTACATCCCTATGAATAAACTCAATGGGGCCAAGGACAATGACCGTGTGATGGTGCAGTTGACCAAATGGGAAAAATCTACGCGAAAGCCAGAAGGAGAAGTATTAAAAATATTTACACCAGAGCAAGAGAATGATTTGGCCATGCAATCAATTGTTGCAGAAGCCGGATTCTCTTTATCTTTTAGCGAGGAAGTAATTGCTTTTGCAAAATCATTGACAGAAAAGATAGATGCTGCAGAAATAGCCAAAAGAAAAGATTACCGTCAAGTATTAACTTTTACCATTGACCCTGCAGACGCGAAAGATTTTGATGACGCCATCTCTTATCAAACATTGGTCAATGGAAATTTAGAAATAGGGGTGCACATTGCCGATGTAAGTCATTTTGTGCAACCAGGTACAGCCTTGGACAAAGAAGCTTATGAAAGAGCCACTTCGGTGTATTTGCCTGATAGGGTGTATCCTATGCTTCCTGAACGTATTTCCAATGAATTATGTTCTTTAAGACCAAATGAAGACAAACTTACTTTTTCGGCATGTTTTGAAATAGATGCTCACGGAAAAATAGTAGGTACCTGGTTTGGTAAAACCATGATTCATTCGGACAGAAGATTTACTTATGAGCAAGTACAAGAAATTATTGATACCAAAGTAGGGGATCATTCCAATGAAATCTTATGGTTATTGGATTGGACGCAAAAACTACGTAAAGCAAGATTTGATAATGGAGCTATAAATTTTTCTTCACAAGAAGTACGTTTTACTTTGGATGAAAAAGGCAAACCGACCGGCATTACCATTAAAGAAAGTAAAGAATCGCATCAGTTAATTGAAGAGTTGATGTTAAAAGCGAATCAATTGATTGCGCAAAAAATGGGGCAGGTTAAAATTAAAAAAGAGCCGCTCCCATTTCCTTACCGTGTGCACGATCAACCCAATGAAGAAAAATTAAATCCATTCATCACTTTTGCAAAGAAGCATGGCTATCCATTTGACATATCAACACCTACTCATATCGCACATAGTTTTAATGAATTAATGTTGGCAGCTAAGGGAAAACCAGAACAACATGTATTGGAACAATTGGGTATTAGGACCATGGCCAAAGCCATCTATACCAGTAACAATATTGGACATTATGGTTTGGGCTTTGAATATTATTGTCATTTCACTTCACCTATTAGACGTTATCCGGATATTTTAGTGCACCGTATTGTACAATCTGTATTGTCAGATCATCCAATGAACGATACCGATTTAGAACAAAAATGTGTGCATTGCAGTGAAAGAGAACGTGCAGCGATGGAATCAGAAAGAGCTGCCAATAAATATAAGCAGGTCGAATTTATGCGTGATTATCTTGGTCAAAGCTTTGAAGGCATTATTAGTGGGGTATCTAGTTTTGGCTTTTGGGTAGAAACCATCGAACACAAATGTGAGGGCTTGGTAAGCATTACCGGTTTATCCAAATTTGATGATTTTAGATTGGTAGAATCTGATTATGCTTTAGTAGGGATGAGATCGGGTCGCAAATTCAATATGGGTGATAAAGTCACCATTAAAGTGGTGGCAGCAAGCCTAGAGAAAAGACAATTGGATTATGAGTGGGATTCAACCAAAGCAAATGCTGCAGCTGTAAAATAAAAAACTATTATAAATTTTATATCAACTTCTAATTCAGTGAATCAAATCAAATTGATTTATTGAATTAGTTGATTTTTATAGTTGTTTCTTCAAATACAATTCCTTCTGCTGCCAGCGTTTTTAGTATGGGTGTATAGATGGAAGGGTGTGTTGGAATATGCAATCCGGTTAAATTAAATTCGCCTTTCAAATAAGCACAAACGCTCATGGCCAGTGGCAATCCTACTGTGGTAGCCATGGCTGTATGGCTTGCATTTATGCCCTTTTTCACCATACTGCTTTGTACTAAATATTTTTGATGGTTTAGCAGGTACTCAATTTCATGCATCATGACAACCATGTCTTTATCAGTTGGCGCTAATTTCCATTTGTTTTCCAATATCCACTGTAAGATGGCAGCGTTGGATTTTAAATGATGGGGAATAATTGCTTCACTAGTAAAATCCAAATACGTGAACTGTTTTTTTATGATTTCATTTTTTAAAAAGGAAGCATACAAACTGTTTAAATTATTTGCTCCCAGATGCCCTTCAAGCCAATCTCTGATGCACTCATTTTCTTTTAAATTAATGGGTTGCTCATCTGTCAAACCCAATTGCACAATGGCATTCCATCCCATAAAAAAATGGGGATGTCTTAAAGTAGTTCTAACAAAATTATTTATCCCTTGTAAAGCATAGGTATCTATATAAGTGAATGAGTTTCTATTGGGGTAATAGCCAAATGCACCCATATTTGGAACGGATAAATTAGGTGCATTTTCAAATAAATGCAAATAAGGGATGGTTTGTTGCATTCCATTTTGAATAAATTCGGCACCTGCTTTTCCTGCAAGCACAATATTGTTGGCATTCCAGCTTATTTTATAATGCCAAGGGTTGTTATCCGACTCGGGTGCGATCAATCCGCCACAATGCGATTTAAAGCCAGTAATTTGGCCGCCTTTTGCTTGTATTTTATGAATGAGTTCCATGGCACTCATGTGGTCAATACCAGGGTCTAAACCCATTTCGCACAAGCATAAAATTTTCTTAGCTTCTATGGATGCTGCCATCGAACGCATGTTTTCATCTACATAAGAAGCTGTAAACAGTGATTTTGAAAATTCTAGGCAATCTTTGGCCACTAAGAAATGTAGCATAGGGGGCAGCATAGAAACCACAACAGTGGCTTTTTGGATCAGCGCTTTTCTTTGTTCAGCATCGTTGACATCAATACCCACAGCATGACCATTCGGGGAATGATTCCATTTTGTTTCGGCAAGTTTCAAGTCGCCATCTGCCAATACAATGTACCAACTGTTTTCAACTGCTTGTTTTTGTAAATACTCAATCAAAACAGTAGCTGATTTGCCGGCCCCAATAATTAGAATTTCTACCTTCATTTTGGACGATCTAAATCATTAAAAATCTGTGCTTTAAAGTTAGCATTTCTTACCCACAACTGTGGATAAATGTGCCTAAAAATTAGGCCTTAAAAATAGCAAAAAAGGGCTTGAAAAGGTATCTTCGTAAACGATCGATAAGGGCTTAAAAAAACAACCCTTTTTGAAGTAAAGAAATTAAAATTTATGGAAGAAAATATCAACGAGAATTTAGGTACAGAAGCCACCCAAGATAATGACCGTGTCATTAGAGTAAACATTGAAGAGCAAATGAAAACATCTTACATAGATTATTCTATGTCAGTAATTGTTGGACGTGCTTTGCCAGATGTAAGAGATGGTTTTAAACCAGTGCATCGCAGGGTTTTGTATGCCATGAATGAATTGGGCAATAATAGTAATAAAGCTTATAAGAAATCGGCACGTATCGTTGGAGAGGTAATGGGTAAATTTCATCCCCATGGGGATAGTGCTATTTATGATACCTTGGTGCGTATGGCACAAGAATGGACCATGCGTTATAAATTGGTTGATGGGCAGGGTAATTTTGGAAACCAAGATGGTGATCCACCTGCTGCCATGCGTTATACAGAAGCAAGGTTGCAAAAAATTTCTGAAGCAATGTTGGATGATTTGGAAAAAGACACAGTCGATTTCCAATTGAATTTTGATGATAGTTTATCTGAACCATCTGTTTTACCAACTCGTATTCCTCAATTGTTGGTGAATGGATCTTCGGGTATTGCAGTAGGTATGGCTACGAATATGTTGCCACATAATTTAAATGAAGTAGTAGATGGTTGTATCGCTTATATCGAAAACAACAACATTACAGTAGAAGAATTGATGCAGTTTGTGAAAGCACCAGATTTTCCAACTGGTGGTGTGATTTACGGAATGGAAGGCGTGAAGCAAGGTTTAATGACAGGTCGTGGTAGAGTGGTACTTCGTGGAAAATGTAATGTAGAAACCAAAGCAAATGGTAGAGAATTAATTGTGATTAATGAAATTCCTTATCAAGTTAATAGAGATAATTTAACAGATCGTATTGGTCAATTGGTGGTAGATAAAACCATTGATGGCATTACGCATGTGAACAACGAAAGTAACAAGCGTGAAGGAACAAGAATTGTAATTGAATTACGAAAAGATGCAGTGGCGCAGGTCATCATCAATCAATTATTCAAGTATACTGAATTACAAACCAGCTACGGTATTAACAATGTGGCATTGAGTAAAGGCCGTCCTAAAATTTTAAACTTACGTGATTTAGTATCTGAGTTTATTGAATTTAGAATGGAAGTGGTGATTCGTCGTGCGAAATTTGAATTAAGAAAAGCACAAGAACGTGCACATATTTTAGAAGGCTATTTAATTGCATTAGATCATTTAGATGAAGTGATACGTTTAATTCGTAGTTCAGCCAATCCAGAAGCAGCTAAGGAAAGTTTAATGACTGCAGGTTGGGGTATTTCAGACATTCAAGCCAAAGCCATCTTGGAATTAAGATTGCAACGTTTAACAGGCATGGAGCGTGAGAAGATCAAAGAAGAATTTGAACACTTGATGCAAATCATAAAATCATTGAATGAATTATTAGGCAGTGAGCATTTGCGTTTTGAATTAATCAAGACTGAATTATTAGAAGTAAAAGAAAAATTTGGTGATGAGCGTAAAACAGAAATTCAATATTTAGCTGATGAAATGAAATTGGAAGACTTAATTGAGGAAGAAGATGTAGTCATTACCATTTCTCATTTAGGCTACATTAAAAGAACTGCTGTTTCAGAATACCGTCAACAAAAAAGAGGTGGTCGTGGAGCAATGGGTACCAAAACAAGAGACGAAGACTTTGTAGAGCATTTATTTATTGCTTCTACCCATGATACCATGTTGTTCTTTACTGAAAAAGGAAGATGTTTCTGGTTGCGCGTGTATGAAATTCCAGAAGGAGAAAAAACAAGTAAGGGTAGAGCAGTTCAAAACTTAATTCAAATTCCAACGGATGATAAAGTAAAAGCAATTATAGAAGTGCGTAAACTTGATGATAAAGATTATGTACAAAATCATTTCATTATTTTATGTACCAAGCGTGGTATTATTAAAAAAACATGTTTAGAAGATTTTAGTCGTCCAAGAGTAAGTGGGGTGAATGCCATTACCATTAACGAAGGCGATGAATTATTAGCAGCACGATTAACCGATGGTAACAACGAAGTAATGATGGCTGTTAAATCGGGTAGAGCCATTCGTTTCCCAGAAGAAAAAGTACGTCCAACTGGTCGCGGTGCAATAGGCGTAGCGGGTATTGAAGTGGACAATGAAAATGACGAAGTAGTTGGTTTGGTTTGCGTACATAAAGATGATAAAGACCGTACCATTTTAGTAGTGAGTCAACAAGGTTTTGGTAAGAGAACTGCCATAGAAGAATATAGAATTACCAATCGTGGTGGAAAAGGCGTTAAAACCATTAATGTAACAGAAAAGACAGGAAGTTTGGTAGGCATTATGGATGTACTAGAAAAAGAAGATTTAATCATTACTTGTAAATCGGGCGTAACCATCAGAACCAGAATCACCGACATTCGTGAAGCAGGTCGAGCAACGCAGGGCGTAACTTTGATTCGTTTAGATGAAGGCGATGAAATTGCCGCTACCTCTAAAATTGAAGAACAAGAGGATGCAGGGGTAGAAGGAGAGGAGACAATTGCAAGTACAGATACAAATACAGATGCTCCAGCCGAAAATGCTTCAGAAGCAACCAACACAGATCCTTCACCTGAAAATCCAGTAGTTGATTAATATCTGTAAGAAGGTAAAATCATTTAAATAATATAACTTTAACAGCAATAATTCTTAATTAAAAAGATAGATATGAAAAAAGTAATCGGGTTTTTGTGCATATTGTTTGCATTTCAACATGTAACTGCACAAGAATTTAAAAAAGTTCAAACCAATGTTGTCATCAATAAATTTGATGCAGCTAAAGAAGAGTATGATAAAATTCTTGCCAAAAAGCCTGCATTAAGTACTACCGCCGAAGCTTATTTTTGGAAAGCGCGTATCTATAGTGGATTTAATAAAGATGCTGCAATGGCTACAAAATATCCAAATGCATATGATCAAATTAAAACAAATCTCGATGCCTATATCAAAGCAGATCCTACTTTTGCAATAGCGAAAGAGTTTGGTCAGGATCCATTTTTTGATGTTTATGTTAAAAGTTTTAAAGATGGGGTAACTAGCTTTAATAGCAAATCATGGAAAGTAGCAGCAGCTAATTTTGATATGGCTGTTTTTTACAGTGATATCATCTTTTCACAAAATTGGTCAAGTTCAAAGCAAAAATTTGATACAACTTCTATTATTTATGCAGGATACTCTAATCAAAATGCAGGTAATGTAGATGCTACAATTGCTTATTATAAAAAATTAATTGATAATAAAATTGTTACACCAGAATTATTAGACGTGTATCGTTATTTATTGATTCAATTGACAACGAAGAAAGACAAAGCCACCTTTGATACTTATTATAAAATTTCAGAAGCAGCTTATCCAAAAGAATCATGGGTAGAGTATAGAACAGATTATATTGAAAAGAACTTATCTATTGATGAGAAAGTAAAGTTGTATGATGATATGATTGCTGCTGGGTCACCTACAGCTCTAGAAATGCAAATGTTTGGAGATATGTTTATGACAGGTAAAAATGCCGAAGGGGTAAGCAAAGCAAACGAAGATTTATACATAGCAAAAGCCACAGATGCTTATAAAAGAGTATTTGGGACCAACAATCAGAATTTTGCTGCTGCTTTTAATATTGGAATTGGTTATTACAATCAATTTAGCGCCTTAGATGAAAAAGTAGGTGAAAATATCAAAGCTTTACAAGCTTTAAACGCAAATAGACCACCAGCGCCAAAAGATCCTAAAAAGAAAGCTGCTTTTGATGCGCAAACCAAAGCACAACAGGATTCAGTTAAAAAATTAAATACAGTTTTAGAAGCGCCTATAAAAGAAAAATTGGATGGAGCCATTGAGTGGATTGAGAAGGCTTACGGCGTAATTAAAGACAAGCAAAAACTAGAAAGAGCAGAGAAAAATGTGGCTTCAAGATCGGTAGATTTTTTAGCAACATTGTATGCTTATAAAAGAGATAAAGCCAGAGGAAAAGATCAAAAAGCATATGATGAATTTGACGCAAAATTCAACCAATACGATAAATTACATGAGAAGTATCAATAGGTTTGAAATAGAGCTAATCATCTCATATAAAAACTAATAAGTAACCCTCGAGCTATCGGGGGTTTACTTAAAATTATCTATTTAACATAATGTTAATTATAAGCATATTTTTTAGGTTAAATTAGTTCAAATAGTTGTCAATCAATGGATTTGGGAACATGATATGGAGATAGATGATTGTCATTTTATCGATCGATATAAGGGAATATGGCATTATTATTTCAACCTATCAATCAGTATTAATTGGTTTAATAGAAAGTATATCAATTTATAATTTGCCAGATTCCAGTAAATTCATCTGTCAAAATCTTGAAGTATCCATCAGGTCAAATATTCAGCTTAAATTAGTATTTTGTATACCTAAATCATAAATCAAATGGCTAAGCATGTAAGTCGTCGAAAATTTGTCCAAGATGCAGGATTAAGCTCCATGGCAATTGGCCTTACTCCAAAGTTTATAATGGATCAATCTAGTGTTAAAAAGGATAAAGTACGCATAGGTATTATAGGTACAGGTTTCCGTGGTCAAAACCATTTAGAGATGCTCTGCGAACGTAAAGACACCATTATTGTGGCTTTTGCTGACCCTGATCCAAGAATGTTGGCCAGTGCACAGAAAATACTTAAAAATGCTGGACGTCCTGCTGCTGCTGAATATAAGAATGGCAATGAGGACTTTAAAAACCTTCTTAAACGTGGAGATATGGATGGTGTAATTATTGCTACCCCATGGGAATGGCATATTCCTCAGGCTTTAGAAGCGGTTAATAATGGTGTAATTCCTGGTGTAGAAGTTTGTGGAGCCATTAAATTGACCGATTGCTGGGATATTGTGAATGCTAGTGAGAAAACAGGCATCCCCGTAATGTGTCTAGAGAATGTTTGTTACCGTAGAGATGTCTTGGCCGTCTATAATATGGTCAAAAAAGGGCTATTTGGTGAATTATTACATTTACAAGGGGGCTATGAACATGATTTAAGAGGTATTAAGTTCAATAGCCCTAACTCTGCTGATAGTGCTTCTGGTGTTGAGTTTGGAGCAGGTAAAGGGTTCAGTGAGGCCGCTTGGCGTACCAATCATTCTTTATATAGGAACGGGGAATTGTACCCAACCCATGGTTTAGGTCCTATAGCTATGATGACAGATATTAATAGAGGCAATCTTTTAACCAGATTATCATCAGTAGCAACCAAGTCAAGGAGTTTACATAAATATATAGTTGAACACCCCAAAGGTGGTGATAATCACCCTAATGCGCAATTAAAATTCAAGTTGGGAGATGTTGTTACAACTACCTTACAGACAGCGAATGGAGAGACCATGTTACTTACCCACGACACCAATTCTCCTCGTCCTTATAATTTAGGATTTAGGGTTCAAGGGGTTCAGGGCTTATGGCAGGATTTCCATTCTGGAGAATTCTCAGCGGGACATATATATATAGAAGGCCTTTCGCCCAAAGAACACCAATGGGAAAATCCAGAAGCCTACTTAAAGCAACACGACCATCCTTTATGGAAGAAATTTGAAAAAGATGCCGAAGGCGCAGGCCATGGAGGTATGGACTTTTTTGTAGACAATGCCTTTGTAGAGTGTATTAAAAGAAATGTGCCTTTCCAATTGGATGTATATGATTTAGCCACTTGGTATGCCATTACACCACTTTCTGAGAAATCAATAGCTGAAAATGGTCAGGTACAGGAGATACCTGATTTCACCAGAGGCAAATGGAAAAATAGAAAACAAGATTTTGCGATGAACGAAGATTATTAGTATTTGAATTTTTATATCATTGACCCCTACTCTATTAAATTTAGTTTTATGAATCGATCTTATTCCCTCCTAACCATTTTATGCTTGTTTACATTGTGCTCAAGTTCTTTGCATGCTCAAGTTGATCCTGCTGTTCAAAAAGCAAAAGAGGAAATAAAAACAATTTTGAATAATGCTTACGAACAAGATAAAAAAACAAGCAGACAATTGTGGGAATATGCTGAAGTAGGTTTTAAAGAATCAAAAAGTGCAGCATTGCATGTACAACATTTAAAAGAGGCTGGATTTACAGTTACCGCAGGAGTTGGTGGCATGCCTACCGCATTTATGGCTTCTTATGGTTCAGGCAAACCCATTATTGGAATTTTAGCTGAATACGATGCACTACCGGGATTGGCACAAGAAGGTAGTAATCCGGAAAAAGTGATGATCGCAAATAAAAATGCAGGACATGGTTGTGGACATGATATTTTTGGAACGGCCTCTGTGTCTGCAGGGATTGCTTTAAAAAAATTAATTGAATCTGGAAAAATTAAAGGAACCATTCGGGTATATGGTAGCCCTGCAGAAGAAGGTGGTGGTGGTAAAGTTTATTTAGTAAGATCGGGCGCAATGGATGATTTGGATGTTGCGATACATTGGCATCCAAGCAATAAAAATGAAGTGACTATGAAAAGTGCCTTAGCATATAAATCGGCTAAATTTAGATTTTATGGTATTTCTGCGCATGCTGCGGCTTCTCCAGAATTGGGTCGTTCCGCTTTAGATGCAGTGGAAGCGATGGACAATATGGTAAACATGATGCGTGAACACATTCCGCAAGAAACAAGAATACATTATGTAATTACCAATGGTGGTAAAGCCCCCAATGTAGTACCTGATTTTGCAGAAGTATTTTATTATGTGCGTCATCCTAAAAGAGAAAAAGTGGTAGAAATATTTGATCGTGTAGTAAAAGCTGCTGAAGGCGCTGCGATGGGTACGGGCACTTCAATGAAATATGAAGTGATTGATGGTACGCACGATTTATTATTGAATAAAACCTTGGCCGATGTGATGCAATTGAATTTAGAAGTCATTGGAGGTATTCCTTATACTGAAGCTGAAAAAGAATTTGCAAAAAATTTACAAAAAAGTTTTTTGGGTACGATCCCTCCTATCGAAGACGCGCAAAAAGTTTTTCCAATGAAAATTGAACTCAGTTCTGGTGGCGGATCTACCGATGTGGGTGATGTGAGTTATACGATTCCTACTGTGGGTTTAAGTACGGCTACTTGGGTGCCTGGTACGCCTGCACATAGTTGGCAGGCAGTTTCTTGTGGTACCACAGAAATTGCGGCCAAAGGTATGATCAATGCGGCCAAAGTGATGGCCATGACTGCCATTGATTTTTATACGCAACCTGCTACTATTCAAAAAGCAAAAGAAGAATTTATTAAGCAAAAAGGAGATTATAAATACAAAGCTTTATTGGGTGACCGC
>Ga0194047_10000864_pt1 | contig 19294 bp, 23 predicted proteins | sample JunL225m_MetaG_2_FD_160070 | JGI IMG/M metagenome (GOLD analysis project Ga0194047, IMG submission 160070) | Anoxic zone freshwater microbial communities from boreal shield lake in IISD Experimental Lakes Area, Ontario, Canada - Jun2016-L221-5m | ecosystem: Environmental > Aquatic > Freshwater... | reverse complement strand
GTATGAAGGCGTTGATCAACGCGTGCGTGAACATCTAGTTGACCATGAAGTGTCTGTCGGAGATGTAGTGCTGGCTGGCGGGGAAGTGGCCGCTTGTCTCATTATCGAAGCTGTCACCCGGCTGATTCCTGGCGTCATGGGTAATGCTGTCTCGCCCGTTACCGAGAGTTTTGGGGCTGAAGGCCTTCTTGAAGAACCCCAATACACACGCCCAGCAGAGTTCCGTGGCTTTGAGGTTCCTGAGGTCCTGCGCGGGGGAGATCATGGCCGTGTGGCCGCCTGGAGGCATGCCCAAGCCCTCTGGCGAACCCTTCAACAGCGCCCCGACCTCATTGAAGCTCGTGGTGGCCTGACGAAAGATGAAGTCGCCTTGTTGGAAGGGGTGGCCTTTGCCTCGTATCCTTCAATGTTCCCTACGGAATGACCTTTTCTTTCGGTCACCCGCACACATCACAGTTTGAAAGCACGCAATCATGAAGATCACAGACATCGTTGACAACCAAAACAAGCGTGATGACATCCCGAGCTTCGGCCCCGGAGATGAAGTCAAAGTGCACGTACGCGTTATCGAGTCGGGCAAAGAGCGCGTTCAGATCTTTCAGGGCAACATCCTTCGTATTCAGGGCTCAGGAATTTCCGAGACCTACACAGTTCGTAAAGTCAGCTACGGCGTTGGCGTCGAGCGCACCTTCCCTATGCATGCTCCTTCAGTAGCAAAGATTGAGGTAATTCGTCGCGGTGATGTTCGTCGCGCGAAGTTGTACTACCTCCGTGATCGCGTTGGTAAGGCCGCCAAGATTCGTGAGAAGCGCGAGGCGTAAGCCTCTTGCTTCAAGAGACACGGAATCATTCTTATGAATACCGATGATCTCGACAACTTTGAAGCGGACCGCGAGTACAAACTCGCCCAGGAATACCAAGACGTCGTCGGCATGTTCAAATATGCCGTCGAAACAGAACGCCGGTTTTATTTGGCCAACGAAGTCAAGGTGAATGTCACCGGTGACAGCGCGCGGCCGCTTATCGAAGTGGAAATGACCGACGCATGGGTATGGGATATGTACCGCAAGACCCGATTCATCCCCACAGTACGGGTGCTCAGTTTCAAAGACGTGAACGTGGAAGAACTCCCGTCAACAGATCTTCTGAATCCGAACGAGATCTAGCCACAATTCGCCTGGCCCGGGCTCGATGGGCAGAACAACGCGCAGACGATTGGTACGTGGCTCAGGGGTTCGACATCATCGCACGCAATTGGACCATGCGTGGTGGAGAACTTGACGTTGTTGCTAGGCGCGCACATCTCATCGTTGTCTGTGAAGTGAAAGCACGCGCTTCAAATACTTTTGGGTCTCCGTTAGAAGCAATGACAGAACTGAAACAGCAACGAGTGCGTCGCGCCGGTTTTGCCTTTGTTCGCACACTCGATGAATCTGGCCTACATGTGCGATTTGATGTGGCAGCAGTGCTTGGAACGCAATTAGAGATCTACGAAAACATCTTTTAAATCAGCGTGTCGCGCCGGTATCACGACGTTGCCAACATGCATGATGCCAATGTCGGCGCAAGTCAGGCGCCTCACGTGGCACGGCAACGGTGTGACCCATTCCGACAGGTATCTCTTGATTGCACCCGGGGCACACATATTCCTTGAGTGCTTGATATGGCTGCACTCGTCGCGTGTCAACCTCGCCGTACAGGTCTTGCCAAATATCACGAGCCATGCTGGTTACCCGAGAAATGCCCACGCCACGAGCGCTACAGCAACACAAAAAGCCATAGCGACAAACCACACATCACTTTTGCGGGCCACTTGTTTGCGCGTCGGATTAAATCCCATTCATTCAGTATCGCTGCACAACCGCCGTTCTGCACGGACTCTCGGTGAGTAGCGTGGAGCCAATGCGCCGTACCTTCATTGCCACCACACTCGTGGTGTTGTTTTTCGGGGTTGGTGCGCCCGCATTAGTCAGCGCAGAAACAACGACCAGCACAACTGTCGTGTCAGAGACAAGTTCGACCAGTACCAGTTCGAGCACAACTTCATCGACGACAACCTCGGTGCCCACTGCAGTTACCACCGTGCCAGAAGGTTGTGCGCTGCCGCCTGTGGCCCAAGCTGTCTTTGTAGGAACAGTTACTTCGCTTGACCCGGTCTCGGCAGTGTTCATCGTGTCGCAGGTGCGTGCCGGGTCACTTGATGGCTATATCAATGGCAATTCTGTAGAAGTTCGATACGGCCGTGACGTGAAGTATCTACACAAGAACATCACATACATCGTGGGGGTTGCTCTTGACAGTGTGACTTCAAAACTGTCCTCAACAATTCGAGATTCAAACGAACTCTTTGGGGGTGCCGAGGTCGTGGGTTCTAACACACGGTGTCCAAAGTTTGAAGCTGCAGCGCGAACCTTGCACAACGATGGTTCCAGTATTAACTCCGGTTTATTCGTGACAATCCTTGACCAACCAGTGCGACTGCTTGCGGCACTCGTGTTACCAACCCTGCTTGTTTTTCTTGCATTGCTGGCTTTGGTGTGGTTCCGTCGCGGATTGCGTCGCTAAAAACTTTTACGCGGTAAATGCTGCAGTAGCTAAGGCGCGCAGCTCAGTAACGGCATGTGCAAGACCCTGTGGGTCGCGATACAACGCACTGCCTGCAATCAAAACGTTTGCTCCGGCTTTCGCTGCGCCTGCAATGGTGGTGGGCGAGATGCCGCCGTCGACTTCAAGATGCACAGAGTCACCGAGACCACGAGCCGTGATCATGTCGCGTACTTGTCGAATCTTTGGCTCCATTGTTTTGATGTAGCTCTGACCACCAAAGCCCGGGTTCACTGTCATTACTAACACCATGTCAACAAGGTCGAGAACATTTTCAACAGTGCTCGCTGGCGTATGGGGGTTCAACGCAACAGCTGCTGTTGCTCCCATACTGCGAATGTTTTCGAGAGTGCGATGCAAGTGTGTGCACGCTTCAGCATGAACGATGAGGCGTTGACAACCCGCTTCTACATAGCGTTGCGCCATTACATCTGGAGTGAGCACCATGAGGTGAGCCTCAAATGGCTTCGTGCTGTATGAACGGGCAGAAGCAATCACATCAGGACCAAAGGTGAGATTTGGCACGAACTGGCCGTCCATGACGTCCCATTGAATAATGTCGACGCCGGCCTCATCGAGAGCACGAACCTCTTCACCGATCTTCGAAAAGTCGGCAGGAAGGACTGATGGGGCAATAAGAACAGGCAATGTCACGCCTCTCACACTAGCGAAACGACTTTCACTCGGACTTGCGCCGTATCCTGTCACGGTGACAACACCCCATTCTGTTCGTATTGAAAAGCTCGTTGCAGGCGGCGAGGGCATTACCCGCCTTGAAGATGGCCGCGTTGTATTCGTTCCTGGCGTCCTTGCGGGCGAATTAGTTGAAATCTCATTATCCGAAGAAAAGAAAGACTTTGGCCGTGGTCAATTGATCTCCGTTCTTGAACCGTCGGCTAATCGTCGTGTCCCGCCCTGCCTTCACGTGGCAGAAGGTTGCGGTGGTTGCGATTTCCAACACATCGAACGGCGCATTCAAGGCCAAGCAAAACTTGCCATCGTGGCCGAGGCATATGCCCGCACCGCTCGCATGGAAATCGACCCACAATTGCGTCGCCTCACGGAAGACGCTCGTCGCACCACAGTGCGTATGGTCGCAGGTGAAGACGGCATCATCGGATTTCGTGCTCATGATTCACACGACATTGTTCCTGTCACTAATTGCATGATCGCTCATCCACTCATTAACGACTTCATTGCGAACCCTGTTCTTGAAGGTGCTGGTGAAGTCACCATTCGTGTTGGCGCACGAACCAACAACATCGGTGTGTGGTGTCATGAAGGCAAACTTGCAAATGGTCTTCCTGCTGGTTTGAAAACAGGCGAGCGCGCATCAATTTCTGAAGTAGTCGGCGAGCACACATACAAAGTGTCAATGGGCTCGTTCTTTCAGTCATCACCAGAGGCTGCCGAACTCATTATCGATTCTGTGTCGCGTCGTCTCGACAAACTCGGCATTGAAGGCGGATACATGGTTGATGCGTACGGTGGCATTGGCCTTTTTAGCCTTGCTTTTTCGCAGCGTTTCGATGAGCTGATGTTGGTGGAATCTTCTGAATCCGCATGCAAAGACGCAGTACGCAACTTGGCTGAATGTGCCGCAACTATCGAGCAAGCAAACATGGATCAGTGGGATGCCATGGAAGCAGACGTAGTTATCGCAGACCCTTCACGCCATGGTCTTGGCAAAATGGGCGCAGCGTCAGTTATTGCTACTGATGCTCACACCGTCATCTTGGTTAGTTGTGACCCTGTTGCTGGTGCGCGCGACGCAAAGTACCTCTGCGACGCCGGCTACAAGCTTGGCGAAGTAGAAGTGTTAGACATTTTCCCAGAGACACACCACGTCGAAGTGGTTGCAGCCTTCAGCCGATAGGAGAACAAAATGACGAACGAATGGGCTCGCCCGGTTGTGTATTTTCAGATTGAAGCGCTGAATATTGATGTGCTCGAGCCGTTTTATCGCCAGATGTTTAATTGGGATATCAGTGAAGGTTTCCTTCGTCAGATTCCTACAGGCATTGGTGGCCCGGAAAATGGCATCGGTGGCCACATGAGTCAAGGCACTCGAGGTGGAGTCACGCTTTTTATTCAGGTAAAAAACGTTGAAGCGTCACGCGCGATGGCAGTGTCACTTGGTGGCACGTTGACATCGGAACCGTTTCAGATTCCTGGCCGTGCGTTAATTGCAGGTATTGAAGACCCTGAAGGCAACCCAATTACGTTGGTGCAGCAGTAATTACAGCAGTGAATACACCGCAACACTGCGGCTTGATTCAGTAATTGCAGCACTCCACGTAGCAACAACAGCATCGGTATTTTTGTAATACGTGCTGCCAGCTTGTGATGCTTCTCCAAACAAAGTGATTACAACAAATGTGCCGTCTTCTGCCCGGGCAGTAGTGCGTCGGGCAAGACCCGGACGATTGACGTAGCACCATTCCTGCATCTGTTCGTCAAGTGCGCGAAACGCAACGGCGTCAACGCCTGCCGCCAAGGTGAACGTTTCTACTTCAAGAACAGCCATGAGAATCTCCGATGAAAGTGGTGCGCCCTCTGGGGATCGAACCCAGGACCTGCGGATTAAGAGTCCGTTGCTCTACCAGCTGAGCTAAAGGCGCGTTACGAGGTTCAACACTAGGCGACAAGGCCATGTGTTCCCCAATGAGGAATTCGTGCCGCCGGTATCGAAATTGATACCGGCCCACGATTTGGGGTGAACGAGGGGATTCGAACCCCCGGCCTCTAGGACCACAACCTAGCGCTCTAACCAACTGAGCTACGCCCACCATGCGTGGCATAAGTGTGCCATGTAGAGAGCACAGTCCCAACTTCATTAGGGAAACAAGCTTTCCTCGCCGCCTCTTAGAAAGCCGAGTAGCATGGGGTCAACCGCTAATCGGGGTGATACCAATGTCAGCAACGAATCCCACGTTGCACCACAACTTGGCAGACAGAGCCAAGCAAATAACGCAGCGTGAGTTGCGTACATACGTCGAAAAAACGCCTGGTTCCCAGGCGGCTAACGCGAGGGCAAAGAAGGTGCTTCCCCTCGGTGTGCCATCAAGTTTGCAGGCGTATGACCCACATCCAATCGTGATCGCCAAGGCACAAGGTGCCTGGATGACCGACGTTGATGGAAACAAACTTATTGACTTCAGCATGGGCTTTGGTGCGCTCTTTTCTGGTCATGTGAACCCACTTGTTCGAAAGACAATCGAGACTCAACTCGACAGCGGAACATTGTTTGTTTCGCCAGCTGAAATAACTGCAGAAGTTGCAGAGCTGTTGCGTGATCGTTTTGGTGTACCGATGTGGCGATTCACGAACTCCGGAACTGAATCCACCATGGATGCCATTCGTGTTGCGCGTGGAGTTACTGGTCGCGACAAGATTGTCAAAGTTGAAGGTGGTTACCACGGTCACCACGACGTCGTCATGGTGTCGCAAAAGCCTGATCTTCGTTTTGCAGGACCTGCAGAAAACCCAATCTCTGTTCCTTCAAGTGCAGGTGTCACCGATGCTGTTGTTCGCGACACCATTGTGATTCCGTTTAATGATGCTGAAGCGTTAGAACGTGCATTGTCGCGAAACGACGTTGCATGTTTCATTGTTGAGCCAGTGATGGAAAACATTGGAATTTGTTTGCCGCAGCCTGGCTACTTGGAAGATGTTCGGCGCATTACGCGCGAACACGGCACCATGTTGATTTTTGACGAAGTAAAAACCGGCATTACTGCTGGTTGGGGCGGAGCAACGGGGGCACTTAACGTGCAACCAGACATGGTGTGTTTGGCAAAGAGCATCGGTGGTGGTTTGCCAGTTGGTGCATTTGGCGGAACGCTTGAATGCATGGGGCAGATTGAAAGCGGCAAGGTCGTTCATGTGGGCACGTACAACGGAAACCCGTTAGTAATGGCTGTTGCTCGCACTGTTCTTGCGGACGTATGCACACAAGAAGTCACAGCAGCAACAGTTGCTCGAAACGCACTCTTGGTTGAAGAATGTGGATCCATCATCGACAACGCAGGTTTGCCGGCGCACACTGTGCAGTTCGGTGCCAAAGGTTGCATCACATGGTCAACAGATGTTGTGAAGAATTATCGCGATTACAAAGCAACAGATTTTGATATTGCATATGCGCAATGGATTCACGGTATTAATCGCGGAATCATCCTGCCTCCAGGACTTGATGAACAGTGGCTAATCTCTGTAGTGCATACCGAAGAAGAAGCTCTTCAATACGCCACTATTTTCGGAGAATTTGTTGACGAACTCACTGCATAGTCAAAAGACACCCGCACTACTGAAGAAGATTCTTCGTGGACTGTTGCGCCAATGCGCATGGTGTGGTGGCAACGGTGCGTTCTTCACGTCGTGGTATTCAAAAGCAGATCATTGCCAAACGTGTGGTCTGAGTCGTGAACGTGGTTATGAAGGTTTTGAATTGGGTGCAGCCACCATGGGTGTATTCATGACCTTTGGTTCGATCATTTTGTGGATGATTATCTCTGTTGCGACCGGTGTTGCTTTGGTGCCACTTCTTCTCGTTGCTGGGGCAACGGCCGTCTGTGTTCCAAGCCTTGGGTACCCAATGACCTATACGGTCTGGTTCGCCATTGACATCACCTTTCGGCCACCAACTGCCGAAGATTTCGCGCAAGCCCAAGCCTGGCTTGACAATCGAACCCTGGCGTAGTCCGCTTTTGAGGGGTTTCGCCCTTGCCAACGGGGGGACAGACCCGTACACATGAAATCGAGCGACAATGCTTGACCGAACAGGTGTTCGTAGTTACAGTGTTGTTGTTCGAACACACCCATTACGTACAGTCCGTCATTCCACCAGCAACCGCTAGCGGAAAACCCGAAAGGCACTCACATGACCACTCCAAGCCCAGAACGCGATAAAGCCCTTGATGCGGCTCTCGCCCAGATCGATAAGCAATACGGAAAAGGCTCCATCATGCGCATGGGGGAAAAGAGCTCGATGACCATCGAAGCCATCCCCACCGGTGCATTGCCCCTAGACCTCGCACTCGGCGTTGGCGGTTTGCCCCGCGGCCGTGTTGTTGAAATCTACGGACCAGAATCCTCTGGTAAATCAACCCTTGCTATGCACGTTGTTGCAGAGGCCCAGCGCAATGGCGGCATCTGTGCCTACATCGACGCCGAGCATGCAATGGACCCTGTGTACGCAAAAGCTATTGGCGTTGACATTGATCAGTTGCTCATCTCACAACCAGACACTGGTGAACAAGCTCTCGAAATTGTCGACATGCTGATTCGCTCAGGTGCGCTTGATGTTGTTGTTATCGACTCGGTTGCTGCACTTACACCGCGTGCTGAAATTGAAGGTGACATGGGCGATAGCCACATGGGACTTCAGGCACGTCTGATGAGTCAGGCGTTGCGCAAGCTCACTGCGAACCTCAACAAGTCAAACACTGTGTGTATTTTCATCAACCAGTTGCGCGAAAAGATTGGCGTTATGTTCGGATCTCCCGAAACAACTCCTGGTGGTCGCGCACTCAAGTTCTACTCATCAGTTCGCCTTGACATTCGTCGTATCGAATCAATCAAAGATGGTGCCGAAGTTGTTGGTTCACGCACGCGCGTCAAAGTGGTGAAGAACAAAGTTGCACCGCCATTTCGTCAAGCTGAATTCGACATCATGTATGGTCACGGCATCAGCCGCGAAGGTGCATTGCTCGACCTTGCAGTCGAAATGGCAATCGCCAAGAAGTCCGGCGCATGGTTCACCTACGAAGGTGAACAAATGGGCCAGGGACGTGAGAACGCAAAGAACTTCTTGCATGATCATCCTGAGATCATGATGGACATGGAACAAAAAATCCGTGCCATCGCCGGTCTCAATGGTCAAGAAGACGCGGAGTTCTCTGCCAAAGACGAAGAGCCAATCGAACTCGATTAGTTCTTCGCACAACCGAGCTGCCGCTTTCTCACAAGGGCCGAGTCCTCTCCCAGGGGCTCGGCCCTTTGGGATGTACGGGTCGGTAGCCTTCGTGACGTGACCGGGGTACAGCCAACTTCATATGTAGTGCACACGTTTGGGTGCCAGATGAACGCACACGACTCCGAACGTATTTCAGGCCTGCTTGAGGCTGACGGCATGGAGCGCGTCGAGACCGACGATGAGGCCGATGTCGTTGTTTTGAATACGTGCTGCATCCGTGAGAACGCTGACAACAAGTTGTACGGAACTCTTGGCCATTTGCGCAAATGGAAAGCCGCCAAAGAAGGACGCCGCATTGTGATCGGCGGATGCTTATCGCAAAAAGATAAAGATGTCGTAGCGGAGAAAGCTCCGTGGGTTGATGTGGTGATGGGCACGCACAACGTGCATCGCACCACTGAATTGTTGAACCATTCAATCGAGCATGGACCAATCACAGAGATTCTTGACGAAGCAGTACTGGACGATTACACGCTGTTCCCTAGTGCACTTCCTGTTCGCCGTGAGACTACATATAACGCATGGGTAACTATTCAAATTGGTTGCGATAATTCGTGTGCCTATTGCATCGTTCCGGCAGTGCGTGGCCGTGAAATTAGTCGGCCATTTGCTGATGTCATTGGGGAAGTGGCGCAACTGGCTTCAACCGGAGTGACGGAAGTGACATTGCTTGGTCAGAACGTCAATAGTTACGGACGTGACATCACATTGGCTGAACGTCAGGCTGGTTCTGATGCGCGAGTACAGCCGTTGTTTGCAGACTTGTTGCGTGCGGCAGGAGATGTTGAAGGTATTCGCCGGGTTCGATATGTCAGTCCGCATCCGAAAGACATGCGTGTTGATGTTTTAGAAGCGATGGCGAACACGCCAGCAGTATGTGAACACTTGCATTATCCATTGCAGTCAGGTTCAGATCGTGTGCTCTCTCTGATGCATCGCGGATACACAGCCGACCGTTACATGGAGCGTCTTGCTGACGCACGCCGACTCATTCCGGACTTGTCGGTGACCACCGACATCATTGTTGGGTTCCCCGGGGAGACAGAAGCAGATTTCCAGTGCACTTTAGAGATTGCTGCTGAAGCAATGTTTGACAACACGTTTGAATACATCTTTTCGCCCCGTGAAGGCACACAGGCTGCTGACATGACTGAACATTTCATCGACCCAGCAATCGTGTCTGATCGATTTGATCGTCTGAAGATTGTTGTCGAGCATTCCGCTCTGATTAAGCACGAAGCACGAATTGGCCGCGTTGAAGAAGTGGTGGTGCAAGGGCCCAGTCGCCGTAACCCCAATGTGTATTCGGGGCGTACTCGTCAATACAAACTGGTGCACTTCAGTTCAGATGTTGCGCTTCGCCCTGGCACATACGCCACAGTTGAAATCACTAAGGCTGCTCCACATTTTCTCACTGGTTTTTTAGTTGAAGTTCTGCAAATGGCCACACACAAGATCCGTATTCCTGTGGTGTCGGGCTAACTGCATGACTATTCGTAAGTCGGTCGTTGTGCTTGGACCAACGGCGAGCGGGAAAAGCGATGCCGCTATGACAGCGGCATCGTTGCAACCCAAGGGTTCAGTGCAGATTATTGCTGCTGATTCCATGCAGGTGTACAAGCGAATGGATATTGGTACTGCTAAACCATCAGAAACAGACCAGGCATTGATCACGCATCATTGTCTTGATATTGCTGAACCAAGTGAGCGATACACGGTGGCGCGATACGTGGAAGATGTGAATACGGCTCGCACGTCAATTGCTCATGCTGGTGCTGCCGAATTAATTGTTGGTGGAACAGGCCTTTATGTCACCGCACTCGTTGACGGATTAGACATGCCAGGTGAATGGCCAGAGATTCGCGCCGAGTTAGAAGCGAATGAAGACACGGAGGCATTATTTGCACAGTTGTTGTCGCTTGACGCTGAGGCAACAACAAAAATGGAATCAAATAATCGTCGCCGCATTATTCGAGCTCTTGAAGTGTGTCTCGGCAGTGGTGAGAAGTTCAGTTCGTTTGGCGAGGGGATTGGTTCGTTTAGTCCGACATCGACCACCTTGATCGGATTGCGTTGGGATCGCGATGCTTTGCGTGCCCGAATTGCTGAACGGGTCAACATCATGATGGAACGAGGGCTCGTTGAAGAAGTTCGCGCCCTCTTGGCTGAACCTAATGGATTGGCGTTTACTGCTCGCCAGGCTCTTGGGTACAAGGAAATGATCGAACACCTCGAAGGACGCTGGTCTCTCGACGAAGCAGTCGCGGCCACCATTTTGCGCACCCAACAGTTTGCAATCCGCCAAGATCGCTGGTTTCGTCGTGACCCTCGAATCCAGTGGGTTGACGTGCATGAGGATCCCATTGAAGAAGTCACCCCTGTGGTGACTGCTGCCTTGGAATAGTGTTTGTGCCAATGCACGTTTCGCTTTCCAAACATCATGGCCTTGGCAATGACTTTCTTGTGTACGACATGGCACAAGGCGATCAGCCGAATTGGCCAGAACTGGCACAGCAATGGTGTGAGCGCTCAACCGGAGTCGGAGCCGATGGATTGTTGTTATTAACTATTGTTGACAACACAACACTTGGTATGCGTTTGTATAACGCAGACGGAAGCATCGCTGAAATGAGTGGCAATGGAATTCGTTGCTTGGTACAAGCTGCACACTTCACGGTGAAGGGTGTAGCCGGAACCGTGTATGACGTGTCCACAGATGCAGGTCCGCGCGAAGCAGTTGTGATGAGTGAATGGGACAACGACACTATTCACATCAGTGTTGATATGGGATTTGTCGAAGATCTTGAAGAGCCACATAATTGGGCATCATTGCAATGCGACCCGATGCGCCCAGTGCGTCATGTGTCTCTTGGTAACCCGCATTCAGTGGTAGGCGTTGAGGAAGTTGCTGCAGTTGATTTGGTTCATCTCGGGTCGCTCGTACCGCACATCAACTTGGAAATCATTGAGCCCGGCCCAGAGACAAATGCAGTCACAATGCGGGTACACGAGCGCGGTGCAGGCATTACACGTGCATGCGGAACTGGTGCATGCGCAGCAGCTGATGCAGCGTTGGCATGGGGACTTGTGCCGCAATCAGTTGAACATGTCATTGTGCATATGGATGGCGGAGACGCTCGTGTGCGTATCTCAGATGACCGTCGCGTCACTCTGATTGGCCCAGCTGTGTTCATTGGCAGCATCACGGTTCATGCATGAGTAATCCGTACCAGGAGGCGCTCGGCGCAACTCTGATCGAGCGCACATTTCGCGAACGCATTGTGTTAGTTGGCGTAACAATGGGCGGACAAACAGACGACGAGACTGAAGAAGGTCTTGACGAATTGTCATTGTTGATTGATACAGCCGGTGCAGATGAAGCAGCTCGGTTAACACAACGCCGTGATTCTCCTGATTCAACGTTTTACATCGGCAAGGGAAAAGTTGATGAACTAAAAGAAGTCTGTATGGCCATTGACGCAGACACCGTCGTGTTTGATAACGAACTGACCCCTGGTCAGCAGTACAACCTAGAAAAAACATTGGGACGAACAGCGCTCGACCGTACTGCAGTAATTCTTGACATTTTTGCACAGAACGCGCACACACTCGAAGGTAAAGCACAAGTGGAATTAGCCATGTTGCGGTACCGATTACCGCGTTTGCGTCGTGGCGCAAAGGCAGGCCTCTCGCAGCAAGGTGGTGGAATTGGTACTCGAGGTCCTGGTGAAACTCGTCTCGAGGTTGACCGTCGTCGCATCATGCGCCGCATCACGAAGTTGGAACAAGATTTGGTTGCACTGCGTCACACACGACAGACGCAACGAAAAAGCAGGGGCCGTAGTGGTCTTGCTTCAGTTGTAATCGTTGGGTACACAAACGCTGGTAAATCAACGTTATTGAATTCACTCACACGAGCTGGCGTGTTAGTGGAAGACCGATTGTTTGCAACACTTGACCCCACCACGCGCAGATTGTCATTGCCAGGTGGAGAGCCAGTACTTCTCACTGACACGGTGGGGTTCATACGTCAATTGCCACACGGACTCATTGAGTCGTTTAAGAGCACCTTAGAAATTGCAGCTGAAGCTGACATGTTGGTGCACGTTGTTGATGCAAGTGCCGTGCATCCTGATCAGCAAATCACAGCCGTACGCGAAGTTCTTGCAGAAATTGGCGCCGATCAAGTTCCTGAATTCATTGTCTTTAATAAGGCTGATTTGTTGGACGATTGGGGAGCTTCGTTGGTGGAAGATCATCAGGGAGCAGTTGCGGTGTCAGCATTGCGTAACGAAGGCCTAGAAGTCATGATGCGCCGCTTGGCAGACCGCATGCGGGCCATTACTCAAGTCACCGAGTTGTTAGTGCCGTATGACCGAGGTGACATCCTTGCGTCCATTCATCGTGAAGGCGAAGTCGTGATGTCGGAACTAGAAGACGAGGGAATGCGCATTCGTGCCCGTTTGTCGAGTGCGTCAGAGGGTCGATTGCGTGAGTTCGTTGTACCGCTCACGAATCAGCGAAACTAGGTCACCATGACTGATCGCGACACCGTTGGCTTTGTGCCACCTCCATACCCATATGACCGCCTCGATGCGTATCAAAAACTCGCTGCAGCACATGACGGCGGAATAGTCGATCTATCTATCGGTACGCCGTGTGATCCGCCACCAGCAGCAGTCATTGAAGCTCTTTCTCATTCAAATGCCGAGCGTGGCTACCCAGCCTCGATTGGTTCTGAAGCACTGCGTCGCTCCATTGCACGGTGGATGGCCCGCAGGTTTGAAATCGATGTTCCCATCTCTCGCATTGGCGCCTGTATCGGCACGAAAGAATTTGTGGCTACAACGCCTCAATACATGAAATTACGTCGCCCAGAACGCGACACAGTGCTGTATCCGGCAGTGTCGTACCCCACCTATGAGATGGGCGCCGTACTTGCTGGCCTGCGCGCAGTTGCTGTTGGTGTGGACGCTGCTGGCCGTATGGATCTTGGCTCTGTCTCAGGTGACGACAGACAACGCGCACTGATGTTGTGGGTCAATAGCCCCAGTAATCCCACTGGCGCACTAGAGGATTTGAAAGCAGCAGCAGTCTGGGGACGCACGCACAACATTCCGGTGTTCTCCGATGAGTGCTACACCGAATTCATTTGGACAACATCGGCTCAATCAATTTTGCAACACGGACTCGAGGGTGTGATTGCGGTGCATTCATTGTCGAAGAGATCCAACCTTGCAGGTGTACGCGTTGGCTTTTATGCAGGCGATGCAGACATTGTCGAATACCTGCAAGAAGTACGTAAACACGCAGGTTTTATGGTGCCAGGCCCAGCTCAAGCAGCGGGCGTTGCAGCATTAGATGACGATGAACATGTGCGCCTACAACGTGATCGTTATCGCTCGCGTCTTGAATTCATGGCCTCGACATTGTCGAAATGGTCAGGAATCGACATTGCAATGCCTGATGGTGGTTTTTACTTGTGGTTCAACGCGCAAGACGCATGGAGCTTCACAGAGAAATTGGCCCGAGAAGGCGGAGCGCTAGTAAGTCCTGGAGACTTCTATGGTGCTGGTGGATCACACAATGTTCGCGTTGCGGTAGTGCAACCAGATGCCAAATTGCATCTCGTTGCTCAACGTCTAGGTGTGTAACCCGAAATTACATAATGAAGCGAAGTTATAACCGTCGCATGACGGTGACAACTTTTCCGAAGACATTGACTTCGTCGGACGTGAAGACCATTGGTTCCATTGTGGGATTTGATGGAACCAGTGTGATCTTGTTGCCAGACTTCTTGAATGTCTTAACAGTTGCTTCGTCTCCGGGAATTCCTGCAACAACGATGTCGCCATTGTCTGCAGTGAGCTGTTGACGAGCAACAACAAAGTCACCATCAAGAATTCCGGCATCGATCATTGAATCACCGCGAACGCGCAACATGAACAGTTCACCTTCGCCTGTGAAGTCGGTAGGAAGCGGAATGAGATCTTCCACATTCTGTTGGGCCAAGAGACCAGTTCCGGCTGCAACTTCACCAATGAGAGGAACGTGACGCGATGGACGACGTTCCATGGCGACTTCTGAGTTGGTGTCGAAGCGCACTTCGAGTGCACGAGGCTTTGTTGGGTCACGACGCAGGAAACCCATTTTCTGAAGCGTGTTGAGATGGTTGTGCACGGTGGAGGGGGAGTTGAGGCCAACAGCCTCACCAATTTCACGCACGGACGGCGGATAGCCCCGTTCTTGCATGCTGGTGGAAATGACGTTCAGAATTTCGCGTTGGCGGGGTGTGAGTGCTTCAGACATGGTGATGAGCGTACAGGTGTTCGCTCCTCAGGTCAAACACCTGTTCGTAGAACATTTGTTCGGATTAGTACTTGACTACGAACACTTGTTCGGGCAAACTATCGAACACCCGTTCGTTACGGTACTCACTACATAGACCCCCCGGTCCTTAACCCCTTACCCCGAAAGGAAATCACCATGGCAACCACCATCGATCCACTCTTGTTCACAGGTTCATACAGCTCAGAAGCCGTCGCCCGCCGCCGGCCGAGCGCTCGTACCTTCCAGCGCCGCCGCCGCACCTTGGGTGCCATTGTGGTGTTTGGTTTGGCCTCTGGCCTGGTCTCAACTGGTGCATTTGCATCCGACCCAGCACCAGCCGATCAAATCATTCCTCGTTCAGTTGTTGCTCAGTCAGGCGACACCTTGTGGGACATCGCTCGCACCATTGCCCCTACCGGAGATATCTCTGAATTGGTGCACGAATTGGTGCGCGCAAATGGTTCCCACATCGAAGCTGGTCAGGTAGTACGCATTCCATAAATGCTTTATTCCTTGCTAAAAATAACCAAAATCCCCACATGGGGAACTCACGGTCATTTAGAGTTAGGAAAGTGCATTGCCCCGTTTGCCCACACGACGACACCAAGGTGATCGACTCTCGCTCCGCCGATGATGGCGCGGCAATTCGTCGTCGTCGTGCATGTCCTGAATGCTCCTACAGATTTACAACGTATGAACGTTTGGAAGAGGCGCCATTGCTGGTGATGAAACGTTCGGGGTCTCCGGAACCATTCGACCGAGCAAAAGTCATGTTCGGTGTGCGTTCTGCCTGCAAGGGCCGCCCGGTCGATGACGCAGCAATCGAAACATTGGCTGAGGCAGTGGAAGACGACATGCGGCTTGCACTGACATCGGGTTCTGAAATCACGTCGTCAACTGTTGGTCACGCAGTGCTCGAGCGATTGAAAGCTCTAGATGAAGTTGCCTACATGCGATTTGCAAGTGTGTACAAAAACTTTGACGACGCAGCTGCCTTCCGTCGCGAACTCGCACTGCTTAAACAGTCGTAATTTTTTCGTAGCGTGCGAAAATAAATTCATCGACTGTCTCCATTGAGACAAGTGAGAAACGTCGCAACTCGTGAGGTGCCCGACTCATTGCGGGCCCACGAAATCCGCCAATACGTGGAGACATCGTGAGATTAATAGCGTCGACGCAATCTGCGTCAAATAGTGCGGCATTCAACATGGGGCCACCTTCAACGTGGACCACGCCGTGAGGTAACTGAGTAATGATTCCCGCCATGTCGACATCGGTGTCGCCAGCGCGCACAGTATCGACATTGAGGGCGGGCGCCGACACGGTGGTCGCCACAAGTCCAGCCCCTGAGGAAAACAGAGGAGATGAAAAATCAAGCGCACATGTCTTTGTGACAACCGCAATGCGCAAGCCGGGTGTGCTTGGCGGTCCGTAGTTCTCAGTTCGTGCAGTTCCAGCGCCCACCATGACGATTGCAGCAGCTCCTCGCAGCGCAATCAGGCGTGCTTGGTCTGCTGGTCCACCGAGTGGTCGAGAGCGCCCGTTGACGTCAATCACGCCGTCTGGGGTGGAGATCATGCAGATCTCGACTCTATGCAACGGACTAGGCATGTCCACAGTGTACGAACACTGCGAGTTGGACGTTGCTGGCGTGGCAATCTATGGAATGACCGATACCGCTAATCGCACTGTATTTCGCACCTGTCCGCTCTGTGAGGCCACATGTGGCCTAGAGATTTCAGTGAATCCACAAGAACAAATTGTGCGCATTCGCGGCGACCAAAAAGATGTGTTTAGTCATGGTTTCATTTGTCCGAAGGGCAGCACCCTGAAGCAGTTGCACGAAGACCCAGACCGGTTGCGGATGCCGATGGTGAAGCGCGACGGGAAACTTGTCGAAGTGTCATGGGATGAAGCGTGGAAAGTTGTAGCCGACGGATTTGCTGGCGTTATTGAACGTCACGGACGTGGTGCGTTGTCTGCGTATCTCGGAAATCCGAACGCACATAACTTGGGACCACAATTGTTTAGTGCCACAATGCTGCGCTCGATGGGCACACGCAATGTGTTTAGTGCTTCAACTGTTGATCAAGTGCCAAAGCATGTGACAGGTGGGTACATGTTCGGTACTGCGCAAAGTATTTCTGTGCCAGACCTTGACCACACGGATTACCTCATGATGCTGGGCGCAAATCCGCACGCATCAAATGGAAGTTTGTGTACCGCGCCAGATTTTCCTGGTCGCATGGAGCGTATTCGCGAGCGTGGTGGAAAAATTGTTGTGGTCGATCCGCGTCGCACGCGCACGGTGGAAGCATCTGACGAATGGGTATCTATTCGTCCAGGCACCGACGGTTTGTTCTTGGCTGCAATGGCCAACGTGATGTTTACAGAGAACTTGGTGAAGATTGAACCACGCATCATGTCAATGCTGAATGGGCTCGATGAATTTGCAGCTGCAATCGCACCGTTTACTCCTGAATCAGTCGCATTGGCAACGGGTGTTCCTGCTGAAACCACAGCACGTCTTGCTCGTGAATTGGCTGGCGCAAAAACTGCTGCCGTGTACGGACGCATTGGTGTGAACACAGTGGAATTTGGCACCACATGTGCATGGTTGATCGAAGCAATCAATGTGATTACCGGCAACATCGACAAGCGCGGTGGATCAATGTTCACTATGCCCGCAACTGGCGGCGCCACAACGCGCGGACAAGGCGGCAAAGGCAAGGGTTTTGCCATGGGTCGCGGTCATAGCCGCGTCAGCAAAAGAGCAGAAGTGCTAGGTGAATACCCCGTTGCTGCGATGGCAGAAGAGATCATCACACCGGGGGAGAACCAAATTCGTGGAATGGTCACAGTTGCAGGAAACCCAGTGCTGTCGACCCCACACTCACAACAACTTGATGAGGCTCTAGCTGAACTTGAGTTCATGGTGTCAATTGACATCTACGTCAATGAAACAACGCGTCATGCCGATGTCATTCTTCCTGCGCCGTCTTCATTAGAGAAAGATCATTACGACGTTGGTTTGTATCTGTATGCAGTGCGCAACGTTGCGAACTACAGCGAGCCTGTGTTGAAGCGTGATCCTTCTACTCCTGATGAAGCAGGCATTTTGCTGAAGATGGCGGGAATATTCCAAGGCCTTGGTCCTGATTGCGATGTCGAAGAATTAGACGATCAATCAATAAATGCAGCAGTGTTAGCAGCTGTTGCTAATTCTTCGTCACCAATCTTTGGTCGCGATGCTGGCGAAATTCTTGATGCACTGAATGCCAAGGGTCGACGAGGAACTGCACGCAGTCTTGATTTAGTCATTCAAACAGGACCATACGGCGCAGCGTTTGGCAGTGTGCCAGATGGTTTGTCTCTTGATGTTCTGATTGATAACCCACACGGCATTGATCTTGGCGCACTAGAGCCACGCTTGCCAGAAATGTTGCGCACACCGAGTGGTCTTATTGAGTTATCACCACAAGTATTCATTGATGATTTGCAGCGCCTCGAAGCATCAATTGCATCAGTAAACATTGATCAAATGTTGTTAGTAGGTCGTCGTGAATTGAAGTCAAATAATTCGTGGATGCACAACATCAAAGTTCTCACGAAAGGTTCGCTTGCGTGCACAGCTCAGATTCATCCGGATGATGCTGCACGTCTTGGTGTCATCACTGGTTCGCCGTTGCGCATCGCAAGTCGTGTTGGTGAAATTGTCGTGCCTGCCGAAGTGACAGATGCAGTGCGGCCAGGTGTTGTCAGTGTTCCGCATGGTTGGGGTCACGGCGTTCCCGGAACTCACATGGCTGTTGCAGCAGAAAAAGCCGGCGTGAACTCAAACATTCTCACAGACGATCAGTTGCTGGATCCGTTGTCTGGTAACGCAATTCTGAGTGGTATTCCTGTCACCGTGGAATTAGTGCCCGCATAAGCGACTTTGTCCACAAGTCGTTGATGGTTGTGCACAGTAAGCCCACAGCTTCATCCCCTGAAAAATAGGGACTTTCCCCAGAAAGAATCGGAAATTCACACCCCTGTCCACTTCCAATCCACAGGGTGAGACCCGTAGGTTCAAGGGGTGGTCGGTGGCGGCGATTCGCGGGCGGATGAGGGCTGTATCTACGGATACAGCTCAGAGATCTCTGGGTCTCAGACCTTCTCGTGAACGCCGCAACCGTACTGCAGCAAGGTTTTCCCGAGGGTCGTTGACACGGGGGTAATTACAGTGCTGTAATCTCACAACCACTTGTGGCTATACCGCTTGTGGGAGGGGGTCACCCACAACATCTAGTGGTGTGGGCTATTCTCAACAGACCTCATCTTTCGACACATACATACACACAGGAGTAACCATGTAACTTGCACCAGATCGACTTTCTATAGGAA
>Ga0194047_10000863_pt1 | contig 19305 bp, 22 predicted proteins | sample JunL225m_MetaG_2_FD_160070 | JGI IMG/M metagenome (GOLD analysis project Ga0194047, IMG submission 160070) | Anoxic zone freshwater microbial communities from boreal shield lake in IISD Experimental Lakes Area, Ontario, Canada - Jun2016-L221-5m | ecosystem: Environmental > Aquatic > Freshwater... | reverse complement strand
AACGCTGCAGCTTTCGCAAATTGAAAAGCCCATTCGACGTTCAACGAACGCAGAAATTCTCGACTACCGAGATAAGTACGTAGGTGGCGAAGGAATGGTTTCGGCTCCGCGTGAGCTTCCCGCAGTACTTCCAGCTGGCCAGCAAGAGACAATTGAGAAGTTCGCCAGAATTATCGCTGACGTTGCCTCAGTTCGTGGCGTTGCTCGAATTGACTTTTTAGCCAATGAAAATGAACTCTACGTAAATGAGATCAATACAATTCCTGGATCACTGTCCAAGCATCTGTTTGTTGATCCGATGCTGGCTTTTTCTCAGTTACTCAGTGACTTGATTACTGAGGCTCGTGAGCGTCCGGCTCATCGCTACAGCGCCGCTGGTGCTGATGGACTCGTCCTTCGTAGCGCCTCGAGCATCGCTTCGAAACTCGCGTAACCGAGGAACAGCATTTAGCGCCTCAGTGAGTGCGTCACTGTAGGGATCAATCAGGCGACCTTTTTCGAGTGCCCAGAATGCTTCTTCGTAGTCATTTCGCTGTAGCGCATCGTGGTGCAAACTGAGAGCGGCCCACTCGCCATCTCTAAGAAGCCTTGCTTGGTGACCTTCAGCGAGAAACCATTCGTAGCCACGTAGAACACTGGCGAGTGGCTCACCAGTAACTAGTTGCAGTGCACTTCTAACCAGTGGTGCTCCTTCTTCATTAGAGAGCTTGCGAGCTCTAGTAATAATTTCATGAAACATCTCTACATCGCTTGTTACTTCACTCGTTTCATAAAGCCCAGAAGATGAGACGGGGCGTAGTCGCAGGCCATGTTCACCTACTCCCAAACTTTTTCGTACCGCACTCGCAGTATTAGACAGTGTGCGAAGTGATGCATCGATCTCTTCATGCGAGAGAACCCTGGTCCTAAGTCGGTCACCCGTTACTGGTTCGTGACGATGAAGCGCCAGATAGGAGGTCATCTCCACACAACGTCTTCGAAGAGCAACCGCGAAGGGTTCAACAAGTCCTTGCACATTTGGTGCAGCCCTAAGCAACTGCACTCGTATTTCTTGTTGCTTTACGACAGAAGATCCGTTTTTGTTGATGCGCACACAAAAGTTATTGAGATCAAGGTCAATTAGCTCTGCCCCAAGATACATAACAAGAGTTGTTGGGAGTCTTTTGGCCAGCAGCGTGAGCAGTTGCGATTCGTTTTGTGCGTACTCAATTCGACCCCCACTCTGGAGCGCTACGCAGTTCTTCATAATTTCTTCAACGGACCACAGTGGATCAACAAGAAGTGTTCCTCCAGCATGAGAGAACGAAACCCTTGTTACATTCTGTGAATCACTCAACACGCAGACAACGAGCGGTGCACACTGAAGATTGATTTCTCCTGGAACTATTTTCTCTGTGACATCTAAAACCCCATGAACCTGACTCCCTATGCGCTCGATTAGTGAGCTGAGTAATTCGGGGCTATTTGCTCTCATTAGTGAGATTGCTTCGTCTACGTCTACGTGAGCGCCAACGAATTGCTGGGAACGCAGGGTGTCTCTTCGCTTCTTTGCCGCCAAGGCGATTGGAACAGAGCTAAGCAGCGAGAGAGCACTTGAGGAATCTTCGTGCTTGAGAGGCTTAGTCGGCGGCACTTCATAACTTGTGGTTATAGAAACTGGTGCAACCAGGGTTGCGGCGCTGGCACCTGATGCAACTAAAAAAGGCATCAAGATCAACACGAGACCAGCCAACCAAGCGCTGCCGTCCTTCTGGGTTCTGCGACCATTTCTCAGTTGCACAATGTTGTACAGGAGCTGTAGAAGAAATACAACCCAAAAGATTGCGAGCACGATCAAGAAGAAGTGAACTAGTCGTGCGTGTGACTGATTCTCATTAAAACTCCAACGTGAAATGACTACGTAGGGGAGAAGAAAGAAATACAGCGCCAAGGCACTGCCGTGCAGCGGGCCTTTGGCAAATTTCTTTACTGAGTTGGTAGCAGTTGCCATACTGAACTCCCTTGTGAACTGAGCTCGAGTTGGCACTCTTGATCCGTCGTGATTATTACTTTGCTCACTATGAGCGTTGTTGTCTGTGCGCAGATGAGCACCGCGTTGGTTGGCAGACTTGCGCTGAATACCCACGTCCCGGGACCGTTGACTGGAACGTTGAGTGAATTTACGCTCGAAGTAATTACCCCATTGAGCGCTCCAGTTGGCACTGAGCGAACCTTTACGGTCGTCGTTGTCGGCGCTGAGTATTGCGGCACGGTTGTTGCGGGTACGTGATGCATTGGTGCTGTTGTTGGAACGGGTGCTGGGGCCAGAGTTGTTGTTGTCGTGATTGTTGTTTCGACGACGCTTGGTCGAGGGTGCTGAGTATTTTGTGAGCTGAGCGTAAAGACCAGAATGAGCAGCAAGATTGGGCTCGACCAGAGAACTAAATGGGCTCCTCGCAGTGAAGTTAGTTTGCGCATCATCGTTATTCCAACGTAACTGTGAGGTTGACTCATTGGTATTCACTGGTGGGGGTGTGTTTTTTCTCATAGAAGGAACTTGATTGCGAAGTTCTTCAGCTCTGCCTGTAGCGAACCGTATGACGAGTGATCTGCTCGTGCGAGGTCACGAAGAGATCTACCTTCAAAGACTCGCAAATACGTAATTCGTGCAACTCTTTCGTAGCGGCTGCCGTAATAACTATTTAGTCGACATAAGAGCGGAGAAGCTGCAACGTCTGGTGGGTCTCCCTGGTCAAAGTTCGACACGGCACTTAGTGCTTCTCGTTCTTTTGCAATCCAGCGACGCATTCTCCCCTTAAGTGCAGACAAAATGTCAGGTGCGCTGTACTGACGTGATTCTCCGGCCCACTTCACAACCAGCTCATTCGTGAATGAAAGTGCAGTGGCGAGTACTTCGCTCGGCTCACTAATAACTCCTTCGCCAAACCTGAGCTGGCGACACACACTGACGATTCCGGGAATAAGAGTTTGTAGCAACGTGCGACAAATCAGGGGATCATGGGCATCTTCAAGCAAGATCCGAAGAATTTCAGCTCGCTCAATAACTGAAAGTTTCGACTTCATATCTAAGGCATCAACGACGTCGCACAAATCATGCAGGTCGCCAAACCCAGCGTCTGGATGTCGAGTCTTTAGTTCTCTAAGTGCCAAACATGAAGCTGTTGACCTGCCTAAACGTCGCCATTCACGTCGCAGTTGACCTAATAAATCATTTTGTATGGGCATGTAGACAGTTGAGAGCCATGCACGCACTGGCCAACAATGCTCTGAGTACGTCCTAAAGCGACATTTGTCACAACTTCTGCGACACCCTGTACAACGCACATAGTTCGCTCTAGGCTGGGGAAATGGACATTGATGACTTCTATGAAGAGAACGAAGCGAGGCGCGAGAGCGCAGAATTTGAATTCGGTATTGAGTGGTCAGACGCTGCTGATAACGAATACGAACTTTCATGGGTGGAAGCAACTGGCGAACTTTATTTGCTTGTTGAGCCTGACGCCTTTGTCTCAGAAGACATCTTTGGTGACTTTTTAGTTTCAAAAACAGAGGTCAAGGACCTCACTGTTGTTGTTATTGGAAAGGTTTCATCAATCGCAGCGCTCGAAGACAAACTCGATGGCTGGGAAGATGCAATGCTCGAAGAAAATTCTCTCGAGTGGTTGTACGAACGTTTCCCTCGAAACTAGAGATACGGCGTATCGGAATTAGCAATCTGACAGATTCGTGTCAGCGTTGCTGCAGTGTATTTAAGAGGCACACGTTCTGATTCATTTATTGACGTTTGCAGCACGTTCCAGCTACCATCTGCTGTCGTTGCACGAGCGGCATAGGAAGAACCTTTTAATAACTGTCCTAAGGCGAGCGACTGAAGTGCATCAACTTCACTGACGCTGAGCCCAGGGGCTTCACTTTTCTTCTGCGTCGCTAGTGCAATTTTTACTTCGTGACAGGCTTGTCGGGCATTAGCAATGGCGCTGGAGTTCCCGCATGCGCTGAGTGTTAATCCTGCAACGAGTACTGAACTTGCAATGAGCAGTTGCTTTAACTGAGCCATGAATCAGCCGCCTGTAAAAGAAAGTCACTTATTGCACGGCTCTTCTCAAATATTTCGCAAAGTGGATCTTCACCCTTGGCTACTTGGCTGAGTGAAATTGCCCGGTGGGCCACGATTGAAATTCTGCGCTCACTAGTTTCAGTGGGGGATGCAAATGAATCTGATGCAGTTACTTCGAGCGGCATGTCCATTCCACCTACTGGAGCTAGGTCAATAGCGAGACGAAGTAGATCAGGGCTTTGTGGCATTGGAGGAAGTGTCCAGGTGAGCATCAGCGGGAAGTGGAATTCGTCTGGTGGGTCAAGCTCTTCAGGGAGCCCGAGCACCGCGTCTTCAAATGCGAGGAGGGTTCTTGGATCAACGTCGAGTTCTATGTGCAGGTCAATTGGTCCACCACAACCTTCTTCAGGGTGCAGGTCAACTTCCCAGGCTTGGCGTAGTGAATAAGTTTCTACAAAGTGTCGTTCATCGTGAACATGAAAGCCATGGGTAACCGCATGGTCTTTCAGATCTGCAACGAATCCTGCAACGTCAATAGCGGCCATTGACACTCAGGTTAGTGCCCTTCGCCGCTAGCGTGGACATGTGACCAGTGACATTTTTGGACCCCTTCGCCAGTGCTCATTAGAAATTAATGAAGCAATCAAATCGCACCGTGGACGAGGATATTCCGGGCTGCGCGATACGCAGTACCACCTCGACATTGCAGCCGATGAGGTTGCGGTACGTGTTCTAACGGGAGCCGGGTACCGGGTTGTTAGTGAAGAGTCAGGGGTAACGGGCAGCGGTGAACTTACGGTTGTTGTTGACCCGATTGATGGTTCTACCAACTGCGACCGCGGTGTTCCATTCTTCGCTACGAGCCTCGCGGTACTTCGTGGTAACGAACTCGTTGCCGGACTCGTAATGAACCAAGCAACGGGAACATTCTTTGAAGCAGAAAAGGGGAGTGGCGCATTTCGTGACGGTAACCCAATTCACCCGAGCGGCCAGACTGTTATGTCGGAGTCAGTTGCTGCATTTTCAGGATTTCCATCAAAGAATCTCGGATGGTGGCAACACCGTGCACTTGGTGCTGCAGCACTTGAAATCTGTCTAATTGCTGACGGCTCACTTGATGTATTTGGTGTTGCTGGAAATTCTGGTCTCAATCCTTGGGACTATTTGGCTGGTCTGCTTATTGCGCGTGAAGCCGGTGCGGTGGACGCTGATTATTACAACGAAGAATTAGTGATTTCTGAAATGGCGGTTCGCCACCCAATCTTTTGTGCCACGCCAGAATTACTAGGGATTATGACGGGTGCTGGAATTATTTAGGCTGGTACACCTCGGCTAGTTCTTGCTTACTTTTACAACATCTCCAAATTCGTCACTTTTAATTACTTCGATGGTGTAACCATTCACTATTCGAGATTCATTTAGTTTTAAAGGTGCATCTCTGAACCAAATGTCTGTAGAAGCTGGTCTTCCAACGACTCGCATTGGACCAAATCCGCTAGAGATTGAAGTGTCCACCTTGTATATAAGAACGCCTTCTGATTCACCGCCCATGTTCTTGTCATAGCGAAGTGCCCGCCTTGACTCAATCACTATGGCTTCAGTTTTAGAAAGTGGAATAACGGCTCCTTTAATTCCACCATTTACTTCTAGAGGGCTCAATAAAGTGGTTGTGCTCGAAGCTGGCAGACAACGTATTTGATTATCACTAATCAAATCTATGAGCCATCGATTCCATGCCGTGAGTTCCACTCCCGTGCCCTGAGCCCAATTCATTAAGTCAAATATCCCCATGTATCGAAACTGAAGGTCGTTTGCACTATGAGCTTCAGGATTTGCTGCAGCTTCATTTGCGGCTTCAAAGTTGTACAGGTCTGCAAGTCCCATTAGATGACCTATTTCATGGGCTGTCGACAATGGTGATTTCATTTCATAAGACTGACCGTCAAGCATAGTTGCGCTGATTCTGTCAGAACTAGATGAAACAAAAGCAGGTCCAATAGCAATTTGATCTCTAGTTGTCGTGAGAGGTGGAGCATAAATAATTACGTCAAATGAGGAAATATCTACGGTCTGCTTCGCTAACTTCGTTGCTTCTGCGTAGAAGGGCCAGTAACCATTTGCAGTTCTACCACCAAGGTTTGCGTCTGCGACAGTTGATCCGTATCTAACAAACCTTGGATAAATAGTCCAGTTAAATATTACTTTGCCATCAGACATCTGTTTGAAATAATCAGATACCCCATCAGCTACATACGCAAAGTCCTTTTGCGGATCAGAATTTCCAATTAAGTCTGGAAAATCGACTGGAAAGATGAGAGCACGAATCGGCTTGTTAGTTCTCAGCCGGAATGGGCTTTGCTGGACTCCTTGATTGACATAGAAGTCATTACTCCCATTTATCAACTTGCAATTGGAGACATTCAGATAGCCGGTTGAGTCCGGAAGTGTGTTTATCGCCAGCGCGGCGGTTGTTGTTGTAGTTGCCACAACGACTGGCACACCTTTACTCCAAACCAACTTTTTCCCAGATTTAATGCAGGTATAAGTTTTATTTTGATAAGTAACCTTCTGCTTGTAAATCTTGCAGGAAGCTCCAGAAGTTACTTTCGTGGCGGAAGACGCAATGACTGGGGCGAGAGTAAGAAGTAAAGCAACAAGAAGTCCATTTGAAAGAATCCTCTTGGTTCGCATCTCAAAAGATTACAAGCACATCTATCTTCGGAATTTTTATAATCATTTCTGCTCTAATCACTGAAATTGCTTTTTTTCATTGAGTTGCGATGTGGAGGGTCTCCTGACTTAGTGGCTGAAATCACTAACAAAGTGAACTATTTAATGGGAGCCCCCAGAATCATCTAGGCTGGTACACCTTGGGCGCTTAGCTCAGTTGGCTAGAGCAGCTGATTTACACTCAGCAGGTCGGGGGTTCGAGTCCCTCAGCGCCCACCAAGTGAAGTGCTTTCCAATCACCGTTAAAAGTGATTGGAAAGCACTTTTCTAGTTTGAAGGCTTCGTTGACGCAGGCGTCATTGAGCGAGCAACGCTCAACAGATCAGCGTACGAAAGACCACCAGAGACTTGCACCTGCATAGTTGTTGGCTTCATTTTGTAATACCCGGGCAACGTCATCATTAGATAACCGCCAACCTTGGTGATATCAGATGTTTTGCAGTTCTTCGCAGCGTTTGGTTTTGTCGGGTCACAGTAAACAAACACTGACGCACTTATTGCATTTACTTTGACTCCGGGCATCTTTACAGAGAGACCAGGGTTCGAGCAGTGTGCACCAGACTTTGTCTGCATAGTTTCTATTTTCTTGGCGCCCTTAACAAAGTTGACGTAGACCCACTCTTCGCCACCTCCACCACAGACGAGTAGCTGAAACTTGCTTTGAGCAATACCAAGTGTGTTCACTGGTTTATAGAGCGAATAGGTGAGTCCAGTTTGTGCGTCAACGTATTTGTTGCCTGAGCCCATTGCGCTTGCAGCGCAAGACGAAAGCGCAACACTGAAAATTAAGAGTGAAATTATTGGTGTAATTAAGCGCTTCATGTTTAAAAGGTAACACCGATGAGCAAAAAGAAATCGTCAGCCAGCATTTTTGTGACGTAGTGACTAGTGTCGGGATATGGGTTGGTACGAAGAAAATGTAGTTCCAAAGATTGTGGACTTGGCGTGTGGTTCGAAGAACATGAATCGCTGGCGTCAAAAAGCCGTCGTTGGTTTGCACGGTGAAATCGTCGAGATTGGCTTTGGTTCAGGTCGCAACGTTGAACTGTATCCAGAGGGACTGCAGAAGGTCTTTGCGGTAGAGCCTTCGAATAAAGCTTCCACAATGGCCATGGAACGAATTGCTAGTAGCAACGTCGTTATTGAACGAGTTGGACTTGTTGGTGAGGATTTGCCGCTGAGCGATAATTCTTGCGATGGGGCACTTTGTACATTCACCCTTTGCACGGTTTCAGATCCCGTCAAAGTTCTCAGTGAAATACGACGAGTTCTAAAACCTGGTGCTTCGTTCCACTTCCTTGAGCACGGACTTTCACCTGACGCAAGTATTGCTAAATGGCAGCACCGCCTCAACGGCTTCGAACAGAAAATTGCTGGTGGTTGCAATTTGACTCGCGACCCACTTGCGCTCTTAAAAGAAGCTGGTTGCGAAGTCGAAGTTATTCGCCAGCGTTACGCCAAGGGACCTAAGCCCTGGAGTTACTTCACGGTTGGAACTGCGAGCTGGCCTAACGGCTAAGACCGAAGCCTCGAAGAATGCTTCGAGTGATTTTGTTGGTCTGCTTGTAGACCTTGCGACGAACGGTGCGTTTCGCGAATGCTTCTGGGCCCTGAACGGCTGCTTCAATGTTTCCGAGGATTCGCGCGTCACGGTAGAGCTGTGAGCGAAGACTTCTTTTACGAGCCATAGTAAATCCTTACTTTCAGTGGGACGCCTACAGGGCCATCATAAGCCTCTAAGGTTGCTCAAACACAAGGAGACACCCCCATGAGCAATCACCAAGTAACACTCGCAGAACGCCCAACTGGACTGATGAAGCCTTCGGATACCAAGTTCATAGAAACTCAAATCCCTGAGTGCAAGGACGGCGAAGCACTGATCAAGGTTGCCATGTTGTCTATTGACCCAACAATTCGTACATGGATGAACGATGCACCTGGTTACTTGCCCCCTATTGAGATCGGTGCAGCAATTCGATCAAGCGGCACAGGAGTGGTTATTGAAACTAAGACCGATCGATTCAAGGTTGGAGACATTGTTCTCGGAATGACTGACTGGCAGGAATACGCCATCGCAAGTGACGAGAACAAGTTCCAAGTTATTCCAACGGGAATGGGAATTGATCTTGCAACAGTGATGAACGTGCTTGGTGTTACGGGACTCACTGCTTACTTCGGTCTCTTGGAAGTTGGAGAGTTCAAAGAAGGCGATGTCGTCGTTGTTTCAGGCGCCGCAGGAGCTACTGGATCAGTTGTTGGACAAATCGCCAAAGCTCGTGGAGCAAGCAAGGTAATTGGTATCGCAGGTGGACCCGAGAAGTGTGCCGAAGTAGTAGAGAAGTACGGCTTCGATGTTTGTCTTGACTACCGCGAACCCGGTCTACGTAAAAAGTTGCGCGAAGCGTGTCCGAAGGGGATTGACCTGTTCTTTGACAACGTTGGTGGAATCATTCTTGATGATGCCCTCGCAAATATTGCAATGCACGGACGTTTTGTAATTTGTGGTGCAATTTCTCAGTACAACACAATGGAAAAGCCGCAGGGACTTCTAAACCACACGATGCTTATTATGCGTCGAGGATCAATGAAGGGCTTCATTATTCTGGACTTCTTGAACCGATCACTCGAAGCACAAATGGCCCTTGCGGGCATGGTGCTTGATGGATCGCTTGCACACCAAGAACACCTAGTTCATGGACTAGAGAATGCACCTGATGCACTAAACCTTTTGTTCAGTGGTGGTAATCACGGAAAGACTTTGGTTGTCGTTGACGAAACCATCAAACTCGCATAAAGAACAAACGGCTCTACGCGCCAAGCGTGTCACAAGTGTTCTTTTCTTAGTCGCGCTGTTTGCTGGATTTGCCCAGTTTGGTGCCGTAACGTCACTAAATGATGTTGCTAAGCATTTTGGTAACGTAACATCAAACGCTTCGCTCAAAAGTGCCGTAGGGCTATCAGGATCTGTTCTCGGCCTCGGCCTTGGATTGCTGCGTATTGCATCACTAGCGTCGCTGCCGCTGGCATCACTCGCTGACCGGTTTGGTCGTAAAAAAGTTCTTCGAAGCACTATGACGTTTGGTCTTGTTGCTACATCACTCGCGTCACTGAGCCCTAGCTACTGGTTCTTTGTCCTCTGTTTTGCTTTTGCTCGTCCACTCTTATCTGCAGCATCGACCATTGTTCAGGTAATAACCGTTGAGTTGTCCACGACAATAAGTCGCATCAATCACATTGTGATTGTGGCCGCTGGTTCTGGAATCGGAGCTGGCCTTTCAGCAATTTTGCACGGAATTATTAGAGGACCAAATTCATTTAGGTGGCTTTTCGCACTGGGAATCTTGCCGATATTTGCACTCGTTCCATTTTTAAAGGTTGTTCCAGAATCACACGAACGAGACAAGAGTCACCCAACTGCACGCTTGGGCGCAGTAACGAAGTCTCTTCGACCTCGTCTCTTCATTGTCGCCTCGATTGCGTTTGTCGTAGGTGTGATTTCAGGTCCTGCAAATGGATTCGCGTTTGTGTATGGAGAAGGAATTCTTAAATTTACGCCAAGTCATGTTGCAATTGTTGTTACGTTAAGTGCGATCACGGGATTTGGCGGACTAATGCTAAGTCGTGTCTTCGCCAAAAAGTATGGAAGGCGAGTCACCGTTGCGGTTGGAGTTATTGCAACGGCATTGACTTCGACACTTGCGTATAGCGGCGGAAGAACAAATTTTGTAATTGGTTACTTGCTTGGTGTCTGTGCAGCCGGACTCATGTCGCCAGCGCTAACAGCCATGGCAACTGAGTTGTTCACACACAGTTTTCGCGCAACTGCGGCTGGGTGGATTTTGGTGGCTGGTGTGATTGGAGCTGTTGTTGGCCTTGCAGTATTTGGATGGATTGGTGACGACATCCACACAACAGCTGCACTTTCGCTTCGACTACCTGCGATACTGACGTTTATTCCCTTGCTACCGGTTTTATTCTTGCTTCGAAAATTACCGGAGAGTTCTGAAATGGAACTTATCTAAGTTCAACGTCTGCAACAAGCGCACGATGGTCACTGCCACCATCACTAGCGCCACCACCAAGTTTTTTCCATGGACCACGTCCGAGAATGTGATCAATTTGCGAATGCGGAGTTCGAGCTGGGTACGTTCGCGCACGAATGAGTGTCTTCCAGCCTGGAAGAAGTAAACGAAGAAGCGGTCTCCAACAATTGAAGTCTCCGGCGATTATGAGCGGCAACGAGGGATCCAGAAGTTTGACGATTGCACTAATTCTGCGGTACTGCAGGTATGAGCCGTGGCTGAGGTGTGCGCCATGAACGGCGACAACATAAAAACTCCTCTTGCCGTCACGAAGCTTGGCAATAATAAGTGCACGGTTCACTTTTTCTCGTGGCAATCGACCTAACGATTCGACATTTATTTCTTCGATCTCGAATTTCGTGAGTAGACCTATGCCCCATGATCCCGGTTCTAGGGTCGCGTTTAAACGATTCTTTATCTGAATCTTCTTCAGGTCTCGCACTTCTCGGTAGTAGAGACCCCGCTCTGCACTGAAGTGAGCAAACAGCGGCTGCCATGACTTCTTCCCGGTTCCAGTGCTAACCCGCTCAGCTCTCGTAAGGGGAGCGAAAGCGCCCTTCATCGAGAGATCTTTTTCAAAGTCCGTAAAGAAGTCAGGTCCATTGTCCCCACGCCACATTTCGGGGCAGATGAGGATGTCTGGACGCAGGGAGACGGCATGTTCGTAAGCCGAAGTGGCTCGGCCCCAGCCATCGACGCCTGCGTGAAGGTTAAATGTTGCTACACGCACCCCAAAACCCTACGCTCTATGCGCTCCATGTGAAAGGCTCTTGGTGTGGAATCCGTCAACGTCACCTTTGGCCACCGCCTCTGGTGGGTCGACGCCTTTACGGGCGATGGAGCTCGTGGGAACCCGGCTGTGGTTGTCTTGCTCGAAAGACCAGTGCCAGACGCAGAGCTCCAACAAATTGCCTTCGAACTCGGCGTCTCTGAAACGGCATTTCTTAGAAGGGCAGGTGACTTGTGGTCGCTTCGTTGGTTCACGCCAAGCGTGGAAGTAGATCTCTGTGGTCACGCGACACTCGCAACACTGCACGTGTTACTCAATGAACTCGGCGTTCCTGGGGGAGAGTTTTATTTCCAAACTCGCTCCGGAGTTCTTTCTGGTCGCAGGCTACGTGAAGGGCTACTCGGCATTGACCTTCCTCGCACGTACATTGAGCCAGTTGATCCCAAAGTGCTTGGTGGTGCACTCGGCCCAGTGAGTGAAGCCTTTCAAGCTGGCGCATCGAGTCTCGTTGCAATTGTGCAGGACTACGAGACGCTCTGCAGTCTCGATGTTGATCCAATGAGCCTGTTTGTTATTCCGGCGTCGCTAATCATTGCTGCCTGCGTTGGCGGACCTGACGCTGACGTTTCAGTACGCGTCTTTGCTCCACGACTTGGACTCGCAGAAGATCCAGTAACCGGAAGCGCAATGTGTGCAATTGCTCCATGGTGGGTTGACAAAACTGGTTCACCAACACTCACAGTTCGCCAAGCTTCTGCTCGAGGCGGGCTCATGTACTCGCGTCTATTTGAAAAGAATGTTGAAGTAGCGGGAATGACCCGAACATTCTTCGGCGGTGAGTTACGTCAATGAGCGATAAGACGCTAGGACCGGGAGAACATACCCGAGTTGTCCGTTTGCCCAAGAAAGCGAATTACGACGAAAAAGTAATTCACACAATTCTTGATGAAGCACGCATGTGCCACGTTGCTGGAGTCGTTGGCGGAAAGGCCATGGCACTTCCAACCCTTCATGCTCGAAAAGGATCAACGCTGTATCTACACGGCAGTCAGTCGAACGCAATTATGAAGTCAGTTCTTCTCTCAGGCGAAGCATTCGTCACCGTGACGCACTATGACGGCCTGCGACTGGCACGAAGTGGCTTTGAGTCATCAATTGCGTACCGCTCAGTAGTGGTCTTCGGTCCTGTTTCAGAAGTCACTGACCTGGAAGAGAAGCGCGAGTGTCTTGACATGTTTGTTGACGCAATCCTTCCGGGCAGAGCTGGTGAAGTGCGACCAATGAATGAGCGCGAACTGAATCTCACCTTTATCTTGGCGGTTGAAATAAACGAGGCTTCAGCAAAAATATCTGCTGGTCCTACTGACGATTTTGAGTACGACATTGACCTTCCAATCTGGGCTGGAGTAGTTCCTTCGAAGCTGGTCTTCACCGATCCAGTGCCAAACACTGATGGCGCAATGGCTACAGGTGAAATTGAAGTACCGCCGTCTGTTCGACGCTTACTTGAAGGGCAGTAATGACTACAGCTGAAGAATTACGCTCAAAAATCCTGTTGATTGATCCCGTTGACGACAGGGAGAAGAGTTCAATTGCCCAGACATTAGAGCGCCTTACCTGGGATGGAGATCTTTTCGATGAAGAGGCGAATGATCATCACATCACCGCCTCCTCTTTTGTTGTTTCCGAGCGTGGGGTTATTTTGCATCTACACCTAAAGCTTCAAATCTGGGTTCAGCCTGGTGGACACGTTGACGCTGGAGAAAGCACACTGCAAGCCGCACTTCGCGAGACCCACGAAGAAACTGGGCTTGTAACGCGCCACTGTGAACCACCTAACTTGTTTCACGTTGATGTTCACCCAGGGCCGCGTGGCCACACGCACTACGACCTTCGATACGTGCTCCTCAGCGCTCCTGATGATCCAACCCCGCCAGAAGGTGAAAGCCAAGAGGTCTACTGGTTTGACTTCGATGCAGCACAGCAGCGCTGTGAGCCAGCATTAGCCCCAGCACTGGGCAAACTGGGCCACTGGTACGGCTTAGAACGTGCCAAACTAACTACGTGAGCGACACAACAACACTTCGAGCTCTCATGGAAGCAGATCGCTGGGTTGAGCGCGTCATTGCGCAGCGTAATCACTTGCCCGAAATGGCCGAGCTTGCGCTCTTGGAAGAAGAGCTGCGTTCACTGGTCGCTTCACTGAAGCAAGCACAAGTCGACCAAGCCCCTATTCAAAAGAAATACTCCGAGCTGCAAGATGGCGCCGAGAAACTGCGTAAACGCTCACACGACATTCAGGCGAAGCTTGACAGCTCAACTGCAAATGCTCGTGAACTCGGCGCACTACAAACTGAAATTGAGCATGTTCGCGAACTGCTCTCAAAAGCAGAAGATTTAGAACTTGAAGCATTTCTTGAACTAGAACCTCTCGACCAGTCAGTTGAGAACATTAAGGCTGCAGCTCAACCAAAAATGGAACGACGCGCAGAACTTCAAGCACAGATAGTTAGTCTCCAGGCGACCTTGGACGAGGAAATCATCTCACTGCGCTCTTCTAGGGAAGTCTGTGCTGCTCAAGTGCAATCAGAGCTCCTAAAGACCTATGAGGCAGCGCACAAGCGTGTGGGGATCTCTGGTGCTGCACAGGTTGACAACGCAAGATGTGACGGTTGTCGTATTGAACTTTCACCGCTCGACTTTGATCGCTGGAAAGCACAGCCACAGGACACGTTCATGGCTTGTCCTGAGTGTGGAAGATTGCTGCTGCCGTGATAATTCTTATTCGCCACGGTCAAACTACGACGAATGCACAAAACCTGCTGGTAGGTAGAAGTGACCCTGAACTTACTGAACTTGGTGAAAGCCAAGCTCGTGCGCTTGCTCCATTCCTCACCAACGTGAAAGAAGTGTGGTCGTCACCACTCAAACGTGCACGCAACACAGCAGCACTCGCCATGCCACACCTTGAAGCGAAGATTAACCATGACTTTATTGAAGTTGACTACGGCTCACTTGATGGAAGTCCACTCAGCGTTGTGACGCCTGAGGAGTGGAAGACCTTCGAAAGCGATACAACGTTTGCCTTTGGTGGCGGAGAGTCCTTAGCGTCAGTTGATGCGAGAGTGCACGCGCAGTTGGACGCCCTGTTGGAAGATGAAACTAGCTTGCTCCATAATCCAAGAGAGCACCTCGCAATTGTGAGTCACGTATCGCCAATTAAGTCAGCTGTAGGATGGTCACTCGGTGCAGATAGTTCACTGGCCTTTAGAACCCAACTTCACAACGGATCAATGACACAAGTATTTGTGCGTCGTAGAACACCACTACTGGTTCACTTCAATATGTTGCCTGAGCCTCGTTAACGAAGCGCAAGGTATACCGCACAAAAGTGCAGGCCCGCTCCAACAATGGTGAGTGAGTGAAAAAGTTCGTGGTAGCCAAATATGCGTGGTGACAACTTTGGCCACTTAGTGCCATAAAAGACTGCACCAATTGAGTAGGCAATGCCGCCAGCAACAACTAAAAGAAAAACAGACTGTCCGCCGCCTCGGTAGATTTGTGGCATTACGCCAACTGCGGCCCAGCCAACTACTAGATAGGGAAGTGTGTTTACCCATTTAGGAGTATCGAGTGCGAGCTGGCGTATGGCAATGCCAATCACGGCACCTGATCCAATAACAATCAGCAACACAAGGCGAATCGTGCCGTGCATGGTGAGCCCAGAAATTGCCGCGTAGCTGCAAGTTATGGCGAGAAAAATAGTTGAGTGATCAGCACGTCGCCACGCACGTCGTTTTGATGGTGACCAATTGACTCGGTGAAAGAGTGCACTCGTTGTCATCATTGATGCCACGCCGAAGATAAAACAACACACCCAAATAACCTGCGTCCAGTTCTGAGCTCGGGCAATGAGAAGCGGGGAAGTGCCAAGAAGAACAAAAACTCCGACTAAATGAATCCAACCTCTGAGCAATGGCTTTGACTGCTGTGGTACTTCAGCGTGAATCTCAGTGTCATTCATGAAACCACCCTAGGGTCCTTACACAACGAAGTCCGCCTGCCCAGTAGTGAGCAGACGGACCAGCGTGTTTGGCTCCCCCAGCCAATACTTAAAAATTAATGGTTCGCGAGAAAGTAAGGTTGTTAAAACGCCTTGCAAACATAGGTTTGTGAGCATATTCACATGGAGCCATTATGAAAGAACGCACACTTGGTCAGGGTTTAAAGGTTTCGGCGCAGGGTCTTGGCTGCATGGGCATGAGCGAGTTCTATGGCGTTGGTGACGATGTTGAGTCACTCGCCACTATTCATGAAGCACTTGATCTTGGCGTTTCGTTCATCGACACCGCAGACATGTACGGCCCATACAAAAACGAAGTTCTTGTCGGAAAAGCAATTGCTGGTCGACGTGACGAAGTTGTCCTAGCTACAAAGTTTGGCAATCAGCGTGGAGACGACGGATCATTTCTCGGCGTAAATGGAAAACCTGAGTATGTTCTTAAGAGTTGTGATGATTCACTTAAGCGTCTTGGCGTTGACTATATCGACCTTTACTATCAACACCGTGTAGACCGCACTGTCCCTATTGAAGAGACGTGGGGAGCAATGAAGTCACTCGTAGAAGCTGGAAAGGTTCGCCACCTAGGAATCTCTGAAGCATCTCCGCAAACAATTGAAAAAGCCCACGCGGTGCACCCAATGTCTGCAGTGCAGAGCGAGTACTCACTTTGGACACGCGACCCTGAAGACGGAGTTCTTGCCATGTGTCGCAAACTCGGTATTGGTTTCGTTGCCTACAGCCCACTCGGTCGAGGTTTCTTAACAAATGATGTTGACTCTGTTGGAACGGGTGAAAAAGACTTTCGAAAGATGTACCCACGTTTCAGCGGTGAAGCTCGAGATGAAAATAAGAAACTCGTTATGGCTATGGATCAAATCGCAAGTGAAAAAGGTGTCACTTTGGCACAGCTCTCACTCGCTTGGGTTCTTGCAAAGGGCGACGACATTGTTCCAATTCCAGGAACAAAGCGTCGTAAGTGGCTTCGCGAAAACGTTGGCGCACTTGATGTGGTGTTGACAACTGATGAAGTTGCGGCGTTGGAAGCTGCCGTTCCTCGTGACAAGGTAGTGGGCGATCGCTACTCAGCGCTCAGTGCCACAACGCTTAACGGCTAAATACTTCGAAGCTGGTTGTTGCTCAGTTCATAGACGTCATCGCACCACTGCATAACCTGAGGGTCGTGCGTGGCGACAATAACTGTTGCAGTAGTTGACGACAGAAGTTCTAGTACTTGCTGGGTCTCTGCGACTCCAAGTCCGCTTGTTGGTTCATCCAAAATTATTATGTATGGTGCAGTGAACATGGAGCGCACCACTGCGACGCGCTGCTTTTCACCACGAGACAGGTCCTCCCACTTAGTTGACGGCGTGGCGTCAATGCTCACACCAGCTAAATCCTCTAGGGCACTGCGTTGTGGCGTGCGCCCAAGTCCAATCACGTCTACTGCGTACCCACGAAGCAGCCCTGGGTTACTTGGCATGTAGGTGAGGTGTTCGCGCACTTGTTCTTCATCTATTTCGAAGAGTGGAACATTTCCAATAGTGATTTCGCCGTCGCTTATGTTCTCGAGAGATGCGATAGCTCTCAGCAGCGTTGACTTTCCAACACCCGACTTACCTGTGATTGCGACCTTGCGTCCGCTAGGAATTCGCAGCGACACATCGCGAAGTAGCGTTTTGCCACTTTCTTGTAATGAAACATTGCGCAGTTCAATTTCGTACGTAGCTGGGAAGTCAGTCTCGCCCTCGTAGAGGTCTTTCTCCAGGCTTTCTAGGCGTTCGCCGGCTCCGCTAATGGCAACGGCCACATCAACAGCGTGGCGTACCCCTGTGAGGCCGTCATACGAAGAGAAACAAAGCATTGCAACGACAACAAGCCAGAGCGAACTGCTCTGTGGGTGTACTGCGTAGAGGGTAAGCAGCATTCCTGATGTTCCAAGAAGTGGAATGAGAGAAGTGACGCGGCGACGACGTCGAGCAACAGATTCCGCCATTGCGAGCGACTGTCTTGACCTCGTGCTGAGTGAGTTGGCGTAGTGCTCAAATCCGAGCAGGGACAGTTCAGGGGTTACAGCGCCCAGCTCTAGAAGCGTTGCTCGGTAGGAGCTCCTAGCGGTTCGAAGCACGCGGTCAGCAAGAATCAGCGGCCCGACATTAGCGAGAAGACAAAAGAATCCCAGTAACTGCCAGCCAAGAAGTGCGCCAGCAAAGCCCCACCAGTGCCCGTGCGGTGGAAGAAACCCAATAGTTACGTCAGCGATAACGGCAGTAGATAGCGCGCCAGAAAGTGGGATGAAGAATCTGAGCCAAAGATCTTGCAGCTCATCGGTGTCGTGCAGTGAACGCTCGAGGAGGTCACCCGTGGCGTACGAGCGCCAGCGTGAGTAGTTCCATGTGCCAACGGTACGTACCAACCAACGACGCCACTGTGAAACGGCTTGGAAGCCGAGGTGGTGAGAGCTGAGTCGCTCATTAAAACGAATTGGAGAACGAAGAAACGCCAGCAGTTCAATAACAATCAATGCGCCACCCACTGCCTTCAGGCCGGGTCGGTGAGAGCTCTCAACAAGCAACCCAACTGCTCCTACGAGTAGACCAACATTCGTAATAGATGCAACCAAGTTGCTCAGTAGCGCACGAATAAGTGCACCACGGCTCGGCCGGGCGCGCTTAAGCCACCTTGCGAGTCGTTCGAGTTCGTTTCTCATGATCGAACCTCGAAGCGGTCGCTTGGAGAAGTAAGAATTGGATTGTCGACCGTTGCTTCAATAATCGCAATGTTCGAATAGCGAGCGAGAACATTTTGAACATTTTGCTTTGACGCTGCGTCAAGTAGTCCCGCAATGTCGTCAAGTAGCACTAGCTGCGGTTCTGCGAGCAGTGTTCTCGCCAGTACGAGACGCACTTGTTCGCCGGAGCTGATGCCACGCCCATCAGCAAGCAGCAGTCCTTCTAAATCACCGAAACGATTTTCGTCAAGGCCCAGGTCACTGAGCAACTGCGCCACCTTGAGTCGGTCGTGATTTTCTCCCAACGTCAAGTTTTCCCAGAGCGACCCTGAAAGCAGTCCGCTGTTAGGCGAAACGAAACCAATTCGGACGGCAGAAAGTTCAACCTCACCTTGAGTGGGAGCAAGCCAACCTAGAAGCGTGTGCAGTAGCGATGTCTTTCCACTTCCTGATGCTCCAGTAATAAGTAGCTGGCTTCCAGGGAGCATCACTGAGTCAAAGGGAGTCGAGTTTGCATGCGTCACGAGCTTTGAAGCGCGCAGCAGCGCATTTGTTGACAACGAACCAGGCACCGGGTCGCTAAGCGTTAGGAGGGCAATTGAGCGCATGGCATTTTCTCTACGGTGAAATTCAGATCCGTAGCGTCGCACTTGGCTGAAGATCTCACTAGTAACAAGAACAGCAATGAGTGCGTGTTGAAGATGGATTGTCCCATTTAGTAGACCGAATCCAACCACCATCGCGACAAGACCAATGCTCACACCACTAATGAATTCAGTAACGAGTGAAGAACCGAGAGCAACACGAATTGCACGCAAGGCAATCTTGTGTTCTGAATCAGAAATAGCTCCAATTTCATTAGACCCGTAAGCAACGCCACCAAGTCCACGAAGCTCCACCGCATGGTCGAGTAGT
>Ga0194047_10000862_pt1 | contig 19314 bp, 21 predicted proteins | sample JunL225m_MetaG_2_FD_160070 | JGI IMG/M metagenome (GOLD analysis project Ga0194047, IMG submission 160070) | Anoxic zone freshwater microbial communities from boreal shield lake in IISD Experimental Lakes Area, Ontario, Canada - Jun2016-L221-5m | ecosystem: Environmental > Aquatic > Freshwater... | reverse complement strand
TTTGGAGGTTCATTCAGGTCAGCGTGGTGTCCAATGCGGTAGCCCACGTCAGCCTGCAACATCTCACGCATGCCGTCAATGAAAGCTTTTGTTCCAACTGGTCCAACAATCTTGAAGTTTGTTCCAGATGGTGCCATTACCCACTGGGTTGTAATGACATCGTTGAGATCACAGACGTGGTCGCTGTGCAGGTGGGTAAGGACAACTCCGTGCAGCATCGCTGGAACTAGTTGTGCTTTGGCGAGGCGCATTACAACGCCTCTGCCTGCGTCAAAAAGAATGTTGGCAGTGCCGGTTTGAACCAAAGTAGAAGGACCTGCATTGTCAGGGTTTGGAATTGGTGAACCAGTGCCTAATAGAACGATTTTCATGTGACTCCTAAGGTTTAGTCGACAGTATTCCACAGAAAAACTGTGCGATGATTTATGTATGGGCATGCGCGAAGAATGTAAACACTTCCAGAGCCGAACCTATAAGTCAGGCGAAGTTGCGAGGTTCTGCGTCCTTGGCAATGCACCCGATCAGCCGTGGTCTTGTCCCGAGAACTGTCTCACCTATGAGCGACGTCTAGTTGATGTTGGATGGTCGCACGGCACACTCGTTGATAAGCCAGTGGCGAAGCTCCCAGAAAACGACATCCCCATTGAAGACCGACGAGAAATTCTCGACATGGCGAGTGAAATTGTTAACGCAATCGCACCGGAACTTATCGAAGAGCGTCGTCGTGAATTGGACGAGCGGGAAAAGAAAGATCGACGCGGCTGGAAGTTCTGGCGGCGTTAGTCGCCGTTAAAGACCGCGGGACGACGCTCGATGAAAGCGGTGAAGGCTTCCTTCAGGTCGTTGCTATTGATGTAGAGAGCATTCCAGTTCGCAACAAACTTGAGGCCTTCATCAATTGTTCTTCCATCGTTAGCGTTCAGTACTGCCTTTGTTCCTTGAACGGCAAGTGGAGAGTTCGCGGCGATTTCATTTGCGAGCTCGTACGCAGCAGCAAGTACCGACTCGGCATTAGCTCCAGCAACTCGGTTAACAAGTCCAATACGCTCCGCGTGTGCAGCATCAAAGTCTTTTGCGCTGTAGGCAAGTTCTGCAACGTGACCGGCACTCACAATTTTTGGCAGACGCTGAAGGGTTCCAAGGTCAGCAACAATTGCAATCTTCGCTTCACGAACTGAGAAAACTGTGTCACTTGAGCAGAGTCGAATGTCGCACGCAGTAATAAGGTCAATACCGCCACCGAGGCAGTAGCCGTGCACTGCTGCAATGACCGGGATTTTTAGTTCTGCGAAGCAAGTATTTGCGTCTTGCATGCGAAGAATTGAGTCATAAAAGTTTGAGTTAGCAACAGCTGACGATTTTGCGTTCGAGGAAGCCCCAAGGTTTCCACCCATTGTCTTCAAGTCTAGGCCAACAGTGAACGCTGGCCCCTTGGCGGCGATGACAAGAACACGAATGTCAGAATTAGCGGCGACTTCTTTTGCTGCGAGTGGTAGATCGGTGAACAGAGCCCTACCCATTGCATTGCGTGCATCTGGGCGGTCTAGCCACAATGTGGCGACGTGTCCGTCAACTTCGAGTGTCAAAACTTCTGATGAAAATGCCATGATTTCCCCCTATGAGTCTTTTCTCAGCCTAGGGGAGCGGCCGCTGGGCATTTTCTATACCCGATTACACTTAACTAGTCCTTAAAACTATGAAAACTTTCGCTGAATCAGCCACTTCCTTTATTGCCAGTCAGAACGATGCTGCTTCACGCCAGGGTGCCTTTAGTGCATTCGAGGCGACTGGACTGCCATCGACGACGGACGAAGTTTGGCGCTACGCACCACTGAAAGAACTAAGTCTCGACAAGTTCAGTATCACCACAAGTCCGAGCAAGCACACCGATTCTGCGTTTGCGACTGACTTAACAAAGAGTGCCGGACTTGTAATTCGAGTTGTTGACGGTTTCTGCGTCAACATTGGAGACTTGCCCGACGGAGTTCACGCCGAGTCAGTTGAATCTTCTACGTCTTTAAGTGGACAGTCGCTCGTCAATAGATACGAAAGCGACACATTCGCGCAACTAAACGCAGCACTGGCACCTTCAACAACAGTGATTCGAGTTGACGCTGGCATTCATGTTGAAAAGCCAATCATTGTTCTCAATTCAACGAATGCTCAGTCTTCGTTCTCTCGCACACAGATTGAACTCGCTAAGGGATCTAGCGCCACCATTGTTGAGTACTTCGAAGGTGGAGAAAATGCACTTGTCGTTCCACTAAGTGAATACGCCATTGGTGAGAATGCTTCGCTACAGCTAATTACGTATCAGCGACTGAACGCCTCTGCTTGGCACGTTGCTAGAACCACTGGTCTAATTCAGCGCGATGGTCGACTTCGCCAAGCGGTAATTGGCATTGGTGGCTACTACAACCGCTCACGCAACGATGCAGAATTTCTCGGCACCGGTGCTGAGAACGAACTGCGAACAACATTCCTCGGATCTGCAAAGCAAGTGCACGACTTTCGTACTCGCCAGTTCCACAAAGTCGGACGCAGTCGCTCAACGCTCCTCTCAAAGGGAGCAGTTGCTGATGAGTCTCGCTCAATCTACACCGGTGTAATTGAAATTGAAAAGGGTGCGAAGCGAACTGACGCCCGTCAAACGAACCACAATCTTCTTCTTTCACCACACGCTCACGCGGACAGTGTCCCAAACCTCGACATTCGAGAAAATGACGTTATGTGCGCCCACGCTTCGAGTGTTGGTCCGCTTGACGAATTACAGCGTTGGTACCTCGAATCACGCGGTGTAAGTCGTCCTGATGCAGAGCGACTCATGATTCAAGGGTTCTTTAACGAGATGCTGACCACTCTTCCAAAGGAGCTTGCGCAACTTGTTGAACAAGACGTTACGTCAGTGCTTTCTCAAGTGAATGTGGTGACGCCATGACCACTACCGACATTGGAGCACTCAGCGATTTCGTAAATGGTGGAGCAAAGCAAGTAAAGCTTGGCGAACGTACTCTGGTCGTTGTTCGAATCGAAGAAGATGTTTATGTACTTGACGATCGCTGCAGTCATGAAGACTTCAGCCTCGCCGAAGGCATTGTCGATGTTGCTAACTGTGAGATTGAGTGTGCACGCCATGGTGCAATGTTCAGCTTGAAGGATGGTGGCGCAATGTCATTTCCTGCAACCAAGCCGGTAGCTCACTATGACGTTGCAATTACTAATGGACGAGTAGAACTGGTTCTCTCATGAGCTCAACACTAAAGATTGAAGGCCTCCGCGCCGAAGTTGCCGGAAAAGAAGTACTTCGTGGATTTGACCTCGAGATGTCGTCTGGTGAAGTGCACGTCATCATGGGACCAAACGGTTCAGGTAAGTCAACCCTCGCGCACGTTCTAACTGGACACCCTGGCTACAAAGTTCTCGCTGGTTCAGTGAAACTTGATGGGGTAGAACTCCTTGAGCTCTCTCCAACCGAGCGAGCTCGTCACGGCCTCTTACTGGCCTTGCAGCAACCTATGGAAGTACCTGGCGTTCGCCCCTACGACCTCTTGCACGCTGCAGGGGCAAGTGAAGTGAATCTGCACGAAAGAATGATTGAAGAAGCAAACAAAGTTGAGCTTCGCCCCGATGTGCTGGATCGCTTTGTGAACGTTGACCTTTCTGGTGGAGAGCGCAAGCGAGCAGAAATGGTGCAGCTTGGAATCCTTCAACCGAAGTTTGCAGTTCTTGATGAAATCGACTCAGGACTTGACGTAGACGCACTTGGTGCAGTTGCGCGTCGACTCCAGTTAGCAACTAAAGAGTGGAACTGCGGAGTGCTTGCGATTACGCACTTTCGCCGTTTACTCCAAGAACTCACACCGACGAAGATTCACGTTGTCAGTGAGGGACGTGTTGTCGCAACCGGTGGTCCTGAGCTTTCTGAAGTACTCGAACGTGATGGCTATGAGCCGTTTCGTGCACAGAGTGCTTGACCAAAATTTTTCATTTCTAAAGGTAAACTCCTTAAATGGTTGACGGACGTCACAGTGGTTCAAATGGTTCTCGCCGACAAGAAATCGCCAAGCGCAAGCTCGCAAATGAACAGCGACTCATAGCGCTCGGTGAGGCAGTCGACAGAAAAAATGGCATTGAACGTCGTCCAAAGCGCACCTCAACACGAACTTCTGGTGGTGGACCAAGAATCACCAAACGTAGAGCAATAATGTTTGCGATTATTGTCGCCGGTCTTATCCTCAGCCTCACGGGCGGAAGTTACATATACGCTCAGCTGAAGTTTGGATCAATTCAGAAAATCAATGTTGAAGGGGAGCTCCCAACAATTTCCGGTGAGCCTTTTAACATTCTCGAAATTGGTTCAGACTCGCGAGTTGGCATCACTGGAAAATTAGGTTCCCAGACCGGCGCAGCTCCAGGACAGACTCCTGGGCAGCGAAGTGACTCAGTAAAAATCATGCACGTTGATCCAGGCAAAGGAACAATAAGTGTTCTTTCAATTCCTCGCGACCTCATGGTGACGTTGATTCAGAATCAATCACTGTATGGATCGTACAACCGCATCAATGTCAACTTCAGTAGTGGCCCTTCGTTGCTTGCACAAACAATTACTGCAAACTTCGGGATTCCTATTAATTACACCGTCTCGGTCAGCTTCCAAGGACTCATTAACGCTGCGGACGCAATTGGCGGTGTCTATTTGAACTTCCCGTATCCATCGGCGGATCCATACTCGGGACTTCGAATACATCATGCAGGTTGCCAGCTTGTTACTGGATTCCAAACACTCGCAGTGTCTAGAAGTCGACACTTCTATTACAACGTAAGGGGTATCTGGAACTGGCCAAGGCACGGGGCGTCAGATTCAACTTTGCGTTCGCTTGGTTGGTACTACGACGGCACAAGCGATTTCGGCCGCATTGACCGCCAGAATGCATTCATGGAGGCATTCATCATGCGTGCAAAGGGTCTGTATAACCCGCTCACAATCAACAAGCTTCTTTCAAAGATTCCTGAAGGCATTCAGCTTGACTCAAAATTCTCGCTCAATGAACTAATTGGATTGGCAGTGAAGTTCCACCGATTCAATGTTGCAAATCTGAACACGTACACAATGCCTAATTACTCTGCGATTATTCATCTTGGTGGAATTCCTCAAGACGTTCTAATTTTGAATGAACCATCAGCGCAGCAAATGCTCACGAAAATGTTCGGAAGTCAATTGCTTACTCCAACGAACCCACCGCCAAATGCAAAACTTCAGCCAATTGTGATTCCAACCGTTACGGTTCCGTCAAGTACTACGACGACTACGTCTGCCACCAAGACGAAAAAGCACAGTCCAACTACGACGACAACTAATCCAACTCAGGTTGTTCCTTCGTATGACCCTAAGCCTTGCGTTCCTAAATAATTAAGGAAGTTCGCTGAGTGCTTGGCTGAGTGTGTTCCAAGCAAGCACCGCACATTTGATTCGCACCGGGAACTTCACAACACCTTGCAGGGCTGCAAGCTCACCCAGGGCTCGAACATCGACTTTGTCGGGCTCTTTGCCATCTTCGAGCGCTGTCTCATGACCAGTCATGAGGCCCTTAAATGTTCCGATTGTCTGTTGCACTTGCTCGAGCGATTTGCCCTTTACGGCCGCGCTCATAAGTGAAGAAGACGATTGCGAAATTGAGCAACCTTGACCAGTGATTTTGATGTCTTTTAAGACACCATCAGCAACGTCAATGTAGACAGTTATCTGGTCGCCACAAAGAGGATTAAATCCCTCGGTACACACTGCAGGCGGTGTTGGAAGTTCTCCACGGTTACGTGGTGAACGGTAGTGATCCATGATGATTTCTTTGTAAAGATCTTCAAGTCCAGCCATGGTTATCCAAACATCCCAATGGCACTGTGGAGCGCTTCAATAAGGACGTCAGTGTCTTGAACCAATGAATACGGGCCATAAGAGATTCGTGCAGTTGAGTTGAGGCCAAAACGCTTCATCAGTGGCTTGGCGCAGTGATGTCCTGGTCGGACACAGACACCAAACTGGTCGAGCATTTGCGCCACATCGTGAGCATGGACGCCGTCAACATCAATACTGATGACGCCACCACGATCAGTCATGTCTTTTGGTCCAATGACTCGAATGCGACCCGAGAATTCAAGTTCTAGGCGAGTAAGGGCGTCACCGGTGAGGTCGTGTTCGTGCTGCGCAATGTTCGCCATTCCGAGCCCCGTGAGGTATTTAACTGCGGCACCAAGTCCGGCAGCTTCAGCAATCGGGGGAGTGCCGGCTTCAAATCTGGTTGGTCCACTCGCCGGGGTGAAGCCTTCAACGGAAACGTCAGCAATCATTCCACCTCCACCCAGGAATGGTGGCATTGCGCCAAGAATCTCTTTACGTGTCCAGAACACACCAATGCCGGTTGGCCCCAGCATCTTGTGTGCGGAGAAACTCATGAAGTCAACATCTAAGTCTTTTACGTCAGTCACACTGTGAGCAACTGACTGCGCTGCATCAACTGAAATGAGCGCACCGTGTCTGTGAGCAATAGCGCTGAGTACCTTGATGGGGTTAATTGTGCCGAGCACATTTGACATTCCAGTTACAGAAAGAAGCTTGACACCCTTCATTAGTTCATCAATGTTTGAAAGATCAAGGCGGAATTCATCCGTCACTGGAATGAAGCGAACTTCGAAACCAAGCATGTCACGGAGTTGAAACCAGGGAACGATGTTGGCGTGGTGCTCCATCTCGCTCAACAGCACGACGTCTCCAGGTTTTAGATTGACACGGCCCCATGACCTGGCGAGCAGGTTGAACGATTCGGTGCAATTCTTGGTGAAGACAATTTCTTCTGCTCCGCCAGGGGCATTAATAAATTTTGCAATCGCGAGTCGCGCGCCTTCGTAGGCTTCGGTTGCCTCGCTGGCCGTTTGAAAAACTGAGCGGTGAACATTGGCGTGATGCAGTTCGTAGTGGCGAGACATCGCTTCAATAACGGCACGCGGAGGAAGTGACGTAGCGCCAGAGTCCAAATACGTAATTGGATGGCCATTAATAACGCGAGATAATTGGGGAGTCTCAGCCCGAACTAGTGCAGCGTTAAAGCTGGTCACGCGCTGACCGGCCGCCAGGCATCGTAACCTTCGACTTCAATCTTCTCGGCGAGCTCTGGGCCACCGGAATGAACAATTTTTCCGTCAACAATGATGTGAACACGGTCTGGCTTAATTTCTTCAAGAAGCTTTACGTAGTGCGTTACGACAACCGCACCCATAGTTGGGTTCTCTTCGCGGACAGTGCTAACTCCACGAGCCACAATTCGAAGTGCGTCGATGTCGAGACCGGAATCTGTTTCGTCGAGGAATGCAATAGTTGGCTCCAACAGTGCCATTTGGAGCACTTCGTTGCGCTTTCGTTCACCACCAGAAAAACCATCGTTGAGGTGTCGCTCAGCAAATGCTGGGTCCATGCCTAGGCGCTCCATCCATTCCATGAGATCAAGTCGAACTTCAAGGACGCTCAACTCTTCGAGCCCCTTGCGCGCAGCGATTGCTTGGCGAAGAAATTGCACCACTGAAACGCCGCTAATGGCTTCAGGGTATTGAAACGCAAGGAAGATCCCAGCGCGTGCACGCTCGTCTGGCGACCAAGTGGCGATGTCTTCACCGTTCAGAAGAATCTGTCCTTCGGTGACGGTGTATCCAGGGTGTCCCATTACGACGCTCGCCAGCGTTGATTTGCCAGCACCGTTTGGACCCATGAGGGCGTGAACTTCTCCGGCGTTGACAATGAGGTCGACGCCACGAAGGATTTGAGAATCCTCGGCTTCAACGTGGAGATTTTTGAGTTCTAAGAGGGGTGCAGGCACATAGAGAGCCTACCGGTGAAATCGAGCTTTTAGCCCAAATATTTACCAGCCGCGCGCTATCCATTCCGCCAAATGTGGACGCTCAGTTCCAATGGTGGAACTGTCACCGTGGCCCGGCCAGAAGATGGTCTCATCGCCAAATTGTGCGTAGAGCTTTTCCAGTGAGGTAATGATCGTGGTGAAGTCGCCACCTTCGAAGGTTGCGTTTCCAGGGCCACCAGGAAACAACGTGTCACCGGTGAAGAGCAGTGGTGTTGAGAGTAATGAAAAACAAGTGCTCCCTGGAGTGTGTCCCGGAGTGTGGTGTGCGAGAAGACGGAGAGATCCACACGAGATCAAGTCGCCATCTTTAATAGTGTCGTCATAACTCGAAAGCATTGCTGTATCGCCAGCTCCGACCAGGACTGGAATCTCAGCGGCGCGGAATTCTTCGACGGCACCAATGTGGTCCCAGTGGCCATGGGTGGTCAAGACCTTTTTGACCTGGAAAGCACTGGCTGCTTCCAGGAGCAGTTCGGCCTCATTTGCAGCATCAATAAGGATGGACTGGCCACTTTGGCGACAAGTAATGATGAATACGTTGTTGGAGAGAGGCCCCACCACCAGGCGGCGAATCTCAGCAATTTCACTGGTCCACAGAAGTTCAACCTTTTCCACCTCCCAAGACTGCCACCTTTCGCGGGGGGTGTCAGTTTTTGGCTAATGTCACATAGGGCCGGGCTACTCACCGGTAAGGGAAAAGGACATCATGAATTTCGGATTCAGCGAAGAACAAGACGAACTACGCAAGATGGTGAAGCGCTTCTTGGAAGAGAAGTCACCAGAGACAGAAGTACGCCGCGTGATGGCGACTGACGAAGGGTACGACCCTGGCGTCTGGTCATTGATGGCGAACGAACTCGCACTACAAGGTCTTGGCATCCCAGAAGAATTCGGCGGCCAGGGTTACGGACCTGTTGAGCTCTATGTTGTCTTCGAAGAGATGGGTGCAGCACTTCTTTGCTCTCCATACTTCTCAACTGTTGCTCTTGCATCGAACGCACTTCTCCAAGTTGGAACTGATGCCAACAAGAAGGCGTACCTCCCAGGAATTGCATCTGGCGAAACAATCGCAACTGTTGCACTCACTGACGAAGCTGGCGACTGGGATCTTTCAAAGATCAAAGCCACAGCAACTGGTTCAGGCGACTCATTCAAGGTGAGCGGAACATTTAGCTACGTAACTGACGCCAACACTGCGTCACTCATCTTGGTTCCAGCACAAACTTCTAAGGGTCTTTCACTCTTCGCTGTTGCTGGCGACGCTGATGGTGTTACACGCACACAACTTGCAACAATGGACCAGACTCGTAAGCAGTCAAAGGTTGAACTTAAGGACGCCGCTGGTGTTCTTATTGGAACTGAAGGCGGAGCTCTTGCTGGTCTTCAGACGACACTTCAGATCGCTGCATCAGCACTCGCTGCTGAGCAAGTTGGTGGTGCACAGCGTGTTCTAACTAACGCAGTTGAGTACGCGAAGCAGCGTGTTCAGTTCGGTCGTCCAATTGGTTCATTCCAGGCAATCAAGCACAAGTGTGCTGACATGCTCCTCGACGTTGAATCTGCAAAGTCAGCTGCGTACTACGCAGCATGGGCTTCACAAGAGTTGAGCGACGAGTTGCCAATTGCTGCAAGTCTCGCGAAGTCTTTCTGCTCAGAGGCGTACTTCCACTGTGCTGCAGAGAACATTCAGATTCACGGTGGAATTGGATTCACATGGGAGCACCACGCTCACCTGTACTTCAAGCGTGCCAAGAGTTCTGAACTGTTCCTCGGTGAGCCTTCATACCACCGCGAACTTCTAGCTACTCGCCTAGGAATCTAATTAGGTGCTCGATCACGAGCAACTAATCAGTGGTACTTCTCACTTAGAACTTCGTATTGCTACGGGCTCTTCGACGGCTTCGTCAGGTCACATCCTTATCTTGATGCACGGCCTTCCGCGCACCATGGGCATGGGTCGACAAGCGGCGGGCCTTCTTCCAGAGCTCGCTGAGCACTTAGCGAATGAATCCGGCTGGACCGTCGCGACGGGGACGCTCTCTGGTGTTGGCACTAGCACTGGAACCTTCAGCGCTTCACAGTGGAAACAAGACATCACCACTGTTGTTGAGCGCATGAGTAAAGAGAAGCAACGTATTTCACTTGCGGGCTTCGGGTTCGGGGGAGCACTGGCACTGAATATGGCGGCAAATGACGAACGCATTCAAGGTGTGGCCACATTTGCGGCTCCTGCAAACCTGCCCCATTGGAGCGGATCGGCTGAAGAACTGCATCGAGGCATAAAAATCGCTGGAGTGGTGAGTGACGCAGTTGCACTGCAGTCAGTGCAAGAACTTTATGACGATGTGCTGTCTGTTGATCCACTCGGATCGGTAGCAAAAATTCCTCCACGTCGACTTCTTATTGGTCATGGTTCCGATGACATAGAAGTGCCTACTCAAGATGCGAGAGACCTCGTTGATGCAGCACAGCAACATGCAGAACTTCGAATCATTCAAGGAGCTGGCCACCAAATGCGAGCTGATCCTCGGATGGTTGCAACGTTGCTCGGTTGGTTAGACCGCCACTAAGAGCCGAAGGCTCTGGTGAGCTCTTCTGTGATTTGATGAGCCACTGCTTCGGGGTCCGTTGCCTCCGTGAGCGCTCTCACCACTACAAAGTGATTAAGTCCAGCGGCCGCTAAATCAAACACGTTGCCGGCATCGACACCACCTGTAATAAAAACTGGACGATCACTGCGCGCTTGGCACTGAAGCGCATACGCAATACCCGTTGCTTCACGACCTGGCTTGGTGGGCGTTGCGACAATTGGACCAGCACTTAAGTACGTGGCATCAGTTGTTAATGCCTGCGTGAATTCGCTTTCAGCATGCGTTGAAAGACCAATAATTGCGTCTGGTCCAAGAAGCTGGCGACAATGCTCAACACTTACGTCATCTTGTCCAACATGGACACCATCGGCGCCAACTTCAAGGGCGAGTTCTGGCGAATCGTTCATAATGAATGGAACACCGTAGTCACGACAAATTGGGATCATTAGTTCTGCAGTTTTTCTTCGAACGTCGTCATCGAGGTTTTTTTCTCGCAGTTGCACAATGCCAACGCCACCTCGAAGAACTGCAGGCAAAAACTTTGACATATCGTCACGGTGAGGAACGCAGAGGTATAAACGGCGAGAAGTTAGCTCTGTCATCTATGACACCTTAGAAGGAATGCTTGGCATACTTGTGCGCTGAATGTAGGGCAGAATAGAGGCATGCAGATTCCCGCCAAAGCCGACTACGCAATCAGAGCGTTGCTTACTCTTGCGGCGAGTGATGACTCAATTAGTGCTGAGCACTTGGCAGAAGAACAGGGTCTGCCGGCAAAATTTCTAGGGGCAATTCTTTCTGACCTGCGCCGCGGAGGAATGGTGACAAGTCAGCGTGGACCAGAAGGTGGATTCAAACTGGCACGCGATCCTGATCAAATCATGATTGCGGACATCCTTCGCGTTGTATCTGGGCCAATGGCCGGTGTTCGTGGAATGCGCCCTGAGACGCTTGAGTACGGCGGGGAAGCAACTCACCTCCGTGACGTTTGGGTGGCTGTTCGTGCATCGCTTCGTGAAGTGCTCGAGCACGTCACTCTCGGACAAGTACTTCGTGGTGAACTCCCAGCAGCGGTTACTCGCTTCACGGACGACCCAGATGCGTGGATTACTCGAGTCATATGAAAACAATTCACACCGACGGCGCGTGCCGTGGGAACCCAGGGCCTGGCGGATGGGCGTGGGCTAGCGGCAAAGACGAATATGCAAGTGGCCACCATGAACACACCACGAATCAGCGTATGGAAGTACTCGCGGTTATTGAAGCCCTCAAGTCAAATGATGAGCAAGAAATAGAGATCGTTTCAGACTCCACGTACGTTGTTAAATGCTTCAATGACAAGTGGCACGTTGGCTGGTACCGACGAAACTGGAAAAACTCCCAGGGCCAACCTGTAGCTAATCGCGACCTCTGGGAAGAGCTCTTTGCTCTAGTCCTGGAGAGTGACCGCAAAATCAGATTTACGTGGGTAAAAGGCCACTCTGGGGACCTTATGAATGATTTCTGTGACGTGCTCGCCACCGAAGCCGCAGACCGGCAAATGGGTAGTCAGTCGTAGGCTTTTGCCCGGCCCGAAGCCTGGCTAATGCATTAGGATTTCAACCCGGGGGGCTTTCGTCTAGCGAGTTAGGAATTGTCGTGACAAACGAGGTCCAAGAGTTCGATGTAGTGGTTATTGGTGGTGGCCCAGGTGGCTACGCCGCCGCTCTTTATGGTGCAGCAGCGGGTCTCAACGTTGCTGTAATTGAACGCGACAAAGTTGGAGGCACATGCCTTCACCGCGGTTGTGTTCCAGCAAAAGAATTCCTCGAAACCGCACACGTACGACGCACTCTCGCACACTCGAGTGATTTTGGAATCACAACAGGTGACGTAAAGGTTGACTTTGCAGTTAGCCAAGCTCGAAAGAACGAAGTTGTAGACCGACTCTTTAAGGGAGTATCTGGGCTTCTTAAGGGCCGAAAGGTCACCGTCTTTGAAGGAACTGGTCGACTCGACAAGGGCCTGAAGGCAACTGTTGTTGACGGAGCAGATGCCGGCAAGGTGATTCAAGGCAAGAACATCATCCTGGCTGCTGGTTCAGTTCCACGAACAATTCCTGGTTTCGACATTGACGGAAAAATTATTGTCACCTCTGACGAGTTCCTTAGCCTCACAACTCTTCCAAAGACCGCTGCCGTAATTGGTGGGGGAGCAATTGGTTGTGAGTTCGCTTCAATGCTGAGCGACATGGGTTCTGAAGTAACAATTCTTGAAGGACTCCCGACAATTCTTCCGCTTTGTGACGTAGAAGTTGTTAAGTCTGTGGACCGCGCCTTTAAGAAGCGTGGCATCAAAATTCAGGCCGGCGTGAAGATCACTGGTCACACACCAAACGCAAATGGAACCACCGTGAGTGTTGAAGGTGGCGAAAACATTGACGTTGAGATGGTGGTTGTTTCGGTGGGACGTCGCCCACGCACAGAAGGACTGCTCGGTGACGACACGGGCGTAGTTATTAGCGAGCGAGGATTCGTAGATATCGACAGCTACATGCGCACGGGTGCTGCAAATGTCTTTGCAGTAGGTGACGTTGTTGCAACTGCACAACTCGCACACGTCGCATTCGCTGAAGCAATCGTTGCAGTAAAGACAATTCTTGGTGAGCAAGTTCTGCCTGTTGATTACGACCGAGTGCCATGGGCTATTTACTCAAACCCTGAAGTTGCTTTCTGTGGTCTCACTGAAGAAGCCGCCAAAGCTAAGGGCTATGACGTGGTAGTTAAGAAGGACCCATTCGCTGGTAACAGCCGTGCACAGATCATTGGTGAAACTGACGGAATGGTGAAGATCATTGCTGAAAAGCGACCTGACGGCACAGCTGGTCAAATCCTCGGTGTTCACATGTCTGGCCCTTGGGTAACTGAACAACTTGGCGCTGGCTACTTTGCTGTTAACTGGGAAGCAACTGTTGAAGAAGCAGCGGCTCTCATTCAACCCCACCCATCACTTTCCGAGACGTTTGGAGAAACACTCCTAGCGCTCGCTGGACGAGGACTTCACGTTGGCTAATGTAACGCTCCCATCACTCGGTGAATCAGTAACCGAAGGAATAATCACTCAGTGGTTCAAAAAAGTCGGCGACGTTGTCGCACGTGACGAAGCACTCTTTGAGGTTTCAACTGACAAAGTTGACTCAGAGATGCCATCACCATTTGCTGGCGTTCTAACGCAAATCTCTGCTCAAGAGGGCGACACGGTTCAGACCGGTGCCATTGTTTGTGTCATTGATGAAAACGCAACCGCTGGAAGCGTTGCTGCTGCTCCTGCACCAGAAGCTCCAGCACCAGTGGTCGAAACGCCAGCGCCAACTCCAGCTGCTCCAGCTCCGGCTCCTACTCGTGAACCTGTTGCTTCAACGCCAGTCACATCTCAGAGCGCTGGGCCAGGGGTAGTCGCCTCGCCAGTAGTTCGTCGCATTTTGCTCGACGGAGGAATTGACCCCTCAAGTGTCAATGGCACTGGTCCTGGTGGATCTATTACCCGTCGTGACGCTGAGCGCGCAGTTCTCCAAGGTGGCGAAACAGAAGCTGCATTCCCAGTCTCCAGTGGGCGAAAGCGCATGGCTGAGCACATGGTTGTCTCAGCACAGAGCACACCTCACGGATTCGTTGCCATTGAAGTAGATGCCGACATATTTGAGAAGCTTGCCAAAAAGGGTCGCGAAAGCAAAGACGGCATCACGATTACTGACGAAATGGTCGTTGGTCTCGCCGCAGTTCGTGCACTGAGTGACTTTGAATACTTGAACGCAACGTTCCAAGGTGAAGAAATTGTTGTTCATCGCACCGTTAGTTTGGGCTTTGTTCGTTCACTTGATGAAGACGGAATGTTGGTTCCAGTTGTTCACGCTGCAGGCGGGCTCACACTTCGTGCCCTTGCGCGCAGGGTCAGCGAACTCGACCAGCGACTCAGCGAGCGTCAAATGACTGCTGATGATCTCATGGGTGGAACGTTCACCTTGATGCGCTCACCGAGCCCTCACACGCTCTACACCGCACCAATCATCATCCAGCCACAAGTAGCTGTTCTCTCGATTGGTTCTGTTCGTGAAGTTCCTGTGGTTGCCAAGAAAAAGAAGAAGAAAGTTTCAATCGAAATTGGCTACCGCATCGTGCTTGGACTTTCATTCGATCACCGAGTCTGTGAGCCAGTGCTTGCAGCTGCGTATCTTGAACGAGTAGCCGAACTCCTCGCAGGAATGGACTTAGAGAGCGAGCGCTAAATGTTGCGCAGGCGCCACCTCGGCCGAGTTCCATTCGCCGAGGCAAATGATTTTCAAAGAGCGCTTCTAAACGCCAAAGATGATTACATCTTGCTGTTTGAGCACCCACCGACTTTTACCAAGGGTGTTCGAACTGAAGAGAAGAACATTCTTAGTGACTTAACTTTGACCGGTGCCGCTGTTGTGGATGTTGACCGTGGCGGAGATGTTACGTATCACGCCCCTGGACAAGTTGTTGCTTGGCCAATTGTGAGCGTTCCAGATGATCCTTCTTCAGGTAAAGCCCATAACGCAATTCTTGAAGACGCAGTTATCGCCACGGTAAAGAGTTTTGATGCTTCAGGGAAACTCGGCCTCGTTGGTCGACTTGATGGCTACCCAGGAGTCTGGGCGCACACCGACAGCACGCCTTACAAAATTGCAGCAATTGGCACACGAACAGAACGCAATAATGCTGGAGTTCGTAGAACACTTCACGGGATTGCGCTCAACGTTGACATAGACCTTGAGGGATTTTCGCCAATAGTGCCGTGCGGCATTTCAGAACACCCTGTCGCTTCAATGAAGTCTCTAGGGCTTGAAGTTACATCTGTCGAAGTTGAAGAGCGACTCGGAGAAGAACTCCAAGCGCGCCTTGGTGGCAACGCACAAGTTGCTCGTGTTGACCGGAGTCTTTCGAGCACTTCCACAGAGCGGCCACTACTTCGGCGTCTGCGCAAAGCTGGTGTTGACCCTGATGCTGGAATTCCGATTCGTTCGCGAAAGCCCGAGTGGTTGCGAATTGAAGCCCACATGGGAACTGAGTACCAGTCACTGCGCACGCTCACGGAAGATCTTCGACTCGTAACCGTCTGTGAAGAAGCAGGCTGCCCGAACATCTTTGAGTGCTGGGAAAGTGGAACTGCGACCTTCATGGTTAACGGAGAGCGCTGCACCAGAGCATGTGGCTTCTGCTTGATTGACACCAGAAAGCCAATGGCACTTGACCCTAGCGAACCCGGTCGTGTTGCTGAAGCTGTTGTTCGACTCAAGCTGAAGCACGCGGTGATTACCTGCGTAGCGCGTGATGACCTCGCAGATGGTGGAGCCGGAGCGATTGCGGACACAGTGCGTGCGATTCGTGAACGCTCACCCGGAACTGACGTCGAAGTGCTGATTAGTGACCTGAAGGGTGACGTTGACGCACTGCAGTTGATTATTGATTCACGCCCTGACGTAATGAATCACAATATTGAAACGGTCGCTCGTCTACAACGAGCAGTTCGCCCGAGCGCTGGTTACATGCGATCAATGACTGTTCTTGCCAGAAGTGTGGCTGCGGGCCTCACCACGAAGTCAGGCATGATGGTGGGACTTGGTGAAACGCCAGAAGAGGTCGAAGCAACACTGGCCGACCTTGCAGCGGTTGGAGTCTCCATTGCAACCATTGGCCAGTATTTGCGTCCGACAGAGAAGCACTTACCGGTTTCTAGGTACTGGGAACCAGCAGAGTTTGATGAATTAGCTCGCAGAGGTATGGCGCTTGGTCTAAGCCACGTTCAGTCATCACCACTTACGCGCTCGAGTTATCACGCGCGTGAAGCACTCAGTGATGCAACGCCAGTTGGCGTTCCAACACGTCGCTAATTACCAAATACGAACGCGCTCATCTTTAGGCATAAAGAGCTTGTCGTTTTCGCTAACGCCAAAGGCTTCAACGAATTCGTCAAGGTTTTTAACAATCTGGTTGCATCTGAATTCAGCAGGCGAGTGAGGGTCGATTGTGATTAGGCGGCGAGCCTCGTCAGGACGAGACTTCCCACGCCATACGCGGGCCCAGTTGAAGAACAAACGCTGCTCACCTGTGAGGCCATCGATTACTTCTGAAGGTTTTCCTCCAAGGGCAATCTTGTACGCCTTGTAAGCAATAGTGAGTCCACCAAGGTCACCAATGTTTTCTCCAATGGTGAGTGCACCATTGACGTGAACATCTGGTGCGGCTTCTGGGCGTAGAACGTCGTATTGATCAATCAGCGACTTGGTGCGGTTTTCAAATTCACTGAGGTCTTTTTCACTCCACCAGTTATTGATGTTGCCATCACCGTCGTACTTGGAACCCTGATCGTCAAAGCCGTGTCCCACTTCGTGACCAATTACAGCTCCAATGCCTCCATAGTTGGTGGCGTCATCAGCTTCGAGGTCAAAGAAAGGCGCCTGGAGAATTCCAGCGGGGAACACAATGCGGTTCATCACCGGGTTGTAATAGGCATTAACGGTCTGAGGAGTCATGCCCCACTCGTCACGGTCAACAGGCTTACCGATCTTGGCGAGCATGTAGTCAAGTTCGAACTTTGCCAGTGCGTGCAGATTGCCAATAAGGTCGTCAGCTTTGATGTCCAGCGCCGAATAGTCGCGCCACTTGTCGGGGTAGCCAATCATTGGGACAAACTTTGAGAGCTTGACGAGAGCCTTTTGCTTAGTCTCTTCAGTCATCCAGTCAAGGCTTTCGATGCTCTGCTTGTAGGCCGCCATGAGGTTCTCAACGAGCTGCAACATGCGCTGCTTTGCGGCTGGTGGGAAGTACTTCTCTACGTAGAGCTCTCCAATTGCTTCACCGAGGAAACCTTCAACGAGCGATCCACCACGACGCCAGCGCTCTTTCATCTCTGGTGTTCCTGAGAGTGTGCGGCCGAAGAAGTCAAAGTTCTCTTCAACGAAGGCACTTGATAAATATGAAGCAGCTTCGCTGATGATGTTCCACATCAGCCACGACTGCCAAGAAGCGGCATCGAATTTCGCCATAAGGGCCTTAAGGCCTTCAAAGAACGGAGGTTGGCGAACAATGAGTGTGTCGAACGCGCCACTTGGGATTTGACTCTTTTCGAGCCATAGTCCCCAGTTAAATGTTCCACTGAGTTCTTGCAGTTCAACAAACGACATCTTGTTGTAGTTGAGCTCAGCTTCTCGTAGTTTCACTCGGTCCCAGTGATACGAAGCGATCTGTGTTTCGAGTTCCATAACTCGCTTGGCGTGACCTGCAGCATCAGCTATTCCCGCGAGCTCGAACATTTTGCTCATGTGAGCAACGAATGCAGTTCTCACTGACTCGTGTTCCGCTTCACGGTAGTAACTCTCGTCTGGAAGGCTGATGCCGGACTGGCTCACGTAAGCAATGTGCGTGGTGGAATCTTTGAAGTCCGCATAAATGAAGGAGCCAAAGATGCCGCTCATCCCTCGAGTCCACTGAGTTCCAAGGAAGGATGCCAAGTCATTAATCGAGGTAACTTGCTGAGCTTCGCTCAATTCTTTAGCGATTGGTGAAACACCAAGTTCTTCAATTCGCTTTTCGTCCATAAACGATCGGTAGACATCGCCAACTTTGCGAGCATTGCTCCCAGGAGTTGCAGCACTCGCGGCACATTCATCAATAATCTTTCGAACGCGGTCTTCGCTTTCCATGCGCAGTTCATCAAATGCCCCGAAGCGGGCGCGGTCGGCGGGGATCTCTGCATCACGGAGCCAAACGCCATTCACGTGGCGAAAGAGATCATCTTGAGGTCGAACATCAGAGAGAACATTGGTTAAATCAAGTGAGTTGCTTGAGCGGGTTGTCATAGGGATTCACACTAACAACTCACAATTTTCTAAAACTCTCAACTCGCAGCGACAGTTGTGATTACTAGCTAAAAGAAAGTGTGTATACTATGCGCATGGCAAGAATCAATGTTTATCTACCAGATGAGTTAGCCCAGCAGGCAAAAGAGCTGAAACTAAACATTTCTGCACTTACGCAAGATGCGATCAAAAGTCAGATGGGGGCGATGGCGACCAATAATTGGCTTGAGTCACTCCGTCGTCCTAAAGCAAGAACAATTTCACATGAGAACGTGATGGAAGTGCTTAGAGAAGTTCGAGACGAAGCTTCGACTTACCATGGCTGACCTCGTCATTGATGCTTCCGCAATTATCGATTTAATTCTTGGTGGTGAACTTGGTGACGCTGTCTACCGAAGAATATTCGGCAGTGAATTGCACGCACCTGCACACATTGATGCAGAAGTGCTTTCAGCATTTGGAAGAATGAACCGAGCTGGATCGCAGTCAGATCAAGAAACGCTTGGAAACCTTAATGAATTTCTTGGGGCCCCGATAACACGACACGCCATCGGTGATTTGCTCATCGGAGCATGGTCACGTCGAGACAATGTGAGCCTGAAGGATGCAATTTACATTGAGTTATCTCAGAAGTTGACAATGCAAATCATTACGACCGACAAGGGAATGACAAGCATTCGAAACGCTGAGGTAATCAGCGTGAGTTAAGCGAGGAAGTACTTAGCCTTCGGGTGATGACAGATAATGGCATCGGTTGTTTGCTCAGGGTGAAGTTGGAATCCTTCAGAAACTGTTACGCCAATTCGATCTGACTCAAGCAGAGCAGCAACCTTGGCATTGTCCATTAGATCTGGGCAGGCCGGGTAACCCCATGAGTAGCGACCACCACGGTATTGCTGGCGAAATAGTCCGGTAAGGGTTGGGCCGTCTTCTTCGACGTAACCGAGCTCCTCACGTA
>Ga0194047_10000861_pt1 | contig 19335 bp, 12 predicted proteins | sample JunL225m_MetaG_2_FD_160070 | JGI IMG/M metagenome (GOLD analysis project Ga0194047, IMG submission 160070) | Anoxic zone freshwater microbial communities from boreal shield lake in IISD Experimental Lakes Area, Ontario, Canada - Jun2016-L221-5m | ecosystem: Environmental > Aquatic > Freshwater... | reverse complement strand
GATTTGGGAGGGTGGTGACGACCATCAACCAGCCTGGGTGCATGTAAGCTACAAATCAAGCGGAAATAGAAAAGAAGTTTTGATAATGAAAATGGTGGGAGGAAAGAAAAGCTATACAAATTTTAATTGACCGCTCGGCTTTGCCGCTTGGCTTGCCAAGAATTATCAATTCATAATTATCAACTGTCAATTAAAGAAGAATGAATAAAGCAATACAAACCAACGAAAAAACCGAAGAACCGATAGCGGTTATAAATGAAACTCAGTTTAAGCAGTTTCAATCCCTGTACTATCTCTTTAAAGGCAAACGCGATACAGATATTAAACTGTTCAACGACTACAGGCAATTTTCCTATTGTGATATCCTTGAACTTAACCGGAAAATCTACAAAAAACTGGCACTGCATGAGAAAGTGACAGATGTAATCAGTGTAACCATCGGATTGGATAACCGGGAAATAAAAACCTTTGGAAGCTGGTTCGAATTTATCAATACCGACTGGAATGTGGCATCACAAACCAAATATGTGAGCATAGAATGGGATTTCAATATCCTTATACCGAATCAGAATCATAAAATACCCCAGACTCATACACTCCGTGTACGCATGGGTAATAACATGCGCCCCAGCGAAATGATACAAATGGTTTTTCAGGATGGACAAGAGTACGAACTGGAAGAAATACAGTCGCAAATGGTTTGCAAGATTGATTTTGTCAATGCCCAGATTTGTACGGAGTTGAAAGCTGTAGTCTGTGACTGGTATGAAGCCCTGCCCCGTAACAGCGAAGACCACCGGATTATCCGCTTTATCCTGAAGCATATCATCAAACTTCAAAACATGATCGAACTATCCTTTATTACGGCGGGAATTATTTTATGCAATTTCCTGTTTAGTTTTCTTAGTGTGAAGAAACTGAATTTAATCCCGGATGATTCTTCACAACGCTTGTTTATTTACCTGACTGCTTTTATTCCGGTAGTTTATCTGTTTTACCGCTCAGGTGTACTCTATGCCGACCGGGTATTGAAAAAGACCATCGCCCGCTTCAACCGTAATCCGATGTTTGAAATTACCAAAGGGGATGCTAATAAACTGCTGGAAGTGACCAAAACCAATAAAAGTTTGATGGTGAAGCTTATCTGGAATATTATCTATGCCCTGGGTACTAACCTGGTGATGTTTATTCTCGGACTTTTGCTGGATGCGTTGAAGAAAAAGTAAGAATAGGTAATATGATATCTATTGATAGCTTTGACAAATGCATTTATTAATGTTTGCAGAAGTGATTTGAACTGAAGACTAAAACCGATTATTATTCATATATACAATTAATGCTGTCCGGTTAATTGTTTGATCTATTTCTCATTTCCTCCTTAAAACCGCTGTAGAAATTCACTGAGGTTTGTGTCACGGCCTATATCAAACTTCTTACGCAGGCGGTAGCGGTTTGTTTCCACACTCCTCACCGACATATTAAGAAGGGGTGCAATGTCCTTCGATGATAAATCCATTTTCAGGTAAGCACAGAGTTTTTTGTCGCTGGTATTGAGGTCAGGATACATTTCGCCTAATCGTTTCAGGTAGTTCTCATACACTAAATCGAAGTTTTCTTCAAATTTCTTCCAGTTATTATCATTTTCAATATTCTGGCGGATATTGCGTTCCAACTTGTTTAAGCGCGATAAAATTCCGTTGGAATCGGAATTACTTTTTATTTCGTGACTTGCTTTGGTGATAGTGTCCATAATTTCGAGTAGCATCTCGTTTTTCCGAATCAAATTCATGGTGGAGCTGGCCAGTTCCTGCGATTTATGCCTCAATTCATACTGCAACTGCTGATTTTTCAATTCCTTGATTTCCCTTTTCTTCTCCGTTGTTTCTGCTTCGAAATGTTTTTTCTGTTCATTCAATTCTATTTCTTTCCGTTTTTCCATGTCCTTTGCTCCTTTGTTCGATTGATAATTTACGAATAAAACAATAGCTGTCAAAATAAGTAATAACAGAATAAAATAGATTACCAAAGCTATCTGACTTTCGTACCATGCCGGCAGCACGTCGAATGAGTACGTACAAATGGCTTCTTTAGACTCCAGAATATCTCTTGCTCTGATTTTAAAAGTATAATGTCCTTTGGGCAACTGTGTATATTCTTTTGAATTTATTGAACTGAATTCGGACCAGTTTTCATCAAAATTCTCCAGCATATAACTGTATTGAACCAATCCTTCATTTCTATACTCGGGTGCAATAAATTCAAACCGCAATGAATTTTGATTGTGTGCATATTTCGGTTTAATTTTACTGTTTTCGTTCGGTTTATAGTCATTAGCGGTAGCCAACCTGTGATTTGTTACAATAATATTATCCAGAAAAACTTTGAATGTATTTTTAGTCGTACTTCCCCGGCGGGTATCAATCCAACTGAAACCATCTTCAGTACTTAGAATAAGTATGTTGTTGTCAATAAAATTGAAATGTTCAAATCCTGTAATAATCTTAGGCTGCAGAATCCGGTAAGTCAATGAATCCATGCTAAAAGTATTGTTAGCATTCTTCTTAGCCAATCCGATAAACCGTCCGGAAACAAACCACACATCGCCATTGCTGCATTCGTGTAAACGCATGTAGTTGGGAACAGATTTAAACAGGCTATTCCAGACTGTATATGGATCTATTCTGTTTTTATTCCGGTTGTAACTGTAGAAACCCCGTTCGGACGAAAAGATAAGTTGATTATTTATTCTGAAAACCGTATTACTCTGGTTAGCAGGAAATCCTTTGTTGTTATACAGTTCTACCCGGGTTATGCTATCCATTCCGGCATTGAAATGCAATCGGAACATTCCTTTCTGCCAATGACTAAACCATACAGTTCCATCGGCATCTTCCTCGAACATGGGACTGGATTCTGTAAACTTACCTTTGATGAAATGGGAGAATTTCCATTTTTGATTTGTCTTCTTTAAAATAAACAAACCTTGGTACGAGCAACCCATAATTAGATTAGGTTGAAGTCGCAAGGGTTTAAAATTCCATGTTCCGGGTAATCCTTCAATACGTTCAGTTTGTCCGGCATTAATGATAAATGCTCCCTGATCATCGCCACAGAAAATGGTGCCATCAATTTCGGTCAAACACCAGATTTGTCCTTCCAACCCTTTTACAAGCTTTGGTTGAATAGGGAACGGACTGTTTGGTAAAGGGAAAGGGGTTGAATAAAGACCCTGATTTGTTCCAAGATATAAGGTGTTGTTTTTTAGCAACGACGTATAACCTGCGCCATAGAGATTGTTTGTTCCAAAAATATTTTGAATCGGACTGTTTAGCATTACATAATCAATCCCTTTGTCCAATCCCAACCACAGGTTATTCTTATTATCAAAAGCGACACATAAAACAGTATTGTTTTGTAGTCCGGTAAATGTGTTTACGTAGGTTACGCTTCGGTCGGTCAGATTTAATACTGCAATACCCCGTTGCACAGTTCCGAAAACCAATTGATTGGCATTTCGGGCAGCACAGAATACCTGATTTTGTTTCAAAAAATCATCAATGCCTGTGTTGTAAGGCTGTATAGTACTTCCATTAAACAGATAAGCGCCATTAAAGCTTGTTATTAGTAAGATATTGTCGCCATCGAGCGGAACGATGGAACATACTTTCTTGTTTATAAGCAATTCCGAACCCGGCAATCGTACAAATAAATTCCCGTTAAGCATGTACACCCCACTTTGTTCGCTGGTTACAAACAAAATATTATGTAAGAATGCCGATGCATCTATTTTGCTGTGAAAAGGAAAACGAATTATGTTTTTTCCATCGTATTGATATACTGTTTTATCACCCTGAAAATAGATTTTGTCATTTCCTACCTGAATATTATACAGTTCATTTGATTCCTGCTTATTAATTCCAAACTTAGAGACTAAAGAGTAATACTCAAGTTGCCTGTTGCTCTTTTTCTCATAATAACCAAACTCGTTGAAAGTAGATGCATAAAACCTGCCATCTTTTGTATGGACCAACGAGCGTACATTCGTTCCGTTTTTGATGGGAAAAGTAGCCCAGTTCTTTCCATTAAATTGTAGCAAGCCATTATTGTTGGCAAAATACATAGAATTCGATTCATCCTGAACTATTGCCCAGTTTTGAGTGCCTGCTTTATACGTATCACGGCCGAAATTACGTACTAAAGGATTGTTGGCAAAACCTGAAATAGTAAAAACAAAGATTAGCGTTCCTATAATTAGTTGTTTCATTTCATTTATGGTTTAAATATTCACATTTTGTTCTATAATGGTTCAATTTTACTGAAATTAATTCAGCTGAAATTAGTATTGAAATATGTTTTACAACATATAATATTTTATAATACAGTATATCAGCATTATATAAATTCAAATGATGTATTTTTGAGTAGTAATCTATACCTTGTTGCGTATTATTGTGAAGTAAAATATTTGGTGTCACATATATTACCATCTATATTTGCAATGTTCAATTTAGTCAAAAAATTAAAATTATTCAACATTATATCAAAAATTAATTTTTAGTTCAAATTTATCTAATTTATCAAATTAAGTCAGTATGAAAAAAACACTATTACTTTTATTGGCGTTTACATTTACGGCTTTGGCATCTGCTCAGAATTTGCAGGTTTCCGGAGTAGTTACTTCTTCGGACGATGGTTTAGCTTTGACCGGAGTAAGTGTAATGGTTCAGGGTGTAAGCGGAATGGGAACTATTACCGATATTGATGGAAAATATACTGTCAAAGTACCACAGGGCAAATCTATTGTATTTTCATACATAGGATACCTTCCACAGACAAAACAAATTAATGCTTCTACTACTATTAATGTAGTATTGCAGACTAACACCAAAATGCTTGACGAAGTGGTAGCTATTGGTTACGGTACTATGAAGAAAAGTGATTTGACCGGTGCTGTAACTTCGGTAGGTGCTGATAAAATAAAAGAGAGACCTGTTTCAGGAATCGATCAGGCCTTACAGGGACGAGCAGCAGGTGTAACTGTGAATTCCAACAGTGGACAACCGGGAGCTTCTGCCGTTGTTCGTATTCGTGGTATTGGTTCTATTAATAGTAACTCTAATCCAATTTATGTAGTAGACGGAGTGATTTTGGATGATATTAGCTTTCTTAGTCCCAGCGATATTGCAACTACTGAAATTTTGAAAGATGCTTCGGCAACTGCCATTTTTGGTTCGCGTGGTGCTAACGGTGTAATACTGGTTACTACCAAACGTGGCTCGGATAACCCGAAAGGAAACATTTCGGTGGATAGTTATTTCGGAGTTCAAAACCGCTGGAATAAATTAAGTTTGATGGGTCGCGATGAATTTGCAAAAACGATTTCAACTTTTGATGGATCAAACGATTATCTGACACAATACGGTCTAAACAAATGGATTGAAGCGTATAAGACAGGTTCTAAATCTCAGTATTTCCCAAAGATAAAGACCGATGCGTATCCTCAGGGAATGGATTACAACACAGTGGATACTGATTGGCAGGATGCTGTTTTTCAAAAAGATGCAACTATCCAAAATCATCATATTTCTATTGATGGAGGAAGCAAAACGTCCAATTATGCTATCAGTGCCAGCTATTTTGACCAAAACGGAACTGTTATGGGTTCAAACTATAATCGTTTCACGCTTCGTGTGAATACTGCACATAATGTTCGTTCGTGGCTGAAGATTGGTGAGAACCTTTCGTTTATGACTTCTACCGGACGAAATGCCATGAACAACAATGCACAGCCAGGTGCTTCTGTTTTATCAGCAGCGTTGGCAATGGCACCATGGGATCCAACCCGTTATCCACAAGGCGCATGGAGTTATTCAACAGTTGCAAAAGGTGGTTATCCACAAGGTCGCGATTTGAGCGGACAAATTTCAGCATCTTCTAACTTTAAAAACGTAACCAATCCATTCAGTATGGTTCAGAATATAGTACCAAAAGATGTTGCTGAACGTTGGGTGGGTGATGCTTATATTGAACTCACACCAATTAAAGGCTTGTTGATTCGCTCGGATATCAGCATGGATTTAGCAAATGTTGACAGTAAGTCTTTTATGTATGCTTATGATTATTCATCGTTCGACCGAAATCTGGTTAACCATCTATCATCAAGTATGGCTAAATACTCAACTATAATCAATGAGAATACCGCAACATATAATAAAAAGATTGGAAAACATGAATTTTCGGTATTAGTTGGTGAAACCTCACAAGAGTTTAATTACTACAAACTATCTGGTTCCGGATCGTATATTACTAATCCGGAAGAAAAAAACTGGTATTTGCAATTTACAGCAAATAAACCTACTAGTGTCAATCCAGACTCTGTTCGTGGGGTTGGTGATGAGGTTGGGCGTACCCGTATGCTTTCACTTCTTAGTCGGGTAAATTATAAGTTTGATAATAAATATATGATTACGGTCAATTTCCGTATGGACGGTTCCAATAAATTCCCTGAGAACCCATGGGGTTACTTTCCTTCAGTAGCTTTAGGATGGAAAATCAGCGAAGAAGCTTTTATGAAAGAAATTCAGAACCTGGACTATATGAAACTACGTTTAGGTTGGGGACAAATAGGGAATGAGAAAATTCCAAGTAATTCTTTTCAAACCAATATGTTTATTACAGGTCCTACATTCTCAGATTATATACTGGGCTCTACTCAATCATTGGCTTCGGGTGCAACGGTTCTTACCTATGCCAATCAGGGTGGAAAATGGGAAACTCATGAACAATGGAATGCCGGAGTTGATTTCGGATTATTTAAAGGATTGTTATCGGGTACAGTAGATGTATTTCGCAAAGACACCAAAGATGCTTTGCTTACAGTAAAAGGTCCAGCTTTTGCAGGAAACCTTTATGATCCAATGAAAAATGTTGGGAATATTCGGAATGAAGGTATTGAAATAATGCTGGATCATAAAAATAAAATTGGTTCTTTTAATTACAGCTTAAGTGGGAATGTATCTTTTATCCGCAACGAGTTGACGAAATTGAATGGTGGGCAAAAAATGTATAATGGTATTGATAATATTTTACTTTGCGACGAAGGCTTACCGGTAAATACATTCTGGGGTTATAAATACCTGGGAGTTTTCAAATCGGATGCTGAAGCCCTGGCTTATACCAATACAACCGGAACTATTATTCAGCCCGGAGCTGTAGGTGGAGATGCCAAGTTCCTTGATTTGAATGGTGATGGAAAAATTGACGACAGCGACAAAATGAATCTTGGTAACCCATTTCCTTGGCTTACTTATGGGTTGAGTGCTTCAGTTGATTACAAAGGTTTTGATATGCAATTGTTCTTCCAGGGTGTTTATGGTAATCAGATTTACAACCAGGTACGTTATCGCACCGAAGGAAAAGGCGAAGAAGCCACACTAAGTACTGCCATGCGTGATGCGTGGACAACAACAAATCCTACAGGAAATATCCCAAATCCTTACGGAAGTACAAACAACTTCAGAGCTTCAAGTCGTTTTATTGAAGATGGTGCTTACCTTCGTTTGAAAGACATTCAACTAGGTTACACTATTCCTAAAAGCATTACTCAGAAGGTTCAGATTAACCGCTTGCGTATTTATGTTTCAGGAAATAACCTGCTGACTTTTACCAAATATACCGGATACGATCCTGAAATTGGTGGTGGAATTGATTATGGAAATTATCCTCAGGCCAGAACCATGTTGGTTGGTGTAAATTTAGGATTCTAATCTTTAATTCAAAAACAGTAGAATAAATCAGATTCAAATTTAAAATACTACAAATATGAAAAAATATATATTCAAAGCCGCTTTCGTACTATCTATGGCTTTATCGTTGGTTTCATGTCAGGATTGGATAACAGCACCATCTCCTGCAGTAACCAAATTGAGTGACTTTTTCACCTCCGGAAGTACCGCCATTCAGGCAGTTAATGGGGCCTATGTGCCATTAATGTGGGAATTCAACTCTACCTATTTTCCTGAATGGTTTATTGGCGATGTTGTTTCGGACGATGCATTGAAGGGTGGACAGAGTATTGGCGATATGTCGATAGTTTATGACATGGAAAACTTTAAAACAGCAACAAATAATGCCTATCTGCTTGATTTTTACAGAGCACAATACATTGGAATCGGACGTTGTAATTTAGTGCTTGATCAGGTTCCGGGCATGAAAACAGATGCTTTACTGACTGCCAGTGTAAAAAATCGGGTTATTGGTGAAGCCAAATACCTCAGAGCAATGTATTATTTCCGCCTGGTTCGTATATTTGGTGGTGTACCTAAGGTTGACTTCGTGGTAAGCAGTTCGAAGCAATGGGCACAACCTCGTGCAACAGCAGACTCTATTTATAGTTTTATAATTTCAGATTTAAAATCAGCAAACAGCTTACTTTGGAAGAAAAGTAAATATACTTCCGGTGATTTGGGACGTGCAACTAAAGGAGCAGCTCAGGCTATGTTGTTGAAAACGTATCTATATACCAAACAGTTTGATATGGCCAAATCATGGGGTGATTCAATTATCAACTCAGGTGAATATTCGTTGGTATCAAATTATGCTGATAACTTTACATTGGCCGGTGAAAACGGAAAAGAATCCGTTTTTGAAATTCAGTATATGGCTGAAGGAACAAGCGATTACGGTAATGGCGATGGATTTACCCGTGGTACTTTTACTACAATTCTTACCCGTTCACGTGCTCCGAAAGTTGGTGGTTGGGGATTCAATAAACCGACTCAGAATCTATACAACGAATACGAAACCAAAGATCCGCGTCGTGATGCTACTATTATCAACCCAACAGATGCTGAAATTGCAAATCCTGCAGAAGAGATATATCTTGGTTGTCGGTATTTGAATAAAAAGTATGCGTTGATGAATCCTGATAGTACCTATATTGGCATGTCACATCCTACCCGTGGACCAATCAATAACAAAGTAATACGTTATGCTGATGTATTACTGATGTATGCTGAAGCATGTTGCGAAACGAATAATCTGGTAGCAGCAAAAACAGCACTGGAAAGCGTAAGGTCGCGCGCTCGAGGAACTGCTTCAGTATTACCTACTTTCCCTTATGGAACGTATGCCGATAATCAAACCGATTTACGCAAAGCTATCCGCCATGAACGTCGAGTAGAACTGGCTATGGAAGGTCACCGCTGGTTTGACTTAGTTCGTTGGGGAATTGCCAAGGAAACTATGGATGCCTACAAAGCTACAGAAACAACTGCAGCACAAAATGAAATGGCCACGTTTGAGAAAGGAAAGCATGAATTATTTCCGATTCCGGCTGCCGAAATTGATTTGAATCCAATGGCACAGAATCCCGGATATTAATAAAAAAAGTAACCGGCTTTAGTAGGCCGGTTACACACTATAAACTACAATTATTCATTATTATTTATTTACAATTTAATTAATTATCATTATGAAAAAACTTACTTTTTCTTTGATGTTGCTGGCTATGAGTGCTTTTGCAACAAGTGCTTTTGCACAAGACGATTTCACAAAAGGTTCAAACTATTATCTGATTTATCTGGATGATGTTTCAACAAGCAAGATTCCAGCTGCAAATATTACAAAAGATTTCCGTGTTGACGACACCAATAACTTTTTGTATGTATGGAGCAGTACCTACACTTCGTTAACTCCTGCTGGTCCAAACTGGAATGGTGAAGTTGGAACTTATCTTTCATTTTCAGTAAATTCTGTAGGTTGGTCAGGTTTAGGTTTCTCAGGTCCGATTGCTAAAGATTTGACAGCAGTTACTGCTGATTATACCTTGCACATTGCCATGAAGGGATCAAACGCAGCATCTCACATTATTGGCATGGATGGCCCTGGCGGTCTTTCAGCTCGTATTTGTATCGGTGCAAGCGCTTTTGTGGATGGAACAACTACTTACCAGCCTTACACAAACTTTACACGTGACAATAAATGGCATTTGATTGAAATCCCAATGTCGGCATTCTTTAATCTGGGACTTCGTTATCCTGCTGCAGTACCTGCAAACGCGAATGTAATTTACTTTTTAAGTGGTGGTACTTCAGGTACTACTATTAACATGGATGCTATTTTTGTTTACAAAAAATCAGCCACCGCAGTTAATACTGTAAAATCTGATTTAGATGTGATTCAAACCGGCAAAACTATTAGTGTTCCTGGTGCAACTCAACCAATCGAATTATACAGCATTACAGGTTCTAAAGTGAGAGTTTCAAACGAAGCAATTATGGGTATTGAAGATGTTCAGAAAGGTATTTATATCGTTCGTTCAGGAAACCTCAACAAAAAGATTGAGATTAAATAAGTAATTCAACATTTAAAATTCTCATCGGATAAGAAATTACCCGGTGAGAATTTATTCTCTACTTACAAAATCCACAAAATTATGAGAAAGTTATTCGTTTTCAGTTTCATAGCTTTAATATGTCTGACTGTCAATGCTCAAAGTGGCTACTCATTGGTATATGCCGATGAATTTGACGGCACTACGCTCGATTTGAGCAAGTGGAATATTCAGGTGGGTTATGCTGCCAATCAGGAAAAAGAATATTATACTGACGGCACAAATAATATACGGGTTGAAAACGGAAACTTAATCATTAGTGCCAAAAAGGAAAATTATGTGGCAGACCGAAATTATTCTTCCGGACGAATTTATTCAAAAAGTAAAGGATATATCAAGTACGGAAAAGTAGAAGCCCGAATCAGTGTTCCTTCGGGAGCAGGTACCTGGCCTGCATTCTGGATGATGCCGCAGTCGAGTGTTTATGGAAGTTGGCCTAAAAGTGGTGAAATTGATATCATGGAGCATATTGGTTCAAACCCTACTATGACTTCGCATGCCGTTCATACTTCACTGAAAAATGGCAGCATTGGAAATAACTGGTTTGCTAAAGTATATCAACCCAACATGGAAAATAACTTCCATATTTACTCAATTCAATGGGATCAGGATCAAATTCTCTTCTTTATTGATAATGTTCAAACAGGTACTCTGTATCGCAATTTTACAGATACGTCAACCGGTTGGCCTTTTGATCAATATTTCTATGTAATTCTGAATCTTGCCATTGGAGGTACAATGGGTGGAACTGTTGATGATAATATCTTTAATAATCCGGTAGAGATGATGGTGGATTATGTTCATCTGTACCAACTTAATACCGCTGTAAATGAAATACAAGATGTAAACCTTCAGGTATATCCTACAAGGTTTACGGATGTAATTAATATTAAAACAAATAATCCAACTTCGGTTAAACTATTTAATAGCATTGGAAAACAGCTTATTGAAAAGAATATAACCGGAGATGAAACTTTAAAAACAAATCAGTTGGCAAACGGAATTTACTTTTTGAAAACTGAAAATAAAACATTCAAATTGACAAAATAGCATTTGTATTTAAAATCAAAAAAAATAAACAAACAAAAAATTACATTTATGAAAAAAATTACTCGATTAATTCTTTTAGTTGCTGCGGTAATAGCTTCCTCAAGTATGATGAATGCTCAAGTGTCTGAATTCTGCAGTACACCGTCTGGTCATTTAAGTGATCCAAATTTCGGTGATGCACATTCACACATTTTGCTCACCATTACCAATGTGGATGCAAATACCATTACTGTTAAAGTAGAACCCAATACAGGAGGTTCGCCAATTGATTATTTATTAGTACTTCCTACAGGCTATCCTTCGGTAGCTGTTGGTACTAATGAAGGAACTATTCTACCCGAATACAAAGCTACCTTAACGTTTGCTACTCCCCCAGCAAATATCGAACTACAGGTATTGTGGAGTAATCCTACTTGGGCAGGACAATGGATGACTAATAAATTTACTGTACCATTTGCAGCAAAATGTAATGGTGGCGGCAGTACTGATACTACAAAACCAGTAATGGTTTCGGCATCTGTTGTTGGAACTCCAACTTTTAGCTCAGCGAACCTGCTCCTATCTGCTACTGATAATGTAACGACTCCTGTATCTAGTTTTGTTGCAAATGATGCTGCAAACAGTATTACTAACAAAGCCCTGACAGCCGATGCATCAGGTAATGCTACGATTTCTGGTCTGAATGCAGCAACAACTTATAACCTGACTATTACTGCTAAAGATGCAGCTCTTAATGTATCGGATAATTCAAAACTAGTTACATTTACAACAGCGGTTGCACCTGTTCTTTCGACAATTGATTTTGAAACTGTTGGACAAGACTGGACCTGGCAATCATTTAGCAATGGTGATGGTGATCCTATAATAACTCCTATGGTGACAAATCCGAGTTCTACAGGCGTTAATACTTCTGCACATTGTGCCAAATTTGTTGTGAATGCTTCTGCATCACCCTGGGCAGGTTTGTGGTCAGAGAAAACAGCACCTATAACGTTTAATTCCACTAACTGCAAAGTGAAATTAATGGTTTACAAAAGTGTTATCAGTAATTTCGATGTAAAATTCGAAGGTGCTGCAGGTTTAAATTTTGAAAAACTCGTGCCTAATACTCTTATCAATCAATGGGAAGAACTTACATTTGATTTTTCATCCCAAATTGGAAAAACAGTTACCAGATTAGTAATTATTCCTGATTTCCCAGCTGCTAGAACAGCCGGAAGCACCAATTATTTTGATAATATTTCATTTAATTCAATTAATACTGGAATCAACGAGATTGAGTCAAACACTATAAAACTCTATCCAAATCCTGTTCACAATGAATTGAATATTTCATCGGATCAGGAAATCAGTCTGATTGAAATTCGTAATCTGGTTGGGCAAACAGTTAAATTATCTACAACCAATATTCTTGATTTGAGTAAAATTCCTGCAGGTAATTACTTTGTAAGTGTGAAACTTGCAAATGGTCAAATTTCTAATCAAAAATTCATTAAACAATAAATACCGCTTTGTTCATTGGGGTTTATATTCCGGCGTTCAAATATTAATAAACAATCTAAAAAATTACTATCATGACAAAATTAACTAAGTATTTTGCAATTGTAGCCATATCATTGGCTTCTGTAAGTGCTTTTGCACAACCGTTAACTTCGGCTCCTACCCCGCCTGCTCTTTCATCGGGAAATGTAATCTCGATTTTTAGTGATGCATTTACAAACGTGGCTGCAACAGATTTTTTCCCTAACTGGGGTCAGGCAACCCAATATACTGCAACGGTTGTAGGATCATCCGACCATATTATTAAGTATTCAAATATGAATTATCAGGGAGTTCAGTTTGGAAGTACACAAATTTGTAGCAGTATGAAATACCTGCATGTTGATGTGTGGACCAATGATGCAAATGCTGCTACTTTTCCGATTGGAATAATCTGGACAGGAAATGAAAAAACAGTAACTAAAACTGTGGCAACAAATGGTACATGGACTTCTCTTGATATTCCTCTTAGCGAATTTACGGGTGCTGTTTTGTCTTCGGTTATTCAGTTTAAATTTCAATCGAATGAATGGTTGACATTAGGAGCTGCAGGTAGTCCTTCCAAATATACAACAGTATATCTGGATAATCTCTATTTTTGGACTGATGCTGGTGCTGATACAACTCCTCCAACTGCTTTTACAGCTTCTGCAGGAGCGGTTACATCAACTGACGCTATACTGAAATTAAATGCTACCGACAACTCGGGTGCTGTAGTGTATACAATTTCGTATGGCGCAACAGTATTGACAACTTCCGGTGCTTCCGGCGTTGAAAAAGATTATACTGTCACCGGCTTAACACCTTCGACAGCATATAATTTTAGTGTTGAGTGTAAGGATGCTGCTGGAAATGCTGCAGCAAATAACCCGATTGTTGTTCCGGTAACTACAGGTACTGCAATGCCTGCTGCTCCAACTCCTTCGGTTGCCCCCGAAAACGTTAAATCATTATATAGTGACACTTATACCTCTGCCGTAACTATTACAGGATATGATAGTTGGTGGAATATTGTTATTTCTGATTTTACCTATAGCGCTGGTGGTAATGCTAAGAAAATGGTATCAACTGCGGCTGGTAGTTGCGGTGGTCCAAACTTTACTGGCACTCCATTGGATATTACCAATATGAGTTATTTACACATAGATGTTTATCCCACTTCGACACTTGATATTGGTATTAAATTAGTAACTGTTGCACATGGTGAAACACCGGGTTTCCTTTCTTTGGGAGCTCTCACTCCAAATCAATGGAATAGTAAAGATATACTTTTAACGGCTTATGGTATTGCAACGCTTTCAGATTTAAAACAAGTGGGATTTGTGACTACAGCTAGTTTTGGGACATTCTATATGGACAACTTGTTTTTATACAAAACTGTCACCGGAATTTCAAATGTTTCAGATGTAGCAGTTAATTGTTACCCAAATCCTGTTGTGAATAAACTCAACGTTTCGGCACAGTCTGAAATCAGCGAGGTTACAGTTCGTAGTTTATTGGGTCAGTCGGTTAAGTCAGTAATGATTAATAACACTTCAAGCTCAATTGATTTAAGTAAAGTTTCTGCCGGCAATTACTTTGTATCGGTTAAATTGGCAAATGGTCAGGTTTCTACTCAGAAATTTGTAAAATTATAATATCGTTCAAGTCCGCGAAGAAAATTCTTCGCGGACTTATTTTCTATTTTTTTTCATCAAAGTTTTTAGTTTAGAATTTCACTTTCATAACCCTTCAATCAAAATGATAAAACAGGTATTGGTTTTTTGTATGCTTATCTTTTCTCTGTCGGTCCTGGCTCAGGACTATAAACTTAAATGGGAAGATAATTTTGATAATCCTGTTTTGAATGAAACTCAGCACTGGAATGTTGAAGTGAATGGTGATGGAGGTGGAAACAATGAATTACAGTACTATCGACGGGAAAATATTGCCATCGAACAGGACGCAAGTGGTGTAAATTGTTTGGTTATAAATGCTAAGCGTGAAAATTTTGGTGGAAAAGTAGTTACTTCCGGTCGAATGAATACGCTTAAAAATGTTTCGTTTAAATACGGAAAAGTGGAAGCACGCATTAAGTTACCTCATACAGCTAATGGTTTATGGCCGGCATTCTGGATGTTGGGCAACGATATCAGTTCTGTTGGTTGGCCACGTTGTGGTGAGATAGATATTCTGGAAATGGGTGCTGCAGGAGGTATTTCGCAATCAACTCAGGATCGTTTTATGGATGGTGCCTGTCACTGGGGCGAAAATTGGACTTATAATTCGTACGACACAAATGCACCTTATGGCGTTCAGGATGATTTTCATTTATATACGCTGATTTGGGATTCACTGGCAGTGAAAATGTATCTCGATTTAGATAAATATCCAACCAATCAGCCTTATTATCAGTTTAGTATCACCGGGACAAATCAGATTGGTGATAAGTCCTATTACTTTCACAAACCGTACGGAATTATATTGAATCTCGCTGTAGGAGGTACTTTTACCGGAATTACCGGAAATTCAAATTTATCCAAAATAACGGCATTACCCACCGATGGAACTCCTGCGAAAATGTGGGTGGATTATGTTCGTATATACCAACAAGGCGTAAAAGGTGAAATTTTCAATGGTCCAACCACCATTGTAGACACTCAGTCACCAACCGCATTTACAGCAACAAAAGGTGCTGTAACACCTAATAGTGTAGAATTATTGCTCAATGCTACCGATAATTCGGGAAATGTAATCTATTATATAAGCTATGGAACTTCCACACTTACTGCAAAAGGAACATCAGGTGTTCAGACATCGTACATTGTAACCGGACTCAACTCTTCTACCAATTACACTTTCTCCATTGTTGCTAAAGACGCAAATGGAAATGCAGCGGCCAATAATCCTATTAGCATCTCGGCCACAACCGGAATTTCTTATAATGGTGTTGCAACTATCGATTACGAAACTGTTGGTAAGGATTGGACATGGGTATTGTTTGGAAATGGAGACAATGCCAGTTCATTGTATTCGGTCATACCTAATCCATATCAAACAAGTATAAATTCTTCGGCTAATTGTGCAAAATATACTGTCAATGCCGGAGCAATGTCGTGGGCTGGTCTTTATTCCGACAACATCGGTTCAATTACTTTTACTCCCGATAATTGCAAAGTGAAGGTGATGGTATATAAAAGCTATATCAGTAATTTCGACTTAAAATTAGAAAACGGAGGAACTAACTTCGAAATGCTCGTACCAAATACCCTCATTAATCAATGGGAAGAACTTATATTTGATTTAACCAGTCATATTGGTCAGACATTTACCAGACTTACTCTTATTCCTGATAATTCAACAGACCGATCGGTTCAACGGGTTAGTTACTGGGATAATATTTCGTTTAATTCTAACAAGCCTAATGCTGTAGAAACAGTTGTGAATCAAAATGTTCATCTATTCCCTAATCCTGTAATTAATAGTATGCATTTGACAGCAGATCAGGAAATCAGCCAGATTGTGTTATGCAACCTTGTAGGTCAGAACGTAAAATCATTTACAGGTGGCGGTCGTGAAAAAACAATCGATTTAAGTGATGTCTCATCCGGAAATTATTTGATTAAAATTCAATTGGTTGACGGTAGAATATCGACTCAGAAAGTAATAAAATTGTAAACAAAGAAATTCTGATAATATGGAAATGAAACAAAAAACTGCAAATTACTGTGTAGCTCTTTTATTTTTTGTTTTTGCATTTGGAATAAACCAGGCATGGCGGCAAAATAGAAATCCTTTTGCGAAAAGTATTCAAAAAGAAGTGCATAATACAGATTTGACTGTTTCAAATAATCATTCTGATAGCAACCACAAGGAGCCAAATGATTTTTTCAAATCGAGTATTGAATGATTTTGATTCAATTTTAAATAAGGAAAACTAATGAAAAATACGATAGTTGTTTTGTTTTGGCTATTTTCTTTTGTTCTCCCGGCGCAGGATTATAAACTTGTGTGGGAAGATAATTTTAATGGATCAAAACTGGACAAATCCTTTTGGACAGCTATACATAGCGGTAATGGAGGTGGAAATAAAGAAATACAGTTTTACAGACCCGAAAATATTTCATTGGGTAATGAACCTGTTAGTGGGGAAAATTGTCTGATTATTTCTGCCAGAAAGGAGATATATAAAAACAAATCAGCTACTTCCGGGCGTTTGTCAACTATTGGCAAAATGACTTTCCGATATGGAAAAATTGAAGCTCGAATAAAACTTCCTAAAACATCAAATGGTTTGTGGCCAGCATTTTGGATGCTTGGAAGTGATTCTCCTGAAGCTATTTGGCCAAAATGTGGCGAGATTGATATAGTTGAAATGGGACATAAAAAAGGAATTGATTCAGGAACTCAGGATCGGCTTTTTAATGGTGCATGTCATTGGGGTGAGAGTTGGAACGGTGGAAGTTATCCAAATAAAGGAATGTCAACTACCAACGAGTATAGTTTACAGGATGGTTTTCATACTTACACTATGTTTTGGACTTCCGATTCTATAAAAATGTTTTTGGATTTAGATAAATTTCCAAATGAGAAACCCTATTACGAAATACCTATTACTGGCAATAACTCACCAAATCAAACTTCCCGGTACTTTCGCAAACCATTTTACCTCATCTTCAACCTTGCAGTTGGCGGTACTTTTTCAGAGATTTATGATATAACTAAAATTACAGCTTTGAAAGAAGGCGAAGCCAAAATGTACGTGGATTATGTGAGGGTATATCAGAAAAAAACGACAGAAGAGGAATTTCATTTATCTAAACGATAAAATATTCCAATCGAACAAATAGTAATTTGCTATAAATTAACTTTCAAAGATTAGTTTCCGGAATATCAGTTACCTAAAATTAAGATTTCAACTTATGAGTAATTATAAAACAGCACCTGAAGATGTTGTTCCTTTTGGACAAAAAATTGCATTTGGATCAGGACATTTAGCCAATCAATTGTTTCCGGCAGCGCTGGGAGTTTTCATGGTTGTGTTGGTCATGTCGTTACACATGAATCCAATCCTCGCTGGTTTACTGGGTGCAATACCGCGTTTTATGGATGCTCTGCTCGATCCGATTATGGGTTTTATTTCAGACAATACAAAATCAAAATGGGGACGCAGGAAACCTTATATTCTTTTGGGAGCTGTTATTTCGGGACTTGCCTTTATGGTTATGTGGCAATTACACCCTGAAAACTCCGAGCTGTTCAATTTCTTTTATTTTCTGATTGTATCGCTGTTCTTTTACATTGGTTATACTGTTTTTGCAGCTCCGCTTATCGGGTTGGGCTACGAAATGACTTCGGATTATAACGAACGCACCCGGTTGATGGCCGTTTCGCAATTTATGGGACAAATAGCATGGATGATTGCTCCCTGGTTTTGGGTGATAATCTATGACCAATCTATCTATCATTCTGCTCCCGAAGGTGCCCGCAACCTATCAGTTTGGGTTGGCGGATTGTGTATGATTTTAGGAATTATGCCGGCACTTTTCAACAAAGAAAAGGTGGATTTAGACAAAAGAAAGCTAGCCGATTTGTCGATGAAGGACCTGGCAGTCAATTCAAAGGAATTTTTCAGAGGAATTAAACTCACGTTGAAAAACAAACCTTTTGTGAAGCTTTGTGCAACTACATTCCTTATTTTCAATGGTTTCCAAACTATTGCACAGTTTGCATTTTTTATCATTGTGTATTATCTCTTTAAAGGCGATACAAATGCTGCAGGTACATGGCCGGCATGGTTTGGTACTGTAAGTTCTATTGCTACAGCTTTTCTGGTAATTCCAATCGTTACAGCCATTTCGGTAAGAGTTGGCAAAAAGAATGCATTTATCATAGCTACTTTGCTATCGATGATTGGTTATGCATTGAAATGGTGGGGCTTTAATCCGGCAAATCCCTGGTTAATGTTTATGCCCATTCCTTTCCTATCGTTTGGTATAGGTGGTTTGTTTACCCTAATGATGTCGATGACTGCCGATGTATGCGATTTGGATGAACTGAATAATGGCGAACGACGCGAAGGTATGTTTGGAGCAGTTTACTGGTGGATGGTGAAGCTGGGAACGGCAGCTGCTATGTTGTTAAGCGGAGTGGTTTTACATTATATTGGTTTTAATCAGGAAGTTAAGGTGCAAACGCTAGAAACCATCACAAACCTCCGAATTGCTGATATTCTGATACCTATTTTCAGTGGTATACTTGCCATTATCGTAATTTGGAAATACGATATCAACGAAGCAAAAGCTCATGAAATAAAGGAAATGTTGGCTCAACGGCGTACTGATAATCAGAAAGATATCGAAGTTGATGACGAT
>Ga0194047_10000858_pt1 | contig 19375 bp, 18 predicted proteins | sample JunL225m_MetaG_2_FD_160070 | JGI IMG/M metagenome (GOLD analysis project Ga0194047, IMG submission 160070) | Anoxic zone freshwater microbial communities from boreal shield lake in IISD Experimental Lakes Area, Ontario, Canada - Jun2016-L221-5m | ecosystem: Environmental > Aquatic > Freshwater... | reverse complement strand
AGTAAATCCAAGTGAAAACTCCTAAGGAAGGGGCCGGACGTTCGAATCGTCTCGGGGACGCCAATAAAACAGGCACTTACAAGTATTTTGTGGGTGCCATTTTTATTATGGGTTGCAGTAAATGGTGTTCTCAACGTTTTGTCATTCTTCATTGTTTCACCCTATAAACACCAAAATAACCTTTCTCTCCCTCGGCCCATCAAACTCGCAGAAATATATTCCCTGCCAGATACCCAACCATAGTTTTCCGTCACGAACAATCACCTTTACCGAAAACCAGTAGAAGCTGGCTTTGATACTCGTAGAGACATTACGGGTCTGGAGGTTGTTATGGCTACTTGGGATAAATCATCGATCGTTTCACTGCCTGACCGGAATCCTGTTGCTGTTGAGAGAGCGCTTGTGGCTATTTTCAACCGCCAGACCTATTCCGAACAGAATTGCGAAGAGACTCCAGAGGCCAATGGTGTTGGCTTCAGCTCATTCCGGTTCCTACTATGCCTCTTGGGTTCTGTCTGGCAAGCATCTGGAGAAGGCTCGCAGCATCGCAAAAAATACCATCGCCAGTCGCTTGAAATAGCAGCGGCATAGGGGGAGTTATGACTTACCGTGATTGCACGAAAATTCTCCTTCAAACTGAGCTTACTTTGTTTCCTCCACAACCCTCTTCATCACATCCCGTAACTGGTCAAACCGATACGGCTTGCTGACCAATCCGGCAACGCCATCAATATTAATCCTTGAGGTGACAACCTCATCTCCATAACCGCTGGAGATAATGATGGGCAGTTTGGGGTTGAGTGTTTTCAACTCACTGAACAACGCATACCCGTCCATAACCGGCATACCAATATCCGTCATGACCAAGGTGATCTCTGCGGCTTTTTTCTCATATAATTCCAATGCTTCCTTACCATTATAAGCTTCGATAACAGTGAATCCAAGTTCCTCCAACATGGTTTTCGCTATCAGTATGACCTGCTCCTCATCTTCTGCCAGCAGGATAGTTCCGCTTCCCCGCCACGATTCTGAGGAGTTTTGCTGTTGAGGCAGATTGTCTCCAGATTTAATCGTCAGAACAGGTAGATAGACTTTAAAGGTTGTACCCAGCCCAGTTTTGCTGAATATCTGTAATGCCCCCTTATGCGCAGTAATGATGCCAAGGACGGCTGACATCCCCAGACCACGTCCGGTAAATTTAGTGGTGTAGAACGGCTCAAAGATGCGCCTTTTAGTATCTTCATCCATACCGCACCCGCTATCAATGACCTCAAGGCAGACATAATTTCCCGAAGGTATGATTTTGCCGAGATGATCTTTGTCCGCTTTTTCAGCCTTTAAAGATGACTTGGTAAGTGATATCAGGATTTCTCCTTGTGCTTCCCCAATAGCCTCAGAAGCATTGATGATCAGATTCATGACAACTTGCCTGATCTGGCTGGGATCGGCCTTAATTGACGGAATATTGGATGAAAGGCCTAATTTTATAACCACATTCTGAGCGATGGTTGCTCTCAACATATTGACCATCTCATCTACAAGTTCCTCAATGTTGACTTCATTCTGGACATATTCTGATTTCCCAGCGTAGGCAAGCATCTGGCGGCAGAGTTCCGCTGCCCTGTTGGCAGCTTTTTCTATCGGTGGGATATGGTCTTCAGCAAATTTGGGTTTCATCATTGCCAGAGAGCAACGCCCGATGATGACCGCCAGCAGGTTGTTGAAGTCATGGGCGATACCACCGGCCAAAACTCCGAGGCTCTCAAGTTTATGAGCCTCTTGGAGCTGTCGCTCGAGTTCCAGTTTTTCTTCTTCGGCCTTTTTAAGTCCGGTAATATCATTTAAAATATTCAGACTACACTGCTTTCCCTCTATTTCAATGATTTCACTTGAAACAAGAAAATTTCGTATCTGGTTGTTTTTTATCCGATATTGGACCTCATGATTTTTAATGGCGCCATTTTCTAAGAGTAATTCCATAAACCGACGTCTCTCATTTACATCAATCCAGAAATTCAATTCTACCGATGTGTGACCTATTACCTCTTCTAATTGCAGACCCGTTATTTCAAGAAAAGTGTCATTGACTTCGATGTATTTGCCATTTTCAATATCGGTGATTACAACCACTTCAGGACTGGCTTTAAATATCTTGGAAAATTTCTCTTCACTTTTCCTCAGTGCCAACTCCACACGCTTCTGTTCGGTCAGGTCGATATCCAGGCAGAACAACTCTTGATCACGTCCAGGTAATTTAACAACGACATGGCTTGAGAAAACAGTCACCAATGAGCCATCTTTTCGCATAAGGGATAATTCAGAGGCCGGAATAGGTTGTCCCGACTCAGCCATGTACCGGATCGCCTGTTTAACGTCTTTTTGCATTTCTGGCGGTATGATCAAATCCAGCAGATTTTGCCCAATCGCCTCTTGCGCACTATATCCATATAATTTCTCAGTGGCCTTATTCCAGTATTGAGTAATGCCATCCGGGGCATATCCTTGAACTGCTATTGATGAAACATCCTGCAGCACATTCTTAAACCGTTCTTCGCTCTCAATTAATGACTGTTCAGCTTGTTTGCGGACGGTTATGTCTGTCACAAAGTTCAGAGTGGCCGGTTGACTTTCCCACTCAATTCTTGCGCCACTTATCTCGACCCACCGAATAGTGGCATCCTTTTTAACTATCTGAATTTCATATCTCTGATCAACCTCTTCTCCCTTTATGCGCTTTATGTAATTATTCTTCATCAGTTCCCTGTCGTCGGGATGTACAAACTCAATAAACGGAAGCGAAAGCAGTTCCTCTTCGCTATAACCAATTAGTTCCAAAATGAAAGGATTTACAAACTTCAGAGTGGCACCCTGGGCGACCAAAACTCCTTCAGAGGCCATGTTTATAAACAGGCGATATCGTTTTTCACTCTCTTGCAGTGCCTTTTCGATCTTTTTCCGCTCGGTGATGTCATCAATAAATCCCTCATAATAACTTGGCTTGCCCTTTTGATCAAAGACGGTTCGCAGGTGCAGCAGTCCTTGCCACGGAGTACCGTCTTTGCGGCAGTAAATGTTTTCAACGCAGAGTATTCCACCATTTTCCAAAGCATTGGATGCAACAGCATCGCGTTTTTCAGGGATAGAATAGACCTGCTTGGAAATGCTGGTTATGGAGTTAACCGCTTCTTCTGGAGTATCGTAACCAAGCATCCTGGCTAGGGCGGGGTTTACGTCAATAAACCTGTCGTTCAAAGTAGAACGGAAAATACCAATGTCGGCATTTTCGTAAAGGTTACGGTATTTTTCCTCGCTCTCCCGCAATGCGTCCTCTGCATCCCTTCGCTCTGAAATATCCTTCCCAACCGACTGGTACTCTACGATAGCTCCACGTTCATCAAAAAAACCTGTATGCGTCCACCGATTCCAGCATACTCGCCCGTCAGGAAGTACAATTCTGCTTTCCGTCTCTATTGTCGAATTGTCTCTAGTTATGGACTCAATACGTTTGATAGTCTCTTTCCGATCATCTTCATGGATGAATGGGTAAAATGACGCACCAAGAAGAGATTCCGCCTCAACTCCTGCAAACCGTGCGAGGGCAGGATTGACATAGGTTAGAATACCGCCGGGCAGATACCGATCAACAAAATCAGTCTGGGTTTCCACGATATTCCTATACAGTTCTTCACTCTTCCGGTTGGTTTTTTCAATTTGTTTCTGATGGGAAATGTCTCTGATAAAGGACAAGAATGACCCGCCATTCAAGGAGGCATAATTGGAACTGATTTCTACATCTATGATAGAACCGTTCACGTGCCGGTGTTTGGTTTCAAACCGCAGAGAGCCTTTTCTAATTCTCTCTTCCGAACGTCTGGCGACATCTTCGACATTTTCGATCGCATCCAGCGCGGATATATGCATATCCAGGAGTTGATCTCTGGTATAGCCCACCATCTGACAGTAACTGTCATTGGTTTCCAGGATATTGCCATGCAGGTCTACCAGGAGGAAGCCGTCCATGGATATGGCGATGATTGAGTGGAAATCATCAGGAGTTATGGAGCTTTGGCGATCGGTATCCACAGGTTGTGCCTCCTACGCAAATTATTTACAGAGGTGTCTGTTAGGAAGAGATTTTTCTGTCTGCGCAATAGTATTGCCACTTGCTACCCCCTGATAGAGGAATTATGGTGTAACTATATCAGTATGCGGCAAAATTACAACCGCTGGAGTAATAGTACGCGCTCAATATTTTAATGATGTGGCATTCCCTCTTCAAATATGATGCTGAATTGATTTAATGCTGATTTCCAGTCTCTGATCGGCATTGTCAATTTTTTCGCAATATTCTTCAGAGCAAGGTAGAGCAACTTGAACATGGCTTCGTCGCTGGGAAAGTGACCATGATTTTGGTGACCTTTCCGAATGGAGTATAAAAGCTTCATACACTCAGAATTGTGATACGTATACATGTAACATCCTGTAATAATTATAATTATATTCTGGAACCAGATTTATCAGCGTATTTTTCTTTCATACAGTTCCCTCCAATATTTCCCCTGAATTTATTGTTGAAAACACAATTACATAAAATAAAAAGTATAATATCAGAAAGTTACATATTAACTGAAAAACTTGGCATCAGCCGTGCAATAACATTTACAAACGCAATCAAATCGAAACGAAAAATAAACAGGAGGATGTCATGAAAGCACTCGCAACTATAATGGGAATCATCGCTCCGACAACAGCATTCGCAGCATCAGGAGCAGCAGATGACGGTAGTGGACTTTTTGTATGGATCTTCCTGGGCTTCTTCGCCCTGATCATAGTAGGCCAGTTAGTTCCGGCCATCATGTTGATCACCGGTATGGTAAAAGGAGTCACATCTAAAACTGAAGCAAAAGTTGAATCAAAATAGCAACCGACACGAACCATCTGAATCATCAGATATCAAACAAATAAAAGGAGATCAGTCATGAAAGCACTATCAACAGTAATCAGCGCAGCAGCAGTAAGCCTCGTAACCAGCACCGCAGCCTTTGCCTCCTCGGGCGTAACCAACAAAGTATTCGTAAGCGGCCCCCTGATTCTTCTCTTCCTCGGCTTCTGCGCCTTGGTAGTTGTTATCCAGTGCATCCCGGCGATCATAATGCTTGTCGGTATGATCAGAGGAACAGTATCCGCCAAGAGTGGTGAAATGGTGGAAGTGAAAACCAGCAAGTAACGTAAGATAAAAGAACAGCGAAGATATACAAAAGGCCACCTCGTAAGGGTGGCCTTTTTGCATCCGAAATCTCCAATTTCAAATTATTCGTCACGGTAATAGTTTGCAAATAGTCTGCGAACTTTCTCCTTTTCGGACATTACCACATCTGGTTCCGCTGAGAACTTCTCTATCAATTTTGCTAAACGAATCCCGGAGTCAGTTATATAGGAAATGAATTTGATTCCGACCACTGCAAAGGCAACATTTACAACCTCAGCGCTAAATTGAAGTGGAGCATGCTCACCTTCAATATTTACTGTCAAATCATATTCGCCACCTTTGGGCAAGACAGTATCCTGTTCAAGATGAATCAGGCAGCCGGTAATGGAAATAGTCTCCAATTGTCCCTTATAGATCATGCCATGATGACTCAGAGTGATTATTGAGGAGAGCTGTATTCTGTGAAACTGCCTTCTATCAATCATTTCCATTCCTCATAATACATCCAAATGAAATATAGACCTTGATCGGTTCCAATTGTTTGCGGTAATCTGTGTGCTAATTGCTCAGAATTACTTAAATCCCACATTGAACCCCGCCAGTTGCTGATAAAGCCCCCGTCTTTGCATTTTGGACATTTCCATACAATAACATCGTTGTCGGAGGATACGGCACTGTCCATTCATTATACGTTATGCGGAAGTTTGATGAAGAACTCGGTTTCTCCATTGAGACAGCGAAAACCTACTCTGCCTCCAAGGTAACGTTCGCCGAACAGCTTCATGCTGTATGTGCCTATACCGCGACCGGATGCGCCCTTGGTGCTGAATGATCGTTTAAACATGCGAAGTTGAACATCCTTTGGAATTTCACCCCGATTTGTAACCTTTATACAGACCTCTTCGGCGCCGACATCGAGCGAAACTCTGACAGTTTCTCCGGCAGGAACGGCCTCAAGTGCATTTATCACCATATTGCCGACAATACGTCGCAGCATTGGGCGATCCGTCTTCAGTCTGTACTTGGGTATATCTTCGAGAATGACAGTGCGGTCAGGTGTGCGGATATGATTGCCATATAGTTTGCAGACCTCCTCAAGAATTTCTCCGAGTTCTGTATCTTGGAGATCTGCGACGTATTCTCCCCGTTCTGCTGCTAGCAACCGTTGCTGCTGATTGATCTCCTCAGCCAGATTCTCTGAAAGATCAACCATTAATCCTTTATACTCGGCTTCCGTTTCAGGGGGCAGACTGTTGCTGTCGGCCAAAAGCCCGGCGATACCGCTGATGCCGCCGACTGTGTTGAGAATGTCGTGAAAAAATGTGCGTTCAAGCACCTGCCTCCGTTTATCGGAACCGATGTCCTTGATGGCAAAGATTGTATAGGGAGTCCCGACTATATCCAGCGGCGTGGCCTTTACTGCGAGATCCAGGGCCGTTCCACCGTTATTGGTAATGACAATCCGGCACTCACCATCTGCCTGCTCGCCGGTTTCCTGGCTTGTGAGAATCGTCAAGACCGCCCCGCAGGCAGAGCAGGTCTCAGATGTGCCACATCCGTCGGGACCTTCACTGCTATGGATGCAGTTGATCGCTTCACCGGGGCGCTTACCTGCCAATGCCGATTGATCCGCAACTCCAAACGCATCTAAAAGCAGTCTGTTTGCGGCTACAATCTGGCGGTGTTCGTTTAGAACCAGCATCATATCGGTAACTGAATGAAGAACTGCTGTTATGAATGCGGCCTGTGACACCGACTGCAGCTGTTCAGCAAGGTTTAGTTCAGAGGCTCTTCCGGCCGGTGCAAAAAACGTAGATTCCATTAGCCATAGTCCCGTTATCGTAGTCAAAACTCAAATAATTATCAGGGGTTTGTCTTTATAATTTAAAAACAGGCCTTTGTCAAAACTTTGCAGAGACTTTGCAGAGTGGTGCTTAAATCGTAGGACTCAGCAGAGGAGTCAGATGAGTGTCCGATGTTGATCAAACGAAGGAAGGGGAGGATCGGAGAATTTTGTATTCTGTAGTGTCGTCTTATTTTACAGTTGAGACACCGCATGGATGCATATTTAAAGCTACTTTGGTAGGAAGCAAATTTTGTCAAAGGATAAGGTCGTTCAGTAGGAAATTTATAAATACCCACGTGAAAGAGACTCGGATCGCCTGACTCAGTCGGGGTTAGCCCCTTGTGGCAAAAATGGACACTGCTGGAAGTGACTTCAGTTGGGAGTGATTCATTACCAAGGAAATAAGGCCGTAAAGCCGATGCGGGCAGATCTGCCGATGGCTTTTGCAATGGCCTTGACCGCCTGGCTGCGCACGATGACAGGCAGGATGGCAACCGAAAAGAGTAAGAGCGCAGCAATAATACCGGCAGCTATCAGGATAGGTTTTTGGCTTTATGCATGGGAGTCCTCGCAAGATCTGATTGATTTCACCTTTGATGTCACCTTACCTGAACGGTATTGTCCTTAAACATGTAAAACTATTTAGCGGAATAAAGCCGGTCTTCCATACAAGCAGAGCAGCAAGCGCCAGCAGAACAAAAAGCCAGATTTTCCAGGGGCTCTTTTTTTCTTCGAATGGATCGGACAGCTTGCGCACAGCTCACTGCGGCAGACGGGTCAGACCGGTCAAGGATGCCCCGAACGGTATGTTGATTTTGGCGCGGGTGTTGACCGCCCAGCCGTTGGCATCCAGCAGCCCTCCGAGGCTGCGTTGGCGCAGCTTGAGCCCGGCCATCGGCTAACGACATGAATCACGACCGATCCAGACATGAATGTCTTGATATGTGTAGTGCGATTAAGTACAGTTACTAGGTATCATCCATTTTCGCTTAATAGTTTCTGGCAAACGATTTCATTCATCAATAAAGGGCAATGTCAATCAGAGCTGTCAATCAGAGCGAATGCGAATAAAGTCTTGTAAATAAACTAAATATTTTTGGGTTATTGTAGCCGCGAGGGAGCTGGCTTAAACCTCATGCTTAATAAGAATCAAATGGATAATCGTAGACAACGGCGGGTATCACTGGATATGATAACGTTACCGCTCATCGCCACCCGTGATGTAGACCACCAACCGTTCGAATACGTACTGGTTGACGTTAGTCATAGTGGTGCCCAATTTGCCATTCCACGATGGACTGTGAGTCGCGAGCGACTGGAAACAGGTGCAGTCATTGATCTAAATCTGACATTGTCTAGCGATGGATCAAGTTTTACCAAGGGTACTGTCGTGTGGACAAAATGGAGCGAAGAAGTCCGTTCTGAACTCTACGCAATCTCACAGTTCCAGAAAACACCAGCACATTCACCTTTTGCCATTTCAACAGAAGATGCCAGTATCACTGTAGACATGAAAGAAATTGAATCGTTCCCCAAACATCTAATAAAAACAATCAAAGACTGTTTTCTCTTAAAAAAGGGGATCTCTATCTATCTGAAACATCTGATCCCCTACTTTTCCCGCATCGGTAATTACCCAGAGGCAGATTACCCGTTCCTTAAAGACACTGTGCTCAACGAAATACGCAACCATGTTTTTGCAAACTACGAATTACTTAGCAGGCTGCATCAGTTCTTATCAGAAGAGTGTTTAAAACAGGATGACATCCCTAAACTGCTCAATCTTGAAGAGCTTCGCTCTCAGATCGAATCTGAGATTAATATCGATATCTTCACCTCGACGTTCGAATCCGAGAAAACTGCTCCCTACATTTCGGCTATTAAAGATCTCGAACAGAAACTCTACGCCAATTACAACGTTGCAGTAATGATCTATCTTCTTTCGCTCTGACGGTTGTTCATGCCGTTACCGTATTACTGATGTCCTGCATCGGTAAAACCCTGTAACCATCAAGAGCAACTCCCATAAAAGGAGGAGATACCTTCATGCCTCCGCAACCGCTGATGAACATGACAAGCAGAGCTGGCAAAAGAGCGCGCCATTGAAGAAGCAGAGGTCGAAGTTCCATCGGCTAGACCTTTTCTTCAGAAAAGTTGAAATAGAGCACCGAGGTAAGGATCAGGAAATGATAGAGGCACCAGAAGCTATTGACGAGGAGGGCAGAGACCGGTCCATGCTCGTAATAGAGGCGCATAAGTCCCCAGACAAAGGCGAATGAACAGAAAAACGCCAGGAGCAGTTGCGGCCAGAGCGCAGTGAGTGGTAGCGACGTGCTTCCCCCTTTGGGGGTGATGCCGAACGTGCCACGCACACCAAGTACGGCGAGAAAGGAGGCTTTCATGTAGACCGGGAAAGTTATCGGCGTCAGTACCAGACCGGTGAAGATTTCCTTGATATGATAACTGCGCCTGCTCAGTGTCCAGAGAAACATTGAGATGCTCAAGGCTATGTAGGGGGTGAAAAAAATGAAATACAGCTCCGGTTTGATGAAATAGCTAGGCAGGCCGGTTACGAGGTAGAGTACCGGGCAGAGTACCAGAATCAGGAAGACCCAGCCAACAAAGTAATGGGTGCCGGAGAGGAAATACTCCCACCATTTGCCAAGCGGAAGGCGACGAGGATTTTTCATGAATTCGATCAGGATAATGCGAAAAAGCCCTACCGTACCGAGCGCCCAGCGGAACTGTTGCTTGAAGAAGCCGAGCAGGTCTTCCGGCCCCATGCCAAAGGCGCAGACTTTATTGAGGTAGGCGGAATGCCACCCCCGCATATGAAATTTGAGCGAGGTGGCGAAGTCTTCCGTCACCGAAGTGTCGTCAAAGCCGCCTACATCCTCCAGTGCCTCGCGCCGGAAAATTACATTGGTGCCGCAGCAGAACATGGCGTCCTGCAGGCTTTTCCCTTCACAGATATATTCGTAGAAAATTGCCTGCTGAAGCCCCGATGCCCTTGCAACTCGGTTCTTCTCGAAGTTGGTGTAATATTGGGGGGTCTGGATGAAGGCCAGTCTCTGGTCATGTTCCATGCGCGCCACAAGCGGCTCGACAAAATCGGGGAAGGGATTCATGTCGGCATCAAAGACGATGATGTATTTTTCCTGCCCGGTCGGTGGGTGATCGGTAAAATGCTGCATGACAAATCCCTCCCGAGCCCTCCCGGCGACATAATCAAGGAAATCGTTGATCATCCCGGCCTTGGCGCCATGCCAGCTCCTGCGGAACAGGCTGATTCCCAGTCCACGACAGAGATCGTCGATCGACTCGCGGTAAAGTGCCATTTCTTGAGCATCCTGATTCGGCAGATCATAGCGGGTATCATCAAGGAAATAGAGGTGTTTATTGGGATAGGTCAGGTTGTAGAAGCAGGTTAGGGTGTCATCCAGTACATCCAAAGGTTCTTTAAAGGACGAGACGATGATTGCCACCGGCGGATAAGTGTCGGGAAGTTCAGAAGGGAGCGGCCCGGAGACGATTTCTCTGTTACGTGCGATAACACGGAAGATATTGAGGAAGTACCCGAAGCTGTGTACAAGGATAAAGATCTCGGCAGCCAACAGCAGAAAGGCGACACACTGCTCATACCAGGGGTAATCCGAAAGCAGGAAGAATACGAAGCGCGCCGTCAGGTACACCGATACGCTCGTCATGGTCAGGATGGCCAAACCGCCGAGGAGGACTACCTTGGGTATGGATACGCGGAGATTTTTCATCGCTAAAACCTGTATTTCATGATGAGCGAGCCGCCAATAGCGTCCCATTCACGTGAGCGGTTTAACATCCCCTTGAGCGAGAGCAGCCAGCGTTCGTAAAACTCGTAGTGCCATTCGGCCTCAAGACGCGCCGACAGATTATTTTCAGAGTCTGTACCGACTGTCGCCTTCATGTCATAGAAATGCTGCTGACTGCCGCAGAAAAATTGACGTGACAGGTCGTGATACCATTCAAGGGTGAGGCTTTCGCCGAAGTAATCTTTGGGCGTCCAGTAGGGGTGGGTTATGTCGATCATTTGATTGCGGCGATTATATACGTAACTGTTTAGGTTGGTGGTGTCACGGTATTCTGCGTTTGCGATGATTTTGAATATCCGGGGATGATCGGTAACCGCATACCCGGCTGAAAGTGTGGCAAATTTACCGTTGTTATCGTCATTGAAGCGGATGTATCCCATTGTACCTGCCAACGACAGGTTTCTGGACGGATTACCAGAAAGTCCCATCGACCAGGTATCCGATTGGACTCCGCCCTGACGAATACCAAAATAGTTGTACAATTCATCTTTGCGGTCATAGTTGATATCCCACCGCACTGCATCGTTCAGGTTGATTGAGAGATGCGCCAGACCGGTATCCTTTACACCAAGCACCCCCAACTCATACTGTTTCCGGGTCCAGCCGACACTTCCCGAGAAATACCGGTTGATCACCCCGCTGAAACCGATAGTGGAACCATAAGCGGTATAGGACTCGGCACCATATTTCGGCGCTTCTACCCAGGTATTCCCTGCGAGACTCAGGTTGTAGCAGCCGAAAACCGGCAAACTCACTCCCAGAGTGCTTTTATAACGGCTGATCCGGGCAAGCTCACCGCGCCCCTGCTCTTCCCAGTAGTTCTGGCTGAATTCAAGAGATGGGCTACGGTTGATCCGATATTGCCGGAGGGCTTCTCCAGCCAGGTTGTGAAGCGGATCAACCGCCAGAAGTTGCTCATAAGTTCTCCGGGCATCGCAGCAGAGCCCGAGAGCACATTCCGTCTGGCCCTTGTCGAAAAGCGCTTCTTCGTTGCCTGGCTGAAACGCCGTCAATTGATCGTAACGGTCAAGAGCATGCATTAAGCGGCGATTCCAGACCAAAAGTTTCGCCTCCTTTTCCAGGGCGATTCCTTTCTGAATCCGGTATTCAGGCAGAAGTTCGAGGAGGATATCTTTTATCTTCTGCCGGTCTGCCGGATCGGCAACTACACCTTGATCAAGAGCAGTTGAGACCTCTTCATATCCCTGATAGATCGAACTGTTTGCAGACTTGCGGCTTACTTGATCAGCAAGGATCCCGGCACTTTTATTTCCGCCACTCTTACCAAGCTTGGCAAGTTTTACCGTCAGAGTCACATCAACCTTAGGAAAGATGAGCTGGTCGTAGTAATTCGAGGCTTTTTCCATATCTTTAGACCAGGCTGCAGTTCGGGCCATCTCTTTTCGAGGCACAGGGTCAATTGAGTTCTGTAGGATTATTTTCTCGTACTGAATGAACGAATTGGCATAGTCTTTCGACCAGGCCCGTACTCGCGCAAGTCCGATACCGATACGGGAATTTCCGGGAAATTCCGCATCAAGGCGCTCGTATTCATCGATCGACTCCGGGTAGCGGTAGAGTGAAGAGAGACTGTCGGCACGCCCAAGCCTGGCGGGAAAAAATTCTGGGTCGCGGGCAAGTGCTGCGCAGTAACATGCCAACGCCTTCTCACCATCTCCTTTGGCAGCGTAGAGCCCTCCAAGTTGTGCTTGTTGGCGGGGGGATTTAAGTTGTGTCAGTAGCTCATGCAAAAAACTATCGTCTCCGGTTCTGCCCAGATCACGAAAGAAACGGGCCTCGACGTTATCAGGGGTTACAACTAACGCTTTTTCAAACCAGGGTTGCGCCGCCTTCATATCGTTCTCGCCCAGATACGACTTGCCAATGCCGATCAGCGCCGCTGTTCCGAACTGCTTGCTTCCAAGCAACTGCTGCCAGGCAACCCTGGCCTCGGAGTAACGGCGTGCCTGCAAAAGCAGCGAGCCTTTTCGTGCTGTCAACTCGTTCAGCTGAGCTGATCCGGACAACCGTTCATCAATCAGCGCGAGTGCAGCAGAAAAATCTTTCTCTTGTGTTTTGACCGTCACGAGCCCGGTTAGGGCATCAACGGCATCCGCATCCATTTTTAGAAGTCTGCGATAGATCCCTTCAGCTTCTTCATATCGCTCCGAACTAGCAAGGAGTCCGCCCAGTTTCAGTAGAACCTCTCGATCGGTGGGGACATCTTTGAGGCGGTCACGGTAGATCTTTTCCGCAGCATAAAAATCACCCCAGGTAATCATCCGGTCCGCCAGCCTGAGTTTAAGTTCCGGTGACGAATCCGCAGCAATCAGTTCGTTATAGAGCTGGCGAGCAGCCTTGGAGTGGCCGACATTTGCAGTAATATCAGCTATTCGGACTCGAACTTCATGTGTCAGCGGCGCCTCCGCTAGCAAGCGAGCGAGTTGTGCGGCCGCTTCCGATTGAGTTGTATCACTGTAGGAGAGTAACTCGGCAAGGGAAAGCCGCGCTTCGAAGTCCGACATCCAAGTGTCTGCGGGAACAATCGAGCGACGTTCATTCGTCTGCGCGGAAAGCGCGACTCCTGCAGAACTCCCCTCTTGAGCAAACAAGTCTACAGAAGTTATGACGATTCCGAACATAGTCGTCATTCCGAAGAGGATGGGCACAATACCTTCAAATATGTGTAATTTAGTATGTTCGCTCATACTATTCCATGGTTTTGCGGAGTTCATTTGCCGCTTCGTCAATTTTTCCGCTCCAGATCAGCACGTTTGCATATTTTCGTCGCACCTGTTTGTCATCAGGTCGGGCCTTGAGAATCCGTTCATATTCGGCCAGCGAAGCATCGTATTTCTTTTCCCAGCTCAATATTTCAGCCAGTTTCAATCTTACTTTCAGATCGTCGCCGTGACGTTCGAGATATTCTCGGTAAATAGCCTCGGCTTGACCATATTCCTTCCGGACCATGGACATCTCGGCACGCTGGAGTTTTGTTGCATCATCATCTTTGATGATTGGCTGCTGCTCAAGATTACTGTTTATATCCTCATGGCTAATAGGCCCCGAAACGGAATTAGCTTTTTTAGGATGCTCATCATTTCGAGTTTGGTTTTTTACGACAACAACTGATGACTGGGTTTGCGGCGTAATAACTGGAACGGCAGGCTTCAATTTTTGAGGAGGATTGTTATCCTGCCTGATTGATTCTGCGGATGAAGGTGATTTTGTAAACGGCGGGGCGCCTTTTTTGGAGATAATAAGGTCCTGATGCAGTCCTCGATAACCAAAGATGGCAAGGAGCGACGATACTACCAGTAGAAGAACAAAAACCAGATGTTGTCTTATTTTCAGGTCACTATTCATAAAGGGTACGGAGTAATTTGGTCATGGTCAAGGTGTTCCAACCATCCTGCGAGCGATAATCAACCTGATCCATCGCAGCACGAATTATCATGAGACCCATTCCCGACTCCGGTAGGTTGCCCAGATCATTCGGATTGACATCGGGCTCCGACGGTTCTGCCGCTGTCATGGCCCGCCCTGAATCACTTACCGCTATAATGATCCGATCATCGCATAGTGTTATCATAACCCGTACTTCGTGACCGGGCAGACCGTCATAGGCATGCTTGACAGCGTTGTTTACCGCTTCAACCACACTCAATTCCATCTGACCCGGAATTTCATCGTCCTGAAGAATGTTTCGGCAGATCCCCCTGATAGCCAGGCTGACAAGCACGACATCCTCAAGACAACTGTCAATCGACATGGTCATGGCTCTTACTTTTTGAAGTTCGTCAGCCATATTCCTGTTATCCTCGTATTTTTGCGACAGCCTCATCGACAGTGGAAACAATATCAAAAAGCCTGTTCATGCGGGTGAGCGAAAACAGGCTTTTCACGATATCGGAAAGGCAGCATATAGCCATGACGCCATCATGTCCGAGGCTCTTCAAGGTCGAAACAATCATGCCGAGACCGGTGCTGTCGATGAAATCGACATCGGTGAGATTGAGCACTATTTTCAGGTTGCCGTCATTTATGAAGTCTACCATCGTTCCCTTGAAATCAGTTGCCGTCGCGGAGTCTATTCTTTTGACCATCGGTTGTACGACAAGCACGTCGCCCTCTTTCCAGGTTTTCATTTCCATGTAGTAATCCTCCTCAGGTGAGATAAGAAACAATCACTTTCCTTTTATGAAATAGCTATCTGTTGTCATCTGGCGGTAATAGTCAAGCACTGTTCGGTTCGAATCAAGCCGCCAGTCGATATCGGTACCGACTTCCGCCTCGTATTTCTTCTGGCTGAACCAGAAGATCGCTTTTAGTCGAGGGAAATCATGTTGCAGTGACGGGGATGCGGTATTCTTCAGGTTGTAGACCTGGCCAATCCAGCCGATTTTGATATCAGATTCGCTGGCACCGCCACCATTCTTGTCAATTGGATCGAAAAGAGCCGAGGTTTCAGCAATCATCATCGGTTTGTTATGACCGACAGCAAAAAGGTTATGGAAATTGAGCACGGCATTGCCAATGCCGTTGGCCTGTCCCCATTTCCCGGAATACGGAATGTTGTTGTACCCTCGGGCTGACTGGTTTGACCAGTGGTAGAAACTGTGGCCAACCCAATCAACGTAGCTGTCGCCCGGATAATAAGGGGAATAGGGATCATCTGTTTCAGTAATGAAGCCGTCGCCATTGGTGTCGAGAAGGGCGAAGTCGGTGCTACCGGGGATAATTCGGCTGGGAACAGTCGGCCATGGATATCCCCACCCCTGGTTGGGTGTCCAGGCCATCGCGACGTTTGGCGCACGGGTATGGATTATGTCGGCAAATTCTCTGAACTTGGCAATGTAGAGGGTTGGTTGCTGACCCCAGGCATACCAGCTGCCATTCATTTCATGATTCCAGCGCAGCAAGATGGATATGTCGGCATTGTATAAGAAGTCGGCAAACTCCTCAATCTGCTGTCGTGTATATGATCCGAGGCCATCCGGCGTCTCAAGCGTAAGCATTGGCTGGGCACCGTTCGCCCGGCACTCCTCAATAAATGCGACAATCTTACGGTATTCGGAACCGCTTTTGTCGAGCACCCTCGGAAATTGGAGAAATTCCGCGAAGAATGCATGTTTTGCACCGGTAGAGGCATTGAACTGTGCAATTGAAGTTTGACCGGTAAGGAGCAGGGCACCGAGATAGACACCCTGCTGTGGAACCACCGGCTTGACATCCACAAGAGGCGGCTTGTTATATCCAGGAACAGACGAATCGGATCGGGAAAGATCGCCGCAGGCTGCTATAACTAGCAGACAGAGAAGAGGGAATAATCGATAAACAGAAACTGTCATAACTACCTTCCGGGTCAGTGATTAAGTTCCTTCATTAGGTCGAAAAGCAGCTGCTGACTTTCGGGAAGATTTCCCGCCTTACGCACGTCGTCAACGATCCGGCTGAAAGAATCATTGCCTTCATACGCATCCTCTTTCGATTGCCAGTAGAGTCACGTCATCGTCAAATGACTTGTCCCCCCTCCAGATACGAAGCTCATTTTCAATTCTTGTCAGCAGGTTGTCCAACGGTTCATCGCTTCCTGACGAAACCAAGCCGATCAAACGCTCATCGGAAAACTGAATCGAATCGGCATTAAAACAATCCGTTACGCCGTCTGAATAAAGAAAAAGACGGTCACCAGGGTAAAAACCGATGCTTTCCTCCTCGTACTCTACGTCAGGAACGAGCCCTACCGGAAAGCCGCCGCTGCCAATAATGGCGGTACTCCCAGAGCGACTGCAGAGGATCGGCGCCGGCAGCCCGGCTTGACTGACTGTCAGCCGATTGCCGGTACAATCAATAACGCCATAGATCATCGTGATGTACTGATTACCAGTCCGATTCTCCTGAAAGATCGAATTGAGCCTGCCTAAAACAGTTGCGGGTGACATCACGTGGCTGCGGGTGAGACTTTCGCCGCTGTCACCCTCTTGTTGCAGCATATTGGAAAGCATCCAGCTTAGGGAGACGGACAGCATTGCCGCAGGCACGCCATGACCCGAGACATCAAGCAGGTAAAAACCCACTCGTCCCCCATCGATACGGAAGTAGTTGAAGATGTCCCCCGCCACGAAACTGCTCGGACAGAACAACCATGCGAAACTAATCCCTTGGAGGGTTGATGCCTCCGGCAGAAGATTTTTCTGTATGGCTGCGGCAGACTCAAGGTCGGTACTTATAAGCTCATATGCATTTCGGAGTTTCTCCTCAACCTGCTTGCGCTCGGTTATGTCCTGATTGGCGCCGTAGAATTTGACTATATTCCCGTATTCATCCCTCGCAACCATAAAACGGACGACAATATTGCGAACCTTGCCATCCCTTCTAATGATACGGTGCTCCAATTGATCTGAGTAATCCCCATGGGAAGCCATGGCCTTGCCGATCGCATCTGCAACAATCCCAGCTTCGTCCGGATGCACAAATTCCCTGGCATACACCTCGGATGGCATAAAAGAATCGTCTTCCTGCTCAGTGCTGGTGCCATAAAGCGCATAGAATTTATCGTCAAAGATGAAGCGATCGGCTGCGACATCATATTCCCACTGTGCAAGATACGCCATGTCCATGGCCATTGACAAGCGCGATTGACTTGTACGCAGGGCATCTTCAATCTGTTTGCGTTCAGTAATGTCAAAAACGGTGAACCTGCTCATCAAACAGGTGCCGTCACTATGCTTAACTGATGACGCATTGGACAGAGTACGTAAAATGGTGCCGTTTTTACGAACCATCGTAAATTCAAGATCGCTGGTCCATTCCTGTGTCATTAACTGCGGATAAATTTCATTGAGCATTTTGCAAGAGTTAGGAGTGAGGATATCGGAAAATCTTTTTTTGGCTAAAAGCTCGCTTCTGGTATAGCCCAGCCATGCAAGTTCCGTATCGTTGATTGACACAAAAATACCTTCTTTATCCAGTGTGTGATATCCGCATGGCGCATTATTGTAGAGGTCCCATATCTCATCGGCAGATTTTTGCAGCGCCTCCTCCGCCATCTTCCGTTCGCTGATATCCCGAACGATTCCGGTAAACAACCTCTTGTCGGCGACAACGAACTCACTTACCGACAGATCCATCGGAAACACGCTGCCATCCCTCCGTTTACCGAGGACCTCCCTGCCGATTCCGATAATTCGGGTATTGCCGGTGCTCCTATAGTTGGCTAAATAGCTGTCGTGCTCGCTTTGGTAAGGCTCAGGCATCAGCAGCTTAACGTTCTGCCCCAACACCTCTTCCGATGTGTAACCAAAGATCTGTTCGCCCGCCTTGTTGAAAGACGAAATGATGCCACATTCATTGATAGTGACGATGCCATCTATAGCGTTATCCAGGATGGCTTGGTTGCGTTGTGTTTGATACAGCAGCTCATTTTCGGTACGCTTCCGTTCGGTGATGTCCTCGGCTATGCCAAGATACCCGATAATCTCCCCCAAATGAGTGCGCATGGTGGTTATCACCAACGACACTGAAATGGCATGACCATCCTTGTGTATGTATGTCCAAAGGCGTTTTTCCGAACCATAACGTTCCGACATTTCTACAAACACCCGGAAACCTTCGATCGTACAGCCCAACTCTGCGCTTAGTTCCCTCCCCCGTGCAACTACTTCGTCTCCAATATGTAATATCTCTGGTGTTTGCTTACCGACCATCTCCTCACTTGTGTACCCAAGCAGTTGCTCGGCTCCACGGTTAAAGAGGGTAATCAGACCCTGTGGATCGGTGGCGATGATTGATAAGTCGTTCTCTGCTTCCATTACATCTTTGAGCAGTTTTCGGGCTTGCATCATCTCCATTTGCCGTACAACCTGCCTGCCCAAAGCAGCCAGTGCCTCGCGTTGTTCATTGCTTAGTTCCCGCGGCAGGGTATCAATTACGCAGAGAGTCCCGATGCCGTAACCATCGGGTGTTATCAGAGGCGCACCAGCATAGAAACTAATGTTAGGGAAGGAAGTAACCAAAGGGTTATCGCTGAAGCGCTCGTCTTTTTTCGCGTCAGGAACTTCGAAAACCTCGTTTCCGTGGATGGCATGGCCACAAAACGAAATGTCGCGCGGAGTTTCTGGTACATCAACACCAAGCTTGCTCTTAAACCATTGTCGTCCGGCATCGACCAGTGAAATAAGAGCGATGGGGGTGGCACAAATTTGCGAAGCCAGCTTGGTAAAGTCGTCAAATTCCGCTTCGGCGGGAGTGTCGAGGATGTCGTAGCGATGAAGCGCTGCAAGTCGAGTCGCTTCGTTTTCTTTTATGGGGGCAGGCTTCATAGGAAAAATCTCCAAATGACTACTGGGTTTATATTGCAAGAGTGGGTTGACCATCGAGCCGAAAGAGGTCTCGGCAAACCGGAGGCGTTCCTTGGCCGAGTGCGCGCTTTCTCGTCAAACCCCCAAGGTGGGAGCCCGGTGCGTAAAT
>Ga0194047_10000857_pt1 | contig 19401 bp, 19 predicted proteins | sample JunL225m_MetaG_2_FD_160070 | JGI IMG/M metagenome (GOLD analysis project Ga0194047, IMG submission 160070) | Anoxic zone freshwater microbial communities from boreal shield lake in IISD Experimental Lakes Area, Ontario, Canada - Jun2016-L221-5m | ecosystem: Environmental > Aquatic > Freshwater... | reverse complement strand
CGCATCAATCTTCGCCGCCGTCGAAATGGCACCCCGCGACCCCATCCTGGGCCTCACAGAAGGCTTCAACGCCGACACCCGCGCCACCAAGGTCAACCTTGGCGTCGGCGTCTATTACGATGACAACGGCAAGGTTCCCCTGCTCGGCGCCGTTCGCGCCGCCGAAAAGACCCGTCTCGAAGCGGCACCGGCTCGCGGTTACCAGCCGATCGAAGGTCTCGCCGCCTACAATCAGGCCGTGCAGAAGCTCATGTTCGGCGCCGATTCGCCACTGATGGCCGACGGCCGCCTGATCACCATCGAGGCGCTCGGCGGCACCGGCGCCCTCAAGGTCGGCGCCGATTTCCTCAAACGCATGTATCCCGAAGCGAAGATTTACATCAGCGACCCGAGTTGGGAAAATCACCGCGCCCTGTTCGAATCCGCCGGATTCACCGTCGACAGCTACCCCTACTACGATGCCGCCACGCGCGGCGTCAATTTCGCCGGAATGAAGGCCTGCCTCGCCGGCCTGCCGGCCCACTCCATCATCGTGCTGCATGCCTGCTGCCACAACCCCACCGGCGCCGACCTCTCGGCCGCCCAATGGGCCGAGGTGGTCGACCTGGTCCGCGCCCGCAACCTGGTTGCTTTCATCGACATGGCCTACCAGGGCTTCGCCGACGGCATCAAGGAAGATGCCGTGGCGCTCGACCTGTTCACCGCGTCCGGCCTGCAGTTCTTCGTCTCCAGCAGCTTCAGCAAGTCGTTCTCGCTCTACGGCGAGCGCGTCGGCGCGCTGACCCTGGTGACCGCCAGCCGCGAGGAGTCGGCGCGCGTGCTGTCGCAGGTCAAGCGAGTGGTACGCACCAATTACTCCAACCCTCCCACCCACGGCGGCGCCATCGTCGCGGCGGTCCTGGCCAGCCCGGAACTGCGCCAGCAATGGGAGGATGAACTGGCCGGCATGCGCGAGCGCATCCGCGCCATGCGACTGGCGCTGGTGGAAAAGCTCAAGGGCAAGGGCGTCACTCAGGACTTCGGCTTCATCGTCAAGCAGCGCGGCATGTTCTCCTACACCGGCCTCACCGCCGAACAGGTCGAGAAGCTCAAGACCGATTTCGGCGTTTACGCCGTGGGTACCGGCCGCATCTGTGTCGCGGCGCTGAACAGCAAGAACATTGACTATGTCGCGGAGGCCATCGCCGCTGTACTGTGAAGAAGCGACAAATCTGTTGCGGGGGAAAATTGACGCGGCTATAATCCGCGCCTCTTGATATTCCTCGATAGCTCAGTTGGTAGAGCGCCGGACTGTTAATCCGTAGGTCCCTGGTTCGAGCCCAGGTCGAGGAGCCAGTAATACCAAGCCCTGCAGCGATGCGGGGCTTTTTTATTTGTTGGCTGGGGTTACGCTGGGGTTACGTTTCCGGTGATTACCAGCCACCTGCCACCCTTCCTGCCGCTGCCAACGCAAGCACAGACAGCGTCAGTGCTTCTGTCTATTTGAATGCCCCGTCGGCTACCGCTGAACCTTCAAAAGGGGGGTAGGTTCGCGCTATCAAATTTCCCAACCTGAATCACGGGGGGTTTAGGCGGCTTCGGTGCCGCCATTCCGTGAAGATGCCCACCAAAATTTTCCCAAAATATTTTTTGGACTAACTACCCAGCGCGGTTGTTGTCTCATAATTCTCGACAACTGGTATTACATCCAGTACTGTTGGAAGGATGCTAGTCAACCTCTGGAAGACGCATAGATTCGGAAAAAGGCTGCCCCAACGAAGCCTCTTAGCCTCTCCGGTGCTGACGGGAGCCTTCAGGGGAAGAACAACGGTGTGTTGCTCCGTTTTGCTGAAATAGAAGAAGCGAAAGCCCGAGAAGCAGAGCGGCAGGTTAACCCTGATACCAGTCGCTCAAATTCAATGCTTTTAGCATCGCCAATGACCGTTCCCGCTGCATTTCTGCCCTTCAAGCAGGAAAAGGTCGATGCAGGACACCAACGGCAGTTCCAAACTGTCAACAGCCTGATTATCTACGCATGACCAATGACCGGTCCACTCAGTTGAACTAAACCGCTTCGCGTTGGTTGTCATCACTGGCGGCCATCGCGGCGTTGTCTGGCGTGGTGCTTGTGCGTATGGGCATTGAGGTGAAGCCTTGGAGGTGGGGATTCCCCCCTACTTCGAAGGAGAATTGTCATGACACCCTTACGCCAACGCATGGCGGATGCCATGCTGCAGCGCGGCTTTGCGGCGAGCACCCAAGCAAACTACATCAAGGCCATTTACAGCATGGCCAAATACTACCGGCGCGACCCCGCTGAATACAGTGCCAGTGAGGTGCAGGGGTATTTGCTGCACATGGTCAAGGATCGGCATGTCAGCTTCAGCAGCATGAACCAGACGGCGTGCGCTGCTCGCTTCCTGTATGAGACTGTGCTGGGCCATGATCGTCAGCAGTTTCACATTCCGATGGCCAAGGTTCCGGTGACACAACCCGAGTTGCTCTCACGCGAAGAGATTGCGCGCATGTTTGCCGCCTGCTCCAACCCTGTGTACCGAATGATTCTGCAGACCATCTACGCAACAGGATTACGGGTGTTTGAGGCCTGCGCGCTGCGGGTGCGAGACATTGACAGCGCAACGGATCGCATGTGCATTCGGGTCGAGAATGGCAAGGGATCAAAGACCCGTTACACCTTGCTGTCGCCCACCCTGCTGGAACTTCTGCGCGCCTACGTACGCCGGACCAAGTCGCGTGACTGGCTCTTTTGTGCGCGCGGCGGTGTGCGCCCTTTGAGTGTCAAGTCCGCCCAACGCGCCTATTGGGGTGCCCGTGATCGCTCGGGCATCATCAAGCGTGGTGGTGTCCACACGCTGCGCCACGCCTTTGCAACCCACTTGCTCGAAGGCGGCGTCGATCTGGTCACGATTCAAAGACTGATGGGCCACGGCGACATCAGCACCACCTCGCGCTACATGCACCTCATCAGCCCGCAGTTTCGCCCACCCAAGAACGTCGATCCTTTGGACTTGCTCGCCGGCCTACCGCGACTGTAGTCAGCCGACGCTTCGGCCATGGCCACCCTGGCCGATGCGCTGCGCCAGTTTGGCACGGCGTATCTGGCAACGCACGCGTTAAGCGTCACCCAGGCCAAAGCCTGGCGGGCAATTGTTGCCTGTCGAACCGCCGCACTGGGTGGGCAGCAGTTGGCCTGTGATACGTGCGGTCACAGCCATTGGCAATACCATTCCTGCCGACACAGATGTTGCCCGCAGTGCGGCACACGCGCCAAAGATGCCTGGCTGCGAGGACGGCTGACCGAGGTGTTGCCGGTGCCGTACGCGCACTTGGTGTTCACGCTGCCGCACAGCCTGAACGCTTTGTACGGTATGCACCCTCGCTGGGTAATTGACACGCTGTTTACCTGCGCAGCAACAACCTTGGCGGAGTTTGCCGCCAACCCAAAGTGGATGAGCAGCGCGCACGGCACCCCGGCCTTCAGCCTGGTGCTGCACACCTGGACCCAGGACTTGCGGCGTCACATTCATGTGCATGCGGTAATGGCTTGCGGGGTGCTGGACAAGGATGATCAATGGGCAACGCCAACGCGCAAACCCAACTTCTTGTTTCCGGTGCGCGCGTTGTCCAAGGTGTTTCGCGGCAAGTTCATGGCGGCGTTGGTTGGCGCACACAAAGACGGCACTATTGAACGCGACCCGCAGGCAGACGCACCCGCCTGGCACCAGCGACAAAGGCAACTCTACAAACATGATTGGGTGGTGTATGCCAAGACGCCGATGGGCGGGCCAGCTCAGGTGCTGGAGTATTTGAGCCGCTACACGCACCGCACGGCCATCAGCAACGAGCGAATTCGCTCAGTCGGTGCAAGCGAGGTGGCGTTCAATGTGCGCGCTGATGACCAGGGTGGCAAACGTCTGGTCAGGTTGCAGGGCGCGGAGTTTGTGCGCCGCTTCATGCTGCATGTGTTGCCCACCGGCATCAAACGCATTCGCCACTACGGCTTACTGGCCTCTGCTTGCAAGGCGGTAAAACTCAACGCCGCACGCCTGGCTTTGCAGATGCCGCCGATCAATCCCCTCGCCGTGGAGTCGGCCCAAGTCTTCATGGCGCGCGTCACCAAGCTGGATGTGTCGCAGTGTCCGTGTTGCAAGACAGGACGGCTTCATGTCACCGCAACGCTGTTGGGGCTGAGGCAATTGCCTTCACCCGGCAGTACGTTGTTGCCGCAAGTCCGAGCGCCTCCGTGAGACATCGACATCCACATTGGTACGGCCTGGGCTACCGCTTCGCGGCGTCGTGGGAAGAGCTACGCGCGGCGCACACTAACCCATGTCCAACGCGCTCAAACCAACGCCTCCAACACGCGAATGACTCTCTTGTACGAACTCAGCACATTTGCCGCCGCAGCGTTCCAACTCAAATCCGCTCTTAGGCTTCCTGGGCGGGCCTCGCGAAGCTTCTAATCCCCTATCGTCACCGTAGTGCGTGGCGGTTCAGTCCAACGTGGTTTATCTGACGCCAGCCAGCGGTCAGGCTCTCGACCAACGTCTTCATGGCGTCCGATAAACGCTATTCGTTTTCTGCCGCTCGGCCTTAACTTGGTCGGATGGCTCTCGCGTGCCAACAATTGCCCTACGGCTAATTCAATCTGTGCGGTCGCACCCGAGGTATCATCGCACCAGCTTGCCATTTTTGACGGTAACATCGTGGCAGACGGGGCTATAGATAATGGGTATGTCTAACAGAAAGGGGCCCTCCGCCTTCTAGGCAGATCCTAATTGTCTTGTATAGAACCCTGGAAGTGAATGGAGATAGCGAAATGCAGGAAGATGCATCACCAAAACAAAAGCAATGGGTGGTAAAGCCTTGCGTCGTAGACAAGGTTGAACATGTCCCTGACAAATGTTTGACTTTAAAGGGATGGGTATTTCAGGATACTGGCTCGTCTGCGTGTGATCCGCTTATGCGCTTTAGCGTTAACGGCGATGCCCCGATTGCAGTGGAATATCCGACCCCACGCCCGGATGTCCAAAACGTGTTTCGGCAACGCCGGGACGCCGAGATGAGCGGGTTCGCCGTTACTGCCAGTTGTGAATTCCGGAATGGAGTTCTTGAGTTTCGTTGCGTTGATTCACAAACTACTTCACTTGATCGTGGTCGTGAAAGCTGGTTCTACCCCGATCCAAAGCTTCATGAAAACCTGCCTGATGAAGATCGCCGTTATCGCGTTATTGGGAACCGTGATCAGATTGGTTTTCTGGGGACTGGTGCGACTGACGCGTTCAGAATCAAGGCGGCTTACGACAACCTCAGAGAGGTAAGTCGGAGTGGTGCGTCCAGATGGGTGGAGCGCCTCTCCAGTATGTTCGGTCGTGAAAAGTGGTTCGGGGGAGGGACAGTGCTGGACTGGGGTTGCGGTTGTGGTCGGGTTGCGCGACACTTGGCCCCGTCTCTCGGGAGCAGGTTCTTCGGTTGCGATATAGATGCTGACAATGTTTCTTGGTGTGCTGCGAATCTGCCGGGGTCGTATAAGGCATCCAAACTGAGTCCCCCGTTACCCTATGACGATAGAAGTTTTGATGTAATTTACGGTATCTCGGTATTTACGCATCTGCGAGCCAATTGGGAAGAAATTTGGTTGAAAGAACTGCATCGCGTATTGAAGCCGGGGGGCACCATACTAATGACTGTTCATGGTCAAACAGCGATTGATTTCGCTGCACTAGAACCACAAATCCTGGAGGAATTGATGGGTCGCGTTGATCGCGAGGGATTGGTGGTTAGCAGCGAAAATGATCAGCTAAATGGATTTGTCGAATTTCCGTCGGAATATGTAAACGTGTTTCATTCTGACAAACATATTCGGGACGTATGGGGGCGGTGTTTTGACAATATCAAAGTGTTGCCCGGCTATATCTACACGCATGACTTGGTAATCGCAACGAAACGCTAATAGCATCGCAAAGCAGCGCAATCATTTCCGGCGGCGGTGGAGATCTTTCTATCCTATACGGAACCGCCGGCGGGAATGTGCCCAGTCCAGTCTAACGAGACATAGAAACGACTAGCGGCGCTCTACCAGTAACAGACACAACTAGGAATACTCTATCCCCGTCTGCGCTAAGCCCACCAAGTTGATGTGGGTCTTATTCAGGTCTAGTTCAGCGCAAATTACACCTAGAAAACCCGGACTGTAGGTTCCGTTGTCGAGCACAGCGACATAAGGTGCGGCTTGCTCTGCAGTGGGGGCAGACCCTACCAAGTTGGCCCAAAGCAAGTTGACTACCGCGGCATGGGTTTTCGCTCCCGCTGCATCAAGAGCAACTGCCATTAGATTTTCGTACGTCCACCCCGCATCAAGACAACTCAGCCCGATACCAACATATTGCTTATTGGACACGGATGCTGCGCCAAACACAGCACCTAGTATCTTTGCTGTAGTGCCTGCATTGCCGTCGAGATCAAGTGCGATTTTGCTATCTGAAAATTGAAGCCGTTCGACATTGATAAGCGTGTCGGTCCCAGCCGTTCCAGATTCGTCTCTTATGGTAAAGGAATTGTCAGCATTGTGACTTAGCGCAAATATCGTGCGGTTACCGGCCAAAACAACAGTATCAATGCCGGAGCCGCCGTCGATGCGGTCGTTGCCCGTTGTGCCCTGAATCGTATCGTTGGCCGATGTGCCTACTTGGGTCCAAGCGGCGGCGGCTGTTGAAAGGGTGTACCCTCCCGTGCCTGTTCCATAGTCAGCGACCCCCAAGTAGTAGATACCGGAGGTCAAAGCAGTATAGGAAATGCGAGAGTTATTGGATCCACCGCTGTTGTCATCACTGGCAATCTGGGTGAGGGTAGGACTTAAGAGGCTAAGATACGGATCACTAAGTCCAGCGGTGGTGGTCTTAACCAAGTCAAAGACATAGTTTGTTCCAGCTTGCAAACTCACTTTGAAGTAATCGTTGTCGCCGGGAAAATTAATAATGCCCGCCGTGGCGTTGCCGTTGACCGCGACTATGCCATTAGTAGTGTTGGCCGAGCCAGAATAATCATCGGCCACGACAGTTGCGGAAAGTGAGTACGCTCCTGTTCCAGATGCTGAATCCCAAGCAGCGAGGTAATAGGTCCCTGTTGCCGTGCTGGTATAAATGATTCGGGCGTTTTTTGAGCCTCCGCTATTATCATCTGCGGCAGTCAGATCCAGCGACGTGTTGAATAGTTGTAGGTAGGGATTGTTGAGACCACCGGCGCCACTGATCAAGTCAAATTGATACGTCGTATCCGAGAGTAGGTCGACCCTGAACAGATCTCCATCTCCTACCGAATTTATAACGCCGGTGGCTGCAGACCCACCCGTAATGACGCGACCAGTTGTTTCAGTTGTCAGGGGATAGTCGTCAGCGATGGCGAGAGTTGAAAAGTTAAAGGCACTTGAGCTCGATAGCCCGGCAAAGGCATTGCCAGATCTGTCAGTGATGACATTTGGAGCACAATTCACATAATAGCTGCTACCGGCGGGTAGGTCGGCACTAGGATTGACGGTGACGGTACTCCCTGAGAAATTAACCTGAGCGGTGTCGGTGACAGATATTGACTTGGCTACTGTTCCATTGCTGTTGTAAATGACGATAGAACCCGTTCCCGCCTGAACGCTCTCACTGAAGGTGAACACCAGGTTGGCCGATACGGCGACGCCAGTAGCGTTATCGCTCGGAGAGGTGCTCAGTAACGTAGGAGCGGTAGTGTCGCTATTGACGGTAGCAAAATTGAATGCGCTTGACCCCGATAGGCCGGCAAAGTCATTACCAGCGCGGTCCTTGACGACCCCAGCGGCAAGATTGACGTAATAACTGCTGCCAGGAGTAAGGTCTGAAACGGGATTGACTGTAAGCGTGGTTCCCGAAAAGGAGACCTGGGACGAATCGGTGACCAAAATCGACTTTGCGATGATGCCGGCGCTAGTGTAGATGAGAATATTTCCGCTACCGGCTTGTATGTTCTCATTAAAGTTAAAAATAAGATTTGCTGAGACTGCAACGCCCGTGGAATCGTCGATGGGTGAGGTGCTCGTCAACAACGGGGCTGTGAGGTCGATGTAAATCAATTGTGCGGCTGTCTTGATCTGGTCGCTGAATTGAAAGTACTCAACGTTGGTAACGGTATCTGCGCTGCCCTCGCCATCAAGTAGCCTATAGCTCAAGGCGGCTGCATTGTAGGAAATTGTATAGTTCGCAAACAAACCGGTGAAGACGCAAGTATCCGTCCCGTCACCACCATCCATTACATCGCTGCCTGCGCCACCGACGAGAATGTCATCGCCAGCACCTCCGAGCAACCTGTCGTTGCCTGCTCCACCATCCAGCCTATTGTTGGTGCTGTTTCCTGTAATGACATCAGCACCGCCACCACCCACGGCGTTCTCAATCACGCAACCATAGGCGATGACAATGTTGTTCGTCATGCTATTGCAGGAGGAATATCTTCCAGCCTCCAAATAAATCGTCGATGGCGTGTTCCAGCCGCTCAAATTTAGAGTGTCATTCCCGCCGGAATCAAAGATCGTCAAGATTGGATTTTGGTTGATCGTGAAATCATAAATCCTTGCGGTTGAACCAGTTATATTGCTAGAGAATCCATAAACGGTGTCACCGGAGCGTGTAGTAGTCGATACACCATAGATGGACTGAATCGCCATCACATCATTGAGCATTGGCGTTTGGGGCTCATAGTAATTGCCGTTAGATGCCGTCCAATCGGCAGAGGCAACTTCTGTTGATTTAAGTGGTCCCGTGGGGCCGAAATATGACATGATCGAGTAAACGGTGGAATCTTGATACGACGAAGGTATAGGAGTCGTTCCGCTTCCTGCGTTGTAGTCCCCCATGTGTTTGAGTCCCAGCGCATGCCCGATTTCATGCAGTAAAGTCTCAAATCCGTGGAAACCGATAACCGGAGAGGCTGTGCTGTTATAAGGGTCCGTACCAGTTACATAACTGAACCAGGCACTACCATCCAAAGGAAACTTTGCGTAGGCATAGCTTCCAGAAGTCAGTGTTGATGAATACCCCAATTCAATATTCGATCCAGCTGATGCCGTCTGCTGAAAAGCTTGCGGAATCAAATCATCCCAAGTTTGCAGCGCTAGAACAAAAGATGATTGCTGCGAAGTATTGACAGCACGAAATCCAGATCGTCCAGCATCTGAATCCATTCCGGTCGCTGATGTTGGGAAAGCATAAGTAATGGTTGAGCCACTCCACCGGAAACCAGAGTCGAGTTGTGCAATAACTTGAGAATCTGTCCAGTTAGCAGCCATATTGTTCCTAAATTCCGTTCATCTTCGATTCAACTTGACTTGTCAAAGTGAGTTGCACACCTGTACTACCTATGTTGTAAATCTCGATTTCCATTGATATCCATTGCGGACCATCGACGTACAAGTTTGTTAAGCAAAGCATTGTCCGCAAAATCATTGCGGGTCATTCCATTGACCAAAAGATCGAGGCGCCCAGAAGGACTCGCGATGTGACTGCGCAGTAAGCCCTCCTGCTTGAAACCCAGATGAAGGGTATTGGTTTGTGCCTCTGGATTATCTCCATAGACATAACTCACCATTTTCGCCAGACGCAGCTGCTTAAAGGCAAACTCAAGGACGGCCACCGATGCTTTAAGGGAAATCATCGGGTTCCGTTGGCCCGGTAATCCAATCAATAGTTCGCCCCGTTCGTTCCGCCAATCGATGTCAACAATTGCGGCAAGTCCCACCCGATTTCCAATTCGGTCTAAGACTATCCAGTCTATTCGTCGTGTCTGGCGTAGAGGTTGGTGCGCCTGAACGATTAATTTTTTAACTACTACTGTGCCGGCTTCCTGAAAGCGATGGTAGCGCTGCATAAAATCAACGTCGTTAAACGTGCTGGTCAGGAAGTCCGCATCCGAATTATCAGGATGCCTCAAAACTACGCCGTCTTTGACAATGGGCTCCCACCAACGGGAAGACAACTCGACCAACAATCTTTCTAGGGAGGGTGGAAGGAGTTGATTTTCTGCCAGGGTCTGTTTTGCTTGTTTTAGAGTGGCCAAGGCTTCCGCCCACCTATGTGTAGCATCGGCGGCTAGAGCTAGCTTTTCCATGACAGGATAAGCATTGGGATGCAATTTGAAGGTTTGTTTTGCGGTTTCGTAAGCCTCTTGCGGTTGTCTGCTGTCAAGCAGGGCTTGCGTTAGATTGACCGCCATCAATGCATTGCTAGGATTAAGCGAGCAGGCTTGGCGCAAGTCAGAAATGACGAAGGCCCAATCGATATCGACAGGTCTAGCCACCTGGTGCAATTTCATTAAGGCACGGGCATGATATTCGTCAGCGCGAATGGGTGGGTGGCTTGAAAAATGACGAGTTAGCTCACCCCAATCTCTGGTAAGCAACCACTGCGTCACTTGTGCGGAAGCATTCATAATGTGCGGCCGTTTTCGAGTCTAGCTGACACCTTGTGTGCGTGCAGCCATATCATTGTTTCTGGTTCGTTCGCCCCTATTGGATCCTCACTGTCGCTTGCTTCTTTTTGGAGCCCCACAGTTTTACTTTTGTCACTTACGCTCGACCCTAAAATTTGTCGCGCAATCGGAAGGCAACTGATAGGTACTAATGCACGTCACTGCGTTGGACTACTAAATCGGGCTTGAATAGCTTCGAGGAAAACTTTGTTTCCGTTTTGCAATGGGACATCAGTCGGGGAAGAAGTAGCAATGGTTTTGTCAATCGGCCTAAAGCCGGGAGCCATATTTACTTCAGGCGCAACAGGGAGCGCCACATCACCAGCTTTTCTCAAATGCACTACTTCGTGGAGTTTGTCATTTCCATAAACAAGATAATCTTTGCCTATATCAAGGACAGCAACTCCTGACGCTACAAAATCTCCACTCCAGACTGTAAATGCAGCGCTTCCATTAACTTGCACTAATGCGCTCGAAGCTCCCGGAACTGCGGAGTACATGATCCCTTCGAGAAGTATCGAGACGGAGGCGGGAGCAACCTCAGTCGAAGCAACTTTGACGGGCAATACTATTGAAGTAGCTTCGGGTGTCTTGCGAAAACCGCTTGCGGCGCTTCGTGGCGCGGCTACCTCTTCCCTTAAGCTGCTAAAGACAAGAATAGCTGACACCAAACCAATCAAGCCGATTGAAATCGGGATGATGTGGCGAATACATCTCGCCCCCCATTCGCGAATCAATTTCTTCATCTAAGGGTTATATACAGCGCCCCGAGGTAGTAGCCTGCAGCGCTGTAGACGCTGCAAGTCCCACTCAAGTTAGCTAGGTTGTTGCATAGAACAGAGTTGCCAAGACCGAGTATGAGATTCATCACAACAGTCCCACTGGTAGAGAGGTAACCGCTACCAGTTATCCCATATGTCCCCGTGGGGCAATTCAGCCCACCGTAAATCACTATCTTGTTTGAAGTCACTAGGTCGCCCGTTGCGTCTACCCTGAGTTCGGTACACGTGGAAAATCCAGAAATCGAGTTGCTTACCCCCCACGTTAAGTTCGTGTAAGTAACTGGTTGACCAACGCCAAGAGCTGATGCGTTTCCAACGCTTAAGATACCCACTATAAGAAAAAGAAATCTCGCATATCTATTCATTATTATCTCCATTGGTTTGGTTCAATAAATTCGGTCAAGCAAGTCACATGACCCGATACCTTGACCGACATATATATCGCTTTGCAAACCTAATTCAGAACGTTGTACCCTCGCCCTGCGAGGCATCGGCGAATAATCGTCCGTTGCTCCTCTTCTGCAGATACGCCGCCTGAACCCGCGCCGACAAGAGCGCCGTACATTGATGAATCATTTCTGGACTGCCGACCGCCGCCAAAAAGACCAGCGATGACTGCGCCAATTGCGGCACCGGCAACTGCCCCTACTGCGGCAGACTCTCCTGCGCCCATCACCTTCGAAGCATATTCTTGACATTGACGCATGTCAGTCTGGTATTGCGCTTCCGAACGGCCTTGTAAATCAACCAACGGGCGATAGTTGGCACCGGTATTGGCGCAACCTGTGATCATCGTCGCAAATAACAACGCCGCAACCAATTTCATTGTTCGCATCCCCATATCGGCTAATCCTTAATTCTTTTTGGAATCATGTTCCATCTATTACTAAAGTAATATAAAAGGCTGATTTTTCAGCCATTTTTAGAAATGGTATGCCCATTTCCTATTTAGGGCAATTGGAATCTGTCGAGTGCAGGCATGAGTAAAGCGCCACAGGATCAGGTGAATTGATGGAGCGACGTGGATATTGAGAGGTGGCTAAACCAAGCCCACACGACGCTGGCCTCGCGCACACGGGCGCACACGTGCGTGGCATGGACTTCCATCAGTCCAGATTAGGAAGGTCTGTTTCGCCATTTCAACCAGCCTTCACGCATAGCAGCAAGGGAGCGCCTTTTGCCCTCCGGAGTTTTCGCCCCGGTACTCATTCCCCCGTGGAACCTGCACTTGTTTCCACGGAGCAGTAATTTGCATTGGCAAGGTAAGCCACGCCTGTTTTTCGCTCCGCAGATTTCGGTAAGTTTTCTTCTACGGTTCTTCATCAGCAAATTTCACTGTGTTACCGGAAAGGGCGGCATCGCCCACCATGATTAGCGCGTCTATAACTCCGGAAAGATTCCATGTCATCAGCTTGCGATGTTTTTCGATAATTTCCAGCACATCCTCGCCGGGTATGTAATCAAATCTTCGGCGGGTCTGCCTGTACAGCCGTTGTCGTTCATTGTTTTTGAGCTTCGTATTCATTGAAATGTCTCCGTCAAGTTCGTCCAGCGTTCAACGCCTGTTCGTTGATCCGTATCGTTGGGCTTCGGCGTATATCCGGCGCAGCGAAGTAGGAGATTCACCGGCCTATAACCCCGACTGGCAACCACCAGCGCACCACGCTCAGGCTTTGCGATGATGCAGATCTCACGGCGCAGGTTTAGGCACTGGGTACAACGTCTTCGGTCATCTTGGCAAGCAATTGCAGTTGCTCGTTCGTGTGAGGCTTCACTCGACAGACATAGGTACGCCAACAGATCATCCTTGCTGTCTCGGACTAGAAAACGGGTTTCATCTGTAATCTTCGACTTTGGTTCGATCCGCAACTTTTCGCGGCGGACAGTCAATGTCAGGCCGAGTGACCTTAGTTGGGTAAGGATTTCCGGAGCGCCCATGTCAGAACTCTTCGTAGTCACAATCGGCATCCTGCTCCGCGACGGACTCATTGCTCTCATTCCTGCCATGTGTGCCAGATAAATTGTCTGGCACGATTGGCACGATTGGAGGATTGTTGGCAGAACTGGGCCACATCCAGATGCTCCGTTTGTCCTTACCGAAGCCGTGCTGCTCAACAATTAGTCCGATTTTGTCTCGGGCGCGATGTACCGTTCGTTCCTTATGACCCATTGCGTCAGCGGCCTTCATCACCTCCCGGCGATCTAGTCTTCCTCCTTCGTCGTTGATGAGGTCGCGGAGCCAGTCAGACACGGATGCAACGCTCTCTCCGCTTTCGTCGTTTGGTGTAGTTTCCGCTGTCGCCAGTAACTCCCTGGCGGTTCCTTCAATAGCGTGACCCCACAAGATGCTGGAACCGATAATACGATTCCCAATGTCGGCATATTCAACGTCATACCGGAAACCACCACCATCTGGGCCGATATTGCTTTTGATACGAACCAACGCCCGATACTCGTTTTTGTCGTCATCCTTCAGCTTGGCGACACCGAATACCAGTCTTGCTAACGCTCCAAACGCCAAGGAACCCGTCAGCCTTTCTAATGGTTCTCTACCCGACGTTCCCTTGCTGAAATGGGTAATGCCAATTACGGCTGCACCAATCTTCTCGGCAAAGTCCACCAGCGGCTGAAGACCGCGTCGAACTTCGGCATTCTTGTGGCTGTCTCCGGCTACCGCCGAAACGATAGGATCAACTATCAGCATCTTGACGTTGGGCAGGGTTGATACAACCTGTAGCAGGCTCCGAACATCTGTTGCAGGATCGAATGCTCTCTCCCTGCCATCGGGATCAGGCATTCCTCCGACGAAATGAATCCGATTCAGATCAGCCTTCATGGCTTCTAAACGCGGCCTCAACGTGTCAGCGATACTGTCCTCTCCCGACCAAATCACTACGTCGCCAGATTCATCGCATCGGCTGCCATCGGCCCAGCGTCCTGCATTTGTTACCGTAGCAGCCCATGAAAGTGCGATGGTTGTTTTTGCCAAACCTGGCGCTCCGCCGATGACGTGCAATTTGCCTCCGGCGATCCATTCGTTCCATATCCAGTCGATTGGACGACTTTCAACATCCGATGCCCGGATAAGTCGAGGAAGTAGATCAGTGGTATTTGCTTGTGGCTCTTCATTGGGTGAGTGAGACCGTAGCGCTGGGAGAGTTTCAATGTCGTGAGCGGTAGCCCCAGGATGGGCTTCAAACCACTGCATAACATCCTCGCCGTCGCCGAGACCCAGTTTGTCCACATCGACGCAGGAAACCGCGCATCCCATGCCTAAGAGGATGTTGGCAACGCTCCCAGCGTAGGTTTTACCGGGATCGTCGTTGTCGGGCCATATCATCACAGTGCGGCCTGTTAGCGGCTTCCAATCCACACCATCTGCGGTGGTTGATCCCCCGCTTGTCCCGGCTACCAATCCAAGTTTTTTGAGTGCATCGGCCTTCTGTTCACCTTCGACGATCCAGACTACAGCATCGGGATTGTCAGTGATGCGGCGCAGAGCATAAAGAGGCTTCCCATTTGGAAATTTAGGTTCTCCCAGAACGAAGTTATTGCCATCCAGCTTTATGGGACGAATCCATTTGTCGCTGCCACCAAATTTATTCTGCGTCTCCAAAGGCAGGGATTCAAAATCGGGATGCTTGAGTCGAATGCGCCAGTAATGTGGCTTGCCCCGCAGGTTCGTGTACCGATGCAGGGCGATTGGCTCGAACCCCACTTGTAGGGCGGGTGAAGCCAAACGTCGGGCAGCTTCTCGAAGTCGCTCAGTCATGGAAGTGTCCCCCCAAGTCTCTGACGGCATCACGAAAGCTTAGGCCGGTTCTTAACCGATGTAAGGCAATTACATCACCACCCTTCGCGCCACAGGCCATGCAGCGGAAATGTCCGTCAGCGATATGTACCCGCATCGACGGATTGGCTTCAGCACCACCCTTGTGAGCCGGGCAGCAGACAGTTACCCACTGTCCGCGCTGGCTGCCATTGACTAGGCCGTGCTGACTGAGATATTGCAGAGATGTCGGCAGAGACCCATGGTCAACAGACTGGCATCGATTGCCTGGTGCGCCAAAGATGCGCCTGAATTGTTCGAGACCGTTACTCATAGTGGGCCTCCACCATGTCGGCCTTCGGCTTGCCATCGAAGATTGCCTGCCCGACTATGCGTTGAGTACGAACCTTAAGGTCGGTGAGATGCTCCAGGAGATCGGGCTTTGCCATTTCAACAAGTATCTCAATGTCTTGCGAAGCGTCAATAATTTCCATTGCGATGGGGTAGAGCAAGGACATTCGTGGATATATATCCTCATATGACGTTCTCCCCAAAATGTCGTCCCGCAAGAATCGGAATTGATTTATGCGGGTGTCAGTAGATAGTTTGACGTTCGCAGGTGGGTTTCGAGATTCCACGAAGCTTTCGATAGCATCTCGCAAAGGCAATTCCGCAACGCGTTGCGCACGCTCAGCCGGAAGTTCTGCCATCTTCCGCGACAACCTCATAAAGTTCTGTGCGCTGCGCTCAGACAGGCCGAAGTTTTCATGTAACCAGCACAACCATTGTCCGTGCCGGACATGAGCCTTAGCCTCAATAAGCATTGCGCCAGCACGAGCGGCATGTTCTACTCCAGCTCGAAGTTCATCGCGGATTTGTTCGGCAAGGTGAGGCAGAGAATCTGGCAGCGTCGCCTGATATGTTTCACTCATGGCTCATCCCTCCGCGTTGGATTAGCAATGTTGCGAAAGCAGCAGGAATCAAGCCCCACAATGCCAGAGAGACAATTAGGGTTTTGAGATGGCTGCGAAGAGGCGTATTATTTGTTGTGTCAAACGCATCACCTAAGCCCGTTTCCCGGTTGCCGCCGGGGGCGGGTTTTTTCATGGTAGCCATCACGCCACCCCGCCATCGACGGTGTTGCTGTCCAGGTACTCGTCAAGCACCCTTTTTCTATAACGTACTTTTCTGCCTATCTTGATGTAGGCCAGTTTGTACCTCTTCGTACTCCTCCAGACTTCCAAAGTACCCGGTTGCAGGTCGAGGTAAGCTGCGGCCTCATCAGTATCGAAGAGCGCGTTATCTGGATCAGAGGAAGCCCTCCTCTTGGTGGCCGACTGACTAGCGAAGGGAAGCTTGTTTTGATCGGCAATGATTGCCGAGATAGCGGATGCAGGCTTTTCCATGTGTTGTATCTCCTAAGTAAAAGGGAATGCAACACGAACTATCCTGATGAAATATCAGTAGCCCGGCTAAGTTAGATCAACGTCTTGCGAGCCTTGTAAATAATGGTTCTGAATGAGCTGAACTTGATTGCGACACGGTTGTAATCGTCATCCTTGTCGTAGGAATACGCGTCGTCTAGCTCTTCCGGATTCAGTTGCTTTTCCTCAAGCCACGAATACAGGTCAGGCCAAAGCTCTTTCGGCGGGATCCAGTCACCAACCTGATCTTTGCGCTTAGCCAGTTCCTTGATCTTTCCGGAAACACTGAAGCCCTCGCCAGCGACTTTCACACGCTTTCTAGGATTCTTGGCAATCTTTGATTGATGTTTGCTGTAGTCGAATGATTGGATAATCCTTGGCAGATTTTCATCATGCAGTTTTATTGCCAGACACCGTTGCAGCGTCCGGTATTCCTCGCAGTCAGGCGACAGGCCAACCCACCCACCAGATTCAGGGTCACGGTCTGACATAAGATACGCGTCAGCCGCCGAGTCACCGAAATGGCGGATTAGCGCACGAGCAATGGTCCGTGGGGACTCGTCATTCTCGGCAGCCAATTCGTTGATTACTTGTAGCGTGACGGCAAGCGTTTCTCCGATGGTACGTACGAGCGGTTTGGTCTTTGGCTCTGGTTTAGCCATTGCGCTTACTCTTGATTGGAGTCACCTTCGCCTGTTTCGTCAATCCTCCGGCTTCCATCATTGCAGCGGTAGCCTTCTCAACAGACGCCCGAACTGGATCAAGATCGAGTCGGGCATAGATGGCCGTGGTCTGCTGGTTCTTGTGGTTCAAGCTCTTGCCGATTATGGCAAGACTCGCGCCTTGCTTCGCTTGCCAGCTGCCCAATGTGCGCCTCAAGTCGTGAATTCTGAGGTCACTAATACGAATACCCTCAGTATTGAGTTTCAATCTCTTGGCGGCTCTTCTGGCCCGTTCCAGAGTATCGGCTAATGCTTCGTCTTCCTTTTCGACGAATGCCTCCCCAACCTGCCTAATCCTTATAAGAAGTTGAGATAACTCGTCCCTGTCAAATATCCTCTGCCAACCCTTTTTTGGTTCGACAAGGTGTCCGCTCTTACCGGAGCCGGGAAACACAAATGCGCCCTCGGCGGATTCCTTCCTTCCTTCAAGGATCGCCAACGCCTCAGGCGACAGCGTGACGTTCTGTGGTGTGCCGTTCTTTGTATCAGGAATTCTCCAAATTCCCTCTGCGAGGCTTATCTGGTTCCAGCGCATATCGAGTACGTTTGCCCGTCTTGCCCCAGTCAGCAGGGACAGCAGAAAGTAGTCACGGATGCTTTCATTTGGCTCTGCAGCGACGGCAGAAAAGAATCGTGGCAGTTCATCAGCTTGCAGAAAGCGGTCACGCTTAATGGTCTTCCGGGTCTTGATGCCCTTGACTGGATTCTCGGACAGGTAGCTCCATTCGATAGCTTTGCCGAAGATGCCGGATGCCAGCGCGCGAACAGCATTTACAGTTGCTCCGGCTTTTCCGGCGCGATCCATGTCAGACAGAATTCTTCCTATGGACTCCCGCGTAATGGCCGACAGCTTTTTTGCGGCCAGCGGCTTTTCCAGGTAATCCCGATACCGCTGCTGGTCGTCGCGCCATGACTTCTTCTTGACCCCGTATCGTTCGCCATATTCTTTGAAGAACTCTGCAAAGGTGGGTTCTCCCTTGTGCGCCCGTTTCACTTCGGCAGGGTTCGAGCCTTCCTCAATCTCAGAATTCACCCGCGCCGCCAGCTTTCGGGCCTGTTCGACAGTCATTTCAGGGAACCTGCCCAAGGTAACGCGCTCAGGCTGCCCACCCTTGATCCGCCGATATAAGGAGAAAGTCTTGACGCCGGACGCGGTAATCCGAAGTTGTAGCCCGGTTGTCTTGGCGTCATGGTAGACAACCCGACTCCCTGCCTTCGGAATCGGTAGCCCAGCCAATCCATCCTTGGTGAAATTAAACCTTGTATCGCCCATAGTCACACCCTCCGCGAATTCTTCTGGGGTTACACTGGGGTTACGGATTAGGTGAAAATCAGGCTAATTTCATGTAACCCCATTAAGTTCATTATGGCGTTACTGTCAGTAAATATCAAGGTCTATTAAGGCATGTATATCCGTGGGTACACTTGAACCCTAGAACTGTTAATCCGTAGGTCCCTGGTTCGAGCCCAGGTCGAGGAGCCAGAATTTTGTTGTTGTGGTTCTTGCACTTAGCCCAGCCCCCAAGGTTGGGCTTTTTGCATTTCCGGGGACCATCGGACAAAAGGTCCGGGGGTCGGCATTGGGGTGGTGGTGCCCTTAATGATCGCCGGCTGCGCGGTCAATGGCGTCAAGGTAGGTTTCCCACCATGATATTGCCTCCCTAAGCACCACCCGTTGATCTCTTCCTACGAATGGGCCGGTGTTCAGTAAGTACTGATTCTCAGGAGGCTTCTTCTGTCCAAGAAATATAGTAACGCCTTGTCCTGCCCCTATTTCATATTCATGAATGATATTGTGCCGTTCAGCATCAATGAACTCCCAGAAAATCGATGGATGTGGTTTTGATTTGCTGATATCAAGCCACGCTGCTTCGATAGCTCGTTTGTAATCTGGACTTATCTTCGCATCAACCTTGCGCAGAACGTATCCGACAGTGCGAAGAAGTGTTACGGCCGTTACCCACCTGCGGCGCCATGCTGGACCTTGGATGCCATCGAAGATTTCTTCAACTGCTCCTCGGCAATCATCTAAAACCAATCTTGCGGCGCTTGTCATTGGCAATTAAGTTGGCGGATTGAAGTCTGCACTAATACTCTGGGTTGCCTATACCTGCTATACAGGTGCATACGGGCTTTGACGATTCTCATCAAGGCCAATCTCGGTAGCAATCGCCTTCGTAAGAATCTGCCCGCATAAACTGACAGTCCGATAGGCC
>Ga0194047_10000854_pt1 | contig 19411 bp, 14 predicted proteins | sample JunL225m_MetaG_2_FD_160070 | JGI IMG/M metagenome (GOLD analysis project Ga0194047, IMG submission 160070) | Anoxic zone freshwater microbial communities from boreal shield lake in IISD Experimental Lakes Area, Ontario, Canada - Jun2016-L221-5m | ecosystem: Environmental > Aquatic > Freshwater... | reverse complement strand
ATATTAGGGTTATGAATAAGGATAAATATGATCTTGGCAGCATTGAGTATGCTGGCAAGGTAAAGAAACAGTTTCAGTTAGAGCGCCTCATAAAGGACGGCACGGTCATTCCTGCATCAAAATTAACCCAAACCAAGGAACAAGAGATACAGCGTATCAGGGACTTTGAAGCTGCTGCAGTGTATGAGCAACGCCATAGAAGAACTGCTGTCATTGCACCAAAGGACAAGCTAGATAATTTGGCACTCACAAGAGAGAGGTTTGAAGAGTGATTGGTATGCTTTAAGGTATGTAGAAAAGAAAAAAGCCATCTATGGCTTGATTTATATGAATCGTTGGCGGAAGAGGTGAGATTCGAACTCACGGAGGACTTTCATCCTCGCCAGTTTTCAAGACTGGTGCATTCAACCGCTCTGCCACTCTTCCCTTTGAATCAGATTTGATTCAAGCCCCAAATTATAAAGAACTTTTGATTTGTCCTTCTAAATGCCTGGCAATAGCAAGGCTGGATGTCAATCCCGGAGATTCAAAGCCATATAAGTTATAGAGTCCTTGCAAGCCATGGTCCCGTGGAGCGTTAAAGCAAAAGTCTCCCGATAGCGCATTAGGAGAGGCAATCTTGGCCCTCACGCCAGAATAGTCCGGCTGCAATGCTCCGTCTTTAAGTCCTGGCCAATAACGTCTTACCGCTTCGCAAAAGCTCTCTCCCCGCTTTGGGTTCACGGTGTAATCAATTTGCTCTTCAGCATCAATATCCAGCCATTCCACATCAGGGCCAAACTTGGCTTGGCCGCCCATGTCCAAAGTAAGATGCACGCCTAAACCACCAGGCTCAGGAATTGGATAAATCAAATGGGTAAAAGGTGACTTGCCTGACAAGGAAAAATAATTCCCTTTTGCAAAATACGCTTTTGGAATTTGATCTTGTTCTAATCCTGCAATCTTTTGCGCCACTGCTGGCGCACTCATCCCAGCACAATTAATTAATAATCTTGTCTGAATCTTCATGCTATCGGCACCACCGATCTCCAGCTCATACCCGCCTTCAGCATCCCTGCCTATTGGTGTTGCGCTGATTAAAGGCGATTGGTATGCCACCATTCCGCCCGCATCTTCGAAGCCACCGAGAAGCGAGAGCATGTAGCCGTGACTATCTACAATTCCAGTGCTTGAAGACAAAATTGCTGCTACACATTTGAGGTTTGGCTCGAGTGCTTTTGCTTCATCTCCTGAGATCATCTTGATCTCAGACACCCCATTGTTCTGAGCCTTATAGAGAATACCTTGGAGGTCATTGATTTGCGTTTCATCAGTAGCCACAATGAGCTTGCCGTAAGCTTGGGTCGCCACTTGATGATTACGGCAATATGCATAGAGAAGATGATTACCTTCAACGCAGAGCTTAGCCTTCAGAGAATCTTTAGGGTAGTAGATGCCCGCATGAATCACTTCACTATTACGAGCACTACTGACAGTACCAAAAGCTCCCTCACGCTCGAGCAATACGGTCTCACGGCCTTGTAGTGCCATTTCTCGAGCGACAGCGAGCCCAATAACTCCGGCACCCACCACAACACAGTCAACCCGCTCCATCTATCCGCCCCCGCCTGTATTTCGCTTTTTATTTACTTATTTGTCTATTTATGACTATTTAATGACACTCAATATACCGAAATCCTAACATTTTCAGTGTTTTAAAGGTTTTAAACCCCTTCTTGATAAAATCTAGATATGTCTTTAAAGAACAACCTGCAAAGCACCCAAAATCTCCATAGCCTTAAGCCGAATGGAGCTCACTCTGCAGTCGATGTTGTACTTGATACTGCCTACCAAGCGATAGATCAAAAGAGCTGGGAAAGTCTATTTGAAACAGCCCGCAAATCTATGCTCCCAGAATTTATTGCAGATCTATTTGCAGGAAAACGCATTAATCAGAGCGAAGATCGCCCTGCGCTGCATTCTGCGCTGCGAAATCTCTCAAAGTCACCAGTCATCTTCGACGGTCAAGATATTATGCCCGCCATTATGGATGCTTGGCGGCGCATTGAAGGGCTATGCAATAAGTGGGTCGGCATTACAGATGTCATCCATATTGGCATTGGTGGCTCAGACTTTGGCCCCCGTCTAGCGATTGAAGCACTAGCCCATGTACCCAATATTGAGACTCGGGGCATGCGAATGCATTTCCTCGCTAATATTGATACCGCCGAATTAGCCCGTATTCTCGAGCGAGCTCAACCTAATAGCACTCGCGTCATTATTGTTTCAAAATCCTTCACAACCCTAGAAACTATCATGAATGCTAGAGCGGTAGTAGCTTGGCTCAGAGCAAATGACTGCACCAAAAACCAAATTAAAAACGCATTATTTGCCGTGACGGCCAATGCACCGGCCGCTAAAGAGTTTGGTGTGGATGAAGATCATATCTATCCCTTTTGGGATTGGGTTGGCGGGCGTTTTTCAGTCTGGTCCGCAGTTGGTATGCCAATTGCATTGCAATATGGCTTTAAAACCTTTGAAGATTTTTTGGCTGGTGCTCATGCCATGGATTTGCATTTTAAGAATGCACCTCTAGAAAGCAATTTGCCAGTCATCATGGCATTGGCTTTACTCTACCAACAAGAGAAACATGGCATCAAAGCATATGCTGCCATTCCGTATGCGGACGCTTTGGATGGGTTTCCAAAGTGGTTGCAACAACTCGATATGGAAAGCAATGGCAAAAGTATTGGGAAAGACGGAAAACCAGTGAAGCATTCTTCCCCAGTCGTATTTGGCAGCACGGGAAGCAATGCTCAACACTCTTACTTTCAGTTATTTCATCAAGCCCCTGAAATCATTCCAATTGATTTCATAGCAATACGTAAGCCAATGAGTGAGCGCCCTGAGGCGCTGGCTCATCATCACATCCTTCTATCCAATTGCTTGGCTCAAGCCCAAGCATTGGCGCAAGGCAAGGCCGATAACAACCCGAATAATGTTTATCCTGGAAAACGTCCGAGCAGCTTATTACTGCTACCCGAACTCAATGCTTTTTATTTAGGCGCTTTGTTGGCTTTATATGAAAACCGTGCAACCACCCTTGGCGCACTATGGAATATTAATAGCTTTGATCAGCCTGGCGTTGAATACGGCAAGGTCCTAGCCAAGCCGATTGAGAAAGCCTTGGCTAGCGGATCCAATCACATTGCAGTTGATGACAGTATTGATGCCATCACTGCGGCACGTATTAATTTCTTAAATTCTTGATCCCAATTCATATTTTTCATTCATTTTATTGAGCGCCCTACGCTTCATTTAATTTAAAGGTGTTTCATGCAACTCTCTCCGTCTATTTTTAAAGCCTACGACATTCGCGGCATCATTGATGAAACCCTAGATCCGACTATTGCCCAACTGATTGGCCAAGCATTTGGAACCGAGATGCGTGAACTTGGTGAAACTGAAATTGTGATTGGTCGTGATGGACGTCTATCTGGACCCATCTTGATTGAAGCATTGACAGAGGGGCTACTTAGTACTGGCGTCAATGTGATTGACTTGGGTATGGTTGCCACTCCCATGGTGTACTTCGGCGCAAACCAAGTACTTAATGGCAAAAAACCAAGATCTGGAATCATGATTACGGGCAGCCATAATCCGCCAAACTACAACGGCTTCAAAATGGTCCTTGGTGGCGCTGCCATTTACGGCGATCAGATACAAGCGCTACGCAAACGCATTGAAGCAAAAAAATTTACTACTGGCCAAGGCAAACGCAGTACCTTTGATATCTTCCCAATGTATCTAGAACGTATTGTGGGCGATGTAAAACTTGCTCGCCCGATCAAGATTGCTATCGATTGCGGTAACGGTGTTGGCGGTGCTTTTGCTGGCAAATTATTCAGAGCTCTAGGCTGTGAAGTGCAGGAGCTTTTCTGCGAGGTCGATGGTCACTTTCCAAATCACCATCCCGATCCTGCACATCTTGAGAATCTGCAGGATCTCATTAAAAAATTGCAGACTACTGATAATGAGTTGGGTCTCGCCTTTGATGGTGACGCCGATCGTTTAGGCGTTGTTACCAAAGATGGACAAGTGATCTTCCCCGATCGCCAAATGATGTTGTTCGCTAAAGACGTTCTCTCGCGCAATCCTGGTGGGCAAATTATTTATGATGTTAAATGTACCCGCAACCTTGCTAAATGGATTAAGCAGTACGGCGGTGAACCCTTGATGTGGAAAACAGGTCATTCTCTTGTAAAGGCAAAGCTCAAAGAAACTGGTGCCCCACTAGCGGGTGAAATGAGTGGGCATATTTTCTTTAAGGACCGTTGGTTTGGATTTGATGATGGGCTCTATACGGGCGCACGTCTACTAGAAATTCTCACTAAAGAGAAAGACCCGAATAGCACCTTAAATAATCTTCCCAATGCAATTTGCACGCCAGAGCTTCAATTGGCTTGCGCAGAAGGAGAACCCTTCACTCTGCTTGAGACCATTAAGGCTAATGCCAAGTTCCCTACTTCTGAATCAATCAATACCATTGATGGCGTCCGCGTTGAATATGCTGATGGCTTTGGTCTAGCCAGGCCATCAAACACCACACCGGTTGTCGTAATGCGCTTTGAGGCTGATAGTGAGCAGGCATTACAACGTATTCAAAATGAATTTAGGGTGGCTCTATTGGCTACAAAATCAACATTGAAACTCCCCTTTTAGGAAAAGAATATGGACGTCATTTCTCAAAAAATATCTCAGGGAATCATTCAACACCAGGCCGGAAATCTTGAGGCAGCCAAAGTATGTTACGAAGAGATTCTGGGGGCATATCCCGATCACTACGACGCGTTACATTTACTTGGAATGATCAGGCAACAAACTGGCCAATCCAATGCTGCCTTACAGCTATTTGAGCGTGCATTAATGATTAACAATCAAAATCCTGTGCTGCAAAATAATTACGGCAATACCCTAAGATCCATGGGTCGATTTGAAGAGTCATTTGTAAGTTATCAGAACGCAACTATCTTATCGCCTGATTATGCGGAGGCACATCATCATCTAGCGCAAACTCTCTACACTCTTAATCGGATAAATGAAGCACGAATTGCATGCGAAAAAGCCTTGCAAATACAAGCCAATTTTCCCGAAGCCCATATTAGTCACGGCAACATCCTTTTAGCCCAAAACGAGCTTGCCGGAGCCCTAGAGAGCTATAAAAAGGCTATTGAACAGCAGCCAGAGATGGCAGAGGGCTACCATAATATTGGTGTGATTCTGTCCAAACACGGCAATCCAAATGAAGCCCTCACCTTTTTCAACAAAGCGATTGAATTGAGACCTCAATACTGTGAAGCTATCTTATGTCGTGGAAATTTATTTTTTGACTTTAAAGAATTTGATCTTGCGTTGGGCAACTTCGAACTAGCAATTTCGATCAACCCTAGATTTGTGGAGGCCCACTCAAATCATAGCGCCACCCTAAGGAAGCTTGGTCGCTACGAAGAGGGGCTTGAGAGCGCTGCAATGGCGATTTCAATATCGCCAGATTTTAGCCAGGCACATCTGAACTATGGGCTAAATCTCTATGAGTTACGTTCTCTTTTTAAAGCTCTACAGAGTTTTGATAAGGCCATTGACCTTGACCCCAATAATATCGAAGCCTATACAAATAAAGCAATCGTTTTACTACTGCTAGAAAATTTTGACGATGGATGGAAAAACTACGAATGGCGACTCAAAACCAATAGTTCTTTTCGAGATAATAGATATCACAACAAACCCCTGTGGCTTGGTGAACCTCTAAAAGGAAAAACCATCTTATTGGCAAGCGAACAAGGTCTTGGAGATGCAATCCAATTTTGCCGCTACACAAAATTAGTACGAAGCCTAGGTGCCACTGTCATTCTTGAAGTTGAGGAGCCGCTTTTAGAACTCCTGTCAAACTTAGATGGTGCTGCCCTTATTATCACTAAAGGTGACATCCCACTAGAATTTGATTACTACTTACCCCTGCAGAGCCTGCCAACTAGATTAACTTCTAATTTTCAGAACATTCCAAAAAATATTGCATACCTTTATAGCGATAAAACAAAAGTAGCGCACTGGGAAACGCGTCTCGGTAAGAAGCGCCTCCCTAGGGTAGGCCTAGTTTGGAATAGCAGCTCACATGCTGGTGATAGAAGTAAAAAAAGTATTCCTGCAGACCAATTCATAAATGCTCTACCCATCGATAAGTTCGACTTCGTATGCCTGCAGAAAGAATACTCAGAACAAGATCAGAAAACACTAGAAAAGCTAAACATTCGCTTTATAGGCGAGGATCTCCACAACCTAAGCGATACAGCAGCTTTAATTGAATGCATGGATCTTGTCATCTCGATAGATACTAGCGTAGCGCATTTAAGTGCTGCTTTAGGTAAACCTACTTGGATATTGCTACCAAACGTCCCGGACTGGCGGTGGCATCTCAATAAATCCAGCAGTCCATGGTATCCAACGGTTACCCTATTCAGACAAGGAAGGAATCGAGATTGGGCAGATGTCATGACAAGCGTACGATTAAGTCTATTAACTCAATTTAAAAATCTGTGGTTCATAAAAATATCCAGAATGTTCAATGCCACCAAGAGATTACTCACTACCTACAAACAATAAAAGAAATTGAATTGGCTAAATAATGAACCCTGCGGATCATGTAAAAAATATCGAAAAACTGTTCAGTCGAGGCTTTTTACTACATCATCAGGGTAATCCAACTGAAGCACAAGAAATTTATCGCAAAATACTTCAGCTGGATCCCCATCATTTCGATAGCCTACATTTGCTAGGCGTCGCCTTATATCAAAAGAATGCCTTTGTTGAAGCGCTACACTATGTCAATCAAGCTCTTTTAGGTAATCCACTTCATATAGCAGCACTTAGCAATAAAGGCTTGATACTAAAGTCGCTTGGAGCATTTAAAGAGGCAACTCATTGCTTCTCTCGGGCCATAGAAATTGAGCCAAAAAATGTTCAAGCCTTTCTGAACAAGGGAAACACCTTGATTGAGTTGCAAGAATTTGAGGGGGCATTAATTTGTTACAACACCGCAATCGAATTGCAGAGTGACTACGCCTTAGCATACGCAAACCGAGGCTCCACTTACCACAACCTCAAAAGATATGAAGAGGCTCTTGGGGACTATCAAAAAGCCTTAGTATTGCAGCCCAATCTCCCCTCAACACTCATGAATCAAGGAAACACTTTCAGGGAACTAAGATTTTTTCAGCAAGCATTGAGTAGCTATGACTTAGCAATCAAAAATGATCCTCAGTATGCAGAGGCGTACATGAATAAAGGATTAGCACTTAAAGAACAAGGGGAATTAAACCAAGCCATCGATAACTATAATCATGCTATTCGCATTAATCCTCAATACGCTGAAGCATTTTCAAATAAAGGCATTGCACAACTAGATCTGATGGAACTCAAGTTTGCAGTTGCAAACTTTCACTCTGCGATATCACTCAAACCTGACTATGCAGATGCTTACCTTAATTTAGGCATAGCCCAAAATCGCTTGGGTGAACTTCAAGAGTCCCTACGATGTTTTGATGTAGCGCTAAATCTAAACCCAGATTACCAATTCATACCTGGGACCAGAATGCATCTCAAAATGCAAATGTGCCAATGGGAAAATTTTGATCATGAAGTTAATGCACTAGGTACTCAAATCATCGCAAAACATAAAGTAACCCCAACGCTCCCCCTCTTGGCAATGATTGACTCGCCCAAATTGCAATACGACGCAGCCTGTATTTGGGGGCAACACCACAATCCTGAAAATTCCACCCTTGGCAATATTGCTCGTCATCCGAGAGGAAAAAAAATTCGGATAGCCTATTTTTCTACAGATTTTTACTATCATGCCGTTTCCATCTTGATGGCTGGTGTTTTTGAGGCCCATGATAGAGATTCATTTGAAATATATGCTTTTTCACTACGAAATCGCACCCCAGATCTCATGACAGAAAGGTTGCAAAGTGCTTTTGATCATTTTTTGAATGTGGGACATGCAAGTGACCAAGAAATTGCAAGCATGGCAAGAGACCTCAAGATTGATATTGCTATTGATTTAGGGGGTTACACAGAAGGAAGTCGCACGAATATATTTTCATATAGGGCAGCGCCAATCCAAATGAGCTATATCGGTTATTTGGGAACCATGGGGCTCGATTACATGGACTACCTCATCGCTGACCCTTTGCTGATTCCCGAGGATAAGCAAGAATTCTTTTCTGAAAAAATTCTCTATCTACCAAATTATCAGGCAAACGATTCAAATAGGACCAGTTCAAACAGAATACTCAACAGATCTGATGTGGGACTACCAGAAGATGCTTTTGTATTTTGCTCCTTAAATAATAACTACAAAATTACACCAGCCATATTCAGTTGCTGGATGAGAATCCTGCAGCAAGTTGAAAACAGTGTTCTATTCTTGTATGTCGATAATGATTTCGCTAAGATCAATCTGATAAAAGAAGCTGAGAAGAGCGGAGTAAACTCCCCCAGACTCGTATTTACCAAAAGAGTGGCAATAGATGACTATCTCTTGCGCTACAAACTAGCAGACCTATTCCTAGATACACATCCGTACAATGCCGGCACTACAGCTAGCGATGCGCTATGGGCGGGGTTACCCGTGCTCACCTATCTTGGCAAATCATTTGCTAGTCGTGTAGCAGCTAGTATCCTGACCGCAATCGACCTGCCTGAATTAATTGCTAGTGATCAGCTGGAATATGAAAAACTGGCGATTGACTTGGCAAGAAACCCAGAAAAACTGCTTGTCATTAAGAAAAAATTGGCGCTTACCCAACTAACAAGCCCCTTATTTAACACCTCACTTTTTACTAAATACCTAGAAATGGGATTTGAGGCAGTCATGGATCGTTACTGCAAGGGTCTGCCACCCGCTCACACCTACATAGAAACTAGTGAAGCTTAGCGGCAGCAGGCTGCTCAGATTCTTCAGGAGGAGCTGCAGCAGTAGGTAATTCACCCCATACAGCCTGCTGGCGCATCTGATCGAGCAGTAGACACATTGCCTGCAAAGTATCTCCGCCCATCTTTAAATTTAAACTAGCGCCTCCTGGTAGCACAAAATCGATTGAAAGCACATCCTCAGCCTTATCACCCACGCCTTCTTTAGTCAGCGCACAATTAATATCCATCACTAAAAGTGGGCTTGCTCCTATCGGGTACTGTGCACCGCCTTCGTATACCTGATTGGGCGCCTGCGCTCCCTTAACGGCCTCTCTTTGAAAATCTGTCAAAGCTTTGGCTGCTTCTGGTGTGTGAGTCTGCTCAAACTTTCGAGCCCACAAATGGGCTGTTGCTGCCAAAATAAAAAGGGTTACTCGGCGTGTAAACCAAAGTTTATATTCTGCTTTATCAGAAGTATTAAAGCAGAATAATATTCGATCTTCTTGGGGTATATAACTACCGTTAAATTGCTTAATGCTCATAAATATCCAATGTCAAGGTGTAATTTTTGCTGCCGCTCTTAATTCAAGTACGTATTCTCTAAATTTTTCTTGGATTAATGCATTCTTAATCTGAGTCTGACTCTCTGCCAATGTGGGCACTTTGAATGGTCTTTTATCATCCACTTTAACGATATACCAAGCCGTTGGCGTTTGTATCGGCGCTGAAGTAACTGCATCTTTTGGCAAGTTTGATATAGCATCAGCTAAAGTGGGTGAGATTTGACTAAGGAGAACCCAACCTAATGCCCCACCCTGCACTTTTGTCTCATCAATCGATTTTTCTCGGGCCAACTTGTCAAACGAAGCGCCTTTTTTGAGGCTAGATAAAACTGCATTGGCTTCAGCATTCGATGCTACCCCGATGATGCTCAGCTTATATTGCACTATTGACTCTGGACTTTTACCAAGCGCAGCAATCTGACGATCATATTCCGTCCTAATCTCAGCATCTGAAACTGGGTGCTTGTTCTGATAATCTAGAAGCATCATCTCTGCCATCAAATTCTGGCGAAATTGATTTTGCTGTTGGCGCGCTTCTGGCGTTTTGTCCAATCCATCATTTAGCGCTGCCTGGGACAATAATTCGCGATTAATCAGGTTATCGGTAACTGCTTTGCGCAGCTCTGGTGTATCCGCTTGGCCTCGAGCTACATTAGCCTTAACGCCCTCCTCAATTAAACTCTGTGGAATTTGAACTCCATTGACAGCAACACCCGATCCCCTCGAAAGTTGAGCATAACTTGGGGCGGCTAAAACAGTCATACTCAATAATATGAAAAGACGTACAAAAAGATGGCAAGCAACTCTCAAAAACATAGTATTTCCGATGTCAAAATTGAATAAGTTATAAACAAGTATCAATGTTAATATATAAATAAGATTGTATTAACTATATCCAAGACTCAGATAATTTCAATATGAAAATGCGCCCGAAAACCACTATTTTTTACCTAAGTCTTCTATTGCTTCTTTGTGCTTGCGCTACTAACTATATTTGGGTAAATCCCACTAACCCTGCTGCAGATTATCAAATAGATCTCTATGAATGTGGGAATGTTGCCAATCAATCCATCCCTGTTTATAACGCTTCTGATTATGTCGCGCCCCCAGTTATCAACGTTGGGCCGACCCCCAATCTGAGTTGTAACGAGATTGACGGTAGTTCTGTAAATTGCTTCTCAGCAACACCCCAATCGCCGATCCCCCTAACAGACGGCCAACGATTTGGCGAAGATGATTATCAAAAATTTATCGATTCTTGTCTTAATAAACGTGGATGGATTAAACAGGCGCCTCCAAAATAAGTTGCTCACAATTTCTCGACGCTAAGACTATGAGAAATCCTGGATATCTCTTTTTTTTAAGTCTGCTTTTGAGTAGCGCTTTTTTGATAAATGGCTGCGCTAGTTCTAAGAGTGAAAAATCCCAAATGACTGTTTCCATTCCTAGCTCGCAGAAGTGGAATGAGCATGCAACAGCCCCTACTAGCCTAGCCAAACTATCTCAAGTCAGGGCACGCATGCTTGCTAGTAGCCAGTTTAGCTTTGATGTTGGCATTTCCACATCTAGTCAAATTAATGCCCATGCTAGCCGTGAAAATGGACTTGCCTTAATCATCTTTGACCAGGGGTTTTTAGATGAGTTTGGCAATGATCCCGATATTCTAGCCACAACTTTAGGACATGAGTTGGCACACCACCAGCTAGGACATACCGCTCCAGACTATGCCAGTAACCGAAACACTATCATCAATGCTAGCAGTCAAGCTTTAGGAATGTTGGCTAGTTACTTTATCCCATTTAGCGGGCTACTGGTAGGTAACGGAATTCAGGCTGTTGGCCTAAGCTATAGCCGAGATGATGAGCGTGCCGCAGATGAAAAAGGTATGCACTTTGCAATACAAGCGGGATATTCGCCTTGTGGCAGTTATCGCCTCTCTAAACGATTAGAAGAATTAAACAATAACGCAGCGCTTTCTTTTCTTTCAACTCATCCGGGCAATAGCGAAAGAATGGAAAATGCCCAAAGAATCAATCAGCAAAAATCAGGGCTTGATTGCGACCTCACCCAGTTAAGTAAACAATAAGAATCTTTATCGGCAACTGATTTCTTTTACACCCAAAAGGATTATTGCAATTTATCAATGCGCTCACGAATCAGATTGGTTCCACAACCTGAACAAATATAAGATTTAAAGTAGCTATGTCCGCCTTGACGGTTAGCGAAAAATCCTCTTTGAAGGCCGGTCTCTATGGTCATTTCGATGCGGGATGCTAAGCGGCTAGCCTTACAGAAGTCGCACTCAATTGCCTCAGGGCTTTGCCCATGCATCTCACAATAAGCCTCAATATTTGGTTTTTGAGAAAGCCAACGCATCCAATGGGCAGTTTTCTTTTGCATATCACGAACCTCTAAGTAGTTACGCAATGGAAAAGCGGCAAATAGTAAGGCCGCAAAAGCAAGTCCAAGGAATAGCAAAGAAATGGTATCTTTATCAAAACTCATTGTATTATTTTACTAAAATAAAGACGGTCTATCAGGGGGACATCAGTATTTTTGTCAAACTGGTGATTCTGATGAATGCCGCATTTATCCCCTGTGCATTTAATTACTAAATCTTAACCCCAATATTGAAAACATTGATTTCGCCCATTTTTACATCGCTTGATAAGGGTTTATGGAAACTTGCTATTGTTATAGGCTTAGTTGTCTGGGGGCCAGCATACCGAGCACTTCTAGATAAACTGTGGGTGCTCTATGGCGGGCTTGAGACTGTAGGGCAATGGGCTCAGTTGCAAACTTTTTCTGATCTGGTAGCAGCTCCAGCCTTTTTAGGGGTAGGTGTTGGCTTGACTGTATTAATTGCACAACGCAAAGCCTCAGAACGCACTGCCCTGCTAATGGCCAGCTATGTCATCGGAATAGCATTCACACTGCCTGTAATGATCGCTGTTCTTGTGTTCTCTGCAGAGATTACTCAGTGGATGCAGTTAGAAAATCAGTTTCAGAAAAAACTCATGCTGAGTGCCAGTTTAGGCTGGCTCTTCATTATTACGAGCCAATTAAATAGCTATTGGCTTGGTCGTGAACAACGGGGGCGAGTACTGTTATTCACAATAGCAATATCTTCTCCAGGACTGCTGATCTTAGGATTGGGAAGCCTATTCCATCTGCATGATTTAATGGAAATATTCCTAATATGTAACATCATCATTTCACTTGCCTGCAATATCGCATTAATTCGATACCTATGGATTTGGCAACGATCCTCAACAGAATCAATTAAGCAATTTAGGCTCGCATGTAAGCGCTTGATTCGTTATCTTCCAGCTGGATTTTCTATTGGTCTACTTACACCCTTAAGTGGATTAGCTATTCGCAGCACGATTGCCCAAAATATGGATTGGGAAGCAGTAGGAACAGCGACAGCAATTTGGCGAGCCTCCGATTGGGTCTTAAGTATTGCACAAAGTGTTTTGTATTTTTATTTCCTACCAAAAATCAGCAAAGAAGTATCCAGCCAAAATCTGTTGGGATCGATGAGAAATATGGCCGGACAAATACTCATTCCAAGCTTTGCAGCGCTCTTGCTGCTATTGATCTTTCAGAACCCTATTCTGCATGCTTTATATGGAGATCAATTGGAAGTCTCTCGAGAAATCACTGCCCTTTTTTGGTTGGGGGATTTTCTAAGAATTGTGGCAGCATTATTTTTGATGGGGCTTTACACCTTACATGCTAGCAAAGCAATTGCCCTTGGTGAATTACTCAGCCAACCTATATTTGCTCTGCTACTATTTATCAGCATTAATTTAAGCCTAGTAGATATTGGTAAATACCACCTACTCACTTACATTATTTACTCAATCTTTTGCCTTGGATCTTGGGTCTATATCGCAAGATATAAAATCAATAGAGTTGATATATAACGATAAAATTACTCTTTAATAATTTAAGGAGCAATAAAATATCATCCATTAAAAATTTGCAGAGCATTGGGGTGACTACCCCCACCATTAATATCAAAATATTTTACGTCAATCTAGTTATTAATGCATTTCTAATTCCAGCCATAACCTCATCCCAAATGAAATGATTTTTTTGTCTAAATAATGTCATTTGTGGATACCAAGGACTCTTATCCCCTATTCCCCACCTCCAATCAGAATAAGCTGGTAAAATTAACCAAGTATCTACGCCAAGAGCGCCACAAACATGGGCAACGGAGGTATCTACTGAAATTACCAAATCAAGATTGGAGCAGACTGCAGCAGTGTCTGAATAATTTAAAAGCCTAGAGCCAATAAACGTACAAGAGCTACTATCGTGGATTTTTAGTGGTAGCTCGCTTGAGCCTAAACCATTTTTTTGTAGGCTTATCCAGTCAATTCGAGGAATATTAAAAATTTCTTGCATAAGTTCAGGGTCATGGATTGAGCGTGCATTATCATTCTCATGGGTAGGATCACCCTGCATAACAAAACCAATTTTAAAATTTCCTGAAGTCGGTAGAAGCGCTCTGAAGTACTCAATTTTCTCAGAGTTAGCACTTAAATACGGGATGTTATTCGGAACTCCATGTTTTTCCAAAGAAAAACAAGTAGGGATGGAATGTGGATATATCCAATAATTGGGAGATCCTATCAAATCAATATTCTTAGGGCTCACTACAAGATCAACATCTATCAAAGTGCTTAAAAAATCAACCAACATCTCACGGCATACTAATATTACGCGCTTTGCTTGCAGTTGATTTTTAAAAACAGAAACAAATCTCGAAAACATAATTTCATCACCGGCACCAAATTCCGTCCAGATAACTATAGACTTACCTATGAGGGACTCACCATGCCATCTTTGAATATTTATAGGTTCGGGAAGATCATGTGAACGGGGGTGAAATCCAGAAATGTACTTTTCCCTCAAATCAAACCCATGGTCAAATTCGCCTAAGGCAATCAAAAGCAATGCATAAATATAATGTGAATTACGGTCATCAGGAGTATTAATCCTGCAAATCTCCAATACTTTTTTTGCATCAGGGACATTACCATGTCGTATCAGAAGATTTGATAGTAATTCATAGCCCTTTATATTTAATCTATTTTTTTGAATTGATAGCTCGTAAAATTCTAGAGCTTTTTGAGTCTCTCCTTTTATATCAAATTCAAATGCACGTCTTAAGCAGTCGTTAGAATCAAGTTTTTTTTGCAATACAAACTCCAATGAACATTCAGCAGATCCCAAAGATTGATCATCATAGTTACCAATTTTATATTCTCTATTTAATACTGCTAATCGACGAATCTCAGCTTTGTCAAAAAAATTTTTAGCTAGGTCAGTTAAATTAATGGATTTTGGCATCCCTGAATTAGGTTTGTATAAAGTAAAACTCCACTTATGATCAGAATTAAATTTACTTGGCCATACGCCATGCTCATACATATCCTCATCTGGAACCGTTACAATTAAATGGCCGCCAGGCTTTAGTACCCTTAGCCAATTGTCAATTGCAATAAGTGGATCAACCATATGCTCTAAACAGTGGGAGCTATATACAAAATCATATGATTTGTCATCTACCCCCGGTAAGAACTGTGCATCCCCATCAACAAGATCCCAGTTCTTAACTGAATTGATCTTAGGAAATAATTGCATATAGGCTGAGAGGCCATCCTCTCCAGCGCTAATATCTATTCCATTACCAGAAAAGTATTGCTCAAGAAAATCAATATCCACAGATCTTCGCAATGAAGCCTTGCCAGTTTCTTTCATAAGTTAATATATCCCAATTGCAAACGTAACTAGTCTACCGCCTGTAAAAACAACTGCCCCATAATCTCTGGTCGCCCTTTAAATATCAACTGTACTTTCTTCACTCCTGTGAGTTTCTTGCGTAGCTTAGTTCTTTCTTCTGGGTCATCTATGAGCTTGACGGCTGCTGCGATGTACTCTTCATTGGTTTTAGTGGTTAGCCATTTCGGGAACTTGAGTCTGCCAAAAAGGCCTTCATCGATATGCTCATGCACTTCCCTGCCCGTTTTATTAACACCTACTATGCCAGCTGTGACGGCATCAATAATTCCATTGGTGTTGCCAAACGGAAATGGGTTAATGAACATATCCGCAGCTGCGATGACCTTCATATACTCAGCGTAGTTCTGATGCGGATAGATGGTTGCATAATCACCGAGCACTTGCTGTATCACTCTCTTTACATGGGGATAGACTAAACCTTGGGCTTGGCCAATTAGGAAATGAAAATGTACCTTGGTTTTTGCAGCTTTAGTAATTTCAGCGCAAGTAGCTAAAAATTGTGGATTGAGCTTCATCGTGGTTGAAGCAATAGCAATATTGACTACTTCTGGATTTTCACGAATAGTAGTATCTAGATTGAGGTCTAAGGCGGAAGACGAAGGACGATAAGGCATACCATCCTTTGGCAGGACTAAGAGCTTTTCACTAAAGCACGCAGGATCTCCAACGTAATCCTCTTCTACTACAACATAATCCATTTCTGGAGAATGCGATGTCGCTGGATGACCTAATGCCATTGCCTGTACTGGGGCTAAGCGTAGATTCGCTAGATACATGGTTAATTGGAACATTCCGACGCTAGGCATGTATAGGACCTGGGCATTATGCTGTTCTGCAACTCCACGAATTTGCCGTAATTGATCAGCCATATTAGTGCCTGTAATATCAATAAATTCATCAAAGACTGCTTTACCGGCCTCATCAACTACAGTTGGATAACCCATACCAATCACATGAAAGAGCTCACGTGCGGACTCTAAAGTTCTGGAGTGGGTTCTATAAATAGAATGTCCAGAAGTAAACCACTCCATGATGACGAGCATCACTGGTTTGCTTGACTTATCAAACGGCTTAGCCGGCAATGCCAGAATGCCCTCTTGGTCTAACCAACGTTTAATTAAGACATTAATGGACTTCTTGATGTCATGTTTATCGGGACGATCTGCATAGCTACAGTGCATATAGACATCATGCAAGATACCAGATGGCAAGTCATTGATGTTAGCGATCTCAGGTAGCTTTTCTGTGAGCCATGGCAAAATCTGTTCGCGCTTTTGATGCGCTAATGGCGAAGCTAAAAATCTTGGTGATAGTAATACCATGCACAGGCCAACCGCAAGAACTCTATTACTTTCCCATAAGTTATCTAAACTTAAAGGGATCTCTGATTCTGGCGTATAAAGCAAGCAAAACTTCAGAAGATTCTTGGGCTCCAATTGAACTTGAGTTAAATCACCACCCAAGCTATTCATGGAACGGACAATATGATCTGCGTTACGGAATGGTGTAGCAGAAAAGATGCTGGCAAACCAACGATGCCAATTGAATAATTGGCTAAAGCCTGCAGGGGAAAACTGAAATTCTGGATCAGCAAATAAGCACGATATTGCCGCAGCCATTCTTGTCCATACATGGGTATCGAGCTCATTACTCGAAATAGTCTGAACTATCTTGGCGGTAAAATCCCCTCCCGTAAATCCATAATTTTTATCAAGCTCATGTAATAAACTCATCAACTCCTTGGCAGCAAGTTCATGTTGACGCGTATATGCAAGATATTCAAAGTTTTCTAGTGAAAATGCCATAGTATTTAGTTGTTCAATGATTAATGTAGTTTATATAGATATTTTTTGTTACATTTTTAGATGATACCTAAAAGCGGAAAGCCCTCATATAAAACGAGGGCTGCCTATGGAAATCTCAGATGAGAAAACTACTTTTTAAGTTTTTTTGCATAACGATCTACTAACTGACTCATATTTGATAATGACATTAGATGCGCATAAATCCATGATAGCCAGCCGCTTTTAAATAGCTCGATTACTTTCTCTTGAGGCAATTCACCGAGTTTTTTTTCATCCACTACGTACAAATGTTCGAATAAAAAGTTTTCGCCAGAGGTAGCTAACTCAAATTTTGCTGACATCTCAGTCAATAACTCTTCTTTAGCCAACCATGCAGAAAATTCCGTTGTAAATTTTGCCTGAGCGTAGTGCTGTATCAAGAAAGTTTTTACTGAGTCAAGAACTGCGGACTCCGTGCCATCTTTATTAAAGAGTGCATCTCCTGATTTCTTCTGTACTCTGTCAGAACCCAAATCAACCAAAACTGCCTGCTGGCCAGATGCCAGTGGCTCAGAAATAATAAAGGGGTAACGGCGAACATACGCTGGAATATAGCGAGCATCCCACTGCTCCGCATTATCTAAATAAAGATTTTGCGCATCCTTTAAGCCATTCAAAGTACAAGGTGTAAAAGTGCCATCTTGAAGCTTAATGAATACTATTGGGTATTCTTTTGCTGACTCAATAAACTCAATCCCAACAATTGGAATTGAGTTTGTTTTTTCAGCAAAAGTAAAGTCTTTGAATGCTCCAAGCTTTAAATCCTTATGCGCAACAGGATTTAAAGGTACTGGATCTATATATAACATCGGCATTTTCTGCATTTAACTCACTACTCCTTAGGTACTTTTACGTAGCTCAAATTGATTAATTCTGCCGGCATCTTAACACCGCGATTAATAATCTTAACATCGGTTGGCAACTTGTAGATTAGCGGCCCATAAATAACAGCCCGCACATTATCATCCGTTGGGTATAGATTACCGTTCATTAACTCTGCAACTGACGCAGCCCCAGTCAAGACTGGCAATCCTGAATTCGACAGATAGTACTGATCTAATACTGCCAATGATGTGCTGTAAGCATTTTGCGGTACGCCTGGTAATTGACCTGGATTAATAATGCATTGCTTACCAACTTCACAACCATTCAAGAATACCAAACCAGGAGGAGTATTTAACTCATGAATTGTGTTATCTCCTACCGTTCCGATCATAGCGACTGAAACATTTGCCAGCATTTGATTTGCGTATGCATAAACAGATGGTACGCGGACGCTAATTGGCGTTCCAAATGTTCCAACTGTTCCGTTATTTCCACGCAAGATTGACGCAGCAGTTGAAATAATATTTGTTCCAGAGCCTGAAATGCTATTGTAAATGGACTGGCCCGCATTCAATGTAACAGATCCAGCGGTAGCTTCATTCTGACCAAGATACATGTTGTTGATATCACTGAGCGTTACATTAGTTCCTTTTGTCGTAATGCTACCTACGAAATCATTATTCGAATTATCTAAAGTAATGTTTCCTGATGCGCTAATGTTAGTTGTTCCACCAACGTATAGACTTGCACTCACAGCCTGGCTTACATTGCCACCCGTTGTATTGAGCTGCAAATTAGAAGTCAAGCTGGTACTTGGCAACTGTAACGACTGAGTTGTATTTACTGTTAAGTTTGTCAGTGGATTTACGCCACCAATAGTGCCATTCAAGTATGTTTTCCCGCCATCATTAATTGTTAATGATTTTGCTCCGTTAATTGTTGATGCAAATGTGACATTAGTACCGTTAACTGTTGTGTTTGCACCTAAGATTGCAGCGTCATTGTAAGTCTGAGCACCGGTTGTCTTAATTAACCCGCCATTTAACTGAACGCTTCCTGGGGAATCGGTTGTGATACTAATCAAAGCAGTATTTGATCCAACTGAACCGTTAAAGATTTCTAAGCCTGATGCTATTAAGCTGAGTGATTTAGACCCATCAACAGTCGATGCAAAGCTGACGTTGCCACCTTTAAGGGTGCTATCAGAGGTCAAGCTGACCGCATCACCGAAGCTTTGATTACCTGAAGTGGTAATAGCAGTGGTATTGATGATGGTTGTGCCTGTAGCGTCAGTAGTCAAGCTAGTGAGGTTGGTAGTACCACCGACTACACCACTAAAGGTGGTGGTTGCGCCAGAGTTAATCGTTAAGGTTTGTGCACCGTTCACCGTTGAAGCGAAGGTCACATTAC
>Ga0194047_10000851_pt1 | contig 19437 bp, 14 predicted proteins | sample JunL225m_MetaG_2_FD_160070 | JGI IMG/M metagenome (GOLD analysis project Ga0194047, IMG submission 160070) | Anoxic zone freshwater microbial communities from boreal shield lake in IISD Experimental Lakes Area, Ontario, Canada - Jun2016-L221-5m | ecosystem: Environmental > Aquatic > Freshwater... | reverse complement strand
CCTAATAAACATCTTGTTAGGGGGGAAAACCAGCGATAAAAGCCCTAAAGTGCGTACCCATCAAAAGCCCGATGGCACTTTTGTAGTAACGTTGGACTGGACTCCAGAGATAAAGCCTTTCGAGTTCACAGCAGTATCTTTCAAACCGAATAAAGCAGATGGCTTGGAGATTCACGCCGAAATTGAAAAGCCCATCACCGGGGCGTCTACTTCCCTATTTTCCGGCAAACTGTCTGATTTCAATCTAGAGATATTTGAATCTATTGAACTGAGCTTTACCGAATTCAGTTTTGAGAACAAGAATGGGCAGAAGCCGGATGTATCAGCAAAACTGAAAGGTCCCCCTGAATTTAAGGGTGGGCTTGATTTTATCAAAAAGCTGAGTGAATTGATTCCTAAAGGAGCGTTAGGGGATGGTCCTAGTTTAGATATTAGCGCTACCGGTATCAAGCTCAGCTACAATATTGCGTTACCCCCTGTTAGCGTTGCCGTTTTCACTCTCAAAAATCTGAGCTTTACTGCCGGATTATTACTACCCTTCTTCGATGGCAAGCCCACCATTCTATTTGATTTTGCTTCTCGCGAGAAACCCTTCCTGTTGACCGTATCCCTTTTTGGAGGAGGAGGTTTTGTACATCTTGAGCTAGACACCGAAGGCATGCAGCAGCTTGAAGTGGCGCTTGAGTTTGGAGCTAGCGTTGGGCTGGACATTGGTGTTGCTTCCGGCAGTGTTCATGTAATGGCTGGGATTTACATCAAAATCCAGAAACAGAGCGATGGCAAAACCTCGGCTTTTCTGGAAGGTTATCTCCGTATGGGCGGCGAGCTTTCGGTGCTAGGTATTGTTTCGGTTTCAATTGAACTGTATCTTGGCTTTCGCTATGACATCAATACCGGGAAATGTTTAGGAAGGGCTATTCTCAAAATTGAGGTTTCAATTTTATTTTTCAGTGTAAGCGTTGAAGTAACGGTTGAGCGCAAGTTTGGCAGTAATGGTGGCGACCCGGATTTCAAGATGCTGGTAAGCGAACCCGCTATGTGGCAGGATTACACAGATGCCTTCGCCTAGAAATACTGAAAGTGAGTAAGAACGAATGGCTGATAGAATTGAATTAATTTTTACCACTCTACCGCAGGGTGTTTTACATAAAGGGCTTGATTTGCCGGTTTCGGCACTGCTATCTCCCCGCTTAGTCGGAGATAGCACGGTGTTGGGAACTTACCCACTTATGCTAAACTGGACGCAGCTTTTAAAAGATAGCGGTATGGAATTGGTATTTGAGTGTGCCGGTAAAACCTTGTCGGTTCCAATTGATACCGCTCCACTGCGCCCTGATTTATGGCATGCGCTTTTTAAGGAGAATACCCCGGTTATCCCTTTTACCTTCGAGGATTTGAGCGATAGCTTTGTGCCATCCTATCCCTCACGATTGGCGCTTACCGCTATAAAAGGAATTTACCAACAAGCGGGGGTAGAGTTAGCTTTGCCAAGGGAGGGCAATCAGGAGCGACAAGGTCGGAATATTTCACGCTATCTAGAGGGGCTTCAGATTAATTGGGATGATAAAAAAAGTCGGGAATTGCGGGATAAATGGCGCAGGCTACAAAGAAATTTATTCTTACGGCTCAAAGATGGGGGTAGGCTTTCGGTGGGTGTGGGGTTAGTATCACAAAACGCTAAGGTTGGGGCGGATGGTTTGCCGGATGCCACGCAATTACCGCAGCCCGGTACAACTGACTCTAAATCGCTGCATAAATATGTGGCAGAACAATTTGCCGTATTCCACCATATGCCTCAGCCCGATTTGGAAAAAACACCCGACCTAACGAAAAAAGATGCCGAGCAAGTGCTAGATTTCCACAAAGTAATCGCTGCGCTCAGTTCATATCCGGATTTGCTTAGATTATTGGGTCTGGCTGTCGATGTAACACTTCCGATTGACTTCGTAGCGCAAACCGGAGGGACACAACCGGGAAAAATCGGAGTAGCAAAGGTTAATTTCAACGCTAACTTCCCTGAACGATTCACGTTGCAATTGGCAGATCGCCCTCCTCAGTACACCGCTTATTACCATTTTCCTTTCGTTCAGAATCAACATCTTTTCTTTACTGCCCCGCGAGGTGGACTCAATAGCTTCGAGATGCTTGGGCTACTGAACCTGAAACCGGAGGAATATGTAATCGGACAGGTAGAAGTAGATTCTGCTTTGCATAAAATGATTATTCTTTCTGAATCGGCAGATGCAGCCCAACCCGCTCAGCACCCTGAAATTTTTGATGCTACCAATACGTTACCCTCATTGCGCTCAGGCGGGATGGCGCTATTGGCTGATCTTCGCGCTATAAAATTATTAGCCTCATTCGATAAAACCAAACAGACCAACCAGAAATATGAAGCAAATCAACCACAGCCGGAACCTTTTTTTGTAGAAGACCTAGTTCGTGGCTATCGGCTGGATATATTCGATGTTACGAACGGCAAATGGCACTCACTCCACCGCCGTGATGAAACATACACGGTGAATGAAATAGAGGTAAATCTAACCGATAAAGAGGGTTACACCCGTCTTGCTGTCGGACAACCCCCTAAAGATAGCGCGGGTAAAGTTGCAACCGATGATTTATATATTTCGGAAGCGATAGCGCGTTGGAATGGCTGGAGTCTAAGCGCTCCACGCCCTGAAAAGGGCTTGACCCGCAATCCTGACCCTGCTAAAGCCATACCCCCTGATAATATAAACGATTTACCGGAGGATGATCGCCCAAACCAACCGGTCACTCCCTTTAAATTAGTGGCAAAATTTAAGGTGGTTAAAGGTTCACTCCCCAGCCTGCGCTTTGGGCGTTGTTATCGCCTCAGAGCCAGGGTGGTGGATTTATCGGGTAGAAGTCTGGAACTGGACGACCCTGTGCTACCGCTGATTTCCCCAGATTTGGGGATTCCACGCGACCCCGAAGGCTTTGCTTATTTGCGCTACGAGCCGGTAGAACCGCCAGTGGTAATACCACGCCAGATTGAAGCGTTGACGCTGCCCGGTTCAAGCGCTGAGCGAATTGTTATACGCACCTTCAACGATAATCCATCCAAAGATAGCGCATCGCCCGACCTTACCGCCAATGACCGGCACATTGCGCCACCCCGTACCTCGGTGGAGATAGCCGAACGGCATGGTAAATTCGATGATGCGACTGGAAAGCTTAAAGGCGATTTGGCTACCTACCAGCTTATCGCCGACAGGGATGATGAGCAAAAGAGCCAGTTCAAGCGCGAACCATTACCCACTTTGATAAATCCTGAAACCAACCAACCTGAAACTGTGCCAGTTGAACCTGATTCACGACTTACGGGAGTACCTTACCTACCCGAACCACTTTCCAGAGGTGCTGCCTTTCGAGATTTACCTGGCAGCCGTTCAGGTACACTAGGGAAAGCTACCGGCTCGGCAGGAGCAGTCAACTACACGCCCCTTTCCGACCCCAATCCGCGCCCCGGCTCGGCTACGCTGGTTAGTTTTGAAGGCGAAAAAGATTTTACAGAAGCAAAACCTTTCCGGTTAGCGCTGGAAGAAGGAACTGAGGGCGCACACTGGAATCCGGCGCAGCGTGTACTTACGGTCTATTTGCCTAAAGCCGCGAATAATATTATACCTTTGAGTAGCTACATGACTGCCGCAGATCTCAAATTGATGGGGGTGTGGCAATGGCTGAGAGAATATATCGAGGCTACCAGAGAAGCGGAAAACCAATTTTTCTATACATCCGGTCTTCAGGATAAACTGGCACATATTTTACAGCGTTCGGTGGAAGGCGGTCATTGGATGCTGAATCCACCGAAACTGCTTGAATTGGTAAATGCAGTACAACAGCCTATCGGACAACCTGAATTCACTGCTTTGGATGTAATTCCGCCCGCCCTTTACAAAGATTTGATACCTATGTCCCTGAAATTTACGCTGGATAATCAGGCAGATTTGGAGTTGTATCCCATCCAGGCTATGCGAAAACTCGGCGCGCCGGAAGCTTTTCTAGTTGGCGCGTTAAAGGTACACGGACAATCCACCGCAAAGGTTGATTTGCTGGCGGAATGGAGTGAGCCTTTTGATGACCCTACTGAAGTACCCTCGCGCAAACAACGCAGTGATTATGTGGATGCGCTGCCATTGCCAAACCTTCAAGAAGCTTTTATAGATAATTCTGGACGTTTTGTTGGCTACTTTGACCCTGCCGAGAATTTGGTTTGCTTTGTCGCTGGTGGTGAAACGCTAGGGCGCGTAACTGAAGGTAAAACCCTTGACTCAACCGCCGCACCTTGCCATCATTTTGGAGACACCAAACACAGGCGTGTAACTTACAAAGCAGTGGCAACTTCGCGCTATCGTGAATATTTTCCACAGAATCAGAATCTGGATTTTACTCGTAGCAGTGAAACGGTAACGGTGGAAATACCTGCGTCAGCCCGACCTTTATCGCCATCTGTGCGCTATGCTATCCCGACTTTCGGCTGGGAGCGGCAGACTGAGACAAATCTAAAACGCAGTGTACGGTATGGTGGCGGTATCAGGGTTTATTTTGAACGTCCTTGGTACTCTTCCGGTGACGATGAATTGCTGGGAGCAGTATTATATAATTCCTCCGATAACAATTCTATCGATAGTGGAGACAGTCTGAAGAACCGAGAACAATGGAAGCGTTTTGTTACCCAATGGGGCAGTGACCCACTCTGGGATACGGGTTCGCTATATGATACCCCTTACTATAGCTCTTTTGAAGGCTGGCAGTTCCATGAAGAGGGTCTGACGCTTGAGGAGAATACCCCGCTTAATGCTGCTGGCAGGCATGGTTTGGTAGATGTAGTGGGTTTTCCGGTAAAATTTGATAAACCGCGCAACCTTTATTATTGCGACCTGACGCTCAATGCCGATTCCTACAACCCTTTTGTGCGTTTGGCATTGTGCCGCTACCAACCCTATGCACTACCCGATGCCAAGCTTTCGCGGGTAGTCTTAGCAGATTTTGTACAGCTTACACCCTATCGCGCTGCCACCATTACCGCTGACCCTTATCACCCGCGTAAGATTCGCTTGACAGTAACCGGACCTGCGCCACGTGGACCTCAACCCAAATATATCAACCCGTTTATCCTTCCACCTGACCACCCTACCTCGGTGACAGTAGAAGTACAACAGAAGTCCGGTTCAGGTGATCTGGATTGGGTGCTGGTAAATTCTACAACGGTTGCAGTTACAATTGAAAAAAACGGACCGGACTCTAATCAACCTAACCTGAGTATCTGGTCTGGTAGCTTTACCTTTACCAATCACCCCAAACCTGGGCAATATCGGCTGTTAATTACAGAGCGAGAATTTATCTCAACCGATTACGGAACATCTTCTGGCACAGGCGGTAGATTGAATCGATCCTTCCAAAATGCGCCCGGTAGAATCATATATGCTGAAATAGTTACATTGGATAGCGCACTGATCGGGATATAGTGAAATCGGTGTTCGATTAATAATTGAGAAATATCAGAATTTGCATAAAATTTAGTGGTAAAGCGAAAAGAAAGAAAAAAGGGAGCCTTTTTCGTATATTAGTAAAGTAAGGGGCGTTATTTTACCCTATTTCATTTGATTTTAGGGAGTGGTCGGACTCTCTGTCTATGGGAAAGCAATCTTTGATTTGTTGAAGCTCATGGTTTTAGGTGCGAAAACGTCATAGCTAATTTGACCACCGCTGTCTGCCCTTTGATTTTTCACCACTAAATTTTACGCAGATCCTAATATTTCTCAATTATTAATCGAACACCAAGCTGAAAGACGGTACAAAAGGCGCAATTGAACCAGAAATGAAAACCAGTATCATCCCTGCACAAAAGATGCGACGCGGTCCAAATAGATCCGCCAGTCTTCCCATCAGAGGTTGGCAAACTACAGTCCCGATATAAAAGCCGGAAATGAGCCAAGTTGTGGTTGGGAGATTCACTTCAAAATTCCCGCTGATTTTGGTTATTGCGACAGAAATCATTGAAGAGTTGAGGGGGCAAAGCAAAATTCCCAATGTCACAATAGACAATATCCTTATAGGCACTCGGACCTGAGTAGCTTCGGTAATTAGTTGCGTTTTTTTAAGCATTTTTCATGTCCTTATATCTAATTCGGAGAATCTTGGTGGATTTCTTGCGAATACAACACTTATTGGTTCTTTGAGCGGGGACCCGTACCATTATGAGGGTGCTGACCATGTTCGTGGCTAGGCTGAGTTGTTGAAAAAGGGAACGGATTTTCCAGTAACTTTCCCCTTTTAGCATAACTTTTTAAGGCTTTATCAATGGGTAAGGATAAAGGTATCGCTTTTATTCCTTTTTCCTGTAAAGTGCTTACTGCTTCTGGACCTATTTGGCTTACCAAAACGACCTCAACATCGTACAGTAGCTCGGCTATAATATATATTCTATTGTGCTGTTTACTGGAGTCTTGCTTATTTGCTTGGTGGAAATCGTTTCTTCTTGTTTCCAAAAGCTGATAATCGCCTTCCTGATTCACCTCATAAATCAGGAACTCCTGCGCCTTACCAAAATGCTCTGTAATGTTAACGCCATCACTACTTCCTACTGCTATTTTCGACAAAGCAATCCTCCCTTAAGGATAAATATTTCATAGATTTCAGGAACTGGGATTTTCTAGAGGAGTAGCCTATGTGGGTGTCCCCTTAGAAAATCCCACTTTTTATTCGAGCTATGGATTAAAAAAGCCGCATTTATGGCACGATAAACTTGCTTAAGACATGCTCAATTATTGCCACTCCGCCACCATAACCGGCATAGGTCTCTCGCACCACTAGACGACTGTTTGCTGGAAAACTTACGTTTAGAAATATCTTGCCCTCTGATTCTGCCAAGAAACGCTCCTGAGAAGTTGCCAGTAGTAACCTGAAATTTGATTTTTTCAGATGCTGCCTTATTTCCCAAGAATCTATTTCAAACACTACCTTTGGAGGCAATCCACCAACATCTTGGAGGTTTTTAATTATCTCCTCCCGGACTTCCTCAGGTGGGTCATCATTTATTATGACTTGGGTTGCAGTAAAGCCCGCCAACTTTGTTAGGTAACGGGTTATACCTACTGCCGTGGACGCACCTGCTATTATGTTAAAGGGCAAGGCGGGACCAAATTGAGCACAGCTATCCCCAGCTATATTCAAGTCATTGTAAGCCTCTGCTTCTTCTTCGGCAATTAGCTTCTCATATTTTGCCTTTGGTATCTTTAGCTTTTGAGCAACTGCTCTTACAAAAGCACTCGTATCTATAGGACCTGAAGGCAAGAAGGGGAAAGTGACATAAGGCACATCAAATTTTTCCTCAATAAGTTTGGCGGTCTTTACGCCCACCCAAGGCGAAATTACTATGGACAGTTCCGCCGCCGAAATATTTTTTATGCCTTCAAGTCCGCTCGCATCCCCTACAAACTGATTCACTTTTAGCCCGAGTTTTTGCAGAGCTTCTTTGATAGCCCGTAGATTACCGCGCCAAAAAACATCCTGATAGGGTACAATGCCTAGAATATTAACCAAACCTTTTACTTTTGGCTTTGGTTTAACCAACTTGCGGATAAAGGTTTCAAAGACCAGCTCATACCCGGTATTGGAATTTCCTGAGAACCCGCTGGCGTTAACGGCTAACACTGGTGTTGGTTCCTCTGCGAATTCCCTAGCAACCGAATCTATATCATCGCCAATCATGTTAGATATACACCCAGCTACCACAAAGTAGGCATCCCCATCAATCAAGTCAAGCGTGGCTCTGACCTGATCTCTCAGTCTGGTTTCTCCACCAAAAACCACTTCATTCTCTGACATGTTTGTAGATGGAGCGTTAACCCCACTGATATAACCGATACCTTGAAGCCCCCCAGCCATCCTGAAAGAAAGTAACTGGTTCTGTCCACAACCTGCCCCAGCGTGGATGATTGGGATTATCCGATTTATATTGGTAATGACTGCCAAGGCACCACCCAGAGAACAGGTGTACTTGGGAGCCTCCAGACATCTTTGGTCAGATGGCTGCTCTGTCAGGTCTTCTTTTTTAACCAATGAAATATTGGCCATTATTTATCCCTCTCTTTTTATCCCTATAAGGCTTTTGAATAGGCTAGGGCATCGGGTTGCTCATACCACCAACTTTTGTAGGGACTCGGAGTTTTGGCATGGAGTGTTCTGGTCAGGGATTGATTTTGAAGGGATCGCTGTACGATATAGCCGTAGTTCAAAATACCCCGAAATACAAATTGGTTTGCTGGTATGGAAAAATCAGAACGGAAGGAATGGTTTCTTACCTGGCTACCCTCTCTTTTGTAAACTCCCATAAATGGGCAGCCCGTATAAAGATCCGGTTTTAAGCGGTTTAGCATATGGCTGTGTTCAAAAGGTTGTTCGTCAGAAGAGTGAACTTCAAAATCTCCCAATTCCTCATGGACTTTTACCAAATCCTCCACAATATAGGGGTCTATTTCCCTAGAACTTATCGCCGCAACTTTTATTCCCAGTTCTGCTGCTAAGCGAGGGATGAATGCAATTCTTAATTGCCCTGCCGCCACAAAAATGCTTGCTTCTTTGCCATTCATACTGGCTTTCAAGTTCTTTTTCAACTCTTCCAATAGCGGGGTAACGATGGAAATCTCTTCCTCAATTAGAGCTTCAATCTCTTTTTCCTTGCCCGTATGCTTTGCGATTTCCCTAAACCAATCTGCCGTATTTTGCAAACCAAGCGGTCCCGGTTCCCTAAAATAGGGTACTCCAAATTTTTCAAACAAAGCTCTTTGCAAATATTCGCCATAAGAGGCGCAGGTTGGAGCGGTTACCGCTGCTTCAGACATAGTTTCAAGTTCTTCAGTAGTTGCAAAATCCGGTACATAGTTGGCTCTCAGACCGACTTTTGCAAACAGTCGATTGATTTCCACCCTGTCCGCCCAAGTAACGCTAAAAGGCGCGATGATATTGACCAAGTCCTTCTGTTTCTTTTTAGGCGGTTTAACCAGATACTTAACGATAGCATGCGAAGAGGCATCAAAGGCAGTCTGGTTAATCTTGGAACGGAAACCTTCGCAATGGACTGGAACCAGAGAGGCTTGAATTTCTGGTTGAATAGAATCCACTACCCCTTCTATATCATCACCCATCACGCCGGAAGCGCAAGAAGTGGCAATTATGATAGACTTGGGATTGTAGCGTGCATTTGCTTCGATAATAGCTTGCCTGAGCTTTTTCTCGCCGCCAAAAACGATGTCACTCTCTGAAAGATTGCTGCTTAATACCGCTAGTTCAAACTCTTGGGGTTTGCCTAAGGCTAATGGGATTTTCTGAAACATTTCCCGATAACCGTTTGTTCCTTGGGAGCAACCCACTGGTCCGTGAATGATAAGAATCGAATCTCGGATAGTGACAAGTCGCATTACTGTTTGAGTTAAAAGGCAGCCTCCCGATTGCTCGAACGTGCGGTTGCGCCATTCTAGCCCTTTTCCAGATTTATAGTCTTCCACCAAATCGCTGAGGCTTCCCGCATAATTCTTAATTGTACCCAAGCGGTCTTCTCTTTTAGGACTTGTCTTGGAATCTAAGTCCAGTTTCTCTTCTTTAAACTGTGGCATTAATGAATACCTTGCCTTCCTGCTTAAAATAATGGATGCTTCTTACACAATTAAATACTAGCAGCCACGCTGCGAACCTCGCCAGCTTCAATTGCTAACAACTGATCTCCCCATTTCGAAGCCCACTCGCGTAGTTCCTGAGTATCCAAGGGAGTAGGTACTTTCGATTCAGTATGGTTATATATTTTAGAAGCCAAACTACGATAAATATCCGCCTGAGCAGATTTAGGAGCAGCCTCTATTGTAGTTTTACCCTGCAATTCGCTTTGGGTTACCGTCACGGAACGTGGCACATATTCGACAACTTGAGTGCTAGTTCTGCTTACGAAATCATCTATAATCTCTTTCGAATAGCCCACATTAATAGAGTTAGCTATGACACCTCCCAACAGCCCTCCACCAGAATTGGAGTATTTTTGGATACCTTTAAACAGGTTGTTAGCGGCATATACTGCCATAAAATCTGCTGAGGAAACCGTAAAGACATGCTCGGCGATTCCTTCGCGAATGGGGACTGCAAAACCGCCGCAAACAACGTCACCCAAAACATCATAAATAACGATGTCTATATCGAGTTCCTTGAAAACGTTTAATTGCTTCATTAGCTCCACAGCAGTTATGATACCGCGACCAGCGCATCCGACACCCGGCGCAGGACCACCAGCTTCTACGCAATATACTCCGTTGAAACCCTCATAAACTACTTCGTTTGTTTTTACCTTGAGCTTCTCCCGAAGAGTATCTAGGATAGTGGGGATATAGTTTCCGCCCCGCAAGGTGTTCGTAGAATCTGCTTTTGGGTCGCAACCAAACTGCATCACTTTATAACCAAATGTTGAAAGCGCCGCGCTAATGTTTGAGGTGGTAGTTGACTTGCCTATACCACCTTTGCCGTAAATGGCAATCTGCTTAATTTTCTTAGACATATTACTCCTTCGTTGTAGGTTGTACTGTTACTAAAACACTGATATTAACCGGGTTATAAATAGCTGTGTTAATTAATTCTGAGGTTGTAGCCTGAGTTGCTTCCATTATATGGATCATATATACAAGCTTTTTACTCAGAGAATTACTATTGCCCCAATAGGTTTTTCCTGCTTTAACTTATTTCAAAAGTTTAGGACTTCAAAAACTTGGCTTCGCAACTCTTTGTGGTTGTAACTGAGCCGCAGCCTTCTTCACCCGGTACCCCTATGGCATCCGCTCGGCACTGGTTACAATTTCGGAATTGCTTGAGAATGCGGTCACATTGATCTCTTACCCTGTTTAATTCTTCAGGGGTTGGGGGGATAGTATCTTTGAATTTTCCCTGTGGAATTAGGGGCATGATATTCATCACGTGCGCTCCCAATTCTTTTACAACGCGGGCAACTCTAGCCAAATGTCGGTCGTTAACTCCCGGAATTAAAACCGAGTTCACTTTAACTACCATGCTTCTTTTAACTGCTTCCCGCAAACCTTCGAGCTGATTTCTGCTCAAAATTTCGAAGGCTTCCCGACCCTTATAGGTTATACCCTTATACCTGACGTGGGTGTAAATTTTCGCGCCTATTTCTGGATCTACCGCGTTAATGGTGATGGTTAAAGCAATTACACCCGCCCTATCTAATTCTTCAATTTTTTCGGGCAGCATCAGACCATTGGTTGAGGTACAAAGGATTAGCTCAGGAAAGAGTTCTTTAGTTTTCAATAGAGTTTCAATAGTGGCATCATTAGCCAGCGGATCACCGGGACCGGCAATACCTAAAACTTTAAGTCTCGGCTCAAGTGCTAAGGCTTCACCAATGGTGGACATCGCCACATCTGGCGAAATCACTTTGGTAGTAACGCCGGGTCGGTTTTCATTTGGGCAATCAAACTTGCGAACACAATAACCACACTGGATATTGCATTTCTTGGCTACCGGCACGTGAATTCTGCCAAATTTATTATGAGCTTCCCCACTATAGCAAGGGTGCGTAGCCACTTTAGCTACTAGGTTGGGTTGTTGTTCAAATTTCCCAGAAAATATAGCTTGGGCTAAATCGGTCATAACTACTCCTTCAATCTGTCCTTCTAGCGTTTCCACGGTATAACCACCCGTTCGATATAATTCAAGGCATAAGTAGATAAAAGTCCAAGAACGGCTATAATCAGTAAACCTGCATACATATCTTCTACAAGCAGAACTGACCACGAACTCCAAACTAGGTAGCCTAAACCCGACCTAGCCCCTACAAACTCGGCAGATACGAGAACTATTAAAGCAATACCCATAGCCAGTTTTAAGCCAGCGAAGATAAACGGTAAAGCTCCGGGAAGGGCTATGTCTCTAAAAAATAACCAGCGGCTTGACCGGTAGTTCTGCCCCACATCAATATAGATTGACGGAATATTGGCTACCCCTGAAACAGTGTTAATCAAAACTATATAGAAAACTGCTACGGCGATAATCGCAATTTTAGAACCATCTCCAATGCCAAATATGATTAAGAAAAGTGGGAATATTGCAATCTTGGGAATGGGAAAGGTCGCATCGATAAGGGGCTGTATCGCTGCCCGAACTATAGGCGAGATACCCATCACAATACCGATTATTACACCCGGCACTACGCCCCAGATATAACCGTAAACCGTTCTTCCGATACTTGCCCAGAGGTGGTCCCATATCTCGCCAGACTGAAACAAATCCCAAAGCTTGCTGAAAATAGCGGAAGGAGCCGGAAAGAAACGAACGTCAATAATTTTCAGATTGCTCAATATTTCCCAGAAACCCAGCAATAACAAGGGTGTAGCAACCGAAACAACTTTGATGAAAAACTGTCGGAATTGAAAGCTTTTCTTCTTTTCAGATTCATAATTAAGAATTGGGCTGCTAGTCGGTATTGGCTGGGTCACTGTAAAGTTTTTTGTAGCTATATTTAACAACTCATGTTCCATAAGCTTTTCCCCTATTTCTTTTGAGCCTTTATAACCTCGCTCCGCAATAGCCCCCAAACTTCGCTGAATATTTCCCCAAAGTGAGGGTCCGCCCGCATAGCTTCAATCCGGCGAGGTCGTGGGAAGTTAACAGGAATAATTTTCAAGATTCGTCCAGGTCTTGCGCTCATAACTACAATTTTATCTGCCAATATTATGGCTTCATCAATACTATGGGTTACAAAGATAACGGTCTTGCGGGTTTCTTCCCAAATTTTTAGCAATTCCTCCTGTAATAGCATTTTGGTTTGTTCATCTAGCGCGCCGAATGGTTCGTCCATCAACAAAATATCGGGGTCGGTAGCAAAAGCGCGGGCAACTGAGACCCGTTGCTTCATACCACCTGAAAGCTGATACGGTAAGGCTTTTCCAAAACCGCGCAAACCGAGTTTTTCAATATACTTTTCTGCAATTTTGTGCCGGATAGCGCGGGGATAGCCTTGAGCTTTGAGACCAAATGAAATGTTATCTCGCACGTTCATCCAAGGGAAAACTGACTGTTCTTGGAAAACCATTGAATTCAAAGGTCGGTTTTTAACTTTTTCCTCTCCATTTTGATTGGTAGCTTGAGTACGGATGTGTAACTGTCCTTCTGTTTTCTTTTCCAATCCACTAATAATGCGTAGTAAGGTAGTTTTCCCACATCCAGACGGTCCCACCAGACAATAAAACTCTCCGTCACCAATTTCGAGGTTAGCATTCTCGATCGCGCTTACATGCACATTGCGAGAAAAAAAGGATTTGCTTAGATTTTCAACTTTAATTTTCCAGCCCGCCGATTTTATGGATGTTGGTTTCTCAGCAGTGACCGAGTCGAAAACCTGTTCATTTCTGCTCATTTCTCAACCCTTCTTCCTTCTTGTTTTAAGCACAACGAAGTAACCCTATACCAAGTTGATCCTCTGCATGCTTTTAAAAGCTAAGCAAGGAAAAGTGGCATAAGCCGTAAAAATCAAAGAGGTTCGTTTCTTTAGATTCAAATGAATCATGAAAACGAACCTCTGGTTGACCAGTCAGTACCTACAAATTAGGGTAATTTGCCTTTTATTTACTTTGAATTTATTTAGGCTTCAGCTTTGAAACTAAAAAACAGTTGTATATTGTCAGGGTGTATGTCAATGTTCAATAAATTTCCCCTGATGACCGTTATTGGCAGTGATTGTTAAATCATAATATACATAAGCGACATTGTCAAGTATTAATTTCTCCAGTTTCTAAAATTGATTCTTGAACGAAAAGCCTTATGTGTGGACACGGTTATACTTTTACTACTGACGAGAATGCAATGGAACCTAGCTTGCAAACCTTGCTAGGATTAAATAAAAAACGCCCTGATTTAAGGGAATTACAGACAGAGTGTAGAAATATTTAAAAAGGGTCTTGACAATTTATTAAAACTACACTTATAATCCATCAACTCCAATGTGGATATTTCAAATCAAGTTACTCAGCATTATTTCGGGAGACTAGGTTTATGAATGTAAGCAGTAGGCAGGAAAGTAATTGCGCTTTAAAGTCTTTACTACTCATAATTCTGATTTTATCAGGTATGCTCTTGGTAGCCTGCGGGGATTCAACCGCCACTACCGTATCCAGCACCATCACCGCTTCAGGAGCGGTCACTGCCGCAAAAAATACCGTAGCATCTGGTGCCACTACCACAGCGGCAGCCACCAGTGGTGGGGCAAAAACCAAGATAATCTATGCTACATCTGGGGCTAATGCCGAAAGTGCTCCTTTATATTTAGGTATAGAGAAGGGTTATTTTGCCGCTAATAATCTGGAAGTTGAGATAGCTTTAACTAATGGCACAGCCGATTTAATTCCACTCGTGGCAACAGGTCAAGCCAGTGGAGGAGGCTCTACATGGGGGGCGACCTTTTTCAATGCTTCTAAAAACAAATCAACCATTTCAATACTTGGCTCTCTGGGACAGGTACCTAGTTCGGGACAAACCCCCGCCCGTATTATCGTCTCCAAAGCCGCCTATGATTCCGGGCAGGTTAAAAAGGTGGCGGATCTCAAGGGCAAAAAAGTAGCTATTCCCGGTCCCGGAGCCTTCGCCGAATATTCCTTTTATTTGGCGCTAAAAACGGGTGGGCTTAGTATTAAAGATGTGGAGCTGGTCAATATACCCTTTCCACAACAGGCTGCTGCCATAAAAACCGGAAGTGTAGTAGCTGCTTTTGCTTCAGAACCTATTTCAACCCAATTAGAAGCCGATGGTACTGCTGTAACCTTGGTTGATGGGCATGCAGGAGGAACCGAATTAACTTTTATGATATTTAATACCGACTTTTTAAACAAAAACACCGATGCAGTAACCCGGTTCTTGTCTGTGTACATAAAGATCCTGAGAGAACTGGATGCAGGTGGCTGGAAAGACCCAGAAGTACAGAAAATAGTGGAAAAATACACCAAGGTACCGGGTGCTTTGCTGAGCAAAATAGCGCTTTCGGTACACAATAGCAACGTTGAGATAAATATTAATTCGGTGCGAGCGCAAGAAGCTTATTTCCGAGAACGTGGAGTTCTAAGCTATACCGGAGATTTAGATCTTGAATCGCTCATTCGGAAGGATATTATTCAAAAAGCTTTACAGTCATTGTAAGAGAGTAACAAAATAGGGGCAGACCTAATGTTTGCCAAGGGTGGATTTGTACATCCACCTTTACGCCGGAATATTGAGAGCTATATTAAGAGAAAGGTTCAGGTTTTGGAAAAGTTCAGCAGACAGGGTAAAAGTTTCCGCGCAAGCCCTTTATTACTTGCAATCCTGATTTTGTTAGGCATGCTCTTGGTAGCCTGCGGGGATTCAACCGTTACTACCGCACCAACCACTACCGCAGTTTCTACTGTCGCAAAAACTACCGTAGCATCTGGCGCCACCACTGCGACTACCACCACTACAGTCGCTGCCACAACTGCGGCGACTACAAAAGCCGCTTCCGGTGAAAAAACAAAGATTTTATTTGCCTCCCTTACTGGAGATAGTCCTTTATATGTGGCTATAGATAAAGGCTATTTTGATGCTTACAACCTTAGTGTAGAAATTGTAAACGTCAACAATTCCTCCGAAATAATTTCGCTACTTGCGACCGGTCAAGCCAGCGGGGGTGGTACTAGCTGGGCTGCATCGTTTTTCAACGCAGCCAGCAAAGGGTCAAATATAACTATAGCAGCACCCTATCAAAAGGTGCCTAAGACAGGAAAAACTAACGCACGTCTCTTAGTTGCCAAGAGTGCCTACGATTCCGGTCAGGTAAAAACAGTAGCGGATTTGAAAGGCAAAAATGTAGCAATACCCGGTCCTAGCGCTTTCGCAGAGTATTCCGTTTTCCTTGCTCTAAAAAATGCCGGACTAAGCATAAAAGATGTTAACCTGGTCAATATCCCATTTCCTCAAGTTGCAGCAGCCCTGAAAAGTGGTAGTGTAGTGGCGGCTTATGCCGGGGAACCGACTTCCACTCAGTTAGAGGCAGATGGAATCGCCGTAACCTTGAGTGACGGACATGCTGCTGGAACTGAGATAAGCTCATTAGCTTTTAACACTGACTTCTTAAATAAGAATCCTGATGCGGTAGTTAAGTTCGTAGCTGCCTATATCAAAGCCGCTAATGAATTGAATGCGGGTGGCTTTCAAAACCCTCAGATTCAAAAAATAGTGGAAAAATACACCAAAATTCCGGGTGAAATATTGGGCAAAATTCCCCAACCCTCTCCCAGTTATGACGGTTCGTTTGATATAAGTTCGGTTAAGTTGCAAGAAGCCTATTACCGAGAGCGCGGAGTTCTAAGCTATTCAGGCGATTTAAACCTTGACACAATTATCCGAAAAGATATTCTCGAAAAAGCCCTAAAATTATTGTAAAGATTAATTTACTTTTTGCTCTACAAGCCGGTAATAAGCGGATTGGGTTTAGCTGCAGGATAGCTTCACAAAATAACTTAAGAAAGGATTAGACTTTGGAAAATTTAAGAAAGCGTCGAGGAAAAAATAACCTCGTCAACCCTTTACTAATCTTAATCTTGCTTATATCCGGCTTGCTTCTAGTAGCGTGCGGTGATTCCGCATCCACTATCGGTGGAGCAACTTCTACCAACGCGGTAGGCGCCACCAACGCAGCGGCAATAACCGCCAGCGGTGAGAAAACAAAGATAAAATTCGCCAACATTGGTGCGACTCCCGAATCAGCCCCTTTATATCTGGGGTATAGATAATGGCTTTTTTGCCGAGCAGAACTTGGATGTAGAGATTGTCAGCACTAACAATTCCGCCGACGTTATTTCGCTTATTGCCACTGGTCAGGCTAGCTGAGGAAGCTCTACTTGGGCAGCATCATTTTTCAACGCAGCCAGCAAAGGGTCAAATGTTACTATCATTGCCCCTTTGTCAAGAGTACCCGATGCAGCTCGAACACCCGCTCGTATTATTGTTGCCAAGAGTGCCTATGATTCCGGTCAGGTTAAAACTGTAGCAGATCTCAAAGGCAAGAATGTAGCCATCCCCGGACCTAGTGCTTTTGCCGAGTATGCAGTTTACCTAGCTCTAAAAACGGGGGGATTTAAGTATTAAAGATGTAAACTTGGTCAATATTCCATTTCCTCAACAAGCTGCCGCCTTGAAAAGCGGTAGCGTAGTGGCTGCCTTTGCCTCTGAGCCGATTTCTAGAGGCTGATGGAACGGCTATAACCTTAGTTGACGGTCAGTGCCGTGGAACCGAATTGAGTTTTTTAATATTTAACACTGACTTTGTCAACAAAAATGCAGATGCCACCATAAGGTTTGTGGCAGCTTATTTAAAAGCCCAATCTTATGTGGAAAGCAAGGGCTGGGGTGACACACAGGTTCAAAGCATAGTAGAAAAATACACCAAACTACCCGGAACTTTTAGGCGGAGGTGTTACTTTGAGGCTATGCTAGCCCTTTGAATAATTTCAACTCTTATTCTTTCCCTTCCTCCAAAACAGATAGCCGAGAAATCTATATGATGCCTCGGCTGTTTGTTTTTTATGCTTCTTTGCAAGTGTTTATGTTGATGGAGAAGATGCCTTACAGGTGACAACCCGGTGTCACAGCAAAAGAAGTATCGGAAAAGTCTTTTATATTTTTTGAGAAAATTAATTTCAGATTAGTCTAGACTGTACTCGACCAGTTCCCTAACTTTTGGCAAACCGTCAGCTTCCAGCAATTGATTTAAGGTACGGTCACCGTAACCGCTACCATCCAAATAAACTAGGGCTGGTATCACATCGCTAATATTGGTGGGGTTGATAATGATATTCAGGGGCAACATTAATCCATAACTAGACTCATCAAATCTCTGCCGGGTTTCCAGAACCGTCAGAGCAAACCTTTTTTCGGTGCCTTGCCCTGCAATTTGCGCTCGGATAAAGTTTACGGACTGGCGCAGTGGTGTATCAGGATTAAAACGGAATAAAAGTTTTTTGGTGTTTTTCATGCTTACCCTCTTTTGTTTTAATAAATAATTTCTCTCGATAATAAGATAACTTAGTTTATCAACATTGTCAAGAATTATTCGAAAAGAAAACAGGGGATTTTTACAACATTTTGGATTGTAATGTTAAGCAGAATAAGTGGGATTGTAGTGCTTACTTTTGGGGTAATTGGTATGAATAATATCCGAATTTTCATCCTTTAGTTTCCAAGAATTTATATTGACACGCTCAAATTATTCTGATATATTTATCTTGAAGCCAAAAAGATCACCTCTGGATTTCCTTCCAGCGTGACCTTAAAATCTAGGGCTTTAGGTTGGAGTTTAAGATTGCCGTCTTTTATCCACCCATAACCTTGCTCTATATACAGAGCCTTTAATAACCTGATTGTGTTATTCTGATTTTAATCTTGATATGCCTAAGCTGACTACTCAAGTATATCATAGCACTATCCTTTTGTAAAGAGATTTTCTTACCAAATTTTGAACCTCTCTCAAAAGTGCTAGGTTTTCTCCTTTCAGGTTATATTTTGAATTGCTCTGTATCGTTTACCTAATTGTTGAACTGACCGGACATCTGGAGGTTCGACCGGAGGCTTTTTTCCTACCGGGTCGTGCCTTTTTTAGTGCCTTCCCACCATCGTAAGGAGCCTCGGTTGGTTCGAAATCACTATTAATTACACTACTGCCCTAACTCAAAGTGGGCAAATCATTTAACTGAAGGAGAAATTCGATGATGATGGTAACTATGACTACTGAGATGCAAAAATGTATGGATGACTGTATGGCTTGCCACCGAATGTGTATGCAAACCATGACCTATTGTATGATGATGGGCGGCAAATGTATGGAAGGCAATTGCATGCGGATGCTGCAAGATTGCGCCATGATGTGTCAGACCTGCAATAATTTTATGGTTAACGGTTCAGATATGTGCAAGGAAGTATGCGGGCTGTGCGCCGAGATGTGCATGCGCTGTGCTATGGAGTGCGAGAAGTGTGCTGATGATGCCCAGATGATGGCTTGTGCTAAAATGCTGCGGGAATGTGCTGCTTCCTGCCAGATGATGATGGCTTAAGTTTAGACTGTGGCTTAGAAATTAGTTTTTTCCAAGCCAAAACCTTTCTTGATAAGTTTTCACAGCGACTTTTTCCTGGAGACGGCGAAATCCGGTTTTCGAGAAGGTCGCTGGTTTTTATATAGTAGCACCGATATAGAATTTTGAGAATGTTTGTAACTAAATCAGAAATGCTGGTAGGAAAGGAAACGAGTCGGACAGAAAGAGTCGCTAAGCCTTAACTTGCTCTTGCTTCCTAGACTGAGTTGTAAGGAATAACCCTACTCTATTTAGCCTATTGCAGAGCCATAATAATGACCAC
>Ga0194047_10000850_pt1 | contig 19438 bp, 16 predicted proteins | sample JunL225m_MetaG_2_FD_160070 | JGI IMG/M metagenome (GOLD analysis project Ga0194047, IMG submission 160070) | Anoxic zone freshwater microbial communities from boreal shield lake in IISD Experimental Lakes Area, Ontario, Canada - Jun2016-L221-5m | ecosystem: Environmental > Aquatic > Freshwater... | reverse complement strand
CCGCGACTAGTGGCTCAGTTCATGGAGAGACATCATCTTGTGAGCAAAACAAGGACTCTTCTCATTGCCCCTGTGGTATTTCTGACTGTCTTTTTTGTCATACCTGTAGCCAACACATTGCTTCGCTTCTTCCGATTCTCTGATTTCAGCAACGCTTTTGGCAACCAGTCATTACGAGGCGTTGCCTGGTTTTCACTATGGGAAGCAGTTGTCAGCACATGCATCACGCTCGCAATTGGCCTTCCCGTTACGTGGGCACTATCGCGTTTCACATTCCGAGGGTCTCGATTAGCTCGAGGCATTCTCACAGCCCCCTTTGTATTGCCGGCTGTCGTGGTAGCTGCTGGAGTTCTTGCCATCAGCGACTCGCGGGGTATCACACCAATTCTGTGGGCCCACGTTGTATTTAACGTGTCTGTCGTTTTGCGAATTGTTGGCCCACGATGGTCAATGGTGAATTTTCGACTTGAACATGCCGCCTCAACCCTTGGTGCTCGTCCATCGCGCACATTTACGCACATTGTGTGGCCTCAAATATCAGATGCCGTCATCAGCGCGGCAATTCTGGTGTTTATTTATTGCTTTACGTCTTTTGGGGTCATCTCAATTCTTGGCGGCGTATCGCGGCGAACAATCGAGACTGAAATATTCACCCAGGCAGTGCGGCTTGGCAACACATCCACAGCTACTTCTCTCGCAGTTCTTCAGGCAATCATCATTTGCGCAGTCGTATTCATTACTCGACAACACCGTGGTACCTCGTCAATATCACTTCACGTCAGTGCTCCACAGGCGCTACGCACCAAACCGAGACATCGCGTCACGCCTTTGGTTTTCACAGCAACTGCAATCCTTATTGTTGCATCGCCTCTTTTGGCAACCATCTACAGATCAATAGTTGTGAACAGTCAGTTTTCATTCAGTGCATGGCGCACAATTTTTTCAGGTTCGTTACCTGCTCTATCTGTCTCTCCACAATCTGTAATGACCACGTCTGTAGTTTTCGCCATCACCGCTGCGTGCATCTGCGTACCACTCTCCATGTTGGCCACCTTGTTCGGTGCAACCTCGTCAGCACCACGAGCACTGTTCTCTCTGCCGCTCGTTGTTTCAGCAGCAACTCTCGGCATTGGCCTCATCATCACTTTCAACACATCCCCTATTGCCTGGAGATCCGAACGGTGGTTCATTCCCGTCATTCATGCTGTCATCGCGTTGCCACTTGTCATTCGTGCCTTGGAACCCGCCGCTCACGCAATTCCTGATTCATTTCGTCATGCCTCGGCCACACTGGGTGCATCACCGTTCACAACGTGGCGTCTCGTTGAATTACCGATTCTGAAACCTGCCCTCTTGCGTGCAACTGGTCTTTCCATGGCGGTATCACTTGGTGAATTCGGAGCCACATCGTTCTTGTCACGATCTAGTTCCACCACATTGCCGATAGCTATTGCACAACTACTAGGTAGGCCAGGTGGTGCCACACAACAGGCAGGCTTCGCACTTGCAGCACTCATGGTGCTTGTCACGGTAGGAGTCATGAGCCGTGCTTAGTGTTTCGAATCTCTCCGTAACGTTTGATCACACGGTCATCGTTGACAATGTTTCGTTCACGGTGCCTACTGGTGAAACGCACGCAATAACCGGCCCGTCTGGCATTGGCAAAACCACACTGCTCCACGCCATCTGTGGAATTGTTCGCACCTCGCGCGGAACTATCAACATTGACAACGTCGACATCACCTCACTTCCTCCACACAAACGAGGCATTGGTCTTGTCTCGCAAACGGGAGACTTGTTCCCCACCATGACCGTGAGCCAAAACATAGAGTTCGGATTACGCATCGCCAAGATGCCAAAAACAGACCGCACTGCACGCATCCATGAACTACTTGAGATGGTGAATCTCGATCATCTCGCCCACCGAAGCGTGGCCGAATTGTCGGGCGGCGAAGCCCGCCGAATTGCTCTTGCTCGCGCCTTAGCCCCCCGCCCACAGGTGCTTTTGCTCGATGAACCGCTCGCTGGGCTCGACCAAGAGACACATGAATCGCTCATCAATGACCTCGCCCGAGTCTTGAAACAGACCACCACAACTGCCCTTTTGGTCACCCATGACCAATTGGAAGCAGCGATTTTGGCAGGTTCAACTATTGAATTAACTCGCCGAAGTTTTAGAGATTCGTAAGAAGCCGATTGGCTTCATCTACCGCGCGTTGAATCGCTGGAACTAAAAATTCCCCACGCTCTATTACTTTTCCCGAACCAAAAACCAATGCAGATGACACCCTGCTGTTAAACCACCCAATTTGCATGAACTGCCTAATCAAAATAAACAGCGGCAATGTTTGGAGCATCTGGTCGGAAAAATCACGATGGTTTCTGTATTCACGTATGAATGAACTGAGAATTTCTGGAAAGTTTGGTTCAGCCGAAACATTGATGAGCGCAACAGAAATATCGTACAAATGGTACCCAAATGCGCAATCATCAAAATCTATTGGCGAAAGCACAGAATCATGAACAAGGATATTCTGTGGAAGTAAATCGGCATGAATCAGACCGAAAGTTTGAGCTGACGTGCCTTGATCTGTCAGAACCGTTCGTAGTTGATCACGCGCTGCAAGGATTTTTTTTGATTGCTCCTGACTCATTTCTGGCATCTGCCAATATTGAGTCCACCAAGGTGAATCACCCAGCAATCCTTCAATATCGAGTGAATGTCGAGTAAATCCTTTTGGCATTTCCCACTGTTCAGAATGATTATGCAGTTGAGCAAGTAACGCACCTACGCGACCAAAGGTTGTGATCTGATCAAAACCTTTCTCCACCATCAATTCTTGCAACGGTGCCCCTTCCAACCAAGTCGACATGCCGACGTAACGACTCCCATCGCTATCAAATGGCAAAAAGGAATATGCGTTTCCATTCTTTGTGAATAACGGGTGTGGAACTCTGAGACCAGAATCGCTCAGTACCGCAGTCCAAAGATGCTCACTTTCTAGCTCAACTATGTCGTGGTAACCGGGCCTGTGGATACGCAATGCAAAAGAATCACCTTCAACCGTATTGATCCGATAGACGATATTTTCACTAGCGGAAACAAATTTGAATGATTTGACTTGAACATCAAAATTGATGATTGCACCTTCAACAAATGAATCGAGCAAACCCCTATTTGTTTCAGTCATGCTCCGCCAACAGCACTTCTTTAAAAATATTCAAGAAATAGTCTGCGTGCTGTTTCTCGAACACAAGAGGCGGTCGAATCTTGAGAACATTCCCCATCGCTCCAGCATTCGAAAGAAGAATCCCGCGATCACGCAATATGTTCGCTATGGCTGCAGCTCCCTCAGTATCTGCCACCTTGGACTCTCGGTCCTTCACCCATTCAACACTGATAAATAATCCGACCCCTCGAACATCTCCGATATGGGGACTCAATGGAGCGAGTTTGAGAATCTCGTCCCTTAGATACGCGCCAACACTTGTTATCTGCGCTGGCAAACCACACGATTCAATTTCTTCAATTACCGCCATGCCACATGCAGCCTGTATCGGGCTAGATGCAAATGTATTGAAGTAGCGCTTCTGAGCCCTAAACATTTCGACATATTTAGATCGAGCTACACATCCGGCAAGAGGAATTCCATTTCCCATGGGCTTACCCATAGTCACGATGTCTGGTTCAGTTTCCATCACTTCGTAACCCCACCATTTTCCAGAACGACAAAATCCGGCTTGCACTTCGTCAAGAATCACAACTCCACCAGCTGCACGAACCATCTCCGCTGCACGCTTCATAAACCCTTTTGGAACAGTAGGAAGCCCCTCATTAGCAAAAAGTGAACACATGATTATTCCTGCCAGCTTTATTCCTTCTGCTGCGAAGTCATCTATTGCTGATTGAACCTCGGCCAGATATAGGTTGCACAAGTCTTCTTCAGTTACTCCGTCGACCAGTGGTCGATACATATTTGGAAAGGCGAAGGAATTCACATTCTTGCGTCCGCGTCGTGGTGAGTATGTCAAAGAACCCACAAGATCACTATGTCCGTGATACGTCGCATCAGTACATATAAAACCTTCTCCACCAGTCACAATCTTTGCCATTTGCATTGCAATCTCATTTGCTTCTGTACCAGTACAAGCAAAGACAACATTGTTGAGATGGGATGCATGCACACTCAGAATTTTCTCTGCATAATCAAGAACGCTCGTGGCGATATATCGCGAATGGATGTTCAAAGTGGATGCCTGTTTAGCAAGTGCTTCAACGACGCGCGGATTACAGTGCCCCACGACAGGAATGTTGTTGTACATGTCTAAATATTGACGACCATCTGCGTCGTATAGCCATACCCCTTCACCACGAACGAGATGTACTGGTGAGTTATAAAACAGTGGAGCACCCGCACCAAAAAGTGAGTCGCGACGAGCGACGAGTTCATTTGTATTCAATTTATTTTCCTTCTGTTAATGGGAAGAACGAACGAAAACCGAGCGTTCTTCTGGGTAATGGCATGCCACTTTGTGGCCACCACCAACGTCAATCAGTTCGGGTTCAACCGAACTACACCGTTCGTCTGCTTTCCAGCATCGAGTTCGAAACCTGCAACCTGACGGTGGCTCAAGTGGGCTTGGCACATCGCCACTAAGAATGATCCGGCGGCGCGCCCGCTCAAGATCTGGGTCAGGAATGGGAGCTGCAGATAACAAAGCTTGAGAATACGGATGGAGTGGGGACTCATACACTTCTGCGTTAGAACCTGACTCCACGATCTTGCCTAAATACATCACGCCCACGTAATCACTGACATGTCTGACAACTGCCAAGTCATGGGCAATCAAGAGATATGCAAGCCCCATTTCATCTTTTAGTCGTTTCAACAAGCGAATTATCTCAGCTTGAATACTGACATCAAGTGCAGATACCGGTTCATCTAGCGCAATCAGATTTGGGTTCAGTGCAAGCGATCTGGCTATTCCAATTCTTTGTCGTTGACCTCCAGAGAATTGAAATGGATACCTGTCAAGATCTTCCGTACGAAGCCGCACTTGAAGTGCCAACTCATTCACTCTCTGTTCGATAACGCTTCGGTCATCACCGCGGATAAGTAACGGTTCGCCGATGATGTCTCGAACACGTTGCCGCGGATTAAGAGAGGCCTGCGGATCTTGAAACACCATCTGGAATTGACTGCGAAGCGGAACAAGTTCTTTCAAAGTCAATTTTGAAATTTCTGTTCCGTTCATCTCGATGGAACCTGACGTGGGTTCGAGAAGTCGAGTGATACAGCGGGCGGTTGTACTTTTACCGCAGCCAGATTCGCCCACAATGCTGAATGTTTCGCCCTGGTGAATATCGAATGACACCCCAGACACAGCTTGCACTGGGGCGTTGTTTCGGCGACCAAAAGTAGACCTCGACTCAAAGTTTTTTACGAGATCACGAACTTTCAACACAATGGGCGCATCCCTGTTTCCCATACTTAACCTCTCACTGTTCGGGTTATAGGTGCGACGTGACAGGCAACAGAACTTTTGTTCACGTGCCGCAATTCCGGTTGAGAGATAACGCCTTCATCCTGAACGAACTCACACCGAGGGGCAAAGGAGCAGCCGCTCGATATTTCAGTAAGAACTGGAGGCGAGCCAGCTATTGGCACTAAATCATTAAAAGGCTGATCAAGTCTGGGAGAGCATGACAGCAAGGCACGTGTATACGGATGTTCACTTTCATAGAACACGTCACGTACGTCACCAGATTCAACCAATCTTCCGGCGTACATCACACGCACCGAATCCGCGATACCTGCAACAACTCCTAAATCATGAGTCACTAGAACAATCGCAAGATTCAATTCTTTTCTCAAATTTTCTAGAACATCGAGAACTTGGGCTTGAATTGTGACGTCCAAAGCCGTTGTGGGCTCATCTGCAATCAGTAACACTGGATTATTTGCCACTGCCATCGCAATCATGATTCTCTGTCTCATGCCTCCGGATAATTCATGAGGAAAACTTCTCAATCGCTCCTCTGCGTGAGGTATTGAAACAAGTTCAAGAAGTTCTTTCGATCGTAGAAACGCTTGTTTTCCCGTGCAGTCTTGATGCTCAATGACTGCCTCTGAAATTTGTTTTCCTATCGAAAGAACTGGATTAAGAGATGTCATCGGATCTTGAAAGATCATGCCAATCCCTTTGCCTCGTATCTTGCGCATCACTCGAGACGAGGCACCTAATAGTTCGGTCTCTTGAAAATTAACTGATCCTTCACATCGAGCGTTTGCGGCAAGTAGCCCCATTGCAGCGAGCATGACTGTGCTTTTGCCTGATCCAGATTCTCCAACAATGCCCACAACTTCTCCGGGTCTAATCTCCAAATTGACATTCCGTACTGCATGGACAGTCCCCGTCGGTGTTGCAAACTTCACTGACAAATTACGAACCGAAAGAACCGGTTGCAAAGCGTTCACTTTGTTGCCGATCGTTTGTCTAATTCATCTCTGACACCATCGCCGAGGAAATTAAATCCGAGAATTATCGTCACAATTGCTAATCCCGGAGTCAGTGCAAGCCACCACTGATAAAAATTCTGCGACCCCTCTGCAACCATGGTTCCCCATTCGGGCGTCGGTGGTTTTGCTCCTAAGCCCAAGAAACTCAACGACGAGACCACCAGCACAACAAAGCCAAAATCAGACGTCGCGTTCACCATCACCGGAGTCATAGTGAGCGGCAGAACATGTTTACGTAAAATTCGTGAGGTACCTGCGCCGATACTCACCGCAGCTTCGATGTGCTCTCGGTTACGTATGGACATCACTTGCCCGCGAACGAGTCGCGCATAAAACGGCCACCATGTCACCGAAACAGCAATCATCGTGCTGCGTGAACTACGACCTAGCGACGCCGCAATAACCATTGCAAAGAGCAGTGCGGGGAACGAAATAAAAACATCTGTAATGCGCATGATGAAAGAATCAAGTCGCCCTCCGATGTAGCCCGATATGCCCCCAACAACTGAACCAACGAGAACTGCAAAGACAATGACCACTACAGCAATAGGTATCGATTGTCGTGATCCATACATGACTCGCGAGAACACGTCTCTTCCCAAGACATCTGTTCCAAAAAGATGATGCAAGCTAGGAGGCGACAAGCGAACCCCAGTCTGTTCGTACGCCTTATATGGAGCCCAGAGATTCACGGTTATCACCACTAGAAACCAAAAGAGTGAGACGAGTACTCCAAATGTAATTTGAGGACGCCGAAGCGCGTGTCGAAATGCCACTAAACGAGTATTCATGTGAGGCGTACTTTGGGGTCGACTAATCCATACAAAACATCTGTTACCAAGTTTGCGGTAAGAAATATCAAAGCCCCAGTCATACATGTTCCGTACAGTGCTGGGTAATCCAACGCCTGCGCCGCGTGCACGGTGTATTGGCCCAATCCATTCCACGAGAAGATATTTTCAACTAACACAGCACCGGTGAGAAGTGAAGCGAACGATAGTCCTAACAAAGTCAGAATCGGCAACATTGCATTACGCAAAACATGACCGATGAATACCGCACGTTCGCTAATGCCTTTTGATCGCGCTGTTCTCACGTAGTCAGAATGAAGTTCATCTAAAACTGTCGCGCGAACCGTACGGGCAACCCCACCCATTAGTGCCCATCCGAGGACAAACGAAGGAAGTAGAAGTCGCATCAACGTCTGTCTGAAGAGAGTGAAGTTTCCAGATAACAGCGCATCAACCGTGTACATACCCGTTCGATGAAGGGGTGGGTCGATTCGAGCTGGTAAGCGTCCGGGTCCCGGCAACCATCCAGTTTTTGCATAAAGAAAGAAAAGAAGAACCAGTGCTGTCCAGAACACTGGTAACGATGCACCGGCGACCGCAAAACCACGTATGACTGAATCGACCCAGCGGCCTTTTCGAGCTGCTGCAAGTACGCCAAGCAGAACTCCTCCTACCCCCCCAAACAACATGGCCCCGATAGCTAATTCTCCGGTAGCTGGAAGCTTCCGCGCTATATCTGAGACCACTGATTGTCTGGTGGTGATTGATATTCCTAAATCACCTCTGACGAGATGACTGAGATACACCAAGTACTGATGAATAATGCTCCCATCAAGTCCCCACTTCGCACGGGCTGCGGCGACTGTATCTGCATTGCCCGCACCACGAAGACCAACGATTGACACGATGGGATCGCCGGCTAACCGCGATGCAAAGAACGTCAATGTGACGATGCCGAGAAGAACTAACGGCATCGCCACTAAACGACGGAAGATGTACCTAGACATTGACTTCGTAAGTAAATTGCTACTTCAATAAAGTGACATCAAGAGTGCAGCATGGGCTAAGACCGATGCCTCCAATATCTTTCCGGTGAGCAAAAAGAACTTGCGGGTTCAAAAGTGGAATTGAATAAGCATCATTAATCATTGCCTGACCGATCTCTTTATACAGCACTCCTCGTTTTGTTCCGTCTGCAATTGCAAGCGCCTTCGCCAAGGTTGCTGTTTGCGTCGTATCATCATCAGCAGTAGTAACTCCCGTTGGAGCCCAACCACCTCTGTTGCTTCCTGGCACGCGAGCAAAGTAAGTGATGTATTCAGCTGCATCCATATAGTCCGGAGCAAAGTACACATTTCCTAATGCAATTTTCTTAGCTAAATACACATCGGCATATTTGGCGGCCGCAATCGGAATCAAATTAAGCGTGATGTTGATTTTCTTCAAATCTTGCTGAATTTGTTGGTACATCGTTGTCATTTGAACGTTGTAAATATTGGCATCGGCAAATTGAGCGTCAATAGTAAATCCAGCAGATTTACCAGCGGACGCCATTAATTCTTTGGCTTTTGCAATATCTTGAGCGGGCAGTGTCAGTCCCTCGGTCCCTGGCAAGCCATTAGGAATATCTGTGGCTTGCAAACGCCCGTGGCCCGCCAGCGTGTTCTGCAACAGCGCGTCGTAGTCAATTGCCAAACGAATAGCTTGCCGAACTTTTACATCTGCAAGATCTTTCCCACCTGCAGCCCATGGCGCAAGGTTCAAGTAGATGAAGTTAAACGAGTCCAATGGTTCAGCCACAATGTTTGAGTCACCCTGTAACTGGGTGAGCGAATCGAACGCAATATTCATTGCAATATCGACATCGCCTTGCTGGAGCATCTGCAATTGAGTTGAAGCATCTGCCACGTTTTTTATTGTGATTGATGGATACTTGGCTTTTGTGCCCCAGTATTTTTCATTACGCGTCAGCGTGACGCTTTCATTTGCCTTGTAATCAGTGATCGTATACATGCCACTTCCAGCAGAGTTTCCTTTGTCAAACCAAGCAGCTGCCTTATCTAAGTCAGCTCCGGGACCAGACTTTGCAAGCGCTTGCGCTGTAGCTAACTTCGAATTGACGATGCTCATTCCCATCGCAGCAGCAGAGATACTCAGGAAAGGCGCATTGGGAGCTTTAAATTTTGCAATTGCTGTTAATGGATCTGGAGTTTCAACTGATTCAAGACCCGTGGGCATGAACGAAGCACCAGCCTTAATGTTTGCGATTCGTTCCCAACTCCATTTCACATCTGCTGATGTCACCGGAGTGCCGTCAGCAAACGTTGCTTTCGGATTGAGATGAAACGTGAACTCGGTGCTGGTGTCGTTAACTTCCCATTTTTCCGCCAAACCTGGTAGCAAATGTGATACGTCGGCAGGATCAACATTGATCATTTGTTCATACGTCGCTTTGAGAATGATCATGCAGGTATCGCACCACATGCGCTCTGGGTCAAGAGTTGTTGTGTCCATTGCGCGAGCAATGATGAGATCACGTGCCGGACCAGATACCACAGCAGTACTGTCAGAACTATTTGAGTCGGTTGCAGAGTTGTTAGAACACGCAACTAAAGAGCACACCAGAGCAAGAACCACAATTGGACCCAACCGCGACCTGGTCCTTCGTGATGAAGATTTCTGTAGTGGTGAATTCATAATGTCCCCCCGAACAAAGTATGAGTGGCATCAATATGCGACTTTTGTCACAGTATGACTAATGTTAACTATTGTCAAATTAGAGTGAGCGACACAATATGCCACCCAAAAATCCAAAAACTGAGGAATTCCCACTTCCCGCACCAACACTCCGGTTACGAAAGAAGGAAGCAACCCGCCTTGCGCTCATCAGCGCATCCCAAAAGTTGTTTGCAACCAAGGGCTACAACGGTACGACCCTTCAAGACATTGCCGATGAAGTCGGAGTTTCGACTCAAACTCTCCTGCGCTACTTCGAGAGCAAAGCCCATCTGCGTATTGCAATAGTTGCCGATCGGACCGAGATGATCGCCGCCGCACTGATTCACCGAAAGTCCAGCGCAATTGAAGTCTGGAAACAACTGGTCACAGCCCAAACACTCAGTTTGATACATCCCCCAGATATCACCATGGTGAACTATGTGGCCGGAGTGCGCAGGGAAAGACTTGACATTGAACCTGACCCCATCCTTGAAAGCTTGGACGGCGCCCAAAAATGGCGAATCATTGTGGAATTAAGTTATGCGATGGCCGGAGACCTAGACCTGCCATCAACAAACCCACATACGTCAGCTTTTGTGGGCGCGTTAGTGGGTGGACGAAATGCCATCAATAACCAGTGGTACGACGGCGAGATCACAGATGACGAATTTCTCGATGCCCATTTGCGCTTCATTGAGGACTGTACTCAGCGCTTTGAATTGAATTGATCTTCAGTTCATTTGGTCTTGTATCGGCTGATAACCCAGTAAAACAGGGGTTTTCACACAATTGATACACCACAACGCTCCCACAATTCATTTGTTCGCCGAGCCTTCTATCCCTCTCGGGCACCTTTCTCCAAACTGAAGAAGTTCCAAGGAACCGAAAAAGTGACATTTACCCAAGTGACAAAAAAGTCAATGGATATCCACGATTTGAGTGCGCAGATGGAATAAGTTTTCGCTTATGAAGAAACGTGAACTCATCCAAGCAGTAGCCATTCACACCGATGTCGATAATAAGACAGCGGCCAAAATGGTTGAAGGAACAATCGACGTCATCCTTGCGAACGTCGCCAAAGGCGAGATTGTAAATATCTCAGGCTTTGCGAAATTTGCAAAGATCAAGCGTCCAGCCCGTATGGGTCGTAACCCAGCCACAGGCGAAACAATCAAGATCAAGGCAAAAACAGTTGCCAAGATCACCGCACTCAAGGGCTTCAAGGACATCGCACTCGGTGTCACTGCAGCACCAAAGGTGAACACAGTCAAGCGCGCAGTTGCACCGGCACCTGCGAAGAAGGTTGTAAAGAAGGCAGCTCCTGCAAAGAAGAAGCCAGTTGCTAAGAAAGCAGCCAAGAAGGTTGTAAAGAAGGCAGCTCCTGCAAAGAAGAAGCCAGTTGCTAAGAAAGCAGCCAAGAAGGTTGTGAAGAAGGCAGCAGCACGCCGTTAACTTTTGCGCAGGTCTATTACCTGTGAATTGAAAACATCGAACAAAAGGTTCGGTTTGTTACGAAAGTGACAGACCGGGCCTTTTGTCATTGTTGGGAAAAGTTTCGCCATTCTTCTTCAGTCCAATGTTGACGCAATTCAGCAGTGACAAAATCAGTCACCCACCGCACCGTGTCAATCCACGGCAAGTCCTCTGACATCACTTCAGTAAAAGCCATTCCTTGCAAAAGCAACGACGCATCGTCAATTCCCAATTCAATTGGTTCACCTTCTGCAGGCGCAACTAACCGTGCTTCCAATTCAATGATGTGTTCGGTATTCCACATTGTGCTGGTCTCAGCATCAAACATCTGGTCGAGCATGATGCCCAAGATCTGCGACATCGCCATCACCGCTTCAGGTTCAAGATGAATTGTGCGTCCCTCAATCATGTGCGCTCTATCTATTAGTTGTGACTAGCCAAGTTTACGGAACGAGCATGGCTGTATCGCCACCACGTTGCAGCACTCACAATGAACCTCTACGCCAAAGCGACAGAGAAGAACCTCCGAGACGCAGCGACTGCGACGGAGTTGTATCTTGGAACTACTTGCCTTGATGCCCTGAGGGACCTTAACTAGCCCTTTTCGCACTGCATGTTCATTATTTGTTCACTGGTCAAAGAGTGAACAACTTGAATCCCTTATTTCATTGGCGCCCTCGGCAGGAATCGGACCTGCGACCTGTGGTTTAGCCTCGATCAATTGCTGGCTCATCCAAATTCTGTCCAATTTGCCAGTGGCGACTGATTTCAGTATTAGTTGGATGGGAATATGTGTCGATGCAAAGCGACGTAACACCAGAATCCACGGCGCCAGCAGTCGCACCTTCGAAACACCGGATTGTTATATGGATTCTCCTGGGTTCGTTGCCGATCATTCTCGCAATGGGTGTGTCGCTGGGTAAGGAACTCACGAGAGTGAGCAACCTCAGTCTCCAGGAACGAACAGTCGAATGGATGCGAGGGCACCACATGGGCGCAGTGATAAATACATTCGAAAATTCGTATTACAAAAGTCATCAACCTAAAGCCGGTGGAGCACCAGTGTTGTCACAAGTCGGCGTAACGGCTCTCGACAAGACACCTTCAGTGAGTGATGTACCTATCATCGATCCAAATGTTCCTGCTGCCATCGCTCCACTCAGCGCCATGCCTTTTTCAGGTGAGGGAATGTGGAGACCGTTCTCCGAGCCCGTTCATGGTCAGTACCCGATTCAAGCAACATTTCTTCGAGCCGATGCGATACACACCAGCGTGATTGATGCCATCGTGCATATCAACCAACACCTTGTGACTACCTACCTAATGCCTGGACGCACTATCCCAGGGAATACAAATCAACACCTCACTATCTCCCTTAAGGACCGTGTGACGTTTCTCGGAGGTTTCAACTCAGGATTTCGCATTGCTGATTCTCATGGAGGGTTCTACATGAATGGCAAAACCGCAAAGCCTCTCGTGACGGGACTTGCATCCTTCGTTGTTCACACTGATGGAACGATAAATGTTGCTCAATGGGGTCGTGACGAAACAATGAGCCCGAACGTCATTGCTGTTCGCCAGAACCTCGCGCTCTTGGTCGACAACTCCCAGGTAGTGAGTGGAGTTGACGACGTGAAGAATCGACGTTGGGGACACACCGTGAGTAACCAATTGTTCGTGTGGCGATCAGGACTAGGAGTCGACACTCAAGGAAATCTTCTCTATGCCGCAGGCGACGGACTAAGCGTGCGCACGCTCGCTGAACTTTTGAAACGTGCCGGTGCAGTACGAGCAATGGAACTTGACATCAATCATCCGTATGTGAGTTACAACATGTTCCAACATAGAGTTGATGGAACTATCGATCCCACACTCTCAACGAAATTACTGCCGAAGATGAAGAAGCCTGCAACGCGCTACTTGAGTGCCGATGACCGTGACTGGGTGGCACTTCTAGCCCGTCCTTGATTCAGGAGGATACTTGAATCCGTAATTTCGTTGGCGCCCTCAGCAGGATTCAGACCTACTTGCTACGTCGTCTCCATTTGGGCCAGTGGTATCGTACAGTTTCCCTATGCCGTCCTCTCCAAAACAAGCGCGAAGTATTGCGACGGAGCAGAACATGTTGAATGCCGCGGAAGACCTTCTTCAAAATGGAAACGCCGAGCACGTCACTGTCGAGAATGTCATTCGCCTTTCTGGTGCAACTGTCGGTTCCTTCTATGCACGTTTCGGAAATGTAGAGGGTCTATTTGCAGCCCTTCACCAGCGATACCTCACGTCGATATACGAATCAAAAATCATTGAGGCACTAAACCAGAGCGTTGACCAGCCTGACCTAAAAAGTGGGCTGCGACACGGCATCAAAATTCTTCTTGAATTCGCATATGAGAAACGTAAGTTGTTCGCCTATTTCATCACGCACCCCTCTGACGATGCTCTACTGATTCGGCAGGTTGGGGTCGAATCTATGGTGAACACATTGAAGGCGCATCGGAGTGAAGTCACACATAAAGACCTGAAGCGCGCAAGCGAGAACACGACTCGATTGATCTACCAGACTGTTCTCGGCATTGTTTTTCTTGAGCCAAGCGATTTCATTGGACGTACAACAAGTCTGTCAAGCCTGATTGATTCAACGACGCAAATGGCCTATGCATACCTGACTCACGACTCATAGGTCCCCACCCCATAAATATTGGTTTTAGAACTGTTATTCTAGAATTATGGTTTCAGTTTCGTCCTTCCTGTCGCAGTCGTGTGGTCGAAGTACACGCATTACACAAGCGGTCTTCTCTTTTCTTTTGGTCTTCGCTACAAGTGCAATAACAATTGCATCTTCGCCACCAGCTGTAGCCCTCGCTTCAACACCGACAGTTACTGCTCCGTCCGCTACCACTTTCACCAGAAATGCTGCTGGTCAAGAACCCGGCGACTTCGTTATTGCTAATTTCGGAGCAGAGGACACACTTTTGGTCTCTATTGGCTTGGTACACCCGCCCATTGGAACAAGTTTTGTTTTACCGATAACAACTGGTCTCACTCCAGGTTATGGCTACAACTTCACCGGAGAAAAAACTCAGATCTCTTTTACCGGTAGACAGGCAGACGCCAACGCGGCACTAGCTGCAATGACAGTGTCAACCAGTTCTGACGTCGGCGATGTGGTGTTCAGAGTGTCTGCATCAATACGAACAGCAAATGTGTACTTCAACCCGGTTAATAGTCACTACTACGAGTATGTCAGCACACCAGCTACCACCGATTGCAAAGAAGGTGCAGATGCTACGTGTGTCACGAATATCGAAGATGCAATCGCATCTAAGACACTGTTTGGCGCGCAAGGGTATTGGACCACAATTACTTCTGAACAAGAGAACACCTTTATTGCCAACAATATGTTTGCACCAAACATTGCTATTGGTCTCAGCGACCGAGAAACGGAAGGAACCTGGAGGTGGCTGCACGGCCCCGAGAAAGGTGAGTCCACGTTCTTCAACTGGGCCGACGGCGAACCCAACGATGCGAGCGGTTGCGGACTTGGTTCCGACCCTTTGACCTGTTTCCCTGGCGAAGACTACGTTGTCACTAATTGGGATAGCAGCGTGGGCCTCTGGAACGATTACGGAAGGCCCTACCATGACAATGAATTGTCATATATTGTCGAATACTCAAGTGACTGTTACTCACTGACTAACGACGTGTGTGTCGCTGACACTTTCTCTGCTTCATCTCAAGCGAGCGCCACTGTAACTAACTCCGTTGGTTCGGGGTTTGCTCGACCAGCAGAATTCCCGTCGGATATGCCTGCACCACCGTATGCATTTTTTAATTCAGTGTCATGCTCATCACCAGGAAACTGCACCGCAGTCGGAAGCTTCCAAGTTCCAATCGAGGGTCAGGAATCATCCACTAGCGATGCAATCACAATGACGTCAACTGAAGGTGTATGGGCGCCCGCGCGAACAGCAGTATTCCCCGTTGACATACAAAGCGAAGTCCACAACGCCAATTTTACCTCCATCTCATGTTCAACATCAGGAAACTGCACGGCAGTCGGATCATTCAAGAGTCGTGAAATTGGAGACGTCACAAGAGCATTCACCATGACAATGACTAACGACGTATGGGGCCTTGCACGCCAACCAGAATTGCCAGAAAGTGTCAAATGGCCACAATCAGAATCGGAAACTGCATCTCATTTCGGTGCCGACATATTGAATTCCGTGTCATGCGCATCACCAGGAAACTGCACCGCAGTCGGACACTTAATCAACTACACAACTGACGGCGGCGAAGCATTCACCATGACGTCAATGAACGGGATATGGGGTGTTGCGCGAGTGGCAGAAATAAGTGCTCAGTTTGAACCGCATAATGCAACCTTCAATTCAGTGTCATGCGCATCACCCGGAAACTGCACCGCAGTCGGCAAATTTTTAAACTCTTCCAATATGCAGGAAGCCTTTACGATGTCCATGGTCGACGGTGTGTGGGCTCAAGGGCGACCAGCAGAATTCAGAAATGGTGTGCACGGAAGTTACTATTTAGATGAATTCAACTCCGTGTCGTGCACATCACCAGGAAACTGCACCGCAGTCGGCAAATTCGTCAATCCGTTCTCCATGCTTGAAGCCCTCACAATGACAATGACGGATGGCATATGGGGCCTGGCACGACCCGCAGTTTTCTCTGCAATGGTCCAGAATGAAACGCGTGGTGGAATGTCTAATTCAGTGTCATGCACATCACCAGGAAACTGCACCGTCGTTGGATTTTTTGTCAACAGTGACGGATATTCAGAAGCATTTACACTTTCAATGGCAAATGGTACGTGGGACTTAGCTCGACCAGCGTCATTTGATTCTGGTGTGCAAATCCCTAGCCCAAATACAAACTTCACTTCGGTGTCATGCGCGTCACCAGGAAACTGCACCGCTGTCGGAAATTTTCAACCAGTTACTGGTGGCATGAAAGCCTTCACCATGACTTCAACGAACGGTGTGTGGAACAACGCGGTACCCACAGTGTTTGCAAGCTCCACCCACCAAAACGATTTCCCAGAATCACAACTCTCATCAGTGTCATGCGCGTCACCAGGAAACTGCACCATGGTCGGATCATTTCATGATCCAGTTGGATTTGAAGCATTTACAGCGACGTTTGCCTACGACACTCCTCTTCCACCGAGTGAAGGCTGGGAACTAGCGAGACCTTCAGAATTCCCCAATGGTCTCTTTGGCCTTTCGGAAATAAGTGTTACCTCAGTGTCATGTGCAACACCAGGAAACTGCACGGTTGTTGGAAGTTTTCAAGACATAACAAACAGCGTTCGAGCGTTCACCATGACATCAACGAACGGGGTGTGGGCTCCTGCACGAGCAGCAGAATTCTCTGACAATGTTCAGTCACCTGCGTATTCTGATGCACGTTTTACTTGGGTGTCATGTGCAACACCAGGAAACTGCACCGCAGTCGGACGCTTCGCAAATGTGTCCACCGGTTTTGAAGCATTCACCATGACATCAACCAGTGGCGTATGGTCCCTCGCACGACCAGCAGTATTCCCAACCGGCATCCAAAACGACTCCCCCAACGGACAATTCAACTCAGTGTCATGCACATCACCAGGAAACTGCACCGCAGTCGGACAATTCGCAAATGTGTCCAACGGTTTTGAAGCATTCACCATGACATCAACCAGTGGCGTATGGTCCCTCGCACAACCAGCAGTATTTCCAAGCGGCATCCAAAACGACTCCCCCAACGGACAATTCAACTCTGTGTCATGCACATCACCAGGAAACTGCACCGCAGTCGGCAAATTCAAAACCTTTGACGGTTCACGGAGAGGGTTCACCATGACATCAACCGGTGGTGTATGGACCCTCGCACGACCAGCCGCATTCGCTGAAGGTGTCGAACCGAATTCCCCCATGACAGAACTCAACTCAGTGTCATGCACATCACCAGGAAACTGCACCGCAGTCGGCAAATTCAACAACGTCTCTGACCGTGATGAAGCATTCACCATGACATCAACCGGCGGCGTATGGTCCCTCGCTCGACCAGCAGTATTCCCCACCGGCATCCAAAACGACTTCCCCAACGGACAATTCAACTCAGTGTCATGCACATCACCAGGAAACTGCACCGCAGTCGGACGCTTCGCAAATGTGTCCACTGGTTTTGAAGCATTCACCATGACATCAACCGGCGGCGTATGGTCCCTCGCTCGACCAGCAGTATTCCCCACCGGCATCCAAAATGATTCCCCCAACGGACAATTCAACTCAGTGTCATGCACATCATCAGGAAACTGCACCGCAGTCGGATCGTATGTAAATACGGCAAGTCAATCTGCGGCATTCGCTATGGAATCAATCGATGGTGTGTGGGGCCTCGCACGACCAGCTGTCTTTCCAACCGGTGTTCAATCAAACAATCCTCCTACGTCTTTTGCATCGGTCTCATGTGCATCTGTCGGAAACTGCACCGCAGCGGGAGACTACCTCTTGTCGCAGGGAAGTGCTGGTGCGATGTTCACAATGTCATCCAAGAAAGCAACTCCTGTACCGCCGACAACAACTACGACAGCAACTGTGCCAATCACCACCACAACCACAGTTACATCACCCACATCCACGGTTGTGCCAATCACCACCACATCCACAGTTGCGCCCATCACATCAACAACAATTGCATCGTCATCAACAGCAACTACATCGGCACCATTACGGTTGTCTCAAATAAAAGTTTCAACGAAACCTCTTGACAGGTTGCCTGCAACTGGCAACACCCTCGGCCTTGCAAATCTTGCGATGTGCATGTTGATTCTTGGAGTTTTGGTCTTGCTCACTAGAAAACGCAGATACAACTAGCGCCCTCGGCAGGAATCGGACCTGCGACCTGCGGTTTAGGAAACCGTTGCTCTATCCACTGAGCTACGAAGGCGGGGATGGTGCGAAATGTGGTGCGAAATTCGCCGCCACATCTCACGTCATCTATATAGAGGTTACTGGAGTGCCCTCAAAGTAGAAAGAGCATCCCCAAAGGTTTACATCTCAAAATATTTTTCTTGTGTTCTCGCCGCCGAAGGCGGCCCGAACACAAATAGAAGAATGGATAAATAGTTAAAAAGTCCGCACCGGACGCACGTAGAAGGTGAACGCCTTACCGTAGCCGTACTGGGCCCCGTCGTCGAAGCCCTGGAGCCACGCGAGGCTCGCGGCGTACTCAGACGAACTCCAATAGTAGCCAGAAGCAAAACCACCAATTACGACTTTGTTGAGATACATCTGGCTCAGTTCGCCCTTCGATGGCAAAAACCAATCTCCATATGCAACACCATTCACTGTTGCTGAATATGTGTCAGCAAGATTGGCCGCTCCACTCGTACACACACCCAACATCACAGTTGTTTTGGCAGCACCATCCATAGCGCCGGTCCCAATCGTGGAAGCAACACCAAGCAAAGTGCTGGTGTTGTCACACCACGCCGACTCTGGGTCACCGGATGGTGAAGACCACGTTGACGGTGCCGCCTCATAAAACAAACCAGTCATATTACCCGGTGTTGATGGAGTCATAAAGACAACCCCGCCGCCAGGACCTTGCTGTCCTACCGCACAAGCAGTCGTTCCATCCACACCACAAATGTTTTTGATTTGCGAATTCGCGGGAGCGCCAGTTGCACCAGTTGCACCAGTTGCACCAGTAGCACCAGTAGCACCAGTAGCACCAGTAGCACCAGTAGCACCAGTAGCACCAGTAGCACCAGTTGCACCCGTGTCACCCTTCGCACCAGTAGCACCAGTAGCACCAGTAGCACCAGTAGCACCAGTAGCACCAGTAGCACCAGTTTGATTTAACACCATCTTTGATTCAGTTTCCGCACATTTGCCGTTCTTGGCATAGCGCAAGACGTTGGTTTTC